>Ga0105090_10000622_pt1 | contig 17943 bp, 15 predicted proteins | sample PPLLak3March2015_FD_79110 | JGI IMG/M metagenome (GOLD analysis project Ga0105090, IMG submission 79110) | Freshwater sediment microbial communities from Prairie Pothole Lake near Jamestown, North Dakota, USA - PPLs Lake P7 Core (1) Depth... | ecosystem: Environmental > Aquatic > Freshwater >... | reverse complement strand
CCGCAGTCCGAGTGGGCAATGGAGGAAGCGGTGGAGAACGGCCTCAGCTTCATCGAGAACGCGCTGATCAAGGCGCGCCACGCCGCGCGGCTGACCGGCCTGCCGGCGCTCGGCGACGACTCCGGCCTGGTCGTCGACGCCCTGGATGGCGGGCCGGGCATCTATTCCTCACGCTTTGCGGGCGAGGGCGCCGACGATGTATCCAACAACCGCCTGCTGCTGGAAGCCCTGGCCGGCGTCGGCGAGAGCCGCCGCGGCGCCCACTTCTACTGCGCGATGGCGCTCCTGCGGCATGCCGGCGACCCGGCGCCCCTGGTGGCCACCGGCAAGTGGGACGGGCGCATCCTCGAAGCGCCGGCCGGCAGCGATGGTTTCGGTTACGACCCGCTGTTCTGGCTGCCGGGACTGGGCTGCACCGCGGCGCAGCTGCCCGCCGACGTGAAAAACCGCCTCAGCCACCGGGGCCAGGCCCTGGCGGCCCTGCTGCAGCAGTTGGAAGGCGAATTGCCGTCCTGAGCGGCGTCATGCCGATGCCCGGTCCCATTCCGATGCCCGCGCTGCAGGCGCCCCCGCTCTCGCTCTATGTCCACCTGCCCTGGTGCGTGCGCAAGTGTCCCTATTGCGACTTCAATTCCCACGCGGCAGGGGGCGAACTTCCGGCCGACGAGTACGTCGACGCGCTGCTGCTCGATCTCGAGCAGGAATTGCCCCTGGCGTGGGGACGGACCGTGCAGTCGATTTTCTTCGGCGGCGGGACGCCGAGCCTGTTCAGCGCGGCTCATTACGAACGGCTGCTGAGCGGCATCCGGGCCCGTCTGTCGTTGAGCCCCGCGGCCGAGGTCACGCTGGAGGCCAACCCGGGAACGGTGGAGCACGACAGCTTCAGCGGCTACCGCGACGCCGGCGTCAACCGCTTCTCGCTGGGCGTGCAGAGTTTCAGCGACGCGGCCCTGCGGGCGCTGGGGCGGATTCACGGGCGGGCGGAAGCCTTGCGCGCGGTGGAGTCCCTGCACGGCGCCGGCATCTCCAATTTCAACCTCGACCTGATGTTCGCCTTGCCGGGCCAGGATCTGCATGACGCGCTGGAGGATGCGCGGATGGCGGTTTCCTGCGCGCCCGCGCACGTTTCGCACTATCAGTTGACGATCGAACCCAACACAGCCTTTCATGCGAATCCGCCGGTGCTCCCCGGCGAGGACCTGGCCTGGCGGATGCAGGAGGAGTGCGGTTCCTTGCTGGCCGAGGCCGGTTTCGAGCAGTACGAGGTGTCCGCGTGGGCGCAGCCGGGCCTCGAATGCCGCCACAACCTGAATTATTGGCGTTACGGCGACTATCTGGGCATCGGGGCCGGCGCCCACGGCAAACTGACCCTGGTGGCGGAGCAATGCGTTCGCAGGCGGGTGCGGCTCAGGCACCCGGCGTCCTGGATGCGCTCGCTCCAAACGGGCGGGAACGGGCTGGCGGAAGACCGGCTGCTGCCACCCGAGGAGCGGGTGTTCGAGTTCTTTCTGAACCAGCTGCGGCTGCGCCGCGGCGTGCGGAAATCCCAGTTCGAGGCGCGCACCGGGCTCCCCTGGGAAGTCGTCGCGCAGCGCGTCGGGCAGCTGCTGGACAGGGGCCTGCTCCGCGAGGAGCAGGACTGGCTGGTGCCCACGGAGCTCGGTTGGCGGTTCAGCAACGACGCGCAGGCTTTGTTTCTGCCCTGAGCGGGCATGCCCCGAACGCGAGGGATTCTTGCAATCGGGATCCGGCGCCAGTAAACTGGCGGGTCATTCGCGCCAGCGCGCACAATTTATCTGGGCCTATTTTGGAAATCCGTCATGAAACCCGGCATTCATCCTGAATACAGACAAGTGGTGTTCCAGGACATCTCTTCGGACTTTGCGATTCTCACCCGTTCCACGATCGAGACCAAGGAAACGATCAAGTGGGAAGACGGCAAGGAATACCCCCTCGTGAAGATGGAAGTCTCGAGCGCATCGCATCCGTTCTACACCGGAAAGCACAAAATCCTCGATTCCGGCGGGCGCGTCGACCGTTTCAAGAAACGCTACGGCAAGTAGGATTCGGCAAGTAAGGTTCGGGGTTTCTCCCGCGGCATTGCCCGGGTTGCACCCGCCGATATGTGAACAGGCCCGCGCCGGCATCCGGAGCGGGCTTTTCTTTGTGCGTTCTCCGGCGAGTCTCGTGGCGCGTTGACCATAAGTAATTGTATTTGAATTATTAAAGACTCTTATGTTGGTCGAATTTATGGTGATCGTGATATAGTCGGGCGGACGACAACAGGAGTATCCAGTGTCCAGCAAATCCGTATTACTCATCGACGAAACCGCCGGCAAGAGATTAGAGCTGCCGGTTCTCAGGGGCACCGAGGGCGAGCCGACGCTGGACATCAAGTCCCTGCCTTCCACCTTGGGATACTTCACGTACGACCCCGGGTTCGGCGCCACCGCCAGCTGCACCAGCAAGATCACGTTCATCGACGGCGACAAGGGCATCCTGCGCTACCGCGGCTATCCGATCGAACAATTGGCTGAAAAGAGCACCTTCGTCGAAGTGGCGTACCTGCTGCTGAACGGCGAGTTGCCCTCCGAGAGTCAGCTCAACCAGTTCCGCGACGAACTGACGTATCACACGATGATCCACGAGCGACTCAACCATTTCATTTCCGGGTTCCACTACGACGCGCACCCGATGGCGATGATGGCCGGCGTGGTTGGTTCGCTGGCGGCCTTCTACCACAATCACCTGGACATGGAAAACCCGGGGGAACGCATGTTGGCGGCCAAGCGCATGATCGCCAAGATGCCGACCATCGCCGCGGCCTGTTACCGGCACCACATGGGCTTTCCGGTCACCTATCCGCAGAACAAGTTGCGCTTCAGCGAACGATTCCTGCACATGATGTTCGCGGTGCCCTCGGAGAGCTACGCGGTCAGCGATGTCGCAGTCCGGGCGCTCGACCTGCTGTTCATCCTGCATGCGGACCACGAGCAGAACGCCAGCACCTCGACGGTGCGGCTGGTGGGTTCGACGGGGGCCAATCCCTATGCCTGTATCGCGGCCGGCATCTCGGCGCTGTGGGGGCCGGCGCACGGAGGGGCCAACGAGGCGGTCCTGGCCATGCTCGCGGAAATAGGCTCGAAGGCCAACGTGGCCAAATACATCAAGCGGGCCAAGGACAAGGACGACCCGTTCCGCCTGATGGGATTCGGGCACCGCGTGTACAAGAACTACGATCCGCGCGCGACCATCATCCGGGGAGCCTGCCATCAGGTGCTGGACGAGCTCGGCAAGGACGATCCCATGATGGACCTTGCGATGGAACTCGAGCGGATCGCGCTGGAAGACGACTATTTCGTCGAAAAGCGGTTGTACCCCAATGTCGATTTTTACTCCGGCATCATTTACAAAGCCCTGGGCATTCCGGTCAGCATGTTCACCGTGATGTTCGCCATCGCCCGGACCGTGGGCTGGGTGGCGCAATGGCTCGAGCAGAGTGAGGCGCCGACCAAGATCGGCCGGCCGCGGCAGATTTACGCCGGTCCCAAGGAGCGCAGGTACAAGGCCCTGCACCGGCGCCGCTAGCGTCCGCAAGGCTGCTAGGCGCTGCGCTCCGCCAGCAGGTATTCCACTTCGGCCATACCGGCGCGACGCTGAGGTCTGCCGTCGATCGGGCTCTGCGGCGACTGCCGCAGATGCAGCAGGTCGAAGACCGTCAGTTCGATTTCCACGTCCTCCAGCTCGAACACCACGACGGGCACGGTTCGGTGCTCCCCGTTGAACCAGCGAATTTGCCGCTGCTCCTGGTCGAAGGGCAGGTCGCGTTCGAGAAAGTGGAAGACGACCACCTCGACGGAATCGGCGAAAACGTGCAGCGCGATCCGCGAGTGCGCATTCGCCGTGCCGTCCAGCACCGACCCCACCAACCGCGGCCGGAAGACCTCCAGCAAATGCATGGCCTGCAGCGCAATGCGGCGCAGATTGTCGATGTTGTCGCGGTGCGCGGGCCCGCCATAAAGGGCCTGGTAAGTGCTCAGTGCGTCCTTTACCTCGAGGTTGCTGGGCAGCGCGAGCCGCTCGCTGACCCCGATCCGCTCGGCCGCCTTCTTTTTGGCCGTGTGGTAATTCTGCTGCCCTTCGGTTGCCAGAATCCTTGCAGCCTCGGCGGCGACCTCGAGCCGAATCTGTTTGGTTCGGCGGATGTGCCTGGGCTCCGCTTCGTCAGTAAATTTCGTACGGGTCTTCCTCTGGTGCGGCATCCTGGCTCTCTCCCTGCCCAGTCTTGGGCACCGGCGGCAATTTTCCTGCTTCGAATATTTCCATGATTGCGCCTTCGTCATCAAGTCGCGCCAACAGGCCGGTATCGGGATCGATCCTGGCGCGCGCCAGGCCGTCGGGCATTGCCGGTGGCCGGTCTTCCACGCCTTTCAGGGCAACTGCCATGAATTCCATCCAAACAGGCAAGGCCGCGCGGCCGCCCTGTTCCCTCCGGCCCAGGGGCTCGTGGTTATCGAGACCGACCCAGACCGTGGTGACGAGCCGGTCGTTGTAGCCCGAGAACCAGGCGTCGCGCTGTTCGTTCGAGGTTCCGGTCTTGCCGGCCAGGTCGTTGCGGCCAAGTTCCATGGCGCGCGCTCCCGTGCCGCGACGAATCACGTCCATCATCATCGAGCGCACCAGGTAGGCGTTCTGCGGCGTGATCGCCCGCACGGCAAAGGGAACCTCCGCCGGCGACGGGGCCGTTTGGCCGTCCCGCCTGACGACATCGAGCCCGGGATCGGCGGACCCGATCTCGAGGGGTTTGAACTCCGGAGCGGACTTCACGACGGGCGGTTCGGGCTCCGGCTCCGATTCCGGCGGGGATTCGACCGTCTGCGTCTGGCAGTCGTCGCAGATGACCGAAGGCCAGGTTTCGTAAACGGTTTCCCCGGACATGTTAACGATCCGGCGAATGTACTGTGGGGTCACCAGGTACCCGCCGTTGGCGAACACGGCGAAGCCCCGGGCCATGGACAGCGGCGTCAGCGACGCCGAGCCTAGCGCCATGGTGAGGTTGGCGGGCAGTTCGTCGAGCTCGAAACCGAAGTTCGTAATGTACTCGCGCGCCTTGTCCACGCCGATGCTGCGCAACAGGCGGATGGAAACCAGGTTGCGCGAGTTGACCATCGCTTCGCGCAGCCGCGTCGGACCGTAGAATTTCTGGCTGAAATTCTCCGGTTTCCAGGTGCGCTCCAGGTCCGAATCCTCGAATACGATCGGCGCGTCGTTGACCGTGCTGGCCACCGTGAACCCGTTATCCAGCGCCGCCGAGTAAACGAAAGGCTTGAAGCTGGAGCCCGGTTGCCGGCGGCCCTGGATGACGCGGTTGAACTTGCTGCGGGCGAAATCGTAACCGCCCACCAGGGCCTTGATGTCGCCCATCACGGGATCGAGCGACACCAGCGCGGCCTCCACTTCCGGCAATTGCCCCAATCGCCAGCTGCCTTCGTCATGCAAGCGCGCCCGGACGATGTCGCCCGGCTGCATGATATCGCCGACCGTAGCGGGCTCCTTGCCGGTTCGGTCGCGGCTGATGAAGGGAGCCGCCCAATGCATGTGCTCGAGGGTCAGGGCGACGGTTTGCCCGTTGCGCAGAAAGACCACGGCGAGTGAATCCTCGACTTCCAGCACGAGACCTGGCTCGAGTCCGGATATGGGGCGGTAGGGCTCCAGCACATCGATCCAGTCCGCCGTGTTCACCTTGTCGCCCAGGTCGATGTGCGCTTCCGGTCCGCGGTAGCCGTGGCGCTGATCATATTCTTCCAGCCCCCTGGCGACGGCGAGGTTGGCCGCCGTCTGCAGGCGGCTGTCGATCGTCGTGAAAACTTCGTAGCCTCCGGTGTACGCGTCCGCGCCGAGCATTTCGAGGACTTGCGCGCGGACCATCTCGGCCACGTAGGGTGCCGAGACATCGGCAATGGCCCCGTGGTAATAGGCCCGGTCCGTCTCGCGGATGGCTGCCTCGAAACTCGCCCGATCGATATAGCCGAGTTCGAGCATGCGGCCGAGCACGTAATCGCGCCGTTCGACTGCGCGATCCGGGGAAGTGATGGGGTTGATCCGCGACGGCGCCTTGGGCAGTGCGGCGATCATGGCGCACTGCGCCAGCGACAGCTGCTCGGGGGACTTGCCGTAGTAGACCTCGGCGGCGGCACCGACGCCGTAGGCGCGGTAGCCGAGGAAGATCTTGTTCATGTAGAGCTCGAGGATCTGGTTCTTCTGCAACTCGCGCTCAATGCGCAGCGCGAGGAAGATCTCCTTGATCTTGCGCGTGAAGGTTTTTTCGGTGGTCAGGAAGAAGTTGCGGGCCAGCTGTTGCGTGATGGTGCTGCCGCCGATTGACTTTTCACCGGTCGTGAGCAGCGACCAGGCGGCGCGCGTGAGCCCCTGGTAATCCACCCCGGGGTGTTCATAAAAGCGCGCGTCCTCGCTGGCTATGAACGCATCTGCAAGGCAATCCGGCAGGTCGTCGAGGGAGACCGGAATGCGGCGCTTCTCGCCGAACACGCCGATCAGCTGGCCATCCGCAGTGAAGACCCGGAGCGGCACCTGGAGCTGCACCTCGCGCAGCGACTCGACATTGGGCAGGTCCCTTCCATAGAGCCACCAGGCGACTCCGACGGCGGACAAACCCAGCAATGAAGAAACCAGGAAAGCGGCGATCAACCAACGAAACAGTTTCTTCACGAAAAAATCCTGTTATGCTAAATATGAAGACGGATTTTGCGATATCGCTATCCGTGCCTCCAGGCGGGGCGCCAGTAAGGGTACGATATTCAGTGGCAGGCATGGAAGCAGCCACCTCTCCGTCAGCGCGAGAACTCACGCTGTCCAATATGCTTCCACGCCTCCCGAGTCCGATCCCCGGCGCACTTTTGACTGTGCGGGTACGCAGGGGTTCGAACAAAAAAAGTTCGCCGGCATTGAGAATCGGATTGATATCTGTTAAAAACTAGTTCAGGAAGTGTCAATAAACCATTGTCGAGCAAAGGATTGAGGGCAATTTGAAACTATTCGGCACAAAATCTCCACCCGTTATGGGCTTGGACATCGGGTCTTCGAGCATACGGTTGTTGCAGCTCTCCCGGCACGGATCCTCCTATCGAATCGACAACTTCGCGATCGAGCCGTTACCGCCTGGCGTCATCGTGGAGAAGTCGGTCCAGGACATCGAGGCGATCTCGGAAGCGATCCGTTCGGCGGTGCGCAACTCGGGATCGACGACGCGCCACTGCGCGGTCGCCGTGTCGGGTTCAGCCGTATTCACGAAGACGATCAGCCTCCCTGCCAACCTGGCCGAAGCGGACATCGAAAGCCAGGTGCAGATCGAGGCCAACCAGTACATCCCCTATCCGCTGGACGAAATCAGTCTCGATTTCGAAGTTCTCGGACCTTCGCCGAGGAATGCGGACATGGTGGATATCCTGCTCGCCGCGAGCAAGAACGAAAATGTGGAAAGCCGGCAGGACGCACTCGAATCGCTGGGATTGAAGGCGAAGGTGGTGGACGTTGAATCGTTCGCGATCGCCAACGCCTTCGAGCTCATCCGCGAACGCGAGGGTATCCGCAGTACGGAAACCATCGGCATTTTCGATATCGGCTTCGATCTCTCGACGCTGCTGATCCTGCGGAATGGCCGCGTCGTGTACACGCGCGATCACCCGTTCGGCGGCAACCAGCTCACCGAGGAGATCATGCGGCGCTACGACATGACACCCGAGCAGGCGAGTTTCTTCATGCGCGGTGAACCCGGGCCGGAGAACTTCGACGAAGAGGTGCTCGAGCCGTTCATGCTGAACGTGGTCCACCAGATCAGCCGGGCGCTGCAGTTCTACAGCTCCAGCGCGGAGTTTTCCAACATCAGGACCATTTACCTGTCCGGCAGCATGGCCTCGATCAAGGGGCTGGCGGACGTGGTCGAGCAGGAGCTCGGCATGAAGGCCGCGATCGCCGACCCGGTGGCCGGGCTGGAGGTGGCGCCTTCGGTTGCCGTCGCGGCGCTGAACCGGAACGCGCCTAACCTGATGGTCGCCATGGGCCTTGCACTGAGGGGGTTCGACTGATGGCCAGAATCAATCTCCTGCCCTGGCGCGAAGAGGCGCGCAGGGAACGCCAGCGGCAATTCCTCTATTCCCTGATGGGGACCCTGGTCCTGGGCGCCATCCTGGTACTGATCGTGGGCATGTTCTTCGACCAGCGCATCAGCCACCAGGAGTCGCGCAACCAACAGATCCAGGTGGAAATCAACCGGCTCGAGCAACGGATCGCCCGGATCGCCGAGCTGGAGCGGACGCGTGACCGGCTGCTCTCGCGCAAACAGATCATCGAGTCGCTGCAGGCCAGCCGCTCGCTGACCGTGGAATTGCTCGACAAGCTGGCCAAGACGATCCCCGTGGGCATCACGCTGACCAATGTCCGGCAGCAGGGCAACAATCTGACACTGCTCGGAACCAGCCAGTCGAACGCCAGGGTGTCCGCGTACCTGCAGAGCCTCGAGGAAATGGACCTGTTCGTCAGTCCCGAGTTGCAGTACGTGAGGGCAGCGCAGAATCCGCCCACTCCGGTCGAGACCTACGAGTTCGCAATCGCGGTCAGGCTGGACAATACCAGGGACGAAGAAGAAGCGGAGGCCGGCATGGAGCCGGCGGGGGCAGACTGATGCTCAACGAATTACGCGATCTCGATTTCAATGACATCGGCAGCGCGCCGACCTCGGTCCGTTACCTGATTCTCAGCGTCCTGCTGATCATCATTCTGGCGATCGGCTATTTCCTGCTGATCAAGGCCAAGACCGAGCAGCTGGAAATGGTCCAGAATCTGGAGCTGACTCTGCGCGCCGAGTTTGAGCAGAAACAGGCCAAGGCGGCCAATCTGGAGGCCTATGAGGCCCAATTGGCCGAGATGCAGGAACTGCTCGAGACCATGTTCCGGCAGCTGCCCAGCAGGACCGAAATGGACAAGCTGCTGGTGGACGTCTCGCAGACCGCGCTCGGCGCGGGCATCGACGTCCAGCTGTTCCAGCCCAACGCCGAGGCGTACCACGATTTCTACGCCGAGCGCCCGATTTCGGTGCGCATGCTGGGGGACTATCACCAGTTCGGCGAGTTTGTCAGCGGCGTCGCTTCGCTGCCGCGGGTCGTGATCCTGACGATGCACGACATCGCGCTGCGCCGCGCCGACGAACGCGATATCGGCGTCACCACCAACGATGGACGTCTGATTCTCGAAGGTACGGTCAAGACCTACCGCTACATCGATGAAGAAGAGGCGGCCGAGCGGGCTGCCGAGGCAGCAACACCATGAGGACATCGAAACAGGGAAGTCTCGGCGGTTTCATGTTCGCGGGCGTAATGTCCGCGCTGCTGGCGGCCTGCGGCGCCCAGCGGGATGACCTGAACCGTTACATTGCCGAGGTGAAAGCGCGGCCGGCGACACCGATTCCACCGATTCCCGCCGTGCGGACCTATACGCCGTACAAGTATGAAGGCCTGCTGGGCCGCGACCCGTTCCGCCAGTCGACCAGCGAAGGCGCCGACCAAGTGGCGTCGGGCGGTCCTGCCACGGGTCCGCGACCCGATCTGCAGCGCCCGCGGGAGTACCTGGAACGGTTCGAACTGGATACCCTGACCATGGTGGGTACGTTCGAGAAGGAAACGTCGGAGTGGGCTTTGGTCCAGGATCCGGATGGAGTCGTTCACCGGGTAGCCGTAGGCAATTACATGGGTAAGAACCACGGCAAGGTGAGCGAGATATCGAATGACGAAGTGCAATTGAGCGAGTTCATCGCCGATGGCGTTGGCGGCTGGCTGGTCCGGGAAGCCTCCGTGGCCCTGGGCGGAAGCTAGGAATGGCATCGCTCAGGCGACGGACCCGAAGAGGCAGCGCTATGAACAGCAACAAGGAAAGCTCATTGAGTCAACCGCAAACCCGTGAAAGAGGGCGCAGTATGCGTAATTTCGGAAAAGGACTTCTCCAGGGACTGGTGCTGATGCTTGCCATCGCGCCGGTGGCAGGCGTGTTTGCCGCCACCAGCGTTACCGGCATCGATCTCGCCGGCACGGCGGACGGTGGCGTCGCTATAACGCTGCAGACCAGCGGAGACGTGCCACAGGTCAGCGTTTTCGCCACGGAAAACCCGGCGCGCATCGTGCTCGACCTTGCCGATACGGAAAACCAGGCCGGCTCGGAGTCGGTCTTCGTAGGGCAAGGCCCGGTGCAGCAGTACTCGGTCGCCGGCGCCGATGGGAGAACGCGGCTGGTCGTCGACCTGTCGCAGTCGGCTGCCTATGACTACAGTGCGGACGCGGGGCAGGTGGTCCTGACCATCGGCGGGGGCGCGGCCGCCGTCATCAGCGCAACCCCTGCAGGGACGGGCAGCGCTGTCGGGTATAACGTGACCGGGATCGATTTCCGCCGCGGCGAAGAGGGGCAGGCGCGCGTGATCGTCAGCCTGGACAAGCCCGGCGCCGGCATCAGCTTGCGCGAGGGCACCAACGTCCTCAGTCTCGACATATTCAATGCGACCCTTCCGGAGTCCCTCGACCAGCGCCTCGACGTGATGGACTTTGCGACCCCGGTGCAGTTGATCGACAGTTACGGCGTGGCCTCCGGCGTGCGCCTCGACCTGGGCACCGCCGGGCTGTATGAGCACCTGGCTTACGAATCGGGCAATGACGTCATCGTGGAAGTGAGCGCCCTGGCGCAAGCGGCGCAGGTGGAAGACGTCGAAGTCAAGTTCTTCGAGGAAAAGGTCTACGAAGGCACCCGGGTCACGTTCAATTTCCAGGACATCCCGGTGCGCTCCGTGCTGCAGCTGATCGCGGACGTTTCCGACCTCAATATCGTCGTGGCGGACAGTGTAGGCGGCAATCTGACCCTGCGGCTGACCAACGTCCCCTGGGACCAGGCGCTGGACATCGTGATGGATGCGCGCAACCTGGACATGCGCAAGAACGGCAACGTGATCTGGATCGGGCCAACGGCTGAAATCGCCGCGCGCGAGCAGCAGCTGCTGCAGGCGCAGATGGATCGCCGCATCCTGGAGCCGCTGCAGACCGTGTTGATCCCGGTCAGTTACGCCAAGGCGGAGGACCTGATGACGCTGATCCAGGAGTCCACGAATGCGGTGGACACCGAATACGGGTTGCTGTCCGAGCGTGGATCGGTAACCATCGACGAGCGCACCAACACCTTGCTGATCACGGACACGGCCGAGCGGATCCTGGAAATCCAGGAGCTGATCACCGAGCTGGACTACGCGGTCCGCCAGGTCCAGATCGAATCCCGGATCGTGATCGCGAGTTCTGATTTCGCCCATGAGCTGGGCGTGCGCTTCGGCGTGACCTACCTGCATTCCGGCAGCAACATCGGCGTGATCGCGGCCGACGGCAACGCGGCCGATATCGTCAACCCGGCGATCGATCCGCGCGACGACGGTCTGCTCGACATCCCGTCCTATCCGAACCGCTACCAGGTCAATCTGCCCGCGCCGAGTTCGAACGCGGCCACGCTGGGCCTGTCGTTCCTGACCGGCGACGTGATCCTCGATCTCGAACTGTCCGCCCTGGAAGCCGAGGGCGAGGGCGAGGTCATCTCGACGCCGCGGGTCGTCACCGCCAACCAGGCGGAGGCCTTCATCCAGCAGGGTGTCGAGATTCCCTACGAGGAGGCGACGTCATCGGGCGCCACCAACGTGCAGTTCAAGGAAGCCGTGCTCGAACTCAAGGTTACCCCGCTGATCACGCCGGACAACCGCATCCAGATGGAACTGGCCGTCAAGCAGGACACGGTGGGCGAGATCTTCCAGACCTCGCGCGGCGGTTCCGTGCCGTCCATCGACACACGTGAGCTGCAGACCACGGTGCTGGTCGCGAATGGCGACACGGTCGTGCTGGGCGGTATTTTCCAGGACGAAAAAGCATCGCGCGAAGAGAAAGTGCCATGGCTGGGCGACATCCCGGTGGCAGGGGCCCTGTTCCGCCGTCGCGCGAACGAAACCAAGAAGCGTGAACTGCTGATCTTCGTCACGCCGACCATCGTGGAAGAACGCGCCATTCTCTGAGCGCGGGAAATCAGGCATGCGAGCGCCCGGGCAACGCCCGGGCGTTTGCTTTCGGCCATCCGCTATACTGCCCGCATGACGCCCGAACTGCCTTTCGCCGAAGCCTGCGAGCGCAACAAGTCGCCCATTCTCAACAGCCTGCGGACGCTGCTGCCCGACCGGGGTCGGGTGCTCGAGATCGGCTCCGGCACGGGGCAGCACGTCGTGCATTTCGCCCCCCGCTTCGAGCGGCTCAGCTGGCAGCCCAGCGAGCGGCGGGAGCTGCTGCCGGGTTTGAATGCGCGTATCCGGAGTGAAGGTTGCGTGAATGTCCTTCCGGCCATCGAGCTCGACGTGTTCGGGGCCTGGCCGGACCACGAATATGCAGCCGCGTACTCGGCGAACACCGCGCATATCATGTCGTGGCCGGGCGTCTGCGCCATGTTTTCCGGAGTCGGCCGCCGCCTGGGCGGCGCGGGGCCGTTCTGCCTATATGGCCCGTTCAACCTGGGTGGACGCTTCACGTCCGCCAGCAACGAGCAATTCGACCGGGCGCTGCGGGAACGCGACCCCGAGATGGGACTGCGTGATGCGGAGGCGCTTGATACACTGGCGCAGGGCCACCAGATGGCTTTGCAGGAGCGGATCCAGATGCCGGCCAACAACCTGCTGCTGGTGTTCCGCGGCAACCGGGTTTGACTCCGAGGTGCGCCTATCGTGGACCAGCCTTTCGCAATTCAATCCGGCGACCTGACCGGCCTGCCGGGCCGGGCGCAGGCCCTGTTGTCCGGTCAGCGCGACGCGGTGGCCAACGCCGCCAACCTCTCATCGCTGTTGTTCTACAGCCTCGAGCACGTGAACTGGGCCGGGTTCTATTTCCTGAAGGGAAGCCAACTCATGGTCGGTCCCTTCCAGGGCAAGCCGGCCTGTGTGACCATCCCGCTGGGCCACGGTGTCTGCGGAACCGCGGCGGTCACGCGGCAGGTTCAGCGGGTGGCCGATGTGCACGCCTTTGCCGGGCACATCGCCTGCGATGCCGCTTCGCGATCCGAGATCGTGGTGCCGCTGGTGCACGAGGGGCGGTTGCTGGGCGTGCTCGACCTCGACAGTCCATTGGCGGCGCGTTTCAGCGAACAGGACGAACGTATTCTGCTGGAGATCGCGGACATCTATGTTCGCTCGGCCGACTGGCCGGATGGCGCTTGAGATTAGAGTTAGAGGCTCTTTCCGCGCAGGACGTGCCGCAGCATGCCGCGGCCCGAGTCACTTGCCCAGCCGGACTCAAAGTCGACCACCAGCAGCATGCCCGTGGCGAGGCGATTGACTCCGGAACGCTGGGATGGCGCGAGCACATCGAATGCCAGCATCTCGAAGCCCGGATTGTGGCCCACGATCAACACCCGGTTACCGCTGCTGAATGCGTTGTCCAGGAGTTTCGTCAGCGTTTGCGTCGAAGCGCCGTAGACCTGCGGGACGAAGCTGGTCCGGGTCTCCAGTTCAGGCTGCAGCGCCAGCAGGGGCGCCAGGGTTTCGCGGGTTCGTTGGGCGGGGGAGCAGAGAATCTGCTCCGGCAGTTCAAGATGTTCGCTGATCCAACGCGCGAGCCTGGCGGCGTGATCCCTGCCGACGGCGCTCAGGGCGCGTGGGAAATCCTCGACGCCGGGTCGCCAGGGAATCGCCTTGGCGTGCCGCAGTATCATCAGTTGTTGCATCGGCCATCCTCCGTTCCCGGCAAGTGGCAGTGTACGGTACACCGCCGTGGCACTTGCCGGCCAGTATACGTCCTGTCATCCCGCCCCGCTGTCGCCCCGGGTCAGGGCGAGCCAGTCGGCCGGGTCGATGTTGCCGCCACTGATAATGGCGCCCACCCTGCGCCCGCCAAACAGTTCCCGGTGACTCCGGACGGCCGCGATCACCGTTGCTGAAGATGGCTCGATCAGTAACCTGAGCGTGTGCCAGGTGAGCATCATCGCGTCGCGGATGTCATCATCGCTGACCGTGAGCACCTGCATGACCTCTTCCCGGATCACGCGAAAGTTGCGCCGGCCGACAATGGCGCGCAAGCCATCGGCAATGGTATCGGGTTTGAAGGAATCGATGATCGCCCCCCGCTGCAGGCTGGCCACCGTGTCCGCGGCCCCCTCCGGCTCGACGCCATACACTGCGACCCCCCATGGCCGCGTGGCGATCGCGGTGCCGCTGATCAGTCCGCCACCGCCAATGGGCGTGATGACCTGTTCCAGCGCCGGCACGGCCTGCTGGAGTTCCAGGGCTGCAGTTCCCTGGCCGGCGATGATGTCGGCGTTGTCATAGGGGTGTATCGGGATCATGCCGGCCGCGACCAGCTCTTGCAGTTTCGCGGCGCGCGCCTCGTTGCTGGGCGCGCAGAAGTGGATCTGCCCGCCGTACCCGCGCACCGCCGCGATTTTCAGGCGCGACGAATTCTCGGGCATGACCACATGCGCCGTCCTGCCGTCCAGGCGAGCCGCCAAGGCAAGCGCCGCGCCGTGATTGCCGGACGAGTGCGTCGCGACGTCGCCATCCCGGCCGCCTTCGCGCAGGCGCGCGATCGCATTGCTCGCGCCGCGGAACTTGAAGGCTCCCGTGCGCTGGAGGTTCTCACACTTGCAGTAAAGGTGGCAGCCGATGGCTTCATCCAGGCCGCTGTCGTTGATAACGGGCGTCACGCGCACCCGCGCCCTGATCCTTGCGTGGGCCAGGTGGATGTCCGCGATATCCGGAATATCCTCGACTTCAGGTTGCTCCATTTCCGACGACCTTGAGGGGTTGTACAGCCTATAATACGGGCCCTTCCGGAAAATTGGCCAGTCTGTTCCGCATGGCGCGGAATCTGAACGAAAGGAACCATCATGAAGAAAGACGCCGCCGGCAAACCCGTTTGTCGCAAGGACTACTCACCCTATCCCTGGAAAGTGGAGCGGGTGCGTCTGCGCTTCGAAATTGGCCGCGAGTCGACACGGGTGCAATCGGAGCTGGACCTGCGGCGGAATCCCGCGAGCCCCGACTCGGCGCGGGCAGGGATCGAACTCGATGGGCAGAACATGGAGCTTGTTGCGGTCAGCATTGACGGGCGGCGCCTCGAACCTGCCGCATTCACGCTGACCCCGGACACGCTCACGGTTCACGCTGCGCCAGACGCCTGTCAGCTGCAGATCGAGGTGCTGATCCGGCCGCATGAAAACACCGCGCTCGAAGGTTTGTACCCGTCGGGTGGTTTTCTGCTAACCCAGTGTGAGGCCGAAGGCTTTCGCAAGATCACCTACTTTCCGGACCGGCCGGACGTGATGACGCGTTACGAGGTCACGATCGTGGCCGAACGGGAGCGCTATCCCGTGTTGCTGTCCAACGGCAATGCCGTCGGTGCCGGAAACCTGGCTGACGGTCGCCACTGGGTGCGTTGGGACGATCCCTTTGCCAAGCCTTGCTATCTCTTCGCGCTGGTGGCCGGCGACCTGGCTTGCGTGGAGGACCATTTCCGTACCCGCAGCGGGCGGGATGTAACTTTGCGCTTCTACGTTGAGCATGAAAACGTGGACAAATGCGGGCACGCCATGGAGTCGCTGCTCCACGCGATGAAGTGGGACGAGGATCGCTTCGGGCTGGAGTACGACCTCGATTTTTACCATGTCGTGGTCACCAACGACTTCAACATGGGCGCCATGGAGAACAAGTCGCTCAACATCTTCAATTCCAAGTATGTGCTGGCCCGGCCTGAGACGGCTACCGATGTCGACTACCAGGGCATCGAGGGCGTCATCGGGCACGAGTACTTCCATAACTGGACCGGGAACCGCGTCACCTGCAGGGACTGGTTCCAGTTGACATTGAAGGAAGGACTGACCGTGTTCCGCGACCAGGAGTTTTCATCGGACATGCAATCCCGTGCGGTCAAGCGGATCCGTGACGTGCGGGCGCTGCGCAGCCGTCAGTTTCCGGAGGATTCGGGCCCGATGTCACACCCGATAAGGCCGGATAAATACATCGAAATCAATAATTTCTACACGATGACGGTTTATCAGAAGGGGGCCGAGGTCATTCGCATGTACCACACCTTGCTGGGCGAAGAGGGATTCCAGAAAGGCCTGAAGCTCTATGTCGAGCGCCACGACCACGACGCGGTAACCTGCGATGATTTCCTGGCGGCGATGGCGGATGCCAACGGACGTGACCTGGGACCATTCAGCCGCTGGTACGGCCAGTCCGGCACGCCGGAGATCAGCGCGAGCGGCGAATGGAACCGCGAGGCCCGGACCTACACCCTGCGCCTTTCCCAACGCACGCCGCCGACGGCCAGCCAACCTGACAAGGCACCGTTGCTCATTCCCGTGGCCATGGGCCTGTTGCCGCTGGCGGGCCACGAACTGCAACTGCAACTCGACGGCGAGCCTGCCCCGGCCGGCACGTCGCGGGTTCTGCTGCTGGAGGAGGCCGAGCAGGCCTGGCGATTCGTCAACGTCGACGAGCCGCCGGTACCCTCGCTGCTGCGGGGCTTCTCGGCGCCGGTTAAATTGCACTATCCGTACGAGACCGCGGACCTGGCCCTGTTGATGACCCACGACAGCGACGCGTTCGTCCGCTGGGAGGCGGCGCAATTGCTCGCCCAACGCGAAATCCTGGGTAACGTGGAGCGTCGTGCAAGTGGCGCGGGCATGCAGCTGGGACGGGGGTTGCTTGACGCCTTCCGGGAATTGCTGACGGACCACCTCGCGGATCCGGCGCTGGTTGCGGAGTCCATGGCCCTGCCGGACGAGGAGTACCTCGCCGAGCAGATGACCGTGATCGACGTGGACGGCATTCATGCGGCGCGGGACTTTGTCCGCTCCGCCCTCGCCGGCGAGCTGCACCGCGAACTGCAGTCATGCTATGCGGCGCTTGCTGCAGCGGGGCCCTACGACAAGTTGCCCGCCGCCATGGCGCGACGCAGCCTGCGCAACATGTGCCTGTCCTACCTGGTGCACACGCCCGGCGGTTTTGCCCTTGCCGAGGCGCAGCTGAGCCGCAGCGACAATATGACCGACACGCTGGCCGCCTTGCAGGGCCTGGTGCACAACGAAGCCCCGCAGGCGCCGGCGGCGCTCGCGGACTTCGAGGAGCGCTGGCGGGGGGACGCCCTGGTCATGGACAAGTGGTTCACGATCCAGGCCTGCGTGCCCGGTGACGGCACGGTGGAGCGCGTTCGCAGGCTGACAGGGCATCCCGCGTTCAGCATCACGAACCCTAACAAGGTGCGCTCGCTGCTCGGCGCCTTTTCGACGATGAACCCTACGGCGTTTCACGCGCGCAGCGGTGCGGGTTACCGGCTGCATGCCGAACAGGTGATTGCCCTGAATGCCCTGAATCCGCAGGTCGCGGCGCGCATGGCCGCGTCCTTCAATGCCTGGACCCGCTACGACGCCGAACGCCAGAGCCTGATGCGGGCCGAACTGGCGCGAATCGCGTCCGCCCGTGGGCTGTCGCCGGATGTCTCGGAAATCGTCCACAGTGCGCTCGCCATGGGCGCGTCCGGGCGCCCCGCGTGACCACGTTCCTGCATTCGGGCCTGCTCACGATCGCCGGCCTGGGCGCCGCTGTTATGCTGCAGGGATGCGCGACGGCTGCGGCGGGCGGCAGCAGGGCCAGCCCGCCGGGGGTCATCATCGAAGGCATCGAGATTCGCAACGAGCTTGCCTACCCTGTCACCGACGTGATGATCGAGGTGCCCGCAACGGGGGCCTTCGCCGGCTGCGGTAACCTGTTGCCGCGCAGCGGGTGCAGCAATGCCTTTGCAGGGGTGGACTACCGGTCCAACGCGGTGGTCATTCGCTGGAAGGAGCGCGGCGCGGAGCATTCCACCGGTGAGT
>Ga0105090_10000621_pt1 | contig 17944 bp, 19 predicted proteins | sample PPLLak3March2015_FD_79110 | JGI IMG/M metagenome (GOLD analysis project Ga0105090, IMG submission 79110) | Freshwater sediment microbial communities from Prairie Pothole Lake near Jamestown, North Dakota, USA - PPLs Lake P7 Core (1) Depth... | ecosystem: Environmental > Aquatic > Freshwater >... | reverse complement strand
CTGGACGTTCCGGGAGCTGCGCAAGGCGCTCGAGCGCGAGCCGCTGCTCGAGCAGACGCTCCCGTCGCGTGACGACGAGTCCGTCATGGCCGCGCTCGGCGAGCCGGGTGCGCAGCCGGAGGGTCTCTTCTTTCCCGACACGTACGTCTATGCCAAGGGCACTTCCGACGTCGAACTGCTGAAGCAGGCGCGCGAGCGGATGAAGCGCGAACTCGACGAGGCCTGGGCCGCGCGCGCCGAAGGCCTGCCAATCTCGACGGCCTACGAGGCGCTGGTGCTCGCCTCGATCGTCGAGAAGGAAACGGCACTCGCGAGCGAGCGGGCGCGGATCGCGGGCGTGTTCACCCAGCGGCTGCGGCGAGGCATGCGCCTGCAGACGGATCCCACGGTGATCTACGGCATCGGCGAGAAGTTCGACGGCAATCTGCGGCGTGCCGACCTGCAGCGCGATGGGCCCTACAACACGTACACGCGCGCCGGCCTGCCGCCGACGCCGATCGCGCTGCCCGGCGCCGACGCGCTGAGGGCGGCGACGCGCCCCGACGAGCGCGGCGAGCTGTACTTCGTCGCGACGGGACTGCCCGACGGCAGCCACGAGTTCTCGCGCACGCTCGCCGAGCACGAGGCCGCCGTGCGTCGCTATCTCGTGCGCTACCGGCAGCGGCAGGCGGAGCGCTGAGGTGCCAGGCCGCTTCGTATCGTTCGAGGGCGGGGAGGGCGCGGGCAAGTCGACGCAGATCGAGCGGGCCGCGGAGTGGCTTCGCTCCCGCAGCGTGACGGTCAATGTTACGCGAGAGCCCGGAGGCACGCCGCGCGCCGAGCGGCTCCGTGCGCTGCTGCTCGAACGCGGCGACGAACCGATGCCGCAGTCGTGCGAGCTGTTACTCATGTTCGCCGCACGGGCGACGCACCTCGCAAACCGCATCCGCCCGGCGCTCGCGCGCGGGGAGTGGGTTCTGTGCGACCGGTACACCGACGCGACCTACGCCTACCAGGGCGGCGGCCGCGGCCTGCCCGCCGCGCAGATCGACGCACTGGTGGGCATCGTGCACGCCGGCGACTGGCCGGACCGCACGCTGCTCCTCGACCTGCCGGTTGAGCAGGGCCTCGCGCGCGCGAGCAGGAGAAACGGGGTCGACGGGCCGGACCGCTTCGAGACGGAGGAGCGCGCGTTCTTCGAGCGCGTGCGACGCGCTTACCTCGCGCGTGCGACCGCGGAGCCCGGTCGGTTCCGCATCATCGCGGCCGACCGCAGCCTCGACGAGGTCGCCGCCGACGTGCGAGCCGCGCTCGAGCCGCTGCTCGAGGGTGCGCCGTGACGGAATCCGACGACGCAGGGGGCAGCGCCGCGGTCTCGCTCGACATGGAGCCGCTGCCGTGGCACGGGGCTGCGCGCGAGCAGCTCGCCACCGCAGTGCGGAACGGTCGCATGCCGCACGGCCTGATCGTCAGGGGACCGGAGGGTGTCGGCAAGGAGCGGTTCGCGGGGACGCTTGCCGCGGCGAGCTGCTGCGCCCGGCCTTCTGCCGACCTGCTGCCGTGCGGGGAATGTGCCGAGTGCCTGCTCAGCCGCGCGGGCACGCACCCGGACATCCACTGGCTCAGGCCCCTCGAGGGCAAGAAGTCGATCCAGATCGACCCGGTGCGCGACGCCTGCGAACGACTCGCGATGACGAGCCTGCGCGGCGGACGGCGCATGCTGATTGCCTCACCGGCCGGCACGATGACCCACGCCGCGCAGAACGCGATGCTCAAGACGCTCGAGGAGCCGATGCCGCGCACGCTGCTCGTGCTCGTCACGTCCCGCCCGTCGAGGCTGCTCGCGACGCTCAGGAGCCGCTGCCAGGCGGTCGAGCTGGCCCGTCCCGCCGAGCAGGCGACGACCGCGTGGCTCGAAGGGAAACTGGGCCGTCCCGTGCCCGCAGGGCTCGTGGACCTCGCGGGCGGCGCGCCCTTCCGGGCGCTCGACCTCGCGCCTCGCTACGAGCCGCTCGAGGCGCAGATGTGCGCGGTCCTCGAGCACGTGCTCTCCGGCGACGTCGACGTCACGCGGCCCGCCGCCGACATGCAGGGAGAGGGCCTGCCGGTGAGGCTCGACTGGCTCGAGGCCTGGATCGGCGGGATGCTGCGCCGCCAGATCGTCCCGGATGCGACGCGGCTCACATTTCCCGGCGCCCGCGTGTTGCAAAGGGGGGCGCCCGCAGTGAACATAAGCGCGGCGTTCCGAATGCTCGACCGGTTGAGGGAAGCGCGCCGGCTGCTCGAGGGCTCGGCCGCGCCGCAACTGGTCGTCGAGGCCCTGCTGATCGACTTCAAGGCCGCATTCGGTCGCAAAGGAGCCGCTGTCCGATGAGTCCGACGCCCCGCCAGCCGAACAAGCCCGGCCTGCTCACGCTCACCATCAAGGACAAGAGCGCGCTCTACCTCGCGTACATGCCGTTCGTGAAGAACGGCGGCCTCTTCATCCCGACGAGCAGCAACTACCGACTGGGCGACGAGGTGTTCATGCTGCTCAACCTCATGGGCGAGGACGAGAAGCTGCCGGTCGCGGGGCGCGTGATCTGGATGACGCCGAAGGGCGCCCAGGGCAAGCGCACGGCAGGCATCGGCGTGCAGTTCAGCGAGCAGGACCGCGGCAACACGCAGCGCAAGATCGAGTCGTATCTCGCGGGCGCGCTCGGCGGAGACAAGCCCACGCATACGATGTAGCGGGCGAGCGGCCGGCCTTCAGCCCGGGGAGGCGTCGGCAGTCACGGCATGCTCGCCCGAACTCGCGCGGTTCTCGCCTCCGGGCGGGCCGTAGAAGAACACCCAGGTCGCGAAGTCCGTAGTGAAGTTCTCAAAGCGGTGCGCGCGCCCGGCGGCCGCGAAGATGAATGCCCCAGGCTCGACCCGGGTGCGGACCTCGCCGTCGTAGAAGACGCCCCGGCCGCGCACCACCACGTAGATTTCGTCGCGATCGTGCGGCTTCTGGCGGTCCTGCCCGACCGGCGCGTAGAGCTCCGCCTGCAGTGTGCCGTGGCCATACACGGGAAGGGCGAGGTTGCCGGGGGGTGGGGGGCCCATCGCGAGCGCCTCGCTCAGCGCGACGACGGCGGTGGCAGGTTTCGACTGGTCCATGCCTCGAGTTCCGTGCCCGACGGGGATCGAGGACGAATCATCCGACGCGAATCGGCGGTGCGGCACCGGTGGATCCGGCCGAACGACCGTTCCTGACCGCCGACGCAGCGCCCGAGGCGCGCGACGTCCCTGGCGGGAAGGATCGGTCAGCCGGAACTGCGGCTCGGCGAGATCAGCGCCTCGGCGAGGTCGGTCTCGGCGATGCCGCCGCGCAAGGCATAGGTCTCGAAACCGCGCTCGCTCAGCACGTAGGCGGCCGCGGAGCTGCGGCGGCCGCTGTCGCAGCAGACGACGTACGGGGCGGACGTGTCGAGCGTCTTGAGCTTGAGGCGCACGAAGTAGAGCGGCACGTTGATCGCGCCCTCGAAGTGGCAATGCTCGAACTCGCTCGGCAGGCGCACGTCGAGCCAGCGCCCGCCGGCGGCGACGATGCCCTTCGCCTCGTCGTAGCCCACCCAATGCAGCATCGGCTCGTTCAGGAGGGTGATGAAGTCCTCCTTGCCGAGACGCATCAGCGTTCCGTCGGTGAGCATGCTGACGGTGGCGTTGCGCTTGGCGCCCGAGATCAGGGCTTCCTCGCCGAAGGTATCGCCGATGCCGAGCTCCGCGAGCTTGATGCCCTCGCGGTTGAGCGGGGTTTCGCGCGTCACGACGCAGCGGCCCTGCACGATGGCGTAGAAGAAGTCGCCGTCCTCGCCCTGCCGGATGATCGTGTCGCCGGCGGAGTAGTCGATGCGCTGCATGCGCATGAACACGGCCTGCAGGTTCGCGGGTGGGATGCGGTGGAACGCGCGGCTCTGCAGCAGCAGCGTCATCCAGTCGTCGCCGGCGGGCGTCGCGGCCTGCAGGTCGCCCACCTCGTAGGTGCCGGTCTGGTCCCACGTGATCAACACGTCGAGCAGGTCGCTGTCGATCGAGATGTACTCGATGCGATCGGTCGCGACGCGCGCCGCGCAGCGGCGCGGCAGCACCGGCGCGAGGGCGTGACGCGCGTCCGGCGTGCGGGCGCGGATCGAGCCCACGACCCGTCCCTCCGTGAGGAGGTCCACGGCCCCCGACACGAGATAGAACGTGCGCTTGTCGGTGTCGCCTTCCTTGAAGAGCATGCGGCCCTGGGCGAGCTCGCGGATATTGGTCTTTCGGGCGAGCGCGCGCAGGTTCTCGTTCTTGAGGCCGTCGAGCGGCGAGAACGAGCGCAGCAGGGCCAGATCCGGCGTCGGTGCTTCCGTCATCTCAGTTCTGGGCCCGTGGCACGTCCGCCGTGCGCGGGCTCTTGGTGAAAGTCGCAGGATGGTAGCACAGCGCGCCCGGCCTTCAGGCAGCCGCGCGCTGGGCCCGCGGGACCCGGAAATCGCAGATGAGCGGACGGTGGTCGGACCAGGTGACCTCGGGAATCTCGAACGAGTCGATCACGATCCCTCGGGTGTGCAGGATGAAGTCGAGCTCCATGCGGGGGCGCTTCGCGGGGTAGGAGGGGAGGCCGTCGCGGTTCGCGCTGCGCAGGCCCGCGGCCTCCATGAAGAGCGCCATCTCGTGCTCGCCCCAGAAGGTGTTGAAGTCGCCTGCGACGATCACGGGCTTGCGTGCGCCGCGCACCAGCTCGAAGAGCCGGCGCAGCTGCGCGTGGCGGTGCCGGAACTTGAGCGACAGGTGCACCAGGAACACGCAGAGGTCGTCGAGCTCGAGCTCGATGATCAGGCGCTTGATGCCGGTGTCGAAGTAGTGGAAGCGCTCGCCCTCGACGCGGGGTGCCGCGAGGAATGCGTTCGCCTGCTTGTTCATGATCGGCACGAGCGCGTTCATCGAGCCGGCGCCGTACTTGCACTGGTACGTCGAGTAGTGGCCGAGTGCGTCGGCGATGACCTCGGCCTGGTTCACGCGGCCGGTGCGGATCGAGCCGGTGTCGACCTCGACGAGCCCGACGATGTCCGGGTCGGCCGCCTTGATGAAGCGGGTGATGCCCTCGAGGACCCGGGGGTTGCTCCGGAGGTAGCCGGCCCCGGGGACCGGAAGGTGGAATGCCGCCCCAGTGCCGGTCGCGTAGCGGATGTTGTAGAGCAGGAGGCGCATTCCATCGCGATTCTAAAGGCTCGCACGAGGATCCGGAACGGAATCGGCTGGGCTACACTAGGGCACGGTCGCCGCAGGGTGCCTGCAGACGGAGGTCCCATGAGCAGCGTAACGCAGAAGAATCCGGTCCGCGTGTTCGTCTGTCACGTGTGGCAGGAGGACGAGGACTACCTGCGCATCTTCGAGTACCTCGAGAGCGCGACGAACTTCTTCTATCGGAACACGAGCACGCCGGACAAGCGCCCCGCGGGCGACCGGGAAGCGTTGCGGGAAGACCTGCGCCGACAGATCACCGAAGCCGAGCTGGTGGTCGTGCCAGCGAGCCTGTACCGCAAGCACGTCGACTGGGTCGAGTTCCAGCTGCACTGCGCCAAGGCCTACGACAAGCCGGTCGTGGTGCTCGAGCCCTTCGGCTCACACGACACGATCGCGCCAGCGGTGCTGGAAATGGGCGACGAAGTCGTGCCTTGGGACCAGCGCCAGCTGGTCGACGCGATCAAGCGCCAGGCGCGTCACGAGGAGACGACGCGCTTCGACACGATCGAGTTCAAGCTCGACTGAGGAAGGCGGGCAGATCCTGGTCGTCGGCGACGGCGCGGAGCATCGGGGCCGCGCGGGCGGCCGCCTGGCCGGGCAAGGGCTCGTCGAGTGCGACGAAGATCGACAGGATCGCCTGCGCGTGCCCGGCGGCATCGGCCTCGGACATCTTGAGCACGCTGGCCGCGACCGGGCTCAGCGAGCCGGTGCGACGACCACTCTGCATCGCTGCGGCCACCGCGGCGTAGCTCGCACGCAGGTCGCGCGGCAGTTCGTCGGCGCAGACCTCGGAAAGGTGGTTGAGGAAGGCGTCGCCGAGCCGCTGCTTGAGCGGGCCCGGGCCGACCAGCAAGCCGACCGCTGCACGGAAGCGGTCGCGGTTCGTCATCATCTTGTCGACCCCGCAGGTGGACAGGTTTTGTTTATATTTATCAGAAACTTAAGAAGCTTTTCTGACACGAGTTCCCGCCATCCGGCCCGGCAATCAGCGAGTCCAAAGGGCTTGCGATCGAAATATACGCCGCCGGACCAGAAATTCAACGACCGAATCGAAATAGCGTGGTGAAGGAGTTGATTCCCCAATGAAAAGCAGCGTAGCGCTCGTCTCCGCCAGCGAGGCGCTGGCCCTCGACGAAGACATGCCGCCGCTGCGCGCGGCGCTCACCGACGCCGGCGCCGAGGTCGAGACCCCGTGCTGGGACGATCCGGCCGCCGACTGGTCGCGCTACGACGCCGCGGTGCTGCGCTCGACCTGGGATTATGTCGAGCGCCTCGACGAGTTCCTCGCATGGGCGGCCCGGTGTGCGGCGCAGACACGGCTGCTGAATCCGCCCGGGGTGATCCGCTGGAACACCGACAAGCGTTACCTCACGGACCTGCAGCGAGCCGGCGTCGCGGTGGTGCCGACCCGGTTCGTCGATCCTGGCGACGATGCCGCCCCGGAGATCGATCGCTTCCTCGAGGGTGGCGGCGCGTCCCTGTCCGTCGGGACGCCCGAGCCGTTCGACGAGTTCGTGGTGAAGCCCGCCGTTGGCGCCGGCTCACGCGATGCCGCCCGCTACCACCGGGTCGACCGCGACGCGGCGATCGCACACGTCGATCGACTGCTCGGAGCCGGACGGGTCGTGATGCTGCAGCCCTACCTGGGGCGCGTCGACGCGCATGGCGAGACGGCGGTGGTGTACCTGGGCGGCCGGTACAGCCACGCGATCCGCAAGGGACCCCTCCTCAAGCGCGGTGACGACCTCGTCCAGGGGCTCTTCGCGCCCGAGGACATCACGCCGCGGACGCCCACTTCAGCGGAACTGGCCGTGGCCGCCGCAGCCTACGCGGCGATCCCCACGGACCCGCCGGTGTATGCACGCATCGACCTGGTCCGCGACGGACGCGACGCACCGGTCGTGCTCGAACTCGAGTTGACGGAGCCTTCACTGTTCCTCGGCTACGCGGACGGTGCGGCGCAGCGCTGCGCCCGGGCCCTGCTCGACACCCTACGCTCCTGATGCGCGACCGGGTCGGACGGTGACACACTTCACGGGGCCGCCGGCCGACGGGCGGAAGCATGGGCGCCCGCTTGGTCCCGTGGCGTCCCGAGACTAGGCTAGGACGACGAAACCTCGGCGGGCCGCGGCCCGAAAGTGCACGCATGCCGTATCCGTACCGTTCGCTGGCCGCGCCCACCGCGCTGCTCTCGCTGCTGGCCCTCGTTGCAGGCACGGCGGGTGCGGCACCCGAGTTCGATCCCTACACAGGGCGCGCCGGCGTCACGCCCCCCACCGATCGCGTGATCGTCCGGATGCGCGACGATGCGGCCACGGGTGCGAAGGCCTCGAGCGCGCAGATGAAGCAGAAGATCGCGGCGGCCGGCGCGCGGGCGGGTCTCAAGACGCGAGCCGTGCGCGAGATCGCGCCACGGATGCACGTGCTGGAGCTCGAGCCCGGCGTGGCCGGCGAGGGCACGTCCCAGGCCCTCGAGCGGCTGCGTGCCGACCCCGCCGTCGAGTTCGCGGTCCCGGACGCACGAATGCGTCTCCACCGCGTGCCGAACGACCCGGGTTACTCCGAACAGTGGTTCCTTCGACCTTCGGCGCCCGGACCGAACGGCAGCACGGATTCGTCGGTCGATGCAGAGGCCGCCTGGGACGTCACGACGGGTGCACCGTCGATCGTCGTCGCGGTCATCGACACCGGCGTGCGCTTCGACCACCCCGACCTCGGCACCGAGGCGGGCGGGGGCAAGCTGCTGCCCGGCTACGACTTCGTGGGTCTCGACTCCGCAGGCTCCGCGCGGACGGCCAACGACGGCGACGGCTGGGACCCCGACGCCTCGGATCCGGGCGACTGGATCTCGAGCAGCGACCGGGACCTGTCGACCTTCTCGGACTGCCCGATTGCCGACAGCTCGTGGCACGGAACACGCGTGGCGGGCCTCGTGGGCGCTCACACGGACAACGGGCTCGGCATCGCCGGCACCGGCTGGCAGACGCGGGTGCTGCCGGTGCGAGTGCTCGGGAAGTGCGGCGGCTACACGTCGGACATCATCGCGGGCATGCGCTGGGCAGCCGGCCTGACCCAGGCAAACGCACCCGCGAATCCGGTGCCCGCCCGCATCCTGAACCTGAGCCTCGGCGGCGAAGGCGGCTGCTCCGCGGCCTACCAGGCTGCGATCGACGAGATCACCGCGCGCGGCGTGATCGTGGTGGTTTCAGCGGGCAACGACGGCTCCACCGTCGACCAGCCGGCCAGCTGCCGCGGCGTCGTCGCGGTGACGGGCGTACGCCACGTCGGCACCAAGGTCGGGTTCGCGAACCTGGGCGCCGGCGTCACGATCGCCGCGCCCGGAGGCAATTGCGTGAACACGGCCGCAGGCGCCCCTTGCCTGTACTCGCTCGACACGACGACCGACCTCGGGGAGACGGTGCCGACCGGCGCGGGCTACACCGACCGGTTGACGCGCATCAACGTCGGCACGAGTTTCGCCTCGCCGATCGTTTCGGCAACCGCCGCGCTGATGCTTTCCGTGAACGAGCGGCTTCCGGGGCCGCGACTGGTGTCGCGAATGCAGGCTTCCGCGCGGCCGTTCCCGGTGTCGTCCGATCCTTCGGTCCCCACGTGCCGTGTGCCCGCCAATGCGGACGACCTGCAGAACACGGAATGCAACTGTACGACCGCGACGTGCGGCGCGGGCCTGCTGTACGCGCCGGGAGCCGTCGGCGAGGCGCTGCGGCCGGTGGCCAGCCTGAGCGGACCGGGAACGGCCACTGCCGGCGGGACGGTGATTCTGTCGGGTGCTTCCAGCACGCCCGCGAACGGCCGGACGATCGTGGGATACGAATGGTCCGTGCCGAACGGCGGAGTCGCGCTCGCGGCGACGAGCGGGCCGCAGACGTCCTTCGTGGCTCCTGGCGGCCCGGCATCCGTGACGGTGCGGCTCACCGTGACGGACGATTCGGGCGCAGTCGACTCCGTCGACCAGGTCATCACGGTGGGTGGCGTTTCACCGCCGCCTCCGCCTCCACCACCCGTCGACCCGCCGATCACGCCGCCGGACATCGGTAACGTCCAGAACGGCGGAGGGGGAGGCGCTTTCGATGCGGTGCTGGCCGCGCTTGCGCTCGCCCCGCTCTTCGGGCTGCTCGCCGGCAGATTGCGCCGCCGGCGAGCGGCCAGAACGGCGATTATTCCTTCTCGACGCGCAGGCGGACCGACTTCACGGTCGAGCTGACGAGCACGAGCGCGAACACGGGCTCGGTCAGGTCCTTCTTGACCAGTACGTCCTCGCCATCGTCGATCTCGATGTCGTACTTGCTGGTGTCGAGCTGCTTCTCGAACGTGTTCTTGATGTCGCGGGCGACGCCGTCCTCGCCGCGGCCGTCGTCGATCTTGACGCGGACGTCCTGGGCCGTGCCGCCCTTCGGCGTCACACGAAAGACGATCTCACCGTCGGAGTTCGCGCCCTCGCTCACCTCGATGCGCCACTTGTTCGAGTAGCTCAGCTTTGCGTCGGCGGCTGCCGCATCCGTGGCCGCGGACGGGGCAGGGGGCGTCGTGCCGCACGCGGTGACGGCGAACAACGACAGGACGGCGACGGCCAATGCGTGACGACGATGCATGTCCCATGACTCCGGGTCTTGAGGATACCGGCGTGCAGTTTACGGTGGCCGGATCCCGGACGGAAACCACGCCCGGAGCGGGCCCCGCACCCGGGGCGACCGGGGACTCTACCGATCCCCCTTTCGGTCGACCGTCGCTTAAGATCGCGCGGTCTCTCCGCAGGCGCCAACGACGTGTCCCGGATATTGATCCTGTACTTCAGCGTGTACGGTCACACGCGACGAATCTGCGAGACGATGCGCTCGGAACTCGTCCCGCTCGGCCACGCCGTCGACGTGGTGCCGCTCGCGGAAGCCCCGCCGCTCGAGGGTTACGACGCGGTGGTGATCGGGGCGAGCATCCGCAACGGCAAGCACAACCCGGCCGTGTTCGAATACGTGCGCCGCAACCTCGCCGCACTCGAGGCGGTGCCGAGCGCGTTCTTCTCGGTGAGCCTGGTCGCGCGCAAGCCTGCGAAGAACACGCCCGAGACGAACCCGTACATGAAGGCGTTCGTCGCGCGTACGCCCTGGAAACCGAAGCTCCTCGGCGTCTTCGGAGGCGACCTCGACTACCAGCGCTACAGGACGTCGGATCGCTACATCATCCGCTTCATCATGACGCTCACGCGCGGCCCGACGGACCCGAACACCAAGGCCGAGTACACCGACTGGGCCAAGGTGAGCGAGTTCGCGCGCAACGTGGCCGCGCTCGCGGCCCCCAGGCCCGCCTGAGCCAGCCGTGGCCGCGGCAGCCGGCGGAGCGGATCGCCAGCACCTCGCGGTGGCGCTCGTGACGTCGTGGCTCGTCGTCACCAGTCCGTGGATCGGGATGCTGCGGCGGATCCCTTCGGGCGCAGGGTGGCTCGACTACGCTCACGTCGCGCTCGGACTCGTCGTCCTCGCGATCGGGTGCACCTACGCGTGGCACTGCACCAGGGACGGCCGTTGGCCTCTTTACTTCCCGGTGACCCCTCCGCACGCGGGACAGGTCGGCCGCGACGTGGCGGGCCTGCTGCGTGGGCGGGTACCCGCGTCGGAAGGAGGGGGCCTCTTCGGGTTGATCGAGGGGCTGCTGCTCGTGGCGCTCCTGGCCACCGGAGCGACGGGCGCGGCGTGGCTCGCGGCACAGGGCGGCGAGTTGGCGCCCGGGTGGCGCGACGCCCACATCGTCTGCGCCCGGCTGCTGATCGGGCTCCTCGTCGCGCACGTGATCACGGTCTCGCTGCACCTGCTCGATTTCGTGCGCGACTGAGCCCCTCTGCCCGCGCAGGCCGGCGCGGCGCCCGGGCCGCGGAGCCGTGCTAGGCTAGGGACCCATTCACAAGAGTCGGGCCACGACCATGAACGGCGCGCAATCCCTCGTCCAGACCCTCGTCAACTGCGGTGTCGACGTGTGCTTCGGCAACCCGGGCACATCCGAGATGCACTTCGTCGCCGGACTCGACTCGGCGCCCGGGATGCGTGCCGTGCTGTGCCTGTTCGAGGGCGTCGTGACCGGCGCAGCTGATGGCTACGGGCGCATCGCCGGCAAGCCGGCTGCGACGCTGCTGCACCTCGGGCCCGGTCTCGCGAACGGGCTTGCGAACCTTCACAACGCGCGCCGCGCCAGCACGCCGATCGTGAACATCGTGGGTGACCACGCGACGTATCACCTGCAGTACGACGCGCTCCTCACCTCCGACATCGTGGGGTTCGCGCGCCCCGTCTCGTCGTGGATCCTCGAGTCGAAGAACGCGCAGTCCGTCGCGAGCGACGCCGCCCGAGCCGTGCAGGCCGCACGGTCCGCGCCCGGCGGGATCGCGACGCTGATCCTGCCCGCGGACACCGCGTGGAACGAGGCGGATCGACCGGCGGAGAAGCTGCCCGACATCGGGCCCGCGCAGGTCGATTCGCGCGCGATCGACGACATCGCGAAGCTCCTCGGGAACGGCAAGAAGACCGCCCTCATGCTGCGCGGCAGCGCGCTCCACGGCGCGGGGCTCGAGGCGGCCGGGCGGGTGCAGGCGAAGAGCGGCGCGAGACTGCTGTGCGACACGTTCGCGCCTCACTCGGAGGTGGGCGCAGGCCGCGTGCCGGTCGAGCGCATCCCGTATTTCGCCGAGCAGATCGTCGAGTTCCTGAAGGGCATCGAGCAGATCGTGCTCGTCGGCACGAAGCCGCCCGTGTCTTTCTTCGCCTACCCGGGCAAGCCGAGCTGGTGCGCCCCCGAGGGCTGCCGCTTCACGTACCTCGCGCAGCCGCACGAGGACGGCGCGGCCGCGCTTGCCGCGCTCGCCGATGCGATCGGCGCACCCGCCCAGGCGGCGGCCCGCGTGCCGCTCAAGCTGCCGGAGCTGCCGAAAGGGCTCTTCAACTCCGTCAGCATCGCGCAGACCATCGCCGCGCTCACGCCCGAGCACGCCATCTTCGCCGAGGAGGCCGCGACGTCCGGCCTGCCGCTGCTCAGTATCCTCGCTACGGCGCGCCCTCACACGCATCTGCCGCTCACGGGCGGATCGATCGGCCAGGGCCTGCCGCTCGCGATCGGCGCGGCGATCGCGGCGCCGGACCGCAAGGTCGTGTGCCCGCACGGCGACGGTGGCGCCGCCTACACGGTGCAGGCGCTCTGGACGATGGCGCGCGAGAAACTCGACGTCACGACCGTCATCTACGCGAACCGCTCGTACGCGATCCTCAACATCGAGCTGATGCGCGTCGGCGCGATCGGCGCGGGCCCGAAGGCGCTCTCGATGCTCGATCTGCACAACCCGGAGATGAGCTGGCTCAAGATCGCCGAAGGCTTCGGCGTCGAGGCGAGTCGCGCGACGACGTGCGAGGAATTCGCCGCGCAGTACGGATCGGCCATGCAGGGCAGGGGCCCTCGGCTGATCGAGGTGATGATCTAGGGCTGCCCGAGCCGCCGACGTCTCAGTCGAGCGGCGTCGGCAGGTTCTCGCGGGTCCTCGACCTTGCGGGCGCGAGCCGCCGCGGCACCTCCGCGTGGCGTGCAATCCGGGGACGGTCCTCGACCGTCCGCCACCACGGCCGCACGCGTTCCACGCGAGCCGGTTCCACCGCCTCCCCGAGCTGCGGCATCAGGAGCGGCGCGCCGTGCCTCGAGCCGAGCTCGAGCAAGCTCTCGGCCGGCTCGTCCCAGGCGTGCATCGCAAGGCTGAAGGTGCCCCAGTGCACCGGCAGGAAGGCCGGACGTCCGAGCAGGGCCCAGGCTTCGATCGCGTTGTCGGGCCCGAGGTGCACGTGGCCCCAGGCCGGGTGATAGGCGCCGACCTCGAGCATCGCGAGGTCGAACGGCCCGAGCCGCGAGCGGATCTCGGCGTACTCGGTCGTGAGCCCCGTGTCACCGCTGAAGAACGCCGCGTGCCTCGCGGACCGCAGGACCATCGACGACCACAACGTCGTGTTGCGGGTCCGGAGCCCGCGACCCGAAAAATGCTGTGACGGCGCCGCCGTGATCGTGAGCCCACCCGCCGGCGACTCCCACGATTCCCACCAGTCGAGCTCGACGATGCGCCCGACCGGAATGCCCCACGCCTCGAGGTGAGCGCCGACACCGAGCGAAGTGACGAAAGGGACGTCGCGGCGTGCGAGGGCTCGCACCGTCGTGTAGTCGAGGTGGTCGTAGTGGTCATGCGAAATGACCACGGCGTCGAGTGGCGGCAGCGAGCGCAGGGCCACCGGCACGGGCTGGAAGCGCTTCGGCCCGGCCCACCGCGACGGCGAGGCACGCTGACCCCAGACCGGGTCCGTGAGCACTTTGACGCCATCCATCTCGAGCAGCACCGTCGAATGGCCGAGCCACGTCGCCCTGAGCCCGCTCGAGGGCTTCCGTCCCCAACGCGGCATGGGATCGATCGAGGGCAGCGGGGCCTTCGGCACGCGACGGTCTCCGGCGAACAGGAATTCGCGGACCGTCGGCATCGGGACGACGGGCTGCAGCAGGCGGGGCAGCACGGGGTGGAGGTTGCGGAACGCGCCGCGGTGCCAGCGCGGCGAATCCTGGGCGCGCTCGAGCCTCAGGCCATGCAGTGTGCCACCCAGGGATTTCATCGGGCCACGTCCAGTTGCCATGCCGCCTGGTATGCAGCCGAGCGGAGACTCGCCCCGCCGCACTGCTGGAATGACCGAGGATGTGTCATGGGAGGCCGCGGCGGGACGACAGCGCCGGCGAGCCGGCGCGCCTCGCAGATTCTGCCGTCCTGGCGACAGACCGTCCATCGGCTCGCACAGCGCCCGCGCCCGGCCCGCGGCGCGCCCCGGTCACAGTTCGAACTCACGAGGCCGCCCGGACCCGTTGCGACACTCGTACGCCGTCCGCCTGCACCGGGACGCGCCGCACCACGATCCCGTTCAGCGCACGATCGCGGGAGCGTTGCCGCTCTCCGCCATCACGAGCAGCGTGAGCCACGAGCGGATCATCTGCAGATGCCGCGCCTCGGTCGCGAGCGCATCGCGGAACTGGTCGGCCATTTCGTCCTGGCCCAGCGACTCCGCGAGCTGGATGAGCAGCTCCCAGCCCGCGTTGTCGGCGAGCTCCGCGGTCAGCATCGCGTTCAGCGACTGCGCGAGCGAAGTCCGTGGGTCGGAGACCGTCTGCACCAGTCCGATGGACTGCACGCCCACGGAGTCGGCGCACGGAGTCTCGGCGGTCGGGTCGGCGCCCAGCCGGCGGATCGCGTCCGCCACCAGCATGAAGTGCTCCGCCTCCTGATTGCGGACCTCGACGAGCGTTTCCCTCGACACGTAGCCGTCGTAGTCGTCCGCGTCCGCGCCGTTGCCGTCCCCGCGGCCCGCCAACGTACTGCCGGCATACAGGGTCTCGTACTTGGCAATCAGCGCGTCGTAGAGCCGCGTGCCAGTGCGCTCGAAGGCCAGCCGCTCGGCGAGCTTGTCGACCAGCACCTGCATGCGGTTGCCGGTCAGCATCTTCATGGCGCTCTTTGCCATGCCGGTGGGCGTCGCGGGCGGCGGGATGGTGCCGAGCGGCTCCTGCTCGGAGATATATTCGGCGCGGACCTCCGCGATCCCGTCGTTCCCGGGATCGGGCTCGGCGAGCTGCGGCTGGAACTCCTCCATGCCGTCGAGCATGTCCTGGAAGTCCTGGGGCGAACGTTGCACACCGGTCCGGTTCTGCAACGTGATGCGTGTCGAAGCGTCCTGCATGGGTGACTCCCTCGTGCGGTCGTCAGGCTGCGGCGCCGAGCCGGTTGAGCTCGGTGCCCGATGTGTATCGGTAGTTCTCCGCGACTCGCTCGCTCGGCGAGCCGTCCGCGTTCAACTGGCGGCGGTACTCGATCGAGCTGTCCGGGTCCTCCTCGAGCGGGACGATCTCCGTGCCGCTCGCGCGGAGGTCGACTTCGCGCGCGAGCGTCTCGCGGACGAACTCGCGGTTGCTCTCGTACGGGAAGGGATCGGGCAGGTCGTTCGGAAACAGCTCCTGGACGTCGCGTCCCTCGTGTTCCTCGAAGAGCCGCGCCACGTAATTGAAGTGCCCGAGCTCGTAGTCGAGCATCCGCTCCCACACCGCCTTGATGCGGGGATTCGTCTCCTGCTGCATGGCGCCGTAATAGAGGTATGCCTCGTTGGCTTCGTGCAGCAGCCAGTCCTCGAGCAACGACATCGATGGGTCGAGCAGCGACTCGTACTGCGTGACGTGCTGCTCCTCGATCGATGCGATCTCGGCGTAGAGCTGGCGCGCCAGCGGATCGGCGAAGGTCGGGCCGATGTTCAGGTAGTAGTTCTGGGTCTGCTGCTCGCCCGCGGTGATCGTGAGGGCGTGGAGCTTGCTCAGCGTCTGTGCGGCGCGCTTGTCCATCGGACGGCGCACGTTGTCCGGGGGTGCGCGGTGCTCGATGACGGTCGGCCGGCCCGGCAGGATGTCCGTGTAGCACTGGAGGATGTTGTTCGCGTCCATGCCGGTGAGGCGGTCGAGGAGGGCGGAGTAGCGGTAGAGGTGGTCGAAGTCCTCGAGCAGCCCGAACCGCAGGTTCGCCGCGATGTACGGGTCGGGTTCGCGACGGGCGAGCGCAGCGGTGACCTCGATGGCCACCTGCTCGTAAGCGATGGTCGTCTCGAGCGGTGAGTGGTCCGCGCCGAGCAGCCAGTTGACCATGGTCGCCTGCTGGTGCTCGACGCGACGGATCTCCGCGAGCGGAACGCGGAGCTGGAGGTTGCGTCGAGCCGCGGTGTGCCCGAACCGCACGGCCTCGAGTTCGACGCCATTCATCAGGATCACGCGGACGCGCGTGAAGGCGTCGTCGTCGAGCTTGCTGATCGGGGTCTGCACCATTTCGCGCCAGGTGAAGTACTGGCGATCGACCGGGGTGCCCCGGTTCTGGGTCAGTGACAGGGCCATGGGATTCCTCCTTGGGGTGCCGCGCGATACTCGGCGCTGCAGCCGGAGGGGTCTGTGGGCCCGACCTCGGGGAGACCTGTGGGACGCAGCCGACACGCGTCGCTGCGTTGCTCTCGGCGAGCGTGCGCCCGCGTTTCAGGCCGGTCGAGTCGCCTCGCGCGCCTTGACGGCCTCGCGCACCACGAGCTCGAGCGCGTCGAGAAACCGTGATCGGTCCCGGGGCGTGAAGGGCGGCGGGCCGCCGTGGGCTCCATAGGCGCGCAGGTCCGACATCAGCTCGCGGGTAGCGAGGGCGTCGCCGATGTTGTCGTCCGTGTAACGCTGGCCGTTCGGCTTGAGTACGCGTGCCCCGAGCTTGAGGCACCGCGAGGCGAGGGGGATGTCGGTTGTGACGACGACGTCGTTCCTGCGCGCATGCTCGACGATCCAGTCGTCCGCCGCGTCGAAGGAACCCGTCACCACCTGCAGCCTCACCGAAGGTCCGCGCGGCACCGCAAAGAACGCATTGGCCACGAACACCACGGGCAGCCCGTGACGTTCGGCGACCTTGACCGCTTCCGCCTTTACGGGGCAGGCGTCGGCATCGACGTACAGGTGCGGGCGGATAGTCATGCGGCTTCAACCGGCGGACGCGAGTTTTCGCGCGACGCACGGTACAGTAAAACACGCACAGCGTCCCCACCTGGGCCCGCTGCCGCGGGTCGAAAGGAGTAAGTGCCGTGCCGCGCATCGAACACGTCGGGCTCTGGGTTCGCGACATCGACGCAGTCTGCTCGTTCTATGCGACGTACTTCGGGGCCCGGGTGGGGCCCGGGTACGAGAACGCAGCCAAGGGATTCGCATCGCGATTCCTCGTGTTCGAAACCGGGGTGCGCATCGAAGTCATGACGACCAGCACGCTGTCACCCGTCGTGCTCGCGCCCGGCGCACAGCGCATGGGATTCACGCACCTGGCCGTCGCGCTCGGATCGGATTCGGCGGTGGACGACCTCACCGCACGACTCCGGACGGACGGCTATCCCGTGCTCGACGGGCCACGGCGCACCGGCGACGGTTACTACGAGAGCGTCGTGCTCGATCCCGAGGGCAACCGCGTGGAAATCACGGCGTAGTCCGCAAACGCATCACGAATCTGTGACGGCTGCATGGAATCATCGTTCCGCTTCGCTTGAGTTGCGGAAGCGGCTGCACCACGATGCATGCTCATGCATTCGCGGCACGCGTGGGCCCCACGGTGCCGGGCGTGCTCCCCGCGACCAGGAGTGCCCATGCTCGGAACGAACCCCGTCGTTCTCCAGCAGTTGCTGCAGCAGCTCGACGACGCGACGCTCGACCATGCGGTCTGGCGCGACCGGCTGCTGAGGGTGTACTCGGGGCGGCAGCCCGTCGACCCGAACGACGTGGCGCCCGATGCCCATCGCCGTTGCCTTTTCGGGCTCTGGTATTTCCAGCACGCCCACCCCCGGCTCCGCGAGCAGGCGTCCTTCGCCATGATCGGCGGAGAGCACGAGCACCAGCACCGCATCGCGACGAGACTGCTCCGCAACGTCGCGGCGGGCCTGCCGCTCGATCGCAGGGAAATCGAGGCGTTCGAGGACGCGAGTTCGCGCCTGAGCTTCGCGCTGTATTTCGTCCGGCGCGAGGTGGAGTGCGCCCTCGGATGCCGCGACTCGCTCACGGACGCCTACAGCTCGAGCGAGATGCTGCGCGACCTGCGCGAATGGCATGCGCTCGCCCGGCAACCGGGCCGGCAGTGCTGCATCTCGATCGT
>Ga0105090_10000619_pt1 | contig 17954 bp, 15 predicted proteins | sample PPLLak3March2015_FD_79110 | JGI IMG/M metagenome (GOLD analysis project Ga0105090, IMG submission 79110) | Freshwater sediment microbial communities from Prairie Pothole Lake near Jamestown, North Dakota, USA - PPLs Lake P7 Core (1) Depth... | ecosystem: Environmental > Aquatic > Freshwater >... | reverse complement strand
GGGCACCTTCGAGGAATGGGACATGTTCGTCGAGCACCGCTGTGCCGACTTCGGCATGGGCGACCAGAAGATCCCGGGCGACGGCGTCGTCACCGGCTACGGCATGATCAACGGCCGCCTGGTCTTCGTCTTCAGCCAGGACTTCACGGTCTTCGGCGGCGCCCTCAGCGAGGCGCACGCCGAGAAGATCTGCAAGATCATGGACCAGGCGATGAAGGTGGGCGCGCCGGTCATCGGGCTCAACGACAGCGGCGGCGCGCGCATCCAGGAAGGCGTGGCCTCGCTAGGCGGTTACGCCGAGGTCTTCCAGCGCAATGTGATGGCCAGTGGCGTGGTGCCGCAGATCAGCCTCATCATGGGCCCCTGTGCCGGCGGCGCCGTGTACAGCCCGGCGATGACCGATTTCATCTTCATGGTGCGCGACAGTTCGTACATGTTCGTCACCGGCCCCGAGGTCGTGAAGACGGTGACGCACGAGGAGGTCACCGCCGAGGAACTGGGCGGCGCCAGCGCGCACACGACGCGCAGCGGCGTCGCCGACCTGGCCTTCGAGAACGACGTCGAGGCGCTGTTGATGCTGCGCCGTTTCTTCAACTACCTGCCCTTGAACAATCGCGAGAAGCCGCCGCTGCGACCCAGCGGCGACGCCGCCGAACGGCTGGACATGTCGCTCGACACCCTGGTGCCGGACAACACCAACAAGCCCTACGACATGAAGGAGCTGATCCTGAAGGTGGTCGACGACGGCGACTTCTTCGAACTGCAGTCCGAGCACGCGCGCAACATCGTGATCGGCTTCGCGCGGCTGGACGGGCAGAGCGTGGGCATCGTCGCCAACAACCCGCAGGTGCTGGCCGGCTGCCTGGACATCAAGAGCAGCATCAAGGCGGCGCGCTTCGTGCGCTTCTGCGACGCCTTCAACATCCCGGTCGTGACCTTCGTCGACGTGCCGGGTTTCATGCCGGGCACGGCGCAGGAGTACGGCGGCATCATCAAGCACGGCGCCAAACTGCTCTACGCCTACGCCGAATGCACGGTGCCCAAGGTGACGGTGATCACGCGCAAGGCCTACGGCGGCGCCTACGACGTGATGAGCAGCAAGCACCTGCGCGGCGACGTCAATTTCGCATGGCCCAACGCCGAGATCGCGGTGATGGGCGCCAAGGGCGCGGTGGAGATCATCTTCCGCGAGGACAAGGGCGACCCGGCCAAGCTCGCGGCCCGCGAAGCGGAATACAAGGCGCGCTTCGCCAACCCCTTCGTGGCCGGCGCACGCGGCTATATCGACGACGTGATCCAGCCGCACGAGACGCGCAAGCGCATCTGCCGCAGCCTGGCCATGCTGAGGGACAAGAAGCTCGAGAACCCGTGGCGCAAGCACGGGAACATTCCGCTGTGAAGGGGCCAAACATGTTCAAGAAGATCCTCATCGCCAATCGCGGCGAGATCGCCTGCCGGATCATCAAGACCGCGCGCAGGATGGGCATCGCGACCGTGGCCGTCTATTCCGAGGTCGACCGGGACTCCCGCCACGTCGGGCTGGCCGACGAAGCCGTCTTCATCGGTCCGGCGCCCAGCCGCGAGAGCTACCTGGTCGCCGACAAGATCATCCGCGCCTGCAAGGAAACCGGCGCCCAGGCCGTGCACCCGGGCTACGGCTTCCTGTCCGAGAACGAGGGCTTCGCGCGCCGCGTCGAGGAAGAGGGCATCGTCTTCATCGGCCCCAAGCACTACAGCATCGCGGCCATGGGCGACAAGATCGCGTCGAAGAAGCTGGCGCTGGAGGCCAAGGTCAACACCATTCCGGGCTGGAACGCGGCCATCGAGACGCCCGAGCAGGCGGTGCAGATCGCCCGCGACATCGGCTACCCGGTGATGATCAAGGCCAGCGCCGGTGGCGGCGGCAAGGGCCTGCGTGTGGCCTTCAACGACAAGGATGCGCACGAAGGCTTTGCATCGTGCCGCAACGAAGCGAAGAGCAGCTTCGGCGACGACCGCGTCTTCATCGAGAAGTATGTCGAGGAGCCGCGCCACATCGAGATCCAGGTCCTGGGCGACTCGTTCGGCAACGTGGTCTACCTGCACGAGCGCGAGTGCAGCATCCAGCGCCGCCACCAGAAGGTCATCGAGGAAGCGCCTTCGTCGTTCATCAGCAAGGCGACGCGACGCGCCATGGGCGAGCAGGCGGTGCAGCTGGCCAAGGCCGTGCGTTACCAGAGCGCGGGCACGGTCGAGTTCGTCGTCGGCAAGGACCAGAGCTTCTACTTCCTGGAGATGAATACCCGCCTGCAGGTCGAGCACCCGGTCACCGAGAGCATCACCGGCATCGACCTCGTCGAGCAGATGCTGCGCGTGGCTGCCGGCGAGCGGCTGCCGTTCAGGCAGCAGGACATCGCGCTCACCGGCTGGGCCATCGAATGCCGCATCAACGCCGAGGATCCGTTTCGCGGCTTCCTGCCTTCCACCGGCAGACTGTCGCGCTACCAGCCGCCGCCGCAGACGATGGAAGCGGCCGCGCCCGTGCCGCACGGCGGCGGCGTGCGCGTGGACACCGGCGTCTACGAAGGCGGCGAGATCCCGATGTACTACGACTCGATGATCGCCAAGCTCATCGTGCACGGCCTGGATCGTGACGATGCGATCACCAAGATGCGCGAGGCGCTGAACGGCTTCGTCATCCGCGGCGTGTCGAGCAACATCCCGTTCCAGGCCGCGCTGCTGGCGCATCCGAAGTTCGTCGCCGGCGACTTCAATACCGGTTTCATCGCCGAGCACTACGGCCGCGGCTTCCGCGCCGAGGATGTGCCGCACGACGACCCCGACTTCCTCGTCGCGCTGGCCGCCGTCGTCTACCGCCGCTACCGTGAACGGGCCATCGGCATCAGCGGCCAGCTCGCCGGCCACGGCGCGAAGATCGGCAGCGACTTCGTCGTCGTCGTCAAGGGCGAGGCCGGCGCGCACCGGCACGTACCGGTGTCGATCAAGGTCGACGGCGCGACCACGGTCACCGTTGGCGGCCGGCCGATCGTGATTGGCGTCGACGACTGGGCCTACGGCCGCATCCGCCTCACCGGCACCTGCAACGGCCTGCCGTTCACCGCCCAGGTGGAGCGTGAAGCCATGTGGTACCGCGTGGCGCACAACGGCCGCCGCATCGACGCCCAGGTGATGAGCGCGCGCGCCGCCGAGCTGCTGCGCGTGATGCCCTTCAAGGCGCCGGCCGACATGAGCAAATTCCTGCTCTCGCCGATGCCCGGGTTGCTGGTGGACATCGCCGTGCGGCCGGGGCAGGCGGTGCAGGTCGGCGAGCGCCTGGCCGTCATCGAGGCCATGAAGATGGAGAACATCCTCACCGCGACGCAGGACGGCACGGTCTCCGAACTGCTGGCCAGCAAGGGCGAAAGCCTGGCCGTCGATCAACCCATCCTGAGCTTCGCGTGATGGACAAGCCTTTCCGCATTCTCGGCCTGCAACAGGTTGCCATCGGCGGCCCCGACAAGCAGCGGCTCCGCGCGCTGTGGGTGGACATGCTCGGCCTCACGGTCAAGAGCAGTTTCGTCAGCGAGCGCGAGAACGTCGACGAGGACATCTGCGCCCTGGGGCAGGGCGTGCACGCGGTCGAGGTCGACCTCATGCAGCCGCTGGACCCCGAGAAGAAGCCGGCCGTGCACGCCACGCCCCTGAATCACGTCGGCCTGTGGGTCGACGACCTGCCGCAGGCGGTCGCGTGGATGACGGCGCACGGCGTGCGTTTCGCCCCCGGCGGCATCCGCAAGGGCGCGGCCGGCCACGACATCTGCTTCATCCACCCCAAGGGCAACGAGGAGTTTCCTCTCGGTGGCGAGGGTGTGCTGATTGAACTGGTGCAGGCGCCGCCGGAGGTGGTGGCCGCCCTTGCCGCCTGAGCCCCAGGCTCGATCACGCCATCTTCACCGCCGTGCCGCTGACGGCCACCATCAGCATGCCGTTGGTCTCGCCCAGCACCTCGTAGTCGAAGTCGATGCCGACGACGCCGTCGGCACCAAGTTCGCGCGCGGCCTCGACCATATCCTTCAGCGCCGCGTCACGAGCGCCCGACAGCGCGCGCTCGTAGCCGCCCGCGCGGCCGCCGACGACGTCGCGCACCGACGAGAACACGTCGCGGAAGATATTGGCGCCGATGATGGCTTCGCCATTGACGAGGCCGAGAAAGCGTTCGATGCGCGCGCCGTCGCCGGAAGGCACGACGGTGGCGAGAAAGCAGCCGTCGTCCGATTTCGAGAACCAGCCCATCTGAAACTCCTTGCGGGGGAATTGCGGAGTGCACACGATAGCCGGCAGAGCGAACGCTCTGCACGGCGCGTGTCAGCGGCCGCCGTCGTGCCCGCGCCGCGCCGGTGGCCAAGCCCCGAAAACCGCTGCGGCGACCCGCCTCGCGCTACAGTCCTGCCCCCATCCCCCCCGAGGTGAACCATGAGTGCCCAGTCCCTGCTCGACCAGTTGCTCCAGTCCGGCGCCTCGGCGCTCGGCGGCGTCCGCCAGGCCGCCGGAGGCCCCGACATGGGCAAATACGCCACCGGCGCCGCGGTCGGCGGCGTGCTCGGATTGTTGCTGGGCAGCCGCAGCGGCCGCCGCATGGGCGGCAAGGTACTCAAGTACGGCAGCGTGGCCGCCCTCGGCGCGCTGGCCTGGAAGGTGGTCCAGGACCAGCAGCAGCGCGTCCAGGGCAGCACCGCCGTGGCGCCCGCACCTGCCGCGACGCCGGCCTTCGCCGCACTGCCTGCGCCGCAGGTCGAAGTTCACAGCCGCGCCATGCTCAAGGCCATGATCGCCGCCGCCAAGTCCGACGGCCATCTGGACGAGCGCGAGCGCGGCCTCGTGGAGGCCGAGGTCGCCCGCCTGGAAGCCGACCCGGCCATACGCAGCTGGGTCGACATCGAACTGCGCCGGCCGCTGGAACCGGCTGACGTGGCGGCCGCCGCCACCGGCCCCGAGATGGCGGCCGAGGTCTACCTCGCCAGCCTGCTGGTCGTGGACCAGACGACGACGATGGAACGCGCCTACCTCGACGAACTGGCGCGCCAGCTGCGCCTGGCCGACGGCCTCAAGGCCGAGCTCGAGGCGCGCGCCGCCGCGTCATGAGCCACGGCTCGAGCCGACGCAGTCCGGCCTCCTACACGGTCGCCACGGCAAACACCTCCGCCGCAGCCGTCTTGCCCTTGAACTGCACCGGCCCCAGAGCGTCGGTGGCCAGCCGGCCGGCCAGCGCGGCCCGCGTGTGGCCGTCGATCAGCACGGTGCGCGCGGCTTCCGGTGCTCCGGGGTGTCGGCCTCGGCCATCCTCACTGCCGCCAGCACCCGCGTCGCATGCCCCTGCTGGGCGAGGTCGCCCAGGGCCGCGAAGCGGCGCATCGCCTCCGTGGTCTGCTCGGCGGCCGCCTGCGGCTGGGTGAGGAAACCGGCCGTCGCCTGGCGCAGCAGGGCGAGCGCGATCAGCTCGCGCCGCCGGCTCCTGCGCGCCGCGGCGACGGCCGCTTCGGCGTGGGTCGACGCGGCCGTGGTGCGCTCCTGCCGCGTCTGCACATGCGCCAGGCTGGCCAGCGCGCGCGCCCGGTGGGCGTCGACCTTGGTGCGTTCGGCCAGCGCCAGCATCGCCTGGGCATCGGCCTCGGCGTCGCGCAGTTCGAGCCGCATCAGCCGGGCGTTCACGCGCTGTTCGAGCAGCCGCAGACGTTGGGCGGGGCGCAGGCCCGGGTCGTCCAGTGCGGCCGTGACCAGTTCCACCAACTCTCGGGGCGGCGCGGACTCGATGCGCAGGCGCAGCGCCCTCGCCGCGCCCGGGGCAGCGGACACGCTGACTGCGACCGCGGCGCCTCGTCCGCGCGCTCTCCCTGGGCTCTTCATCGACGAGGCTCCTGGCGCGAAGGCGCGCAGGCAATATTGGCATGCCCGGCACGGCGCCACATCGGTGCAATCCACGCCGGCCCGGTGCGGTATTCACCAACCGCCGGTGCCGGCGCCGGTGGTCCGATCTCGCCGACAATAGCGGGCTCCAAAAGGCTCAAGCGCATGACCGCACGCACCCTCTACGACAAGCTGTGGGACGAACATGTCGTCCACACCGAGGAGGACGGCACTGCCGTGCTCTATATCGACCGTCACCTCGTGCACGAGGTGACCAGCCCGCAGGCCTTCGAGGGCTTGCGCTTGGCCGGGCGCAAGGTCTGGCGCGTGAGTTCCATCGTCGCCACCGCCGACCACAACACCCCCACCACCGGCTGGGCCGACGGCTACGACGGCATCCGCGACCCGATCAGCAAGCTGCAGATCACGACGCTGGATGCCAACATCAAGGCCAGCGGCGCCGCGGCCTACTTTCCCTTTCTGGACAAGCGCCAGGGCATCGTGCACGTCATCGGCCCGGAGAACGGCGCCACGCTGCCGGGCATGACCGTCGTCTGCGGCGACAGCCACACCAGCACGCACGGTGCCTTCGGCGCGCTGGCGCACGGCATCGGCACCAGCGAGGTCGAGCACGTGCTGGCGACGCAGACGCTTCTGGCGAAGAAGGCGAAGAACATGCTGGTTCGCGTGGAAGGCACGCTGGGCACCGGCGTCACCGCCAAGGACGTGGTGCTGGCCATCATCGGCAAGATCGGCACCGCCGGCGGCACCGGCTACACCATCGAATTCGGCGGCTCGGCGATCCGCAGCCTGAGCATGGAAGGTCGCATGACGGTGTGCAACATGGCCATCGAGGCCGGCGCCCGCGCCGGGCTGGTGGCGGTCGACGAGAAGACCATTGCCTACTGCAAGGGGCGCCTGTTTGCACCCACCGGGGTGGCCTGGGATCAGGCCGTGGCGCACTGGCGCACGCTGCAGTCCGACTCCGGCGCGGCCTGGGATGCCGTGATCGAACTGGACGCCGCGTCGATCCAGCCGCAGGTGACCTGGGGCACCAGCCCCGAGATGGTGCTGCCCGTGGACGGCCGCGTGCCCGACCCCGAGAAGGAGAAGGACGCCGTCAAGCGCGGCGCCATCGAGCGCGCGCTGGCCTACATGGGCCTGCAGCCGAACAAGGCCATCACCGACATCCGCATCGACAAGGTCTTCATCGGCAGCTGCACCAACAGCCGCATCGAGGACCTGCGCGAGGCCGCGGCGGTGGTCAGGCGCAGCGGCGGCCGCATTGCCGGCAACGTCAGGCTGGCGCTGGTGGTGCCAGGGTCCGGGCAGGTGAAGGCGCAGGCCGAGGCCGAAGGCCTGCACCGGATCTTCACCGCCGCCGGCTTCGAGTGGCGCGAACCCGGTTGCAGCATGTGCCTGGCGATGAACGCCGACCGCCTGGAACCCGGCGAGCGCTGCGCTTCCACCAGCAACCGCAATTTCGAGGGCCGCCAGGGCGCCGGGGGCCGCACGCACCTGGTGAGCCCGGCGATGGCCGCGGCCGCCGCACTGCACGGCCACTTCGTCGATGTCCGGCGCATGGCCTGAGGAAGACCCGACCATGCAAGCCTTCACCGTGCACCAGGGGCTCGTCGCGCCGATGGACCGCGACAACGTCGACACCGACGCCATCATCCCCAAGCAATTCCTGAAGTCGATCGCGAGGAGCGGCTTCGGCCCCAACCTGTTCGACGCCTGGCGCTACCTCGACCCGGGGGAACCCGGCCAGGACCCGGGGTCGCGCAAACCCAACCCCGATTTCGTGCTCAACCAGGCTCGCTACAAGGGGGCATCGATCCTGCTGGCGCGCAGCAATTTCGGCTGCGGCTCGAGCCGCGAGCACGCGCCCTGGGCGCTGGACCAGTACGGCTTCCGCGCCATCATCGCGCCGAGCTACGCCGATATCTTCTTCAACAACTGTTTCAAGAACGGACTGCTGCCGATCGTGCTGCCGCAGTCGCAGGTGGCGAAGCTGTTCGACGAGGTCTTCGCCTTCCCCGGCTACAGCCTCACGGTCGACCTGCCGCGGCAGGTGGTGGTCAAGCCCGATGGCAGCGAACTGCCTTTCGAGGTGCAGCCCTTCCGCAAATACTGCCTCGTCAACGGCTTCGACGATATCGGGCTGACGCTGCGCCATGCCGACAAGATCAGGGCCTTCGAGGCCGAACGCCTGGCACGCATGCCCTGGCTCGCGCAAACCCAGCTCGGCTGAAAAGAGGAACCCGGAAATGAAGATCGCCATCCTGCCGGGCGACGGCATCGGCACCGAGATCGTCGAACAGGCCGTGCGCGTACTGAAGGTGCTGGACCTGCCATTCGAGACCGAGACCGCGCTCGTCGGCGGTGCTGCCTTCGAGGCCCACGGCCACCCGCTGCCGGAATCGACACTGAAGCTGGCGCAGGCCGCCGACGCCATCCTCTTCGGCGCCGTCGGCGACTGGAAATACGACAAGCTGGAGCGCGCGCTGCGCCCCGAGCAGGCCATCCTGGGCCTGCGCAAGCACCTGGGCCTGTTCGCCAACCTGCGCCCGGCGCTGTGCTACGAGCAGCTCACGCATGCGTCCAGCCTGAAGCCCGAACTGGTGGCCGGGCTGGACATCCTCATCATCCGCGAGCTCACCGGCGACATCTATTTCGGCCAGCCGCGCGGCCGCCGCATCGCCGTCGACGGCCACTTTCCCGGTGCCGAGGAAGCCTTCGACACCATGCGCTACAGCCGGCCGGAGATCGAGCGCATCGCGCATGTCGCCTTCCAGGCGGCGCGCAAGCGCAGCTGCAAGGTGACCAGCGTCGACAAGGCCAACGTGCTGGAGACCTTCCAGTTCTGGAAGGACGTGGTCACCGAGGTCCACGCGCAGTACCCGGACGTCGAGCTGCAGCACATGTACGTCGACAACGCCGCCATGCAACTGGTGAAGGCCCCCAAGGCCTTCGACGTGGTGGTCACCGGCAACATGTTCGGCGACATCCTCAGCGATGAGGCCGCCATGTTGACCGGCTCGATCGGCATGCTGCCCAGCGCGTCGCTGGACAAGAACAACAAGGGCTTGTACGAGCCCAGCCACGGCAGCGCGCCCGATATCGCCGGTAAGGGTGTTGCAAACCCGCTGGCTACAATTCTGTCCGCTGCCATGATGCTTCGCCATTCGCTCCACCAGCCTGCTGCGGCCGACCGCATCGAATCGGCGGTGAAGGCCGTGCTGTCTGCCGGCCTGCGGACGCCGGACATCTGGAGCGAAGGAACGGCCAAGGTCGGCACGCGCGAGATGGGTGATGCGGTCGTGGCGGCCATCACCACCACCAAGATCACCAAGAGCTAGCGGCTCTCGGATCGTCTCGCCCCTACCTGGACCCCGGCGAAACGAGCCGGGGGCACCAGGGGTCCGCAACACGGAAAGGCGAAACTGAAATGGCACTCTCTTCAAACCCCCGCGTGGGGCTCGTCGGCTGGCGCGGCATGGTCGGCTCGGTGCTGATGGACCGCATGCGCGCCGAGGGCGACTTCGCGCTCATCGAACCGGTCTTCTTCAGCACCAGCAATGCCGGCGGCGCGCTGCCGGCGGCCATCGCCGGTCTGGCAAAGAACGAAACGAAGCTGCACGACGCCAACGACCTTGCGGCGCTGAAGGCCTGCGACGTCGTCATGACCTGCCAGGGCGGCGAGTACACGAAGGCCGTCTACCCGCAGTTGCGCGCCGCCGGTTGGAGGGGTTTCTGGATCGACGCGGCCAAGACGCTGCGCATGAACGACGACGCGGTGATCGTGCTCGACCCCGTCAACCAGCCCGTGATCGAAGCCGCGCTGGCCAGGGGCGTGAAGGACTACATCGGCGGCAACTGCACCGTCAGCTGCATGCTGATGGGCGTGGGGGCCCTCTTCAAGGCTGACCTCGTGGAGTGGATGACAGCCACCACCTACCAGGCGGCGAGCGGCGGCGGTGCGCAGCACATGCGTGAACTGCTCACGCAGTTCGGCTCGCTGAATGCCGCGGTGCGGCCGCTGCTCGACGACCCGGCGAGCGCGATCCTCGAGATCGACCGCCAGATCGCCGCCACCCAGCGCGGCCTGTCGGCCGAGGCGACGAAGAACTTCATGGTGCCGCTGGCAGGCAGCCTGATCCCCTGGATCGACGCCGACCGCGGCGACGGCACCAGCCTGGAGGAATGGAAGGGCGGCGCCGAGACCAACAAGATCCTCGGCCGCGGCGCGGGCTTCGGCAGCGCCGCGACGCCGATCGACTCGATCTGCGTACGCGTCGGCGCCATGCGCTGCCACAGCCAGGCGCTGACGATCAAGCTCAAGAAGGACGTCCCGCTGGCCGATATAGAGGCAATGATCGCCCACGACAACCCCTGGGTACGCCTGGTGCCCAATACCCGCGAAGCGACGATGCGCCAACTTACGCCGGTGGTGGTGACGGGCACCATGGAGGTTCCGGTCGGCCGCCTGCGCAAGCTGGCAGTGGGGCCGCAGTACCTGGGGGCGTTCACCATCGGCGACCAGCTGCTTTGGGGTGCAGCCGAACCGCTGCGCCGCATGCTGCGCATCCTGCTGCGGCAGTGATGCGGTATGGATTCACCGGGCCGTTGCCGCTGGGCAACAGCCCGCCCAGCCCCCGGAAACAAAGCATTTCGGGGCCGATCGTCAGCTTCTGCGTGAGCTTTTGCTCCTATATGCTTGATGTTGTTGCGATTTCTGTTGATTTGTCACCCGGCGGCGGTGCCGGTGAGGGCGGCTTGACGTGACCGCAGTTGGCGTCATGCGGAGCCGGGTCCGATCGCATGGGGGAGATGCCTTGAAATACCGTTCGACGCACCGGGCGCGCTTTGCGCTCAATGGGGTGGTCCTCGCCGCCGCCTGCCTCTGGGGCACGCAGGCCTGGTCGTTGGGGCTGGGCCGGCTGACCGTGCAGTCGGCGCTGGGCGAGACGCTTCGCGCCGAAATCGAGGTCACCAGCCTGAGCGCCGAGGAAGCGGCTTCGCTGCAGCTGCGGGTCGCGTCGCCCGACGCCTACCGCGCGGCAGGCGTCGAGTACAACCCGGCGCTGCCTTCTGCCACGGTGCAGGTCGTGCGCCGTCCCGACGGCCGTTCGGTATTGCGGGTCACCAGCGACCGCGCCATGCTCGAGCCATTCGTCGACGTCATCATCGAGGCGACCTGGGCCTCCGGGCGGCTGGTGCGCGAATACACGTTGCTGCTCGATCCGCCGGGCTCCCGCCTGGCACAGGCTGCGGCTCAGGCGGCTGCGCCGGTGATCGCACCGGCGCCGCCACCGCGCATGGCCGCGGCGCCCGCGCCCCCACCGGCGGCCGCGCCGCGGCCCGCACCGGCTGCGGCCGCGCCACCCGCACCGCGGCCGGCAGTGGCCGCAGCGCCGCCGGCCCCTGCCGACGCCGGTGCCGACGAGGTTCGTGTGCGCAACGGCGATACGCTGACCCGCATCGCCGGCCGCGTGCAGCGGCCGGGCGTGTCGCTCGACCAGATGCTGGTGTCGCTGTTCCGCGCCAACCCGCGCGCCTTCATGGGCGACAACATGAACCGGCTGAAGGCCGGGGCCGTGCTGTCGGTGCCTTCAGCAGACGAAGCCGGCCGGCTGGCGCCACAGCAGGCGCGCGAGACCATCGTCGCGCAAAGCGTCGACTTCGACGCCTATCGTCAGCGGCTGGCGTCCGGCGGCACGGCGCAGGCCGGCGCGGCGCCGGCACGGTTGGCCGCGGGGCAGGTGCAGGCCCAGGTCGACGACAGCAAGCGGCCCGCCGCGGCGACTCCCGACCGCCTGACCTTGTCGCCGGGTGCCGTGCAGGCCTCGGCGCCCGCAGGACAGGCCGCCCAGGCCGGCGAACGCAGCGACGCCACCCGGCTGGCAGAACTCGCGCGCAACGTGGAGGAGCTCAAGCGCCTGCAGGGCGGCGCGGCTCCGGCTGCACCCACAACGGCGGCGCCGGGCACCGAGGCCGCAGCGCCGGCGACGACGCCACCCCCGACGGCCGCAGCGCCCGCACCTGCCGCCGCGCCTGCTCCCACCGTGACTGCCCAGGCGCCGCCGGCGGCACGGCCCCCGGAGCCAGCGCCGGCGGAAGGCGGTCTGCTCGACTCCCTGCTCGACAGTCCGTTGCTGCTGCCTGCCGCCGGCGTCCTGGTGGCCCTGCTCGCCGGACTGGGGCTGTGGCGATTGCGCGGCCGCATGCGCAAGACGGCCGGCGAGACGTCCTTCCTCGAAAGCCGCCTGCAGCCGGACTCCTTCTTCGGCGCCAGCGGCGGCCAGCGCGTGGACACGCGCGAGACCACCGGCCTGGCCACCGGCAGCTCGTCGTCGATGAGCTACTCGCTGAGCCAGCTCGACGCCATCGGCGATGTCGATCCGGTGGCCGAAGCCGATGTCTATCTGGCCTATGGCCGCGACCTGCAGGCCGAGGAGATCCTCAAGGAGGCCATGCGTGCGACGCCGGACCGCATGGCGATCCGCACCAAGCTGCTCGAGGTCTACGCCAAGCGGCGCGACATCAAGGGCTTCGAGTTGCTGGCTGCGCAGGTGCACAACCTGACGCGTGGGCAGGGCGAGGACTGGAGCAAGGCGCAGGAACTGGGTCGATCCATCGACCCCGACAACGCCTTGTACCGGCCTGGCGGTGAGCCTGACCCGGTGCTCGGCGTGCATGGCCAGCCGGTGGATGCGCTGGGGGCAACGACGATCCCGCGCACCGCACCCAAGACGCTGCCGGTATTCAAGCCGGCGGACGACACGATGCTCGATGCGACGGTCGACGCCAAGGTCGATGATGGCGCCGGACTGGACCTCGAACTCGACCTGCCGCCCGGCGCGTCGGCGCCGCCGCCGCTGCACGATCCGACGATGCCGTATACGACGGCCGTGCTGCCGCGGGCGAGCGGCCTCATGGACCTCGACGCGACGGTCGACGACGACCGCACGCTGCCCGGCAGGAGCCAGCCGAAGGAACGCGACTCGTCGAGCATGGGTCTCGATTTCGACCTTGGCGACATCGGTGCACCGAGCGCCGCCGAGCCGCAGCGCAGCCCGCTGCCGCAGCCCGACGTCGCGCTCGACTTCGGCGACTTTCGGATGGAGGAACCGCCGGCGGCGCCATCGGCACCGGCCGACGGTGAAGCGCTGGCGCGCAAGCTCGAACTGGCCGAGGAGTTCCGCCAGATCGGCGACCTGGAAGGCGCGCGCGACCTGCTCGAGGAAGTCGTGGCCAAGGGCGACGGTGTGCTGCGCTTCAAGGCCCAGGGCATGCTCGACACGCTTGGGTCATAGCCCACCCCCGAAGCGGCTGCGCCGCGCCTGCCGCCGAAGACGGCAGGCGCTCTGGCCGTCCACGCCGACGCAGGTCGGCATGGAGCCGCGGCCATCGCCCCCCTCGAGGGGGCGGCTCCAGAGGCCCGCCAGAGCCGGTTCCGCGGCGTCCGCTGGGTCAGCCGATCTCCCGGTTCCATGCGTCTTGCCCTCGGCCTGAGCTACCGCGGCCAGGCCTACCACGGCTGGCAGTCGCAGCCCGACGGCCGCACGGTCCAGGATACGCTCGAACATGCTCTGGCGGCCTTCGCCGCCGAGCCGGTGGCCACGGTCTGTGCCGGCCGCACCGACAGTGGCGTGCACGCGTTGAACCAGGTCGTGCACATCGACACCGCGCTCGAGCGCGATGCATTCTCCTGGGTCCGTGGCTGCAACCGCTACCTGCCTCGAGATGTCGCGGTGCAGTGGTGCTGCCCCGTCGGGGGTGACTTTCACGCCCGCAACAGCGCGCGTGGCCGGCGCTACCGCTACATCGTGCTGGAGTCGCCGACACGACCGGCACTGGAATACGGCCTGGTGGGCTGGGTCTTCCGCCCGCTCGATGCGAGGGCCATGGAGCGGGCGGCGGCCCACGTGGTCGGCAATCACGACTTCAGCTCCTTCCGTGCTGCCGGCTGCCAGTCGCCAACGCCAGTGAAGACGCTGCGCGATGTCCGTATCGGCCGCCGCGGCGCCTACTGGCACTTCGATTTCGACGCCAATGCCTTCCTGCACCACATGGTGCGCAACCTCATGGGCTGCCTGCTGATGATCGGCAGCGGCCGCCAGCCCCCGGACTGGATGGCCGAGGTGCTGGCGGCGCGCAGCCGCGATGCCGCAGCGCCGACCTTCCCGCCGCAAGGCCTTTACTTCCTGGGTCCGTACTACGATCCCGTCCATGGCATTCCCGAACAGGTCGCGGCCTTCAACTGGTTGCCCTGACGCATGAGCGCGCGTGGCCGCTCCAAAGCGCTCATCCCGGAACGCGCAGCGTGGAGGGTAGTCCAGTGAGCGCGCGTGGCCGCTCCAAAGCGCTCATCCCGGAACGCGCAGCGTGGAGGGTGGTCCAGTGAGCCGCACCCGCATCAAGATCTGCGGCCTCACGCGCGAGGCCGACGTCGACGAGGCCATCGATGCCGGTGCCGACGCCCTGGGCTTCGTGCTCTACGCCAGGAGCCCGCGTCACGTGCCGCTGGCACGAGCGGCCGAACTCGTGGCGCGGCTGCCACCCTTCGTGACGCCGGTGCTGCTGCTGGTCAACGCCTCGCCGCACGAGGTGCGGCAGGCCACCGAGGTGCTGCCGCAGGCGCTGCTGCAGTTCCACGGCGACGAGACGCCGCCCTTGTGCGAGGCGGCCGGCCGGCCCTACCTGCGCGCCGTGCGCATGGCCGCCGGCGTCGATTTGCTAGACTTGGCACGGCAATTTCACAGTGCACAGGCCCTGCTGCTCGACGCCCATGTCGAGGGCTACGGCGGAGGCGGGAAGGTCTTCGATTGGTCACAGATTCCACCCGGCGTGCCCCTTCCGGTCGTTTTGTCTGGTGGGTTGAGTCCTGCCAACGTGACCGATGGGGTGCTCGGCGTCCGGCCCTGGGCCGTTGACGTGAGCTCCGGCGTGGAGATCGGCAAGGGCATCAAGAGCGGCCCGCTGATGCGCCGGTTCTGCAAGGCGGTGCGCGAGGCGGACGACCGGCTCGGCACCTGAGGGGGTGGCGGCAGCGCCGCTCTGCCGCCAGATCAAGGAATCATCCCGTGTTGAACTACCACCAGCCCGACGCCCGCGGGCATTTCGGGCCCTACGGCGGCACCTTCGTCGCCGAAACGCTCATCCACGCGCTGCACGAACTCGAGGCGAACTACGACAGGGTCCGCCAGGACGCCGAGTTCATGGCCGAGTTCCGGCACGAGCTCCAGCACTTCGTCGGCCGGCCGAGCCCGGTCTACCACGCGGCGCGGCTGTCGCGCGAGATCGGCGGTGCCCAGATCCACCTCAAGCGCGAGGACCTCAACCACACCGGCGCGCACAAGATCAACAACACCATCGGCCAGGCGCTGCTGGCGCGGCGCATGGGCAAGCCGCGCGTCATCGCCGAGACCGGCGCCGGTCAGCACGGCGTGGCCACCGCCACCATCTGCGCGCGCTACGGCATGGAATGCGTGGTCTACATGGGCAGCGAGGACGTCAAGCGCCAGAGCCCGAATGTCTATCGCATGCACCTGCTCGGCGCGAAGGTGGTGCCGGTGGACAGCGGCAGCCGCACGCTCAAGGACGCGCTCAACGAGGCGCTGCGCGACTGGGTGACGAATGTCGAGAATACCTTCTACATCATCGGCACCGTGGCCGGCCCGCACCCTTACCCGACGATGGTGCGCGACTTCCAGCGCGTCATTGGCGACGAATGCCTGCTGCAGATGCCGGCGCAGATCGGCCGCGAGGGGGCACAACCCGACGCCGTGATCGCCTGCGTCGGCGGCGGCAGCAATGCGATGGGCATCTTCTATCCCTACATCCCCCACGAAGGCGTGCGACTGATCGGCGTCGAGGCGGCGGGGCAGGGCCTGCAGAGCGGCAAGCACGCGGCGTCGCTGTCGGCCGGTTCGCCGGGCGTGCTGCACGGCAACCGCACCTACCTGCTGCAGGACGCCAACGGCCAGATCACCGAGACGCACTCGATCTCCGCCGGGCTCGACTACCCGGGCGTGGGCCCGGAGCACGCCTACTTGAAGGACATCGGCCGCGCCGAGTACGTGGCAGTGACCGACGACGAGGCGCTGGCCGCCTTCCACCGACTGTGCCGCACCGAGGGCATCATCCCGGCGCTGGAGTCCAGCCACGCCGTGGCCTACGCGATGACGCTGGCGGCGACGATGCGACCCGACCAGCACCTGCTGGTGAACCTCTCGGGTCGCGGCGACAAGGACATCGGCACCGTGGCCGACCTGACTGGCGCAGAGTTCTATTGCCGGCCCTCGTGCCGCGGCCAGACGGTGAAGGGCGGTGCACTGTGAGCCGCATCGAGGCCACCCTCGCCGCGCTGAAGGCGCAAGGCCGCACCGCGCTCATCCCCTACGTCACCGCGGGCGACCCCTATGCCGACGCCACGCCCGAGATCATGCAGGCGCTGGCCGACGGCGGTGCCGACATCATCGAGCTCGGCGTGCCGTTCAGCGACCCGATGGCCGACGGCCCGGTGATCCAGAAGGCGAGCGAGCGAGCGCTGGCACGCGGCATCGGCCTGCCCCAGGTGCTGGCGATGGTGCGCGACTTCCGCCGCGACAACGCCCGCACGCCAGTGGTGCTGATGGGTTACGCGAACCCGATCGAACGCTACGACCAGCGGGAAGGCGACGGCGCCTTCATCGCCCACGCCCGCGCAGCCGGCGTCGATGGCGTGCTGGTCGTCGACTACCCGCCCGAGGAATGCGAGACCTTCGCAGCGCGGCTGAAGGCCGCCGGGCTGGACCTCATCTTCCTGCTTGCGCCGACCTCGACCGAGGAGCGCATGGCGCAGGTCGGCCGCGTCGCCACCGGCTATGTCTACTATGTGTCGCTGAAGGGTGTCACCGGCGCCGGCCACCTGGATACGGCCGCGGTGGCGGCCATGGTGCCGCGCATCCGCGCCCACGTGAAAGTGCCGGTGGGTGTGGGTTTCGGCATCCGCGACGCCGCCACGGCGCGCGCCGTGGCGCAGGAGGCCGACGCGGTGGTGATCGGCTCGCGGCTGATCCAGATCCTGGAGTCCGAGACGCGCCACAATGCAGAGGCCGCGGCGCGTGCCTTCATGGCCGAGATCCGCGCCGCCCTCGACGCTTGAACCGCAGGAGGTCAGACCGATGAGTTGGCTCGAGAAACTGCTGCCGCCGAAGATCCAGCCCACCGACCCGGCCGAGCGCCGCGCCGTGCCCGAGGGCCTGTGGATCAAATGCCCGGCTTGCGAGACGGTGCTCTACAAGACCGACCTCGAGCAGAACCTCAACGTCTGCCCCAAGTGCGACCACCATCACCGCATCGGTGCGCGCGCGCGGCTCGACGCCTTCCTCGACCCCGAAGGCCGCTGGGAGATTGGCCAGGAAGTGTTGCCGGTCGATGCCCTGCGCTTCAAGGACAGCAAGAAATATCCGGCGCGCCTGAAGGCGGCACTCGAGGCCACCGGCGAGACCGACGCGCTGGTGGTGGTCGGCGGTGCGGTCATGAGCGTGCCGCTGGTGGCCGCCTGCTTCGAGTTCGAGTTCATGGGCGGCTCGATGGGCTCGGTGGTGGGCGAGCGCTTCGTGCGCGGCGTCGAGGCCGCGGTCGAGCAGAAGGTGCCCTTCGTCAGTTTTGCCGCCACCGGCGGTGCGCGCATGCAGGAAGGCCTGCTGAGCCTGCTGCAGATGGCCAAGACCAATGCCGCGCTGACGCGGCTGGCCAAGGCCCGACTGCCCTACATCAGCGTGCTCACCGACCCGACGATGGGCGGCGTATCGGCCAGCTTTGCCTTTGTCGGCGATGTCGTCATCGCCGAGCCGAAGGCGCTGATCGGTTTTGCCGGCCCGCGTGTGATCGAGAATACCGTGCGCGAGAAGCTGCCCGAGGGCTTCCAGCGCAGCGAGTTCCTGCTCGGTACCGGTGCGCTCGACATGATCACCGACCGCCGCCAGTTGCGGCCGACGATCGCCCGCATGCTGGCGATCCTGCAGCGCCAAAGCGCCGACGCTGTCGCCTGACGCTTTCCTGCTGCGGCCACCGATGCG
>Ga0105090_10000617_pt1 | contig 17977 bp, 9 predicted proteins | sample PPLLak3March2015_FD_79110 | JGI IMG/M metagenome (GOLD analysis project Ga0105090, IMG submission 79110) | Freshwater sediment microbial communities from Prairie Pothole Lake near Jamestown, North Dakota, USA - PPLs Lake P7 Core (1) Depth... | ecosystem: Environmental > Aquatic > Freshwater >... | reverse complement strand
GCGGATCGTCTGACAGGGTGAGATTGCTCTATCTTTTCCTCAGAAACAGAACAAATTTGTTCACAGAACCGGTTAAACTACTTCATCTTGCTCCCGAAAAACCGTTGATGGACATCTTAATCAGGTATAAAAACATTGATTACCTCACTGCAGACCTGAATCCTGAGCAGGTGATGATTAAAATGGACATCACAGCTATTCAATATCCTGAAAACACGGTCGATGCCATCCTGTGCAATCATGTCCTTGAGCACATTCCCGACGACCGCAAAGCTATGAACGAATTATACCGCGTGCTGAAACCCGGCGGTTGGGCAATATTGCAGGTTCCCGTTTCCAGGGTTCTTGAACAGACTTTTGAAGATTTTACAATTACTTCGTCACAGGAAAGAGAAAAGTATTTCGGGCAAAAAGACCATGTGAGAATTTATGGGAAAGATTATACCCAGCGGCTGAAAGAGGCAGGTTTTACGGTAGGAGTCTTTAACTGGACACAGGACAATGCCTTCCGGAATGAAACGAACAGGTATGGTTTGAATAAGGAGGAGACTGTTTTCTTTTGTTCAAAGAAAAAATAGAAGCCAAATAAACTAAACTGTTTTCACCAGGAAATAATTCTTCTTCCCTTTCTGAACGAGGATGTACTTGTTGTTTAAAAGATCGTTGACTGTAATCTGAGATTCTTCTTTTGCTTTTTCCTTGTTCACGGCAACGCCGTTATCCTTCAGCATCCGGCGGGCTTCGCCTTTGGAGGGGAAGATATTTGTTTTTTCGGCAAGGAAATCAACAATATTAATGCCCTGCTCTAATTCAGTCCGGGAAATCTCACTTTGCGGCACGCCTTCAAAAACACTAAGTAAAACATCCTCGGATAGTTTCTTCAGCGTTTCTGTGGTTCCTTTTCCGAAAAGGATTTCGGATGCTTCCACTGCAATGTTATAATCTTCCTCTGAATGCACGCGGATGGTCACATCTTTGGCAAGCGCTTTCTGAAGCAAACGGAGGTGCTGGGCTTCCTTATGCTGCTTTGTCAGTTCTTCAATTTCCTCTTTCGAAAGCAAAGTGAAATATTTAATCCATTTTTCTGTATCTTCATCCGAAGCATTCAGCCAGTACTGGTAAAATTTATATGGAGAAGTCTTTTGAGGATCAAGCCAGACATTACCGCCTTCGCTCTTACCAAACTTGGTCCCGTCGGCTTTGGTGATCAATGGGCAAGTGAGGGCAAAAGCTTCGGCCTCGCCTTCTTGATCGGCGCTGTATTTGCGGCGGATAAGCTCGGTGCCGGTAACAATATTTCCCCACTGATCGGAACCGCCAAGCTGAAGCTTGCAACCTTTATTTTTGTAAAGCCAGTAAAAATCATATCCCTGAACAAGCTGGTAACTGAATTCGGTAAACGACATGCCGGAATCGAGACGCTTTTTTACTGAATCCTTTGCAAGCATATAATTGATGGTAATGTGCTTACCCACATCGCGGATAAAATCGAGGAAGCTGAAATCCCTGAACCAGTCAAAATTATTGACAACCTCTGCTTTATTTTCTCCATCCCTGAAATTGAGGAACTTCATCAATTGGTTTTTCTGGCAGTCCAGGTTATAGTTAATTTGCTCTATTGATAAAAGCTGCCTTTCCTCCATTTTTCCTGATGGATCGCCTACCCTACCCGTTGCTCCCCCTACCAAAACAAATGGTTTGTGCCCACACCGCTGCAAATGAACCAGCAGCATCACCGGCACAAGGTTTCCAATGTGCAATGAATCGGCTGTAGGATCGAAACCAATGTAACCGGACGTCATTTCTTTTTGCAACTGGTCCTCCGTTCCCGGAGTCATATCCTGGATCATGCCTCTCCAGCGAAGCTCTTCAACTAAATTTAATTTCATGCCAAAAAAATTTTTTACAAAGATAAGAGGAGATACGATATTCGATTTAGGATGTATGATTTTTTGGCAATATTTAATGAAAAAGTCAAATTAAGGTTAATGGTAAATAATTATTTTTCAGGATTGTCAAAAACAAAAAAATGTGTGAATTATGTAACTCTTTTTAAAAGTTATGTAACAGTTTAGGGGCTAAAGAGAAAGACCTTTGCCGGTACAATAACTAAATTTCATCATTATAAATGAAAAAAATACAGTCATGAAAAAAATATTCAATTTTCTTTTAGTTTCATTAATTCTATCCAATTTTTTGCATGGACAAGAATGGCAGGTATTAAGCTCTATTCCAACAAATAAACACCTGGAGTCGATTTTCTTTACGGATATCAATACTGGTTATATTGTTGGCGAAAATGGCACAATTCTTAAGACTACCAATGGTACTGACTGGACAAGCCAGATCTCCGGAAGTGACAGTTATTTGTATTCAGTTTATTTTACTGATGCTAGTTCAGGTTATGCTGTTGGTGAAAGTGGAAGAATAATAAAAACCACCAATGGAACTAACTGGTCAACCCAGACTTCTGTAACAGATAAGGACCTGCACTCAGTATATTTTACCGGTACTAACAGCGGTTATGCCGTGGGAGCTAATGGTACAATTCTTAAAACAACTGACGGGACTAACTGGGTAAACCAGTCATCAGGAACAGAAGTGAAATTATATTCCGTTTGTTTTACAGGAGATAATAATGGTTATGCTGTTGGCGAGAATGGTACCATTTTGAAGACTAATAATGGAATTAACTGGGTAAATCAAACATCCGGAACTGACAAGGATTTACATTCTGTGTTTTTTACAGGTACCAATACAGGCTACATCGTGGGTGCAAATGGTTTGATCCTGAAAACTACGAATGGGACAAACTGGATAAGCATAAACTCGGGAAGTGACAAGCATTTTTATTCGATTTATTTTACAAATTCCAATACAGGTTATGTTGTTGGCGAAAATGGCACAATTCTAAAAACAATGAATACCACCAACTGGGTAAGCCAAACATCCGGAACCGGAAATAAATTAAAATTCGTTTATTTTTCAAATGTTAATTCCGGTTATATAGCCGGCGAAAATGGGACAGTTCTTAAAACAACGGGTACAGTAGGTTTTTATAACAACTTTGTCTCTCCTGATTATCTGTATATTTATCCCAATCCGGCCAATGACATTTTAAATATTGACTTTATCAGAGATAAAGGCATAATAAATGGTGAACTTATAATTCTCGACATCCACGGGAAAACAGTTTATAATATGCAGATTCAACAGGAAAAAACAAGTATCAATATAGCAGGTCTAAAACCCGGCCTCTACTTTATACGCATTAAAGATGATCAGAATTTTATAACGGATAAATTGATCATTAATTAAGAATTGCTATTGAGATCCTGATTAAAAATAGTTTGTAAAATGCATATTTAGCAGGATAAAAGTGTTGACTTAATACACTTTAAGAAGATGCAAAACTTTCAATTCCCCTTCGACTTCCAAAAACAAATCATTTTTGTTGAATAACCATGAGAAAACTCAAAATAAAATTGATAAAATGAATTCAAACTAATTGGAAAAATCTGTCTGATTTAACGGGAGCTAAGACACAAAATAATAAAGAAATGTCATTTCCTATTATTATCGAAATCCACTCATGATTATTCTTAAAAAGGGTAAGACGATAGTTAAGTTTTTTGATTTATGATGGGATTTTCACTTTTTATTAACACTAATAGCCAAAAGCTATAAATAAGCACTAATAAAGTTTATTATCCTCCTGCATAGGTTTAATATCTTTGATATTCAGTTGCAGATTCACCACACCGTTCCACTCGTTTTCCTCGATGTGGTAGCAAATTTTAAATGGCTTATTCCGGATAATGTGCTCGATGTGCTCGCTTTGCTGGAAAGCTATAGCAGGTATGGGAAAACCGCGGATATTTTGATGGACCACTTCGAGCTTCAGATGATTCTTTCCAACTACCCTTGCAAAACCAGTATCCATCACGTTTTCAGTTTCAAAAACCGGTGACATATTACCTGGCCCGAACGGCGCAAACTGCTTCAGTACCCTGAAAAACTTTTTGTTAATATCGTTCATGCAAAGTTGCATATCCACTTCCACTTCAGGCGTCCGCATTTCTTCCTGAATGGTTGAAGTAACGTAGGCTTCAAACCTTTCGATAAAAGGTACGAGGTTTTCAGGTTTTAAAGAAAGTCCTGCGGCATACTTATGTCCGCCGAAATGTTCGAGCAGGTCGCTACAATGATCGACTGCATCGTATACATCAAAATCCTTAACCGACCTGGCTGAACCTGTTATAAAACCATTTGATTTGGTAAGAACGATGGTTGGCCGGTAATAGGTTTCTATAAGACGGGAAGCAACGATTCCGATAACCCCTTTATGCCATCCCGGGCTGAAAACAATGGTCGAATTTGATTTTAACAACCGTTCATCCTGCTGGATCATTTCCATTGCTTCCAATGTTGTTTGAGCATCAAGGTCTTTTCTCTCCGTATTAAAGTCGTTGATCATAACTGCATAGGTTTCAGCTGATGCTATACTATCGGCAATCAATAGCCTGACGGAGTTCTTGGCGCTTTCAATCCGGCCGGCAGCATTGATCCGGGGGCCAACCAAAAAGACAAGGTCGCTGATTGTTAATTCACGATTGAAAATATAATCAGTGTCATCGATAACCGACTTTTCCTTTCGGTTTAAGCCACTGTATTTAAGAATTGCTTCGATACCGGGCCTGGGATTGGTGTTTACCAGTTTCAGTCCGTAATAGGCAAGTATCCTGTTTTCACCGGTAATTTTAACTATATCAGATGCAATGCTGACTACAACAAGATCGAGGTATTTTTCCAGATCTTTAAAAGGAATTCCGTTTCGGCCGGCAAAAGCCTGAACCAGTTTAAATCCTACGCCGCAACCCGATAATTCGTCATAGGGATAGGTGCTGTCAGGGCGTTTGGCATCCAGCACGGCCACTGCTTCCGGTAATTGGTCACCCGGACGATGATGATCGGCAATGATATAGTCAATGTTTTTGCTTTTTGCGTAACTGATCTTTTCAACTGCCTTAATTCCGCAATCAAGAACTATTACAAGTGAGAAATTATTTTCAGCGGCAAAATCGATGCTTTTAAAGGAAACCCCATATCCTTCCTCATATCGGTCAGGAATATAAAAGTCGACATGGGTATAAATGCTTTTTAAAAATGTAAAGACCAGCGCTACGGCTGTTGTACCATCTACATCATAATCGCCGTAAACCAGGATCTTTTCATTTTTTTTAATGGCAATTTCAATCCGTTCAACCGCCTTATCCATGTCTTTCATTAAAAACGGATCGTGGAGTTCTTCAAGGGTTGGACGGAAGAACGACCTGGCTTCTTCAAAGGTTTTTATACTCCGTTGGGCGAGCAGATTTGCAAGGTTATGATCGACATTCAGTGCTTCAGAAAGATGTTGAATGATAGCCTTGTCTCCCTGTTCTTTAAGTACCCAACGCTTTTCCATAAAAATTTTTGATTGCGTAAAGATAATAAAATATCAACGGGATTTTAAAATAAAATTTTGTAAAAATTATCCGGTTAAATCCAAATCCCGGGAAACCGTGAAATCTCAAAATGTTGACCGCATTGCTTCTACAGGATCGAGGCGGGATGCCAGGTAGGAAGGGATAATTCCTGCAATTAAACCAATGGTAACGGAAACAGAAATACCAATAAGGATATTGATAAAAGTGAGATGCAGCGTAAATGGAAAATTTTGGGATAAAAGTACCAGCAAATAGACAATCAGTAATCCTATAATTCCACCAAAAAGAGATAAAAATACTGCTTCAAAAAGAAACTGGTACAGGATAAAATACTTTTTGGCTCCCAGCGACATTTGTATCCCGATCTGACTGGTCCTTTCTTTCACAGAGACAAACATGATGTTGGCAATTCCAAAACCACCTACGAGCAATGAAAATCCACCCACAATCCAACCCACAATGGCAATAACCCCAAAAAAGGCGTCAAATTCCCTGGTAATGATGCTGGATTCGTTGATTGCAAAATCGTCCTCCGCCTTTGGCTTGAGTTTTCTGACAGAACGCATGATCCCGGATAGTTCGTCCTTTAATTCATCATTTGAAACATTCGGCTTGGCCCTTACCAGGATGGTTGTTCCCACTTCCAGCAGATCAACATGATTTCGGGCAAAGTTCACAGGAATTATGGCCTGGTTATCCGAGGAATTTCCGAAAAGATCATCCCCTTCTTTCTTCACCACCCCAATGATTTCGAGTTTGTTGCCGAATATTTTTATTTCCTTACCGATGGCTGGTAAACCAGAAAATAGCTTATTTGCAATTTCGGCACCAACGATAGCCACATTTTTACCGCTCGCAGATTCAGCTGGTGTAAAATATCTGCCTTCCTGCAGGTCGATGGGAAGTACTTTTTCAAAATCATGCGAAACGCACAGTATAGAAGCATCTTTAATGCTGCTGTTTTGATATTTGATCGTACGCCGAACCTCGAACATAAAAGCGCTTGATTCTGAAGCGGTACTTCTCCGTTGAATTTCGCGCAGGTCTTCCATGTCAGCCTCCGGCCTCTTCATGTATTTCCACCAGGGGTAATCATTTCCTCCTTCCCATGGCCATTTTTGAACAAACAGAACATTGTCCCCAAGCTGGTCAATGCTTTTTCGGATGGCAATTTCCATTGAATCAAAAATCGTAAGCACAGAAATCACTGAAAAAATACCTATGGTAATGCCTAGCAGAGAAAGAAAGGTTCTTACTTTATTGACAATGATTGCCTGAAAGGCAAAAAGAAAACTCTCACCGATAAGTTTCAGATAAAATATCATCGTATTGATAACTGAAATTAAAACAGTAAAAATAAATTATTTAGCCCGAACAATGCAAAGAAATTTAATTGTTACTTTGTAGCCAGGTTTTAAAAAGGTTTGCAAATTAGCATTAAATCAGCACAATGAAGAAGATTAGCAGCGCTTTGATTTCAGTTTTTTATAAGGACAGACTCGATGAAATTGTCAGGCTTTTGCATGATCTTGGAATAAAAATTTATTCAACAGGCGGCACTTTTGATTTTATAAACAACCTTGGAATAAAGGCTGAATCTGTTGAATCACTTACTTCTTATCCTTCCATCCTCGGAGGCAGAGTAAAGACATTACATCCTAAAGTTTTTGGAGGTATCCTGGCCCGACGCGAAAATAAAAGTGATCTTCATCATCTTAAGGAATATGAAATTCCTGAAATTGATCTTGTGATTGTGGATTTGTATCCATTTGAAAAAACAGTTTCCTCAACAACGAATGAACAAGAAATTATTGAGAAAATAGATATCGGTGGCATTTCACTCATAAGGGCAGCAGCAAAAAATTTTAACGATGTGCTGATTGTTCCTTCAGTCCATCAATACGATGAGCTCATCATGCTTTTAAAAGAAAAGAAAGGTTATTCTGATTTAGATGACCGGAAACGTTTTGCAACCAAAGCATTTTATGTTTCATCCCATTACGATACTGCTATTTTTAATTATTTTAACCCGGAGAAAGATAATGTTTTCATGCAAAGCATAGATTCTTCAACAGTACTTCGTTATGGTGAGAATCCTCATCAAAGTGGATTTTATTATGGAAACATGGATGAAATATTTGAGCAATTACACGGAAAAACTATTTCTTACAACAACATTGGTGATCTGGATTCTGCCATCAACCTGATAAATGAATTTGATGAAACCACATTTGCCATCCTGAAGCATACGAATGCCTGCGGAATAGCAAGCCGGTCCAGGTTATTGGATGCATGGAAAGATGCACTTGCAGGTGATCCGGTTTCGGCTTTTGGTGGTGTGTTGGTAACAAATGCAAAAATTGATTTTGAAACGGCCAAAGCTGTCAATGAATTGTTTTTTGAGATAATTTTAGCGCCGGATTACGATGAAAAAGGTCTTGAGGTGCTCAAAACCAAAAAGAATCGAATCATTTTGTGCAAGAAAGCCTATCAGTTTCCCTCCAAACAGTTCAGGTCGGCATTAAATGGTGTGCTTGAGCAGGATAAAGATGGTAAAACGGAAACTCAAACGGATCTGAATGTTGTAACTAAAATATCACCAAATGAGTATGAGAAAACAGACTTGCTGTTTGCAAACAAAGTGGTGAAGCATACGAAGTCTAATGCCATTGTTTTAGTGAAGAATAAGCAATTGTGTGCAAGTGGAACAGGGCAAACATCAAGGGTTGACGCATTGAAGCAATCCATTTCAAAGGCAAACGAATTTGGTTTTGATTTAAAAGGGGCGGTCATGGCTTCTGATGCCTTTTTCCCATTTGCCGATTCAGTAGGGTTGGCGCACAAGGCAGGCATAACAGCAGTGATACAGCCGGGAGGGTCTGTAAGGGATCAGGACTCAATTGATTACTGCAATGAACATCAGATGAGCATGGTCTTTACGGGCTTCAGGCATTTTAAACATTAAAAAAGATTTTGTCATTTAATAGTTCGTATTTTTGAATCGTTTAAAAAAAATTTGTAAATCGTAAAACATCATTATTTATCATGGGCTTCTTCTCATTTTTAACGAAAGAAATTGCAATTGACTTAGGAACTGCAAACACCATCATTATTTTTAATGATAAAGTAGTTGTGGACGAACCATCGATTGTTGCCATTGAGCGTCAGACTGGCAAGATCATCGCTGTGGGTAAAAAGGCAATGATGATGCATGGTAAAACCCATGAAAATATTAAAACGATAAGGCCATTAAGGGACGGTGTTATTGCTGATTTTCAATCAGCGGAGTACATGATCAGGGAGCTGATCAAGATGATCTGGACGAAGAAACCGCTGTTTCCTCCTGCACTGAAAATGGTAATTTGTATACCTTCAGGTATCACCGAGGTAGAAGAGCGTGCAGTAAAAGATTCAGCCGAACAGGCCGGCGCTAAAGAGGTAAGGCTGATCCATGAGCCGATGGCTGCCGCTATTGGAATCGGCATTGATGTGATGGAACCAACCGGCAACATGATCATCGACATTGGTGGAGGAACCAGCGAAATTGCTGTTATTGCTTTGGGTGGAATTGTAAATAATAAATCCATCCGGATAGCCGGTGATGATTTCAATTCAGATATTGAAGAATATATGCGCAAGCAACATAACATCAACATTGGTGAACGCACCTCTGAACGGATTAAAATTGAAGTGGGTGCCGCCATGACTGAAATTGATAATCCACCTGATGATTATGCAGTTCATGGACGTGATATGCTGACGGGTATTCCAAAGGAAATCATGGTCAACTATGCCGAGATCGCCCATTGCCTTGATAAATCCATTTCAAAAATTGAAGCGGCTGTTTTAAATGCTCTTGAAATGACTCCCCCTGAATTATCAGCTGATATTTTCAGAACGGGTATTTATATGGCTGGTGGTGGCTCAATGTTACGAGGTCTTGATAAACGCATTCATCTGAAGACAAAGCTTCCGGTTCATGTGGCCGAAGATCCTTTGAGAGCAGTAGCCAGGGGAACAGGAATAGCCCTCAAAAACTTTGATAAATTTAATTTCCTTATTAAATAAGGATAAAATTGCCTTTTAAACGCTGGTTTTTTTTATAAATTGAACTGTGCGAAATCTATTTTCCTACATACTAAAGCAATATTTCTTTTTTCTTTTCCTTTTGCTGGAGGTAATTGCTTTCTCGTTTGTCCTGCAAAATAACTTTCAGAGAGCGACTTTTTTAAATTCAACAGGTAAAGTTACAGGCACTATATTATCAGCCATGAACAATGTTTCGGAATACCTTACCCTGAAAAGAGCCAATGAAAAACTGGTAAACGAAAATGCCCATCTGCGTAATCTGCTCCCCGACTCCTATTTGATTACCGATAAGGAGGAGCATTATTCCCGTGATTCGATGTACCGCTATATTGGCGCCAAGGTGATAAGCAATTCAGTCAATCATCAGAAAAACTACCTGATGCTGAATAAAGGAAGCAGGCATGGAATCGCCAGAGATATGGGTGTCATCACTTCTGATGGAATTGTGGGTACTGTGGTAGATGTTACGCCTCAATTTTCAAGAGTGATGTCGGTGCTTCATATCAATAATAAAATCAATGGGAGAATATTAAAAAACAACCATTTGGGAACTGTAGAATGGACTGGTAATTATTACCGGAATGGAATGCTGGTCGATATTCCCATGCATGTTGAATTGTATCCCGGTGACACCATAATTACATCTGGTAATTCATTAATTTTTCCGGAAGGAATCATGGTTGGAACAGTTGAAGAATACAATAAACTACCTAATGAAAAATTCAACACAGCATTGATACAATATGCAGTTGATTACAATAACCTGTACTATGTTTATGTAATTGTAAACCTGAAAAAGAAGGAGCAAATGAGGTTGGAAAAAAATCCTACAAATGACCAGTAAAGTTTTTATCAATATTATCAGGTTTCTAATCCTTGTTTTTTTACAGGTTTTTATTCTTGAGAACATTAACCTCAGGGGCTACATTAATCCATACCTTTATGTATATTTCATTTTATTACTTCCCTTTGAAACTCCGGGTTGGCTTTTACTTATATCCTCTTTTGTGCTGGGTTTCAGCATTGATACTTTTTTAGGAACGATGGGAATACATACAGCTTCATCGGTTCTGATGGCATTTTCGAGACCGCTGGTTATCAAAGCTATTCCAAGCCGCAAAGATTTTGAACCCGGAATGAAACCTTCTATCTCCGACCTTGGCTTTTTATGGTTTTTTTCTTATTCTTTAATCCTCATATTAATTCACCACCTCGCCTTATTTTATATTGAGGTTTTCAGGTTTACCGATTTCTTCAATACCTTTCTTCGTGTTGTCATCAGCAGTTTTTTTACCTTATTATTGGTGATCATTGCCCAATATTTGTTCTTTAAAGCTTCAGGCAAAAACTAATAAATAAACATTTTTTATCTGCTTATAAATATATTTTTGTATATTTACAAGCCTTTTTTCTGCTAATAAGCTGGAGTCAGGGTTATAAATATTCCGGAATGATGATGGATTATAAAAAACTAACAAAGAAGCAACTGATCGACCAGGTTGAAAAGTTACTTAACAAAAAGAATGGGTTTCGAAAACAAGAACCTGATTCCTTAAATATATCTGCTCAGTATTTTAGCAGCCTCGAAAAAAGATTCAACGATCTTTTTGAAAGTTCACCGGATATGCTATTTACCATTAAACCGGATGGCGAGGTGATTTGGGTTAATAAAACCGGAGCTAAAATCCTTGGATATAACAGGAATGAACTCATCGGGCAACCGGTTTGGAAGGTTGTCCATAAGGATAATCTGGCCGAAGTAAAAAGCAAAATATCTGCTATTATCAAAGAACGAAAGATACATGCTGAATTATATTTTCACAAAGTAACAAAAAACGGAACTAAGCTTTATGTCCATGAGAGAATCCATTTGGGTATTAACAACGCAGGAGAAATAAGCGAGATCGGGATCAACTGCAGAGATATTTCAAAGCGCAAATTGGCCGAAGATGCGCTGAAAATCGAAGAAGAAAAGTACAGATCCATCACCCATAATCTTAATGTTGGGATTTACCGGAGCACTGCTGATGTAAGAGGAAAATTCATTGATTTTAATCCTGCATTAATGAAAATGTTCGGATACAAAAGCAGAAAAGACCTTCTTTCAACCAATGTTTCAGCCCTTTATGTTATACCCGGCGATAGGAAAAGATTATTGAAATCGATACTAAAGAAAGGAGCTGTTAAAAACAGGGAGGTACTGCTTAAGAAAAAGAACGGCACCCGGTTTATTGCTTCTGTCAGCACGGTTGTTTCCAGAGATAATAAAGGCTTTGTTAAATACTATGACGGTATTATTGAAGATATTTCAGAGAGAAAAGCCTCTGAAATTGCCTTGATCAATTCGGAATTCAAATACAGAACCCTGGTTGAATCCTTCAGTGATATTATATTTATTACTGACTATCAAAGCAAAATGCTTTATGCAAATCCGGCATTGAAAAAGCAGACAGGATATGATGTGAAGGATTTTCAGATGCCTCAAAAAGATAATCCTTTTTTACATTCGGATGATACTGACTATGTAGGAATAAGTATTGCTGATTTTATTAAAAGTAATAGACTTCACTCTGAAATTATTGAAAACAGACTCATTGATAAAGCAGGTCAAACACATTGGTATTCCTCCGTAATATCCAAAATAGAATTTGATCATCAACCGGCACTTCAATTCATTGTGAGAGATGTTACAAAACAAAAAGAAGCAATTGACCAACTCTTTAAGCAAGAAGAACAATACCGAACATTGTTTAATTTTTCACCCGATGGAATTCTTATCGAAAATATGGACGGGACCATTATTGATATGAATCCTGCTTTTAGTAAGATCATGGGGTATAGGAGAGATGAATTGATTGGGAGGAAAGTGCATATGTTATCTGATCCATCTTCCGTTGACAGGGTTGATAAAAATATTATTAAATTGAAACAAGGAAAACTCCTGAAACACGTCGAAAAAAGCATCAAAAAAGATGGAACCCGTGCATTGATGGAGTTGAATGAAAGAAAATTTGTATTACCCGATGGTGGATCCGGAATTATATGCATCGTTGAAGATGTTACTGAAAGGGCAAAAGCGGAAGAAAATTTAATAAATTCCGAAGAAAGCTACAGGGGGTTGTTTAATAGTACAAATGATGCAATATACATTCAGGACAGGGAAGGTCATTTTGTTGATGTGAATGACGGTGCCGTTAAAATGTATGGATATCCTCGTAAATATTTCATTGGAAAAACACCCGAATTCCTGTCAGCACCGGGAATGAATGATATGAATAAAGCTGTCGAAATGATCCGGAAAGCCTTCCGGGGAAAACAGCAATCATTTGAATTCTGGGGGATCGACAGGAAGGGAAGAATATTCCCAAAAGAAGTGAGATTGAACAAGGGTAAGTATTTTGATCAAGATGTCGTAATTGCATTTGCCCAGGATATAACGGAAAGAAAAAAGGCTGATGAAGCCATAAGGGAGAGTCAGCGAAGACTATCAACATTGATGAGTAACCTGCCCGGAATGGCTTATCGCTGCATGAATGATAAAAATTGGACAATGGAATTCGTTAGCGATGGTTGTCTTGAGCTTACCGGGTATAAGTCTTCCGATTTGTTGGGTAATCGAAAGATTTCTTACAATAACCTGATCCACCCGGAAGATCAGTCTAACGTATGGAATATGGTGCAGGATGGGGTATCGAGACATCAGCCTTTCATTATGATCTACCGGATAAATACGAAAAACGGTAAACAAAAATGGGTTTGGGAGCAAGGTATCGGTATTTATTCAAACGAAGGAAACCTGATTGCGCTTGAAGGATTTATTTCCAACATTACCGATCAAAAACTTGCAGAGGAAGAATTAAGAAAATTCTCACGGTCGGTTGAACAAAGCCCAACAATTGTAGTGATTACCAAACTTAATGGAAACATTGAATACATCAATCCAAAATTTACCAAGGTAACAGGTTATCTGCCGGAAGAAGTGCTCAATAAAAATCCCAGAATACTCAAGTCGGGAAAAACTCCCGTGGAAACCTATACCACTTTATGGCAAACAATTACAGCCGGAAAAGAATGGTCAGGTGAGTTTACCAACAAGAGGAAGAATGGAGAAATATACTGGGAATCAGCTAATATCTTTCCTCTAAAAGATGATAAAGGCGTGATCACCCATTTTATTGCTATGAAAGAGGATATAACTACCCGGAAAAAAATGGAGCAGGATTTGATCAATGCCAAGGAAAAAGCTGAAGAATCGGATAAATTAAAATCGGCATTTCTTGCCAATATGTCACATGAGATCAGGACCCCTATGAATGCCATCATCGGTTTTTCGCAACTGCTTTCCGAACCCGATACTACCCTTGAAGAACAAAATCATTACATCTCGCTGATTCAGAAAAGCGGGGGCGATTTACTTGGCCTGATTGACGATATTATAGATATTTCAAAAATTGAAGCCGGACAACTAAAAATTTTCAAATCTGATTATTTTGTTGACACCATTTTAACTGAAATTTATGAATCTTATGTTGAATATTTAAAAACCACGGTAGCCAAAAAAGATATAAAGTTTAAGTACAGCTGTTCAGAGAAACTAAAAAAAATTGTTATTCATACCGATATTGATAAACTGAAACAGGTTGTTCGAAATCTGATCAATAATGCAATTAAGTTCACTGATTTCGGATTGATTGAATTTGGTGCTGAATTGAAAACTGAAGGCAGAGATTCTTCAATACAATTTTATGTGAGAGATACCGGGATTGGTATGCCGAATGATAAGCTCGATGTTATTTTTGAAAGTTTCAGGCAACTGGATGTAGCTAACAAGCGGCTATACGGAGGCACCGGATTGGGATTGGCTATTACCAGGAAAATAGTTGAACTCTTAGGTGGCGAAATTTGGGTGAAATCGTCTCCCGGACAGGGTTCGACATTTTATTTCAGCCACCCCTATAATCCTTTGCTGGTACAGGGTGGGACACTTATAACAAAACCTGAAACGGCTGACCTGAAAAAATACAACTGGGACAACAAGCGTATTTTAATAGTTGAAGATGATGAGCAAAGTTTATTGTTCTATCAAAGTGTTCTGAGAAAAACCAATATCAAAATAACAAGAGCGAACGATGGGCCTGAGGCGATTGATCATTGTACGAAACAAAAGTTCGATCTTATCCTGATGGATATCAGAATGCCCAAAATGGATGGATATATCACCTCACAAAAAATATTAGCCATCGATCCTTCAGCAAAAATAATTGCTCAAACCGCTTATGCAATGGCGGGTGAAAGGCAGCGATCACTGGATGCCGGATGCGTTGACTATATTGCGAAGCCCATAAGCATTGCAGCGTTTTTGAAAGTGATAGAGAAAAACATTTGATAGGGTTAGTAAGGTTTTCTGATTCACATTTGATCAACAAGTAAAAAATGCAACCTTTTCACAGCCCTGAATGTCTTTTCTTCAATCTTTCACAATGATCAGTAAGTACAGGTTTCATTACCTTTTAACAAATAGATTATGAAGAGATTTTTAATTACTCTTATTGCATCCCTGTTTATTTTAGTTACGAACGCATCCGGCTGGAGGACGGGAGAGCAACAGGTTAAAATTTATCTTAATAACCCAGAGCAGGTTCAAATACTGAAGGACTTAAAGATAGATTATGAGCCTTGCGGACCGAATATTGTCAGGGCTTACCTTATAACAAAAGAGCGTTTGCAATTAGAAGCAGTGGGATTAGAAATACTAACAGAAATTAAAGACCTCAACAAGCATTTCGAGAATTTCTGGTTGACAGATGATTCCTATCATTCCTATCAGCAGATCATCGATCTGGCCGACAGTCTTGAAGAACATTTTCCTTCCATTTGTAAAAAGTATAGCTTTGGTACGTCACTTGGAGGCAGGCAATTGGCCGCTCTCAAGATCAGTGATAATGTACTAACGGATGAACCAGAAGCCGAGGTTTTTTTTGATGGGGGAATTCATGGCGACGAAATCGGGGGTGCGGAAAATATTATCCGTTTTGCCAGGGATCTTTGCCTGGGTTATGGCACGAATGGTGAAATAACGAACCTGATAAATAACCGCGAAACCTGGCTTTACCTAATGGTAAACCCGGATGGAAGGGTAAATATGGTTCGCTATAATAATAACGGTGTGGATTTGAATCGCGATTGCGGTTATATGTGGGATCAGGACGGCACTACCTTTGGTCCATTCGGGGAGGTGGAATCCAGGGCTTTACGTGCCTGTAATTATCAAAACCAGTTTGTTGTTTATACTTCCTATCATAGTGGAACAGAATTCGTTTCTTATCCCTGGAGCTACAGGCCTGATGCCACCAGCGATAATTCCCACATCAATCAATTGGCACAGGTGTATGTAAATGAATCAGGTTATTCCAATTTACCTTATGAACAGGGATATTCTGGTATGTATCCAATTAATGGAAGCTCTAAAGATGCTTATTATGGAATAACGGGATCTATTTCCTGGAGTATTGAAATTTCTATGGATAAGCAGCCACCTGCCTCCCAGATCATGATGTATTACAACTACAACAAGCCATCCATGCTGGCGATGATCGAATATGCAGGATTTGGTTTGCAAGGGACTGTAACCGATGCATCTACCGGTGAACCAGTCGCAGCAATAATTTTTGTCAATAATTATTATCCCTGTTATTCAGATCCTGAAGTTGGTGATTATCATAAATATGTGTTGCCAGGAACGTATAGCATTACTATAAAAGCCAATGGCTACCAAACGCAGACCATCAGTAATATAGTGGTAACTGCCAACAATGCAACAACTACCAATTTTCAGATGGTTTCAGATGAAGGACAATATGTTTATAAATTTGCCGCCTCAAGGATTCCCGGTAATAATTTCTCTGATGAGGGAAATACCCCAGCTGTTTTAGGCCCTCCCGATAATGTCAATTATTCTTTGGGAAAAAGCGGTTACTGCATGCTCGATATGCAATATCCAGTTGCGGATGGTCCGGGCCCTGATCTTATCGTTTATGAAGGTGATGCTACCCCAGAAGGGTATACTTGTTATGTTGGTTCTACGATTGATGGGCCATGGATCAGCCTTGGAACCGGAAGCGGAACCACTGAATTTGATATTGCCAGCAGCGGACTCTCAGAAACCCAATACATAAAATTGCTGGATGATGGAGATGGCACGGCCAATGCTGCAAATGCAGGATTTGACCTGGACGCCATTGAAGCAATGGAACCTGTTTCAGGGGTTTATCTTGTTATGATTGAATATTCCATTGATGATTCAAATGGGAATAACAATGGATTGATCGATCCGGGTGAAACGGTTGATTTAAATATTACGCTTAAGAATAATGGAGATATTACAGCAGAAAATATTATTGGGGCAATTTCAACGATTTCGCCTTATGTTACCCTAATAACTTCAACGGCTGATTTCGGAACACTGGCTCAGGGTGAATCCTCAGAAGGTACATTTACCTTGTCGATAGCAGAAGCAACACCTCCTGGGGAAAGCTTTAATGTTAATTTTAGTATCGATGCCAACAATGGAACCTATACCAACGCATTTTTGATAAGTTTCTCTGTCGGCCTAATTGTTGAAGACTGGGAAACCGGTGACTTCAGCAAGTTCGAGTGGGAAACCGGTGGGAATAGCAACTGGACCATTTCCAATGTTGGACCCTATGAAGGCACTTACACTGCTAAGTCCGGCGACATAAACGATAATCAATCCTCTTATCTTTCTATTTCATACAATGTAACATCCAATGGCGAAATTTCCTTTTTTAAAAAAGTATCTTCTGAAAGCACTTATGATTTTCTGACATTTTACATCGATAATACTTTGCAGGAAGAATGGTCTGGTGAGGTTTCCTGGAGTGAGTCTTCATTTCCCGTCACTTCAGGACAGCATACTTTTAAATGGGAATATTCCAAGGATGTTTCTGTCTCCACTGGTTCCGATTGCGGTTGGGTTGATTACATCATTCTTCCCTCTGGGGCAACTCAAGGATTAATTACATTTTTTACAGCCGATCAGACCGAAATATGTGAAGGAGATATTGTTCATTTTACAGATTATTCCAGCGGTAATATCACTTCCTGGAACTGGAGTTTCCCTAGTGGAACACCTTCATCATCAACGCAACAGAATCCTTCAATTATCTATAATACCGCAGGAATTTATGATGTCACACTTACTATTTCAAATGGAAGCGATTCGCAAACCCTTACACAGGAGGATTATATAACAGTATTTACTATTCCTGATACCCCCGAAATGCCTGATGGAAATACTACGCCTATGTCTTTTCCTGGTTTGGAATATGATTACACAACATCTCTAATTGCAAATGCAGAAGCCTATGAGTGGGTTGTCG
>Ga0105090_10000615_pt1 | contig 17988 bp, 19 predicted proteins | sample PPLLak3March2015_FD_79110 | JGI IMG/M metagenome (GOLD analysis project Ga0105090, IMG submission 79110) | Freshwater sediment microbial communities from Prairie Pothole Lake near Jamestown, North Dakota, USA - PPLs Lake P7 Core (1) Depth... | ecosystem: Environmental > Aquatic > Freshwater >... | reverse complement strand
GTCGCCGCCGGCGCCGGCATGGCGCCGATGCGCTCGCACATCTTCGACCAGCTGCTGCGCCTGAAGACCCAGCGCAAGATGACCTTCTGGTACTCGTGCCGCAACATCAGCGAGGCCTTCTACATCGACGAGTTCAACAAGCTGCAGGCCGAGCACCCGAACTTCACCTGGCACCTGATCCCCTCGGAGCCGCGTCCGGAAGACAATTACAAGGGCCCGGTCGGCCTGGTGCGCAACAAGGTGCTGCGCACCGCCTACCTCGACAAGCATCAGGCGCCGGAGGATATCGAGTTCTACCTCTGCGGCCCCGACATCATGAACAAGGCCGTGACCCAGATGTGCCTTGACCTCGGCGTCGACCGCGAGAACATCATGTACGACGATTTCGGGCTCTGACTCACGGAAGGATCCGTCATGGAACAAACCGTTCAAACGGTGATGGCGCTGAAGAAGGACGCCGAAACGCTGATCACGATCGATGCCGGCGCCACCGTCAAGGACGCCGTCGACGCCATGGTCCAGCACCGCGTGGGCGCCGTGCTGATCCGCAACGAGGACGGCCTGGTCGACGGCATCTTCACCGAGCGCGACCTGATGGTGCGGGTCGTGCATCCGGGCATCGACGTGCAGGCGACCCCGATCTCGATGGTCATGACCCGTTCGGTGCGCTTCGTCACGCCGGGCACCACCGTCGAGGCGGCGCTGGCGCTGATGCACCTGAACCGCCACCGCCACCTGCTGGTGATCGACGGTCCGCGGGTGTACGGCCTGGTGTCCATGGGCGACATGACGAACCACCTCATCCGCCACGGCGAAGGGCGCTTCGAGGCCGCGGTGCGCAGCGCGCTGCCCACGGTCGCTCGCGAATCCTCCCCGGACCCCTCTGCTGGAGACAGATAGATGATCGACACGATCCTTTCCCCCGGCCGGCGCCGGCTGCTCGGAGTTCTGGGAGGCATCGGCGTCCTGGGACTGTCGGCCTGCGGCCGGCGTGACGACGCCACCCCGGCGATGTCGAGTGCACCGCAGTTCGGCGGCACGACGATGGGCAGCAGCTGGATCGTCAAGCTGGCCGGCGCATCGTTGTCGCCGACCCGCCTGGAAGCGCTGCGCACCGACGTGCAGCTGGCGCTCGACGGCGTCGACCGCGGCATGTCGCTGTTCCGTGCCGACTCCGAGCTGATGCACTTCAACCGCCACGCCGCAGCCACGCCGCTGGCGCTGTCGAAGGACCTGTTCCACGTCTTCGCGGCGGCGCAACAGGTCAGCGAGCTGTCGCAGGGGGCATTCGACATCTCGATCGCGCCGCTGGTCCACGCCTGGGGTTTCGGCCCCGACAAGCGCAGCGTCGTGCCGGCACCGGATCAGCTGCAGCCGCGGCGCGCCGCGATCGGGTGGCGCGGCCTGCAGCTGGACGCCGCGCAAGGCACGGCCCGCAAGTCCCGCCCTGACCTGCAGGCCGACCTCGGAGGCATCGCCAAGGGCCACGGCGTCGACCTCGCGGCGCTGGCGCTGGAGGCCGGCGGCATCGAGCACTACATGGTCGAGGTCGGCGGCGAGGTGCGCACACGCGGCATCAATGCGCAGGGCCGGGCCTGGCAGATCGGCATCGAGCAGCCCGACGCCGTGCCGCAGCGGGCGCGCAGCGTGGTGCCGCTCAGCGGCCGCGCGATGGCCACCTCGGGCGACTACCGGCACTATTTCGAATCCGCCGGCCGGCGTTATTCGCACGAGATCGACCCGCGCACGGCGGCACCGATCGCGCACGGCCTGGCCTCCGTCACCGTGATCGCAAAGAGCTGCATGCAGGCCGACGCGCTGGCCACGGCGCTGATCGTGATGGGGCCGGACCGCGGTCTGGCGCTGGCCCGGCAACTGGCACTGCCGGCGCTGTTCATCGTGCGCGAAGCCGGCGGCAGCCTGCGCGACATCGCGACGCCGGCCTACGCCGGCCTGGTCCAGCCTGGCGCTGCCTGAGATGCCGGCCACCTGGCTCGTCGTCTTCGCGCTGACGCTGGCGCTCGTCGGCCTGGGCGTGCTGGCGATGGCCATCGGCGTCATCTTCCGCCGCCCCTGCCTGCGTGGCTCCTGCGGCGGGCGTGAAGTGAAGACGGCCAGCGGCGAGAGCGTATCCTGCGCCACGTGCCCCAATCGCAAGCGCACGCACGAACACAAGCCCACACAGGCCTGACGGCCGCAACATCCGAGGGATCGCCCGCATGGAGTCTGCCCCTCACCGTCAACTGCGGGCCGCACTTTCGGCCTTCATCCCCGAAGCCCGGCTCGTCACCGACCCGCTGCGGCTGCTGACCTGGGGCACCGACGCCAGTTTCTACCGCCTCGTGCCGCGGCTGATCGTGGTCATCGAGAGCGAAGCCGAACTGGTGCGTCTGCTCGCGCTGTGCCATGAGCTGAAGACGCCGCTGACCTTCCGCGCCGCCGGCACCAGTCTGTCGGGACAGGCTGTCAGCGACTCGGTGCTCGTGATGCTGGGCGACAACTGGCGCGGCTGCCGTGTCGGGGAAGGCGGCTGGACGATCTCGCTGCAGCCCGGCGTCATTGGCGCCGCGGCGAACCGGCGGCTGGCGCCGATGCAGCGCAAGATCGGGCCCGACCCGGCGTCGATCGACGCTGCGATGATCGGCGGCATTGCCGCCAACAATGCCAGCGGCATGTGCTGCGGCACGGCGCAGAACAGCTACCGCACACTGGAGTCGCTCCGCGTCGTGCTGGCCGACGGCAGCGTGCTCGACACCGCGGACGCCGCCAGCCGCGCCGCCTTTGCCGCGCGCCGGGCCGAGTTGCTCCAGGGGCTGTCCCAGCTGGTGGCCGATGTGCGCGCCGACGAGGTGCTGAGCGAGCGCATCCGCCACAAATTCCGCATGAAGAACACCACCGGCTACAGCCTGAATGCGCTGGTGGAGTACGAGGACCCGATCGACGTCCTGGCGCACCTGATGATCGGCTCCGAGGGGACGCTGGGCTTCATCAGCGAGATCACCTACCGCACCGTGCCCGACCACCCGCACAAGGCCAGCGCGCTGATCCTGTTCGGCGACCTGGAAACGGCGTGCCGTGCCGTCAGCGTGCTCAAGAGCGAGCCGGTCGACGCCGTGGAACTGTGCGACCGAGCGGGCCTGCGCTCCGTGGCGGGCAAGCCCGGCTTGCCGGAGTCGCTGGAAGGGCTCGGCCCCGACGGCGCCGCGCTGCTGGTGGAGACGCGCGCTGCCGACGCCTCCACGCTGCAGTCGCAGATCGCCACCATCGAGTCGGCGCTGGCCGGCATTCCCACCCACGAGCCGATCCGCTTCTCCACCGACCCGGTGGAGTGCGCGCGCTACTGGGCGGTGCGCAAGGGCATGTTCCCTTCGGTCGGGGCGATGCGCCAGACCGGCACCACCGTGATCATCGAGGACGTCGCCTTCCCGGTGCCGCAGCTGGCCGAGGCCACTCTGGCGCTGCAGGCGCTGCTGCACGCGCACGGCTACGACGAGGCCATCATCTTCGGCCACGCGCTCGAGGGCAACCTGCACTTCGTCTTCACGCAGGGCTTCGACGACCCGGCCGAGGTCGAGCGCTACCGCCGCTTCATGGACGCGGTGTGCGAGCTCGTCGTCGGCCGCTACGACGGCTCGCTGAAGGCCGAGCACGGCACCGGCCGCAACATGGCCCCCTTCGTCGAGTACGAATGGGGCCCGCAGGCCTACGCGCTGATGAAACGCGTCAAGCAGCTGTTCGACCCCGCCGGCCTGCTCAACCCCGGCGTGCTGCTCAACGACGACCCGCAGGCGCACCTGAAGCACCTCAAGCCGCTGCCGGCCGCCGACGCCCTCGTCGACAAGTGCATCGAGTGCGGTTTCTGCGAGCCCAAGTGCCCGTCGCGCGGGCTCACGCTGTCGCCGCGCCAGCGCATCGTCGGCTGGCGCGAGATCTCGCGGCTCGAACGATCGGCCGACGCGTCGGCGCCGGCCGAGGCGCAGGCGCTGCGCGGGCTGTACGACCACGCCGGCATCGACACCTGCGCCGGTTGCGGGCTCTGTGCCACCGCCTGCCCGGTGTATATCGAGACCGGGCTGCTGATCAAGTCGCTGCGCGGCCGCGCCGCGGGACCGCTGGCCAAGGGCGTGGCGAAGACGGTGGCGCAGCACTTCGGCGCCGTCACGACCGGTGTGCGGCTGGGGCTCGGTGCGGCCGACCTGCTGCACGGCGTCGTCGGCACCGGCGCCATGAAGGGTGCGCTGGACGGCCTGCGCACGCTGTCCGGCGGCCGCTTGCCCAAGTGGTCGCCGACGCTGGCGCGGCCGGTGAAGTTCGTGCCGCGACAGTTCGCAGCGGCTGCCAACGGCCCCGATCGCATCGTCTATTTCCCCAGTTGCGCGGCGCGCAATATGGGCCCGCAGCGTGGCGACGGGCCCGGCGGCAACGACCAGGCGCTGCCGGTGACGGCCGAGCGGCTGTTCGGCAAGGCCGGGTTCGATGTCGTCTACCCGGCACAACTCGGCGGCCTGTGCTGCGGCCAGCCCTTCGAGAGCAAGGGCCTGAACGAGGCGGCCGATGCCAAGTCCAGCGAGCTCGAAGCGCTGCTGCTCGACGCCAGCGAAGGCGGGCGGCTGCCCATCGTCTTCGACACCAGCCCCTGCGCCTACCGCATGAAGCGCAAGGTCGAGGGCCGCCTGAACATCCTCGACAGCATCGAATTCATACACGACGCCGTGCTGCCGCGGGTGCGGCTGACGCCGCAGCCGGAACCGGTGGCCCTGCACCCGGTGTGCAGCGTGCGCAAGATGGGCACGGTGGACAAGCTGGGCGCGATCGTGGCGCGCTGCAGCGCCCAGGTGGTGACGGTCGACGAGGTGCTGTGCTGCGGCTTTGCCGGCGACAAGGGTTTCAACAAGCCGGAACTCAACGCTCATGCGCTGCGCCACCTGAAGCAGGCGCTGCCTGCCGGCTGCCATGCCGGCTATTCGTCGAGCCGCACCTGCGAGATCGGCCTGTCCGAATATGCGCAGATGCCCTACCGCTCGTTCATCCAGCTCGTCGATGCCTGCGCCAGTGTCGACCCGGCGCGTCCAGGGTTTCTTCCCGCCTGACCCGTTGCCGCGTGGAGCCTGCCCTGCCCCCCTGCACGCCCGCAGACGACGCCGCCGCCTGGGCGCTGACGCTGATCCGCACGCGTCAGACCGTGCTGCCCAAGCGGCTGGTCGCTCCCGGCCCCGACGCCGCGCAGCTGCAACTGCTCTTCGAGGCCGCCGCAGCGGCGCCGGACCACGAGCAGCGCCTGCCCTGGCGCTTCATCGGCGTGCCGGCCGAACAGCGTGCGCGCCTGGCCGAGGTGTTTGCGCTTGCCCTGCTCGACCGCGACCCGGCCGCGCTGCCGCAGCAGGTGGAGATGGCGCGTGAGAAAGCCCACCGCGCACCCTTGCTGATGCTGGCCGTGGCGCGTCTCGACGATGCCGACACCGAGGTGCCCGCGGCCGAGCGCTGGATCTCGCTGGGCTGCGCGATCCAGAATGTGCTGCTGGCGGCACATGCGATGGGCTACGGCTCGGCCCTGACCAGCGGCCAGGCGATCAATTCGCCGCGTCTGCGGGAACTGTTTGCGCTCAGGCCCGGGGAGGTGCCGGTGTGCTTCGTCAATGTCGGCACCGTGGGCGCGGCCAAGGCCCGAAAGCCGCGGCCCGATGCGGGGCGATTCTTCAGCTGGTTGTAGTGGTCGGCCCCACGGGGCCCGCTTCCACAGCCGCTTTCACAGCCGCGACACCCGCCCCGCGCGCACCAGGGGCGCGTACAGCGCCAGATCGGCATCGATGCGATCGCGCATCTGCTGCGGTGTCGAGGGCGTGAGCTCGAAGCCCAGCACCTCGATGCGCGCGCGCACCTCGTCGGCATCGATGGCGGCGACGATGTCGCGCTGCAGTTGCGCCAGCAGCTCCGGCGGCGTGCCGGCCAGCGCCACCAGGCCGGCCCAGGGCCGCATTTCGAGATCCGGGCCGCCGGCCTCGGACAGCGTCGGCAGCTGCGGATGATCCTTCAGGCGCGTCCGCGCAGCGACCGCCAGCGGCCGCAGCCTGCCGCCGGCCAGCAGGCCGGAGACGGTATTCATGCTGAAGGCGGTAAAGTCCACGTCGCCGGCAGCGACGGCCGTGAACAGCGCGCCGGCATCCTTGAACGGCACGTGCAGCATCTGCACCCCCACTGCATGCGCCATCGATTCGATCGCCACTTGGCTGGCGTGGCCGTTGCCGAGCGAGGCATAACTCACGCGGCCAGGTTCGCGCCGCGCTGCCGCCAGCAGTTGCGCCAGGCTGTCGAAACGGCTGCGACCGCCGACCAGGATGACGAAGGTGGCGCGGAACAGCAGCGTCAGCGGCACCAGGTCGCGCGCCGGGTCGTAGGGCAGCGACGGGTGGATCAGCGGGTTGACGGCCATCGTCGCGGTGTCGGCCAGGTACAGGGTGTAGCCGTCGGGGGCGGTGCGGCGCACGTCGCCGAAGGCGACGATGCCCGAGGCCCCCGGCTTGTTGTCGATGATCACCGCCTGCCGCCAGTGGCGGGCCAGATTCTCGGCCACGCTGCGCGCCACCACGTCGGGGCCCACGCCGACGGCGTAGGGCACGACGATGCGCACCGTGCGCTCGGGGTAGCGCGACCGGGCGTGCAGGCCGGCCAGCGTCAGGCCGAGCGCGGCGCCGACGAATGCGCGGCGCCCGCGGTCCTGCGCCGCCATCACAGGGCCCAGAAGCGACCCAGCACCGCGCCCGAGGCCAGCAGCACCGCGTAGAGCAGTTCCATCTTGAAGGTGCGGAACAGCACCTCGTTGAAGGCAATCCCCGGCGGGCAGCGCTGCATGTCGCCGCGCAGCGTCCAGGCCGCCGGCAGCAGCAGGCAGGGCAGCAGCAACGTCGGCGCGTCGGCCAGCCAGGCCATCACCGGCGTCAGCGCGAACGGTCCCAGCAGCAGCACGGCGTAGAGGCGGTGCGAAGCCGCGGCGCCGAAGGTGACGGCGAAGGTGCGCCGGCCGACCAGGGCGTCGTGGGCGATGTCGCGGTGGTTGTTGACCGCCAGCGCCGCCGCCGCCAGGGCGCCGATGGCCGTCGCGGCAACGACCGTGGTCGCGCCGATGTCGCCGGTCAGCACCCAGTCGGTGCCCATCACCGCCACGAGGCCGAAGAAGACGAATACCGTCAGCTCGCCATAGGGCGTGTAGGCGATCGGCCGCGGCCCGCCCATGTAGGCCAGCGCCGCCAGCAGCGAGCACACGCCGATGGCCAGCACCGGCCAGCCCCGGTGCAGCACCAGCAGCAGGCCGAGCGCGGCGCCCAGCAGCGCGACGCCGAGGATGGCATTGCGCACCATGCGCACCGTCAGCCAGCCGTGCGCCGTCGCGCGCGGCAGGCCGGTGCGCGTGCCGGTGGACTCGCCGCCGCGCACCGTGTAGCCGACATCGTTCTGCAGATTGCTCGCCACCTGCATCAGCAGGGCGGCGGCGAGCGCGATGAGCGAGACCAGCGGATCCAGCTCGCCGCTGCGCTGCCAGCCCAGCGCCGCACCGACGAGGACCGGGCTGATGGCCACCAGCAAGGTGCGCGGCCGCACGGCCACGGCCCAGGCGGCGGGCGAATTGGCGCGCACCGCGCTGCGGCCGGAGGTGCCCTGCTCAGCGCCCATGACCGGCCGTTCCGGCAGCCGCCGGCTTGCACCCGATGTGGATGCAGGCGATGCCGAAGCTCAGGTTGCGGTAGCTCACGTCGGCAAAACCGGCCTGCTCCATCAGCGACTGGAAGCTGCGCTGATCGGGGAAGCGCCGGATCGATTCGACCAGGTAGGTGTAGGCCTCGGGGGCCTGTGCCACCAGGGCGCCCAGCCGCGGGATCACGGCGAAGGAGAAGAAGTTGTAGAACGGCCGCACCGGCGCCCAGGGCGTCGAGAACTCCAGGCACAGGAAGCGGCCACCGGGCTTGAGCACGCGCAGCGCCTCGGCCAGCGCGTCCTCGATGCGCGTGACGTTGCGGATGCCGAAGGCGATGGTGATGGTGTCGACGCTGGCGCCGGCCAGGGGCATGTGCTCGCCGGTGCCGGCCAGCCACTGCACGTGGGCGTGGCCGCGCGCCTGGCCGGCCTGCATCATCGGCACGCTCGGGTCGACCACGGCGACCAGGCGGTCGGACGCGGCCATGCGCGCGGCGACGTCGCCGGTGCCGCCGGCCAGGTCGACGATGTGCTGCCCGGCCCGCGGCGCCGCCAGGCGCACCAGCGTGCGCTTCCACAGCCGGTGGATGCCCATGCTCATGAGGTCGTTCATGAGGTCGTAGCGGCGCGCCACGGCCTCGAAGACACGGCGGATGCGCTGCTCTCGCTCGTCCTCGTCGACAGTCTTGAAGCCGAAGGTGCGCGACAGTTTCGTCATGCGCGGGGGGCGGACGCCGCCCGGCGGCGCCCTCGAAGGCGCTCAGTACCGGCCATGCTGCTTGAAGATGTAGTTGCTGAGTTCGGCCGATTGTGCCGCGAGCCGGTGCTGCACCTGGTGGACACGGCGCGTGATGGCGCGCATGACGCGGTAGACGATGTGCGGCTCGGTGTCGAGCAGCGACTCGAGCTGGCTGCGTTCGAGCGCGAAGACGCGGCTCGAGCCGCGCGAGACGACCGAGGCGTAGTGCACGTTGTCGTCCAGGAAGCTCAGTTCGCCGACGAGGTCGCCCGCCTTGAGCATGAACAGCGTCACTTCCTCGGGGCTGCCGGCAGCCCGCGCCACCGCCAGCGAGCCGGCGATCAGGGCGTAGAGGTGGCTGTCGCTGGTGCCCTCGCGCAACAGCACCTCGCCGTCGGCGAGCTCGCGCAGTGACAGCAGTGGGCTCAACGTGCGGCACTGCACCTCGCTCAGTTCGGTGCCCAGGGGTGAGGCGCGCAGGGCCTCGTAGGCTGCAGACTCGGTCATGGTCTTCTCACTTCGGAAGGGGATGCGGTTTCAGGGGCCGGGGTCGGGCGTGGCCCCGTAGACACGATCGGCGCGCTGGATGAAGGCGTCGACGAGGGTGTCGGCGATGCGGTGGAATACCGGGCTGGCCAGCGATCCCATCACGGTATTGGCGAAGTCGTAGCTCAGCGCAAATTCGATGCGGCAGCCCCAGCTGGCCAGCGGCTTGAGGTTCCAGGTGCCCTCGAAGCGCTGGAACGGGCCTTCTTCCAGGCCGATGGCCATGAACTCGGGCCGGCGCTTGGGGTTGCGGGTCGTGAACTCGAATTTCGCGCCCATGTAGGCCACCTGCAGCCGCGCCACCACCACCGCGTCGTCGCGCTGCAGCACCGTCGCGCTGGCGCACCAGGGCAGGAAGGCGGGGTAAAACTCGGCGGCTTCGATGAGGTCGAACATGCGTTCGGCCGCATGTGCGACGAGGACGGTACGACGGGCTTCCATGGTAGCTTCAGGCTGCCATTTAAGCACGGCGGCGCATGAAGATGGCTTCCTCCTGCTCGAGTTCCTCCAGCCGCGTCTCGATGCCCGAGATGCTGCGCCCCAGCTCAGGCAGCAGCACGTCCTGCAGCGCACGGGCGCGGCGCACCGAGCGCCGGTATTCCTGCGCCAGCCGCTCGAGGTTGCCGGTGACGGCAGCCAGCGGCGCCGCCGCCGCCGTCAGCGCCCCGAAGGCCTGGCGGCAGGCCCGGACCTCGGGCGAGGGGTTCACCGCCGCCGGTGCCGCTTCCTCGGCGGCAGTCCAGCTTGCCTGCTGCAGGTGCACGCCCATCAGCGACCATTGCTCCTTGTCGAGCCGCGATGACGCTTGTCCGGAGGCCGTCTGCACCTGCAGGCCCTCCAGCCCGTGGCGGGCCAGCGCCGCCTGCAGCGCCGCCATCGCAGCCTCGTGCGCGGCGCGCAGGGCCGCCTCGAGTTCGGCGTGGCGGCCCAGTTCGCGCAGGATCTCGCCGGCCAGCAGCAGGCACTTCTCGTCGAGGAAGACATAACCCTCGTGCATCGCCCGCTGCTCGTCCTTGAGCTCGAGCACGGCGGCACGGGTCGGGGTGCTCTCGCTCATGGCGGGCTCGCGGACGGACTGGGCGCCGGGTGCATCCGATGCACGCTCAGTCCTTCAGATGGGCGGCGATCTGCGCATCCGACAGGCGCGACAGTTCGCTGATCGGCAACCCGCGCAACAGCCGCCAGCCGACGGCCATGCTCTGTTCCAGTGTGCGCGGGGTTTCCTGGTGCACGAGTTCGCCCTCGAAGGCGGTGCCGAAGGCCAGGTACTGGCGGTCGGTGGCGGCCAGCCCCTCCTCGCCGACGACGCTGGCCAATACGCGCGCCTGCACGGCACGGGCATAGGCGGCGTAGAGCTGGCTCGACAGCGCCGGGTGGTCGGGGTGGGTGTAGTGGCCGCCGGTACCGTCCTTCATCAGTCGCGACAGGCTGGGCAGCACGTCCACCGGCGGATAGATCGCGCGCCGGTCGAGGTCGCGCGAGAGCACGATCTGGCCCTCGGTGATGTAGCCGGTGAGGTCGGGGATGGGGTGGCCGATATCGTCGGCCGGCATCGTCAGGATCGCCAGCTGGGTGAGGGTGCCGCGCACGCCGCGGATGGTGCCGGCGCGCTCGTACAGCGTCGCCAGGTCGGAATACAGGTAGCCCGGGAAACCTTTGCGGCTGGGGATCTCGCCCTTGCTCGACGACACCTCGCGCAGCGCCTCGGCGTAATTGGTCATGTCGGTCAGGATGGCCAGCACATGCTTGCCGAGCGTGAAGGCCAGGTATTCGGCGGCGGTGAGCGCGAAGCGCGGCGTCAGCAGGCGCTGCGTCGACGAATCGCTGGCCAGGTTCAGGAACAGCGCCGTCCGTTCCAGCGCCCCGCCCTGCTCCAGGCTGTGGCGGAAGAATTCGGCACTGTCGTAGGGCACGCCGATGCCAGCGAAGACGATCACGAAATCGTCGACGGCGTCGTTGCCGGCACCCGGATCGGAGCGCAGGCGGGCATGGCTGGCGATCTCGACCGCCAGCCGGTCGTGCGGCAGGCCGCCGCCGCTGAAGATCGGCAACTTCTGGCCGCGCACCAGGCTGTTCATCAGGTCCAGCGTGCTGACGCCGGTTTCGATGAAGTCGCGCGGCCCGGCACGCGCCACCGGGTTGATGGGCAGGCCCTCGATGCGCTGGCGCTGCTTCGCCGCGATCGGCGGCCCGCCGTCGATGACCTGGCCGACACCGTTGAAGACGCGGCCCAGGATGCCCGGCGCCAGGCCGAAGGTGAGCGGTTCTCCGAAGAAGCGCACCACGGTGCCCGGCAGGGTCAGGCCCGAGGTGGACTCCAGCACCTCGATCGTCATCAGGTCCTCGTCGATGGCGGCCACGCGGCCCAGCCGCGCGCGGCCGTCGGCGCCGGTGACTTCGACGGCGTCGTAGAGGCCGACATCGAGCGTGCGGCGCAGGAACAGCAGCGGCCCCTCGAGTCGGGTGGCGGCGCCTTCAGCGCTCAGTCGCATGGCTGTCCTCGTTCACGGCGGGGGTGCCGCCGAGCGCGGCGAATTCGCTGTCCAGCCGCGCTTCGAGCTCGGCAAAACGTTCCAGCGCGTCGTCGGCGAATTCCTCGCCCATGCGCTGCAGGGGCCGCAGGCTGTCCAGCCGCGCCAGCCGCTCGGGGTGCAGGCCGGCGGCGACGGCGGCCTCGGCGAGGTCGATGAAGCGCATGATCAGCCGCATCATCGCGGCCTGCCGCTGCGGGCTGCAGACACGGTCGATCTCGGAGAACGCCGATTGGCGCAGGAAGGCCTCGTTGATCAGTTCGGCGCAGAACAGCGTCAGCTGCTGCCGCACCGGTAGCGCGTCCTTGCCGATGATGCGCGCCATGCGTTCCAGGTGGGCCTGTTCGTCGAGCAGGGTCAGGAAGCGCCGTCGCATCTTCAGCCAGTCGCCGTTGCCCTGGCCGGCCCACCACGACGCGAAGCCGCGCGCGTCCTCGGCATAACTCTGCAGCGGGTGCACGGCCGGGTAGAAGCGCGCCTGCGCGCGCTTCACGTCCAGCGCCCAATAGGCGCGCACATAACGCTTGGTGTGGCTGGTGACGGGCTCGGAGAAATCGCCCGAAGGCGGGCTGATGGCGCCGATCAGCGTCACCGAGCCGCGACCGCCGCCCAGCGTCTCGACGACCGCGGCGCGTTCGTAGAAGTCCGCCAGCCGCGACGACAGATAGGCCGGGTAGCCGCCCTCGCCCGGCAGTTCGCCGAAGCGGCCCGAGACTTCGCGCAGCGCTTCCGCCCAGCGGCTGGTCGAGTCGGCCATCAAGGCGACGTCCAGGCCCTGGTCGCGGAAATATTCGGCCACCGTCACGGCGCTGTAGATCGACGCCTCGCGCGCCGCCACCGGCATGTTCGAGGTATTGGCGATGACCACCGTGCGGTCCATCAGCGGGCCGCCGCTGCGCGGGTCGGTCAGCGTCGGGAACTCCTCCAGCACGCCGGCCAGCTCGTTGCCGCGCTCGCCGCAGCCGAGGTAGACGATGACGTCGGCGTTGCAGCCCTTGGCCAGCGCCTCCAGCAGCACCGTCTTGCCTGTGCCGAAGCCGCCGGGGATCGCCGCCTTGCCGCCCAGCGCCACCGGGAACAGGCTGTCGAGGATGCGCTGCCCGGTGACCAGCGGCGCACCGGCGGGCAGCCGGGCACGCACCGGACGCGGCTGACGCACCGGCCAGTCGTGTCCCATCGCCAGTTCGCACAACCGTCCTTCTGCCGTGCGGATGCGGCAGACGGTGTCGAGCTCGCTGCAGCGGCCCGCCGCGGCGATCCACTCGACACTGCCGTCCGCGTCGGGCGGCGCGATGCAGCGCTGGACGCGGCCCGATTCGCCGCGCACCTGGCCATAGGCCTGGCCGCCGGCCAGCGCCGCGCCTGCCTCCAGCAACGGCTCGAAATCGAACTCGCCCGGCGGCGCGCGTCGCATGCCCGGTGTCACATGGGGCGTGTCCAGGCCTGACAGCGGCCGCAGCAGGCCGTCGAAGATGTGACCCAGCAGCCCGGGGCCGAGGTGGATCGACAGCGGCAGGCCGTCGCCGCACACCTCGATACCCGGCCGCAGCCCGGTGGTGTCCTCGTAGACCTGGACGACGATGGTGTCGCCATCCAGCCGCACCACCTCGCCCAGCAAGGCCTGCGGCCCGACGCGCACCGCCTCGCGCAGGCCGAACGGCGCCTCGGCACGCGCGTGCAGCACTGGGCCGCTGATCCAGTGCACCAGAGCGTGGCTCACGACACCGCCTCCGGCTCGGCCAGCAGGCGGGCACCGATCTCGTTGCGGTCGGTGGTCAGCCCGGCCAGCGTGGCGTCGACGACATTGCCTTCGGCGACGACGCGCAGACCGGCCTCGAGGCGCTCGTCGGCGCTGAATTCCGCGCTGATGCCGGAACCGGCGGCCAGGCGCTGCGCCAGCGCCTGGCGCTCGTCGGCCGGCCAGTCAGGCGCGAAGACGAACTGCCAGCGGCCCGGTCGCAGCACCTCGCCGGCCCGTGCGAGCGCCATCTCCACCCACTGGCGCCGGCCGGGTGGATCGCTCCAGCGTTCGCGCAGCGCCTGCGGCAAGCGCCGCCAGGCCAAAGCCAGCCAGGCGCTGGCCTGGCGCTGCTGGTGCAGCCGGCGCTGCGTCTGCAGGCGTGCCTGGGCCGCCGCGACCCTGGCGCTTGCCCGCTCGCGCTCCTCGGTGAACAGTTCGCGCACTTGCTGCCGCGCCTCGGCACGCGCCTGCACGAGCAAGGCCGCCGCCTGTTCGCGGGCGGCCGCGAGGATGGCCTCGACCTGCGTCCGCCGATATTCGTCGACGAGATCGAGCAGCGCCTGCGTGCGTCGTTCGATCGTCATGCCTCGAGCCCGAGTTGGGCGCGCAGCCGCCCTGCGAGGTCGGCCGGTGCCACCGCGCCCTGCGGGTCAGGCACCACCAGCACCAGCGGCGCCAGGGCGAGTGCGGCGGCGGCCAGTACCCCGGCGTCGATGCGCTCGGCCACCGCGGCCGACACCAGCACCAGCTCGGCACCGGCGCAGGCCTGCGACAGGGTCGCCGTCTCGCTGCCATGCGCCGGGACCGCCACCGTCGCGCCGGCCAGCCGCCAGCCGGCCGCACTGACCTCGTCGCCGATGTAGACCGGAGCCGTCATCAGGCCAGGCGGTTGAGGATGAGGATGGAGACGATCAGGCCGTAGATCGCGATGCCCTCGGCCAGGCCGACGAAGATCAGCAGACGGCCGAACAGTTCGGGCTTTTCGGCCAGGGCGCCGATCGCCGCCGTGCCGACCTTGGCCACCGCGAAGCCGGCTCCCAGCGCCGACAGCGCCGTCGATGCCGCCGCTGCCGCCAGACCCCAGCGCCAGACTTCGCTGCTCACCGCACCGGCCGGCGCCGCCGTTTCCGCCGCCAGCGCCGGACCGCCGGCGAGCAGCAGTGCCGTCGCACCCAGGCCCATCAGCAGCGTCATGCCGACAAGGGCGAGGCTGAATTTCAACATCGGTTTCATGACGGGATCTCCTGCAGGGTCGAAGGCGGTGGCGGCAAGGGACGGAACACCCGCCCCTGTGCCTGGAGGAAACGGGCGAAGAATTCGAACAGCACGAGGCGCGTGGTCTGGATCGACACCACCAGGCCTTCGAGTGCGATGACGACGACATTGCCCAGCACCAGCACGGCGGCGGCGACGAACGGCTGACCGGCGGCGTCCATCAGCGCGACGATGGCCGACGACAAGCCGGCGTGCGCCAGCGCGAAGGCGCCGACGCGTGCAAACGACAGCGTATTGATGAGCAACTGCAGCAGCCGCTCGACCAGTTCGGCCAGCGCCTGGGCCAGCGCGAGCAGGCGGCGCTCCTGCCAGCCGTGGCCGAGGCAGAACCAGAGCGCGCCCGCGGCCGCCACGGCCAGCGCCTGCGGCCGGACGAAGCTGACGAGCAGGCCCGCATAACACACCAGCAGGCCGGCATCGCTGCCGAGCCAGGATCCGAACTCGCCGCGCCAGTGCGCCTGCGCCGCGCCCAGCAGGAGGCCGACGCTCAACAGCACCGCGCCACCGATCAGCGGTGCCATCAGCACCATCAGCGGGTCGTCCAGCGGCGAAAGCCACCACGCCGGCAGCAGATGCAGGCTGAAGACGCTGCCGAACAGGAAGCCGAAGACCGTGGCCGACAGGCCGCCGGCAATGAACAGCTGCGCCAGCGGCCAGCGCTTGCGCAGGGCAAAGCCCGCGGCGGCGATGACCAGGCCCTGGCCGACGTCGCCGAACATGTAGCCGAACATCAGCGGCACCGCCAGCGCCAGCAGCACGCTGGGGTCGGCCTCGGTGCCCGAAGGCATGCCGAGGGCGCGGCAGAAGACCTCGAAGGGGCGCGCCCAGGCCGGGTTGGCCAGCAGCAGCGGTGCCAGCGTGCCGCGCGGAGGCGGCGGCAGATGCAGCAGCGCGCGTGCGCCGCTGCGCTCCACGGCCTGCTCGAGCAGGGCCACGTCGCCGATGCTGGTCCAGCCGGTGATCCAGCAGAACAGCGTGCCGGACTCCAGCGCGCGAACATTGTCCAGCACCCACTGCAGCCGCTGCGCATCCGCGAGCAGCGTGTGCAGGTGGTGGTGCACGGCCAGCCTGGCGAGCGCTTCCCGTATCACGTCGACCTCGGCCGCCCCTGCGTTGCGCCGGCGCTCGATCTCGGCCAGGTTGTGCGCCGGGTCGCCGCGCAGCCAGGCCGGCAGGTCCAGGGCTTGCCCCTTCAGGGCCACCGCCTGCTGCACCAGCGGCAACAGCTGCGTCGCCGTGCCCACGGCCAGCGTGTAGTGCAGGCCCTCGTGTTCGAAGCAGCGTTGCAGCGCCTCGACACCCGGATCGGCCGCGGCGCCGGCCGGCCAGACCAGCAGCCTGGCCTGCAGCAGCGGGCCGCTGGCAGCCACTTGCGCCAGATCGATACCCCCTCCGGCCAGTTGCGCCACCACCACCCGCCAGCGGGACAACTCGCCCGCCCCGACATCGGCCTGCTGCCAGCGGCGGATCAGCGGCTCGGCCTCCTGCGCCCAGGCGCGGATGCCCTCGATGCAGCGCTCCAGCGTCAGCTGCGGGGGTGCCGGGAAGGGCGACGGCTGCAGGCCGGCGGTCGGCCAGTAGGCGCGGTAGCGCAGCGACAGTTCGCCGTAGCGCTGCAACAGCGGCCGCAGATCGTCGAAGCCGACCGCTGCCTCGCCGCCCGGACGGGTCTCGAGTTCGACGGCACCGGTGGCGGCCAGGGCGGCCAGCGCGGCCGTGGCGTCGTCGCGCGCCACCAGGAGCTCGAACCAGCGGGCGGGGCGGGGCCGGATCATGGTGCGGGCGAACGCTTCGGGAAGGACACGCGCCGCAACAGCTCGCCGCGCACGCGCTCGAAGTCCAGTGCCGACAACGCCAGGTAGATGAAGGCCGTCGCCGGCTCGCCCAGGCTGCGTCTGAGCAGCAGGACCAGCCGCTCCTGCAGGCGCCGGCGCAGCGCCCAGCCGTCGACCGTGCTCGGGGTGCCGAATGAGACCGCGTGGTCCGCGAGCAGGGGTAGCAAGCGCTGCAACCCGACCCGGCCCTGCGCCGTGCGCGGCAGGCGCCGCTGCCAGGCCTCGCGCCACAGCGGCAGCAGGCGTTGCGGGTCGTGCCGGGCCGCATCGAGCAGGGCACGAAGCGGATCGGCGTGCCGTGCACCGCGGTCGTCGAGGCTGCGCAGCACCGGATCGTCGGCCATCCAGGGCAGCGCGGCGCCGCCGCGGGCCAGGTGCTGCAGCGCCGGCAAATCGACGAGCACGGCGCACCAGGCCAGGGCCGGGCCCCAGGCCGGCGGCATCCAGGCCACGACCTCGGCCACGCGCTCGCGCCAGTGGCGGCGCATCGCCAGCTCGATGGCATGCATGTCGGCCGCCGGCCCGACCCCGGCCAGCCAGACCGCCAGCGGCGTGGCGCGCAGCTGCTCGAGCAAGGCGAGAGGCTCGCGCGTGGTCTCGATGCGGCGCCACCAGCCCTCGTCGGGCCGCTGGCCATGGCGCGCCCAGATGCGCGCCTGTGCGTACTCCAGGCTGCCGGCGGCCATCACGGCCGCGCTCCGGTCAGTTCTGCGACCAGCCGAGCCACCGCGCCGCCGACACGCACGCCGTCGTCGGCATCGGGCGGCTGCGGCGCCGCCAGCGCCTCGGCCTGCAACTGCAGGGCGGCCAGTTCGGCCTCGGTGCGGCGCTCGAAGGCCGCGCGCAGACGGCGCATGCGGCGCTGCGTGTGCTCCGCCACGCCGCGGGCTTCGGCCCGCGACCGTTCGGCAATCGCCGCGGCCTCGGCGTGCGCCGCGGCGATCGTCTCCTGGGCATCACGCTCGGCGGCCAGCACGCGCGCGATGGCTGCTTCAACCTCGCGATCGGGAGTGGTGGACGCATGCGGCGACACGGTGGGCAGGCCTGAGTTGCGGCTTCGGCTCTTGACAAAACGCAGGCCGATCGAAACTGCGCCGAGAGTGCTGCACGGCCGGCACGCAATCCTTGACACGGATCAAGTCATGGCGCGAGCCGAGGTTCCCAATACGTTCCGTCGATGGCACGAAGTCCGGTCGTTGGCGTCCGCGCATCGATCCCGGCACACCACAAGCAGGAGCAATCAAGATGTTCGAGACCTATTACGACTTGATGCGCAGGCAGGGCATTTCCCGCCGCAGCTTCGTCAAGTTCTGCAGCCTCACCGCGGCCTCGCTGGGTCTCGGCGAAGCCGGCGCGCAGCAGATCGCCAACGCCATGCAGTTCAAGCCGCGCACGCCGGTGATCTGGCTGCATGGCCTGGAGTGCACCTGCTGCAGCGAGTCGTTCATCCGCTCCTCGCACCCGCTGGCCAAGGACGTGGTGCTGTCGATGATCTCGCTGGACTACAGCGACACGCTGATGGCGGCTGCCGGCCACCAGGCCGAGGCGGCGCTGGAAGAGACGATCGCCAAGCACAAGGGCAACTACATCCTGGCCGTCGAAGGCAACCCGCCGCTGGCCGACGACGGCATC
>Ga0105090_10000614_pt1 | contig 18005 bp, 19 predicted proteins | sample PPLLak3March2015_FD_79110 | JGI IMG/M metagenome (GOLD analysis project Ga0105090, IMG submission 79110) | Freshwater sediment microbial communities from Prairie Pothole Lake near Jamestown, North Dakota, USA - PPLs Lake P7 Core (1) Depth... | ecosystem: Environmental > Aquatic > Freshwater >... | reverse complement strand
GTCGACAACCGCGGTGGAGCCGGCGGACTGATCGGCATGGAAATCGGCAAAGACGCCATCCCCGACGGCTACACGCTGCTGTCTGCATCAACTGCGGCGATGGTCATCGGGCCGCATATCCACAAGAAGCTGCCCTTCGATCCGATGAAGGATTACGAATTCATCTCGCTGTTCGGCATCACACCGAACATCGTGGTGGTCAACCCCTCAATCCCGGTCAAATCGGTCAAGGAACTGATCGAATACAACAAGAGCCGCGGCGGCAAGGCCAACATGGCCTCAGCCGGCGTAGGTTCGCAAAGCCATCTCGCCGGCGTGTTATTCCTGCAAATGTCGAAAACCGAAGCCCTGCACGTACCGTACAAGGGCGGCGGCGCCTCGGTGGCTGCCACCGTAGCCGGCGAGTCGCAGTGGACCATCACCCCTGCACCGGCAGTCGCCGGCCTGATCAAAGGCGGCAAGCTTCGTGCTGTGGCACATACCCTGGCGACCAAGTCGGCGTTGCTCGGCGACCTGCCGGCCGTTTCCGAAACCGTGCCCGGCTACCAATACGGCGGCTGGAACGGACTCCTGGCCCCTTTAAAAACACCCAAGCCCATCCTCGCCAAGTTACGCGAAATAGTGATCAAGACAACCCAGAACGCCGAGTTTCGAGCAGGTTTCGACCGGCAGATGACCGAAGTTGTTACCAATACGCCCGAAGAATTCCGCAAGTTTGTCCAGGGCGAGATCAAGGCCATGGGCCCCGTGGTGAAATCCGCAGGACTGCAGCCCTACTGAACAGCAACACGACAAACAAAAAGGTGGCCCAGGCCGCCTTTTTTGTTGCCAGCGGATTGGCGCTGACCATAGAGTGGCCGCCATCACAGCCGGATGCGTCACCACATCGGGTTCAAATCAGCTTTCCGCCATTATTGACCTCCGTGGTTCAGGTTTTAATGATTCCGAATTACACGTCGCGTTAAAATCGCGTTTTGCAGATGGCCTGCCGGCCATTTTGGTAATGAAGATTTTTTCGCAACACCCGACATAAAACCAAAATGGCCCGCAATCACCATTGCCCGCCCTTGAACAAGAAGTGCACTGAGACTATGGAGAACATTGCTTGAAAGCACTGATCGTCAAAGAACACGGACCGCTGGAAAACCTGCTACTGGAAGAAATACCAGACCCCATACCGGGCCCCGGTGAAGTACTGATCGATGTCCATGCCGCCAGCGTCAATTTCCCTGACCTGCTGGTGATCGGCGGCACTTACCAGATACTGCCGAAACGCCCCTTCAGTCCAGGCAAGGACATGGCCGGCGTGGTTGCCGCCGTCGGTGCCGGCGTGACGACCTGCAAACCCGGTGACCGCGTCGCCGCTCAGAATGAATACGGCGCCTATGCGCAGAAATGCGTGGTCGCACAGCAGAACTGTTATCCGATGCCGGATGCGATGAGTTACGCCGATGCCGCGGCCATGGGCATCGCCTATCCAACCGCGCATTTCGCGCTGCTTGAACGCGGACAATACCAGCCCGGCGAAACGGTATTGATCAACGGCGCTGCCGGCGGTGTTGGCATCGCCACCATCCAGGTCGCCAAGGCGCTCGGCGCCACGGTGATCGCCAGCGTCAGCAGCGAAGCCAAAGCAAAACTGGCAAAAGAAATGGGCGCGGACCACGTGGTGCGCACCGATGTCCCGAACCTGCGCGATGCCTTTCGCGACCAAGTGCTCGCTGCTGTCGGCAAACGTGGCATCGACATCATCGTCGATCCGGTCGGCGGCGATGTGTTCGACGCGAGCCTTCGCGTCATCGCCTGGTCAGGCCGGCTGATCGTCGTCGGATTTGCCGAAGGCCGCATTCCAGAAGTTAAAGCCGGCCACCTGCTGGTAAAAAACATTGCCCTGCTCGGCCTGCAGTACAGCGCCTACCGCGATCGCCAGCCGGAAAAAGTACGTCGCGTGCAGCAGGAACTGTTCGACTGGTACGCCGCCGGCAAAATCAAACCGCATGTGATGGCTGCGTATCCGCTGGCCCAATACCAGGACGCGTTGCGTGCGGTGCGCGACCGCAAGGTCGTGGGCAAGGTCGTGATCATGACCCGGCAGTAATTGCCGTCACCATTACAATGGTATTATAAGTATTTGATTATAAACGATATTTAATATATCTGTGGCGCAGCTTGTAATGCCTTCTGAAGTGTAGACAATAGCCCCTTTTCCGGAACACCTTACCACTCACCCTTATCATGCCCAATACCAAACCCACCACCAGCGCACTCGGCCCCTTGCCACGCTGGATCTTCATGAGCCGCTGGTTGCAGGCTCCCCTGTACCTCGGTCTGATCGTAGCCCAGGGCGTTTACGTATGGCAGTTCTGGACCGAGCTGATCCACCTGATCGGCATGCTCACCATCAAGACCGTCACCGAAGTTGAAATCATGCTGATCGTGCTCGGCCTGATCGACGTGGTGATGATCTCCAACCTGCTGGTGATGGTCATCATCGGCGGCTGGGAAACCTTCGTCTCCCGCCTCGAATTGCAAAAACATCCGGACCAGCCGGAGTGGCTGTCACATGTCAACGCCGGCGTGCTGAAGGTCAAACTGGCCACCGCGATCATCGGCATCTCATCGATCCACCTGCTGAAGTCTTTCATCAACGCGGCGCAATACGACGAAAAAACACTGCTCTGGCAGACCATGATCCACCTGACGTTTGTGGTTTCCGCGCTGGCCATCGCTTATACCGAAAAAATAACCCAATCAACCCCACGGGCACATCGTGCCGTTCCCGGGAACGATAGCGCCGGACACTGAACAAAACAGCATCCGCAACGCCGGGTGCTGACGCGAGCGACTTCAGTATGAGCGCGATCTTGAGGCGCGGCAAAAAGTCGATCTGCTGGTCCTCGACGCCTCGATACGCGCGCGCCTCAAGTGCTACTTCAGCATCAGCGGAATACCGCTGAGGATGAGGATCGCGCACACCACCCGGCGGAATGTTATTTCGCTCATGCCGGTGTGGATACGGTCACCCAGAAAAATCCCGATCAGCATGAACGGCAGTGCAGCAGCGAACAGCAACAGCGACTCGCGGCCAAATTCGCCGACCGCGAAATAACCAATGCCGCGAATCACCGCCAGCGTCATCATCAGCGCCGCCAGCGTGCCGCGGAACTGCTCCTTGGTGACGCGGATCGCGTCCATGTAAATTGCAAAAAAAATGCTCGCCATGGTGCCGAAAACCGTGCCCACGGCACCGGCGAGAAAACTCGCCGCAGTGGCAATCGCGCGCGGTGGCGGATTTGCCGGACCGCCGCCACGGGTCTGCCACAGGGCATACAGGCCGTAAGCTGAAACCAGCACACCCAGGCCACGGGTCAGCCAGGCGGCATCCAGCGTCTTGAACAGATACAGACCAAGCGCGATGCCCAGTGCGCATGATGGCAGGATACGCAGGATCATCGGCAAAGACACATGTTTGCGATCCTTGCCGAACAGGGTGGCCGACGAAGAGATGGTCAGCAGCGTCCATACCGGCACCAGCACCTTCATCGGCACCACCAGCGCCAGCAGCGGCATCGCGGCGAAACCGCCGAATCCGGTGCTGCCGCGCAGCGCATAACCGGCCACCAGCACCACGATGCAATAACCGGCTTCCAGCGGGGTCAAATCCATCATGCGCGACGCATCATTTGTCCGTGCCCAGCAACTCGATCAGCCGCATTACTTCCGCGGCGGCAGACTGGGCTTCCACACGCGTCAGCGCTTCCGCGGCGTCAGCGTCGCGCTTGCGGATCGCCGCCAGCATCGCACGCAGGCCCTTGATGCTTTCCTTCGAACGCGTCGCCGATCGCTGAGGATGCGACAGGCCCAGCGCACGCCAGCGCCAGATGCGGGCATGCAGTGTGCCGAGCATGGAAGACAAGGTTTCGCTGCCGGCACCGGTGAACAGCACCTCATAAAAGCGGTTCTTGGTTTCCAGCACTTCCTGCGCCTCACCGCGCTCATAGGCGGCGACCACCACATCCAGCGCTTGCGCGAGCTGTTTGATGTCGGCATCGCCCGCGTGTTGCACGAACAGCCGCGCCGCCAGTCCTTCGAGCACTGCACGTATGGTGTAGAGATCCTTGGCTTCGGCCAGCGACAGTGCGCGCACCACCGGCCCCTTGTTGGGCAAGTTGGCGATCAGACCTTCGGTTTCGAGCTGGCGCAGCGCTTCACGGATGACAGTGCGCGACACCCCCATCATTTCAGTCAGTTCGCGTTCGGTCAGCCGCGCACCCGGCGCCAGCCGTCCGTCGATGATGGCGCGGCGCAGGCCATCCAGCACCTGCAGTCGCAATGGAGCCGCAAGTTTTTGAATTTCATCGAATTTTGGCGTAACCATGATCCTTAGTGTACCGCAGTTGACCTGCCTTGTAATACCGTAATACGATGTGCCGTAATACGATATTACGAGACTGCAAACTCAAATCGCAGAACCGCCGGCATCCCTGATGCATGATTTCCGGCAAATATTCATCATCCCAAAGTGTGAGGAGCAAGACTCATGAGCACCCCCGTCAAAGTCGGCATCGTCGGCCTCGGCCGCTGGGCCAAAGTACTGACCCGCGCTGCCAAGCAGTCCGACAAAATCCAGATCGTCGCCGGCTACAGCCGCTCGCAGGAAAAGCGCGATGCCTTCGCCGCTGAAATGGGCGTGCCTGCGGTGCCCGACATGCAGACCATGCTGGCCAATCCGGAAATCAAGGGCGTGGTGCTGACGGTGCCCAATGAACAACATCTGCCGATGGCAGAAATCGTCGCCAAGGGCGGCAAACATGTTTACACCGAGAAGCCGATTTCGCAGACCCTGGAAGACGGCCTGAAAATCGAATCTCTGCAGAAACAGCACGGCATCACCGTCACCGTCGGCCACAGCGCGCGACTGATGGCGGGCATCCGCATCATCAAGGAAAAAATCGATGCCGGCGAACTCGGCCGCGTCGCCTTCATGGAAGCCAATTTCTCCAACGAGCGCGCTCTTGAACTGACACCACAGACCTGGCGCTGGTACAAGGATCGCGCCCCCGGCGGCCCGCTGTCGCAGCTGGCGATCCACCAGTTCGACGTGCTGCACATGCTCGGTGGCGAACCGCAGGAAGTGTCTTCGATGGCCTCCAAGCTGTCGCCGGTCGGCGCCGAAGTCGACGACCAGTCGATGACTCTCGTGCGTTTCAAGGACGGCAAGCTCGGTTACGTTGGTTCGTGCTGGACCTCGCCGGGCATTTTCGCGGTGCGCGTGTTCGGCTCCAAGGGCCTGATGCACTACGAAATCGATTTCGGCACTTGGGACACGCCGCATCTCCTGCATAAAAATTCGGTGCTCTACATCCAGCGCGGCAAGGACGGCTGGGGTAAGCGCGAGGACATCAAGCTGCCGGAATCCGACATGTTCCGCGCCGAACTCGAAGCCTTCGCCGGCAGCTGCATATCCGGCAAAGCAAATGAACTGACGGCACACAACGGCAATGTCGCGGTGGCGATGACCAACGCCGCCCTCAAATCCATCGACCGCAAGGGCCAGTGCGTGACCATCGAGGAAGTCATGAACGACGCGCGCGCCAAAAACGACGCCAAGCGCGCCGCTTAAAACCATTTAAACGCCGATGAACGCAGATGAAACCAGGTGGCTCAGTTTGAAATCGGCGTGCATCGGCGTTAAAAAAGGATTTTTTAAATGTTACCCAGCAGATATTTTATTGACCTGACACAGCCGGAGATCGCTGGCCAACTCAAACGCAATCCACTGGTGATCCTGCCCGCCGGCAGCGTCGAGCAGCACGGGCCGCACCTGCCCACCGGCACCGACATCTACGCCGCCAACGTGATCGGCCATGCCGTCGCCGAACGCATGGACGGGCTGGTGCTGCCGGGCGGACCGCTGGGGGTGACACCGATGCACATGCCTTTCGAGGGCACGATCACGCTCTCTCCGGAAACCTATCAAAGCGTGGTCACCGAGACCTGCGCTTCGACCGCGCAGCACGGCGCGAAACGTCTGCTGATCCTCAACTGGCACGAAGGCAACATCCCGTCGCTGGCGATCGCCTCGGAAAAACTCCATCGCGAGATCGGCATGAGCGTGATCGTGGTGCAAGCCTGCTACGTCGCCGCCGAACTCTACGGCCACGACTGCGGCGGCCTGACCCATGGCGGCGAAATCGAAGCGCTGGCCGTACTGGCCTATCAGCCGGATCTGGTGCATCTCGACCGCATCGAATATTCCTCGGACCACGGCCACGGGCGAAAATGGGATCGTCTGCGCCGCACAAGGAGTTATCAACCGGTTCTGCGCGACATCAAGACCATCGCCGCCACCGGCTGGTACGGCGCGCCGGAACATGCCACTGCGGCAAAAGGTTTGAAGATGTTGAACGACATCGCCGATGCCATCGCCAAGGAATGCGGCGAAATTTTCGCGCTGCTCGACGAAGCCCAGGGCGGCACGGCTGAAATCAAACACCTGAAGATCGCAGGCTAATCACAATGGCAAAGGTACTCACCCAGGCAGAAGCCAAAAGCATGGGCCTGCCCGGCCGCAAATCGCTGGAAATCGTTTCCGGCGAAAACGGCGCGCAAGCGGTGACATTGAGGCTGGTTGAAATCCCGCCGGTCAAACCCGGCGACAGCCCGCGCGGCCGGCATTTTCACCAGGGTTTCGAGGAATGTATTTTTGTAATGTCAGGTCAAGGCTGCACCGAGGCCGACAGCGGCAACTATCCGCTGAAAGCCGGCGACACCATCCTGATCCCCGCGGGCGAAAAACACGCCACCCGCAACACCGGCAGTGAACCACTGGTGCTCTTGTGTTTTTTCCCGGTGGCGGATATCGCCCAGCGCACGCAGGAACACAAAGCCTGAGCTGGCTGCATCTCCAACGTCCAACCCGTAAAGATTCGATCATGAGCATAGACGTCGTCTGCCTCCGTCCCGAAGCCGATTTCACCCGCGTCGGTGTCACCCCGCCGAAAAACATCAACATTGCCTACCGCAAACCCGATGATGCTGACCTGCCGGCACTGATCAAGGAAGCACGCGCTGTGGTCATGCCCGCGGTCGGTCCCAGGCTGCCCGCCGCGCTGTTTGAAGGCAGCACACTGAAAGTGGTGCAGATCACTGGCGCCGGCGTCGACCGACTCGACGAGGCTGCACTGAAAAAGCTCGGCATCCCCGTAGCCAACGTGCCCGGCGGCAGCAATTCTGCATTGGCCGAGTACACCACCGCTTGTGCGTCACTGTTGCTGCGGCGTTTCGCCTGGGCCGATGCAGAAATCAAGAAAGGCAATTACGTCGCTTTCCGCAACCGGATGATGGCCGACAACCTCGCCGGCATCGACGGCGCCACGGTCGGCGTAGTCGGCATGGGCGTGATCGGCATCGCCGTCGCCCAGGCCTTTCACCGCATCGGCTGCAACATTGTCTACTTCGATCCGGCACTGAAAGACAAAACCAAAGCCGATGCGCTGAACGCGCGCAACATGGCACTGGACGAACTGCTGAAAACATCGGATGTGGTCACGCTGCATGTGCCGCTGATGCCCGCCACCACCAATCTGATCGGGGCCAAACAGCTCGCGCTGATGAAACCCGAAGCGGTGCTGATCAACGGCGCGCGCGGCGGCGTGGTCGACGAGGCAGCATTGGCCCAGGCTCTGGGCGACAACCGTATTGCCGGTGCTGCCGTAGATGTTTACAGCATCGAACCGGCACCTGCGGACAATCCGCTGCTGCAACTGCAGGGCGAAGCCGCCTCGAGGCTGCTTTTGACGCCGCACATAGCAGGTGTCACGCGACAATCTGCTGCCTTCCTGTTCAAGGTCTCCTGGGAAAACGTCCAGAATGTGCTGGGCGGCGGCACGCTCGCGCACCGCGTCTACTAAAATAGACTTCCATCGGCAGCGTACCTCGCTGCCGCATCAGGAGGAGTCCCTTTGAAACCCAGCAAAAAACTCGGCATCGCCGTCATCGGCGCCGGCCGCATCGGCACGCTGCGTGCGCGCCTCGCTGCAAAACATCCGTCTGTCGCTTTCCTCGCCATCGCCGACCTGGATCCGGCCCGCGCCGCTGCATTGGCCAAAACCACCGGCGCTGACCTGCATTCGGCTAATAATTTTGAAGTCATCGAACGCCCTGAAGTGACCGCGGTGTTCGTTTCCACACCCGAGGGCGAACATGCCGCACCGATCAAGCGTGCGCTCGAACTTGGCAAGCCGGTGCTGGTGGAAAAACCGATCGCGCTTGCGCTGAATGACGCCGAAGATATTCTCGCTACACTGAAAGCCACCGGCGGCGATCTCCGCGTCGGTTACAGCCGCCGCTACAAGGAGTGTTACCTGCGGGCCAAGGAGCAGATGATCCACGGCCGACTCGGCCGCGTCACCGGCGGCCTCGCCCGGGTCTACAACTCGCGGGCCCAGGCGTTTGCGATCCTCAAGCGCGATCCGCACGCAACGCCTGTGTTGGACGTGCTGACCTACTATGTTGACCTGATGTGCTGGTTCCTCGAAGGCAATCCGCCGGTGGAGGTTGTCGCCCGCGGCCAGAAAGGCATTTTCCACGACGCCGGCTATGGCGCCGATGATGTGACCTGGGCCATCGTCACCTTCGCAGATGGCGCGGTGGTGAACTTCGGCGTCAGCTATGCGCTGCCGGCAAAGTATCCGACACTGGGACAGTCTGACCGCGTAGAGTTGTTAGGTACCGCAGGCACGATGATCATCGACGACGACCACATGGACCATGTGCTGTATTCGGACAAGGGCATCCCGCACGCCTACGTGCCGGATCACGCGGTCAACATGGCTTTCCTCGGCAGCAATACCGCGGGCGACTGGGCTGTCGGCGATTTCTGGGGACCTCTGGGCAACGAAACCCGCGCCTGGCTCGACCATCTGGCAACCGGCAGTCCCACGGTGCACACCACGCCGCAACAGGCGATGATCAACCTTCAGACCACCATTGCCATCGAGCGTTCGGCGCGCGACGGCAAGCCGGTGCGCCTGCCGCTGGAAACCTGAGCAAGAATTACAACAAAATCACGATTTGCAGGAGGAACACCATGTTTCGAACAACAATTACCGTCTGCGCCCTCGTTCTGGCCACCAGCGCCGCCGCGCAGGACTATCCCAACCGTCCGGTGCGGATGATTTCTCCCAACCCACCCAGCGGCGCAAACGACACCATCGGCCGTATCATCGCCGCCAAACTGGGTGAGGTGCTGGGCCAGCCGATGGTGATCGACAACCGCGGCGGTGCCGGCGGAACGCTCGGCGCGGAAATCGCCGCGCAGGCCAATCCCGACGGTTACACCCTGCTCGCCGCCTCCGTATCGACACACTCGTTTTCGCCTGCGCTGAAGGCGAAACTCAATTACGACCCGGTGCGTGATTTCGCGCCGGTCTCGCTGTTCGCGATTTCACAGAACCTGCTGGTCATTAATCCTTCGCTGAAGGTCGCGAATGTGAAAGAACTGGTGGCGCTGGCAAAATCAAAACCGGGTTCTCTGAACTACGCCTCCGGCGGCACCGGCTCGACCAGCCACTACGCGATTGCATTATTCGTCTATCGAGCCGGCATTGCGAAGGAAACGGTGCATATCCCGTACAAGGGCGGCGCACCGTCGGTGGCCGCCACCATGTCCGGTGAAACGCAGTTTTACTTCGGCCCGATGGCCAGCATGACCTCGCAGGTCCAGGCCGGGAAGCTGCGGGCGCTCGCAGTCGGCGGACTCAAACGCTCACCGACGCTGCCCGACGTACCCACTGTTGCCGAAGCCGGCATACCGACCTACCAGTCCTTCGGCTGGTTCGGCCTGATGGCGCCGGCAAAAACGCCGAAACCCGTCATCCAGAAACTGCATGTGGCGACTGTGGCGGCCGTCGGCGCACCGGACATCGCGCAGAAATTCCTGCAACTCGGTGTCGATCCGGTACACAACACGCCGGAGGAGTTCGGACGATTCGTCGCCGACCAGTTAGTGCGCTACAAGGCTGCAGTCAAGGAACTCGGCATTCAGGCGGACTGAGGTCGATTGCGCGTATAAGTTGGACAGCGTGACTGAAGCTCTCGCGCGGCTAAAAGCGGCTAAAACCAAAGCTCAGCCAAGGCGAAGGTTGGCTGCGCGAGAGCTTCAACCGCCTGGTTCTACGTATTCTGCCGCGCGTCGGGGTATACGCGCTGGTTCTAATTCTTAGCCCGGGGGCCAGCGCAAGGGCCGCCCTGCAAGAATGTGCAGGTGCAGGTGAAACACCGACTGCCCGGCATCAGCGCCGTTATTAACGACCAGCCGGAAAGCGTCGCCTACGCCCAGTTGCTGCGCGACTTTTCCGGCCATCAGCAACAGATGCCCGAGCAGGGCCTGGTCGGCATTCTGCGCATCCGCCAACCGTGGAATCTCCTGCTTCGGAATCAGCAGCACATGGGTTGGCGCCTGGGGATTAACATCCCGGAACGCAAGACACAGATCGTCCTCATAAACGATGTCGGCTGGGATTTCCCGCCGGATGATTTTACCGAAGATGGTGTTCATCAATTTCCTCCAGGCCAGCGCTCAGCCGGCATTTAGATTCTGCATGGTCCACTCGAGCAGGCTTTCGATAACGGCATCGGCCGCCTGCGCTAGTGCCCGCGCCGCGCCCTCGGCGTCAGGCCCTGCTGAACGTTCCACACTGAATGTGCGCTGGGCGTGCAGTGTTCGACTCGCCTGATTAATGAGTGTCACCCGTATCCTGATCACCGCCTGACTGCGGTTGGCGGTGGCGAAAGCCTGGCTGAAATCCTCGATTTCAATTTGCAGTGTGAAATCGGCGCGCGCGCCATCACCACTGCCCACGACCGGTATGACAGCGGCGAAGCGGCTGCGCACGCGCTGGGTAAACAGCGCCGCCGGAGAGTCCACCCAGCGGCTTTGCGCGTAGATCTGCGGACGCGCAGCATCCAGATAAACAAGACGATAAACGATACCCCGGGTGTCTAGCCATGATGGCGCCACTGCAGCCGGTACCATCAGCGTCGCCTTCGTGCCGGGAACCGCCTGCACTTGTCCACGCTGCGGCCCAAAATCGTAGCTCACGACAGGCTCCCGCGCCGGCGGTCCGAGCGAGCAGGCGTTGAGTAACAAAGTCAGGGGCAGAATTACCGCACAAATGGCGGCTTTCATCGTACGGTGAATATGGGCATGCATCATGGTTTACTCCCGCGCTGCGGTGGTGTAAAGCCCGGCTCGCCAGGGCCAGGCGGAGGGCGCTCGCGCCCATACAAGAGTGTTGCAGGTTGATCATTCAGATCGGTCAACAGTCGGTCCAGGTTGCGCGAGTTGCGGGTTATCTCGTCGAGCACAGTATTGATGCGTGGCAACGATTCCGCCATTACTGCGCCGGATACAGCCTGCGTCGATCCACCCACCTGCTCCGCACTTTTTGCAATGCGCTCAAGCGCGCCTGCCTGCTGTTTCAGTTCGCGCGACAGGTCGGTCAACTCGGCAAACATCGTATCCGCACGCGCCAGCGCCTTGCGCGCGTCGGCGGTGAGCGCTGGCATATCGCCGGCAACCGGTTCGAGCGCGTGTGCCAGAGCAGCGGCACGTGTGGAGACCGTCTCCAGGCTTGCCAGGGTGCGGATAAGCTGTGCCTGGTTTTTATCGCCAAGTAGCAGATTCAGCCGCCGCACCACTTCGTTCACTTCGGTGAGCAGATCCTTGCCGGATCCCGTCAAATCATCAAGGAACGATGGTCGCACGGGGATTCTTGCCTGCTTGTCTGTGGAGGGTGCCATCAACTCCGGTTTCTTTCCGTCGTCGTCCAGCATTACGTAGGCGAGTCCGGTAACACCTTGCGAACCCAGTTGCGCAGTGGTACCACGAGTGATTGATGTGCCCGCACGAATGCCGATCCGCACCAGAATGAGCCGCGAATCTTCCGGATCGAAGGCAATGCTTTCCACCTTTCCCACATCGACACCGCGCAGCCGCACTGGCGCCTGGATATTCAGACCTGACACTGCGTGTTTCGATTCCAGCACATAGGATACTCGTTCGTAGGTTTCTCCCGAGAGCCACATGACCGCAGCGATCACGCCCGCCCCCAGCAACACTGTGAACAAACCTGCGGCAAGTGCATGTGCCTTGTTTTCCATGCTAAGTCCCCTGATGCTTCACGTCGTCATTTTGCGGAATAAGCGGTTGCGGCCGCTGGGCATTGATATCGGTCACCAGATCCTTGACTGCGTCCAGGGCGCGCTGCCCGCGCTCACCCTGGAAAAAATTGCAGATGAATTTGTGCGAGTAACCGGCAATCTCGCGTACCGTGCCGACAGCGATCACCTGCTGGTCGCACAACACTGCCACGCGGTCCGACAGCGAGACCAGCGTATCAAGGTCGTGGGTCACCATCACCACAGTCAGACCGAGTTCGCGCCGCAGTTCAGCGATCAGCGTGACAAAACTCTCGCTGCGGTCGGGGTCGAGCCCGGCCGTGGGCTCGTCGAGAAACAGGAGTTCCGGCTCCAGAGAAAGTGCGCGCGCCAGCGCGATCCGCTTCACCATGCCGCCGGAGAGCTCGGACGGCATCTTGGCTGCATGGTGCCTCTCGATACCCACCATGTCGAGCTTCACCATCACCAGATCACGGATAAGTTCTTCGTCGAGCGTCTTCATCTCGCGCAGCGGCAACGCAATGTTGTCGTAGACGGTCAGGGCGGAAAACAGCGCCCCCTGCTGGAACAGCATGCCCCAGCGGCTGTGTAACTGTCGCAGTTCTTCAACATCACCATCGTGGAGCCGCTGGCCAAATACAAGCACTTCACCGCGCGCCGGCTGCTCGAGCCCGAGCATCTGGCGCAGCAGCGTGGTCTTCCCGCTCCCCGACCCTCCGACCAGCGACAAGACCTCACCGCGATGCACGCAGAGATTGAGGTCACGGTGCACAACTTGTGTCCCGAACTGTGTCCACAAATGCCTGACTTCGATGATGCACTCGGTGGTCATCCAAAGCTCCCGACGCTGGAGAACATCACTGCGAACACCGCGTCGACGACAATGACAACGGTGATGGCCGTCACTACGGAGTTGGTCGTGCCTTGTCCCAGGCTTTCCGTATTCGCCTCAATGCGCAACCCGAAGTGACAAGCCACGAGCGCGATGAGCACGCCGAACACGACGCCTTTGCCCAGGCCAAGCCAGAGATTGGCGAGCGGCACGGCGTCAGGGAGGCTGGACAGGAAAAAACTGTAGCTCAGACCCAATTGCATATTTGCCGCCACCATGCCGCCAAGCAGCGCGACGGCATTGGTCCACAGAATGATGAGCGGCATAACTATCGCGAGCGCAATGATCTTGGGCAGGATCAGCCGCACGGTATGAGGGATGCCCATCACCTGCATCGCGTCGAGTTCCTCGGTAACACGCATCACGCCAAGTTGCGCGGTCATTGCCGATCCTGAACGGCCCGCGATCAGGATGGCCGCAAGCACAGGGCCCAACTCGCGGATGATGGACACGCCCAGCAGATTAATGATGAAAATGTCAGCGCCGTAAGTACGCAGCTGCTCCGCGGTCAGATAGGACAGCACCACGCCCACAAGGAAGCCGACCAGTGCCGTGATGCCCAGCGCCTGGGCACCGATATGGTAAATATTGGCTGAGATCTCGCGCCAAGGAATGCGTTGTGGTCGACGCGCAAGATCGATCGCGTCCAGCACGACAGCGCCGAGTAGCGACATCGCGGCGATGAGGTGATCGGCCAGCGCGAGTACTCCGCCACCGAGGAACTCGATGGATGTCCGCCACTCGCGGCGCAGCGCGGGGGCCGGTTCCTGCAGCGGGAGCGACAAGCGTGCAAACATCGCCTCGTGTTCCGGTCGCAGCGCAAGCCGCTTGGCGCGGCGCTGACCCCAGGCGCGCCACAATAGCAACGCCCCGGCATGATCCATCGCTGCCACTGATTGCAAGTCCCAAGCGGCATCCGCCCCACAGGCCTGGAGGCGCAATCTGAGATCGCGTACCACCGGACCCAGCGAGCGCAGGTTCCAGGCGCCGGTCACCTCGATCAGCGGCTTGCCGTCAGGTCCGGTCGACAGGTGTATTGCCGGGGTAAGTCCCGGCTGGGAAGCGGCTTCTGGCATACCTACATATTGTTAGTAAACGCCAACTTAATGGTTCTGGCGCCGCCTCCCAGTGTTACACCCCTGATTAGGAAACGATTTTGATGTTTTTGATGCTATTAGCAAGGACGCCATAAGTCAAAGAAAGCACAAAGAATCGCCAATATTGTTGCGCCGCAATAAATATTTACCCCAAACTCTTGACATGCTGCCAGACGCCCTTATAATTCGAATTGTGCGGTGCAATATAAAAGCGCCCAGAAATTAAAGCTTACTAAGTAAATTTTATTAACTAATTGTTTTTAAAAGGAGATTTACCATGTATCAGACTCCGGAACAACTTATTGCAATGAACAAAGCAAACATGGAATCAGTAATGAAATTCGCCGGTGTGGCGATCGAAGGCACTGAACGCATGATTGAACTGCAAATGAAAGCAGCTAAATCAGCGTTTGCCGAAAGCATCGAAAGCGCGAAAGCTCTGGCCGCCGTCAAGGATTTCCAGCAATTCGCCGCACTGAAGGACAGCATGGCGCAACCGACACTGGAAAAAGCCACCGCCTACGCCAAAAGCGTCTACGACCTGACCTCCGAAACCCAGGCCGAATTCAGCAAACTGGTTGAAGCGCAGGTTGCCGATTTCAACAAAGAAGTCGTCACCACGCTCGACAAAATGATGAAGTCAGCCCCGGCCGGTTCCGAAGTTGGTGTTGCCGCTGTCAAATCGGCGATCGCCTCGGTCAATGCCGCGTACGACAACCTGACGAAAGTCGGCAAGCAGTTCGCGCAAGCCACCCAGTCGAACCTTGAAGCAGCCGCTTCGCAAACGACTGCCACGGTGAAAAAAGCTTCGAAGAAGTAAGCTCCATCAGCAGTTCTGCTGCAAACGAAAAGCCCCCGGTGATTTCCGGGGGCTTTTTTCTTGGGCCTCAAAACAAACCTGGACGAACTTCAGGTTTTCCGCTTCGAAGTCATCAGTTAGCACTCTGAGCCAGTATTAACACCGGGGTCCAGGGAAAACCCAGGCTGCTGACGCCGGATTTTAACAACGCAATCGCTTCTGCCACCTGCGCGGCGTTGCCGCGCACACCCAGTTCAATAAACCGCTCCGGCGTAACCCGCGGCAGGCTGAAGACCTTGAGCCCGGGATAGGCACGCAGGCATTCGTTCATCAGCTCGATCAACTGGCTCTCGCCCGCCTCGCGCACGATGATCGCTGCCTCTACCGCGCGCTCAGTACCGGCATGTGCATAGTGCGTATCGAGCACCCACGCCAGCATCGGCCACGCCATCTCCGGAAAACCGGGCAGGAAGTGGTGGTTGTGAAAACTGAAACCGGGAATGCGGTTGTACGGATTGGGAATGATCGCACTACCCTCCGGGAATTCCCCCATCATCAGCCGTTGCGGTGTGACACCCTTGGGATCATCGCGAAACCGCCCGCGGATCTCGGCTTCGGCATCGGGATGCAGTTTGAGTGCGACACCGGCCGCTGCAGCAGCACTTTGCCGGGTATGGTCATCCGGGGTGGCACCGATACCGCCGAAACTGAATACAACGTCGCCGCCGGTAAAGGTCCTGCGCAATGTCGCTGCGATCAGTTCCGGCTCGTCGCCAAGGTATTGCACCCAGGACAGCTCAATGTTGCGTTCTGCCAGCGTGGCGATGGCCTTGGTCATGTGTTTGTCCTGGCGTTTGCCGGACAGGATTTCATCACCGATGATGATGGCGCCGAATTTCATGGAAGAGGTTCAGTTCAGGATTAAAAATGGCGGGGGCGGCCAACCGGACCGGAACCGGCTGCCGCCAGACGCGGGGTTTAGCTGTTGATATAACTTTCGAGTTGCTGGATGGTCTGCTGCTGCTCTTTGATCACCGCCTTCACGAGGTCACCGATCGACAACACGCCGACAACCCGCCCGTTATCCAGCACCGGCAGGTGGCGGATGCGGCGGTCAGTCATCAGTCCCATGCAGTCATCCACAGTCTGCTTCGGCGTCACCGACACCACTTTTTCCGACATGATGTCGCGCACTGCAAGCTCATGGGAGGATTTACCAAGCAGGATGACTTTGCGCGCATAGTCGCGTTCCGACATGATGCCGCACAGCGCATTACCATTCATCACCAGCAGCGCCCCGACGTTTTTATCGGCCATCAGTTTCAGCGCCTCGAACACGCTGTTTTCCGGGGTCACCGACAACACACTGCCGCTTTTGCCCTGCAACAGCTCGCTGACTGTTTTCATCATTCCCTCCCCCGGAAAGTGTCGACAACAGCTGTCAGCTGCTAGCGACCAAGCAATCAGTCTAGCCAATTTTTACGCTGGGGTGTAGCGCTTATTTTCCGGTTTATTTGCCACCAATGGCGCTGGCCTTCTGCAGCAGATTCTGGGCCATGCGGATGTTGGCAATGTCCACCAGCCGGCCGTCGACCTGTACCGCGCCCTTGCCCTCACGGGCAGCCTGGGCCATCGCGTCCACGATGCGTTGCGCCTTGCTGATTTCTTCGGGCGACGGGCTGAACACCTGATTGGCCGCCTCAATCTGAGTCGGGTGAATGGCCCATTTGCCCTCGAAACCCAGTGCCGCCACGCGCCGTGCCGCAGCCAGATAACCTTCCGGATCCTTGAAATCCCCATACGGCCCGTCGATCGGCCGCAATCCGTACGCACGGCAGGCCACGAGCAGGCGCACCTGCGCCGCATGCCAGGGATCCGTCTGATGAAACACTCGGCGACCCTCCGCATCACAGTCAGTCAGCACGCCGTACTCGGGATGCAAGCCGCCGATGATGGTGGTGCGCGCGCGGGTCGAAGCGGCAAAATCACCGGAACCGAAAGCCAGTGCTTCCAGCCGGCGGCTGGATTGCGCAATGGCTTCGACGTTGGCCATGCCCAGCGCAGTTTCGATCAATACTTCAAAACCGATGCGTTTGCTGCCGCTTTTTTCCCGTCCTTGTGAATGCTCAATCTGCGTCACCAACATGTCCAGCGCATACACATCCGCTGGCACGCCGACTTTGGGAATCACCAGCATGTCCAGCCGAGGGCATTGCTCCACCAGATCAACCACATCACGGTACATGTAATGCGTATCCAGGCCGTTGATACGCACCGCCATCACCTTGCTGCCCCAGTCGATATCATTCAACGCAGCAACGACGTTTTTGCGTGCCTGCGGTTTGTCATCCGGCGCCACAGCGTCCTCGAGGTCGAGAAAAATCACGTCGGCCGCCGACTGCGCCGCTTTAGTGAACAGGGCGGGATTGACGCCGGGTACCGCCAGTTCAGAGCGGGTCAGGCGTGGTGTTGCGGATTCGGGTTGGGTAAAACTCATGTCATTGTCCTTTTTTCGAGACGGTGCCCGACATCTGCTCGATCACCGTGATCAGCGCCGCCAGGTCATCCTGCCCGCGGCCCTGCCCCATCAGCGCATTGATCTGCTGCATCACCGCGGCACCTCCGGGCGAGGCCACGCCGGACTCGCGCGCCAGTTCGAGCACGATGCCGAGGTCCTTGTGATACAGCCGGGTGTCGATGCCGTTGGCGAAGTTGCGCTCCACCATGCGTTTGCCGAAGAGTTCCATGACGCGGCTGGCGGCGACACCACCGAGCATCACTTCACGCACTTTCGCGACATCAGCACCGAGCCGGCCGGCGAGGTGCAGCGACTCGGCCACGCCCTGCGTCGCAACCAGCAGGGCCAGCTGGTTGCAGGCCTTGGTGATCTGGCCGGCGCCGCTGTCGCCGACGCGGGTGATGGTTTTGCCCATGCAGGCAAACAGCGGCTTGATGCGCTCAAAAACCACCGGCTTTCCGCCCACCATGATCGACAGCGTCGCCTGCTCCGCGCCCATCGGTCCGCCGGAGACCG
>Ga0105090_10000613_pt1 | contig 18026 bp, 16 predicted proteins | sample PPLLak3March2015_FD_79110 | JGI IMG/M metagenome (GOLD analysis project Ga0105090, IMG submission 79110) | Freshwater sediment microbial communities from Prairie Pothole Lake near Jamestown, North Dakota, USA - PPLs Lake P7 Core (1) Depth... | ecosystem: Environmental > Aquatic > Freshwater >... | reverse complement strand
CAATGGACCGGCGGCCGCCTCTACAACCCGGAGGACGGCCGCGACTACAAGGGATCTCTGCAGCTGCGCTCGGACTCGACCCTGGTCGTCAGCGGCTGCGCGCTGTTCATCTGCCAGACCCAGGTGTGGCGGCGTGCCGACCCGACCCGGTGTCCGCCTGTGGGTCCGCCCTGATCAGCGTGCAACGCTCATCGCCCGGGCTTGCTGGCACCCCAGCCCCATTGGTCCATCACACGTTGGTCACGTGCAGTCTCGGCCTCGATCGAATCCTGCGGCAACTGCTTGAGGCAATCCGCCAGCGCCTGCGGGTCTGGCTTCTCAATGGGCTTGGCGGGTGCGGGCGAGCGGGCTGATTGGCCATCCCATTCGAACGGGTTGCTGAACACCGGCGTGTCGGGCAGGCAGTCGTCCTTGTAGAGCGGGGGTCCGTCAGATGCGAACGGCGAGAACGAGATGGTCTTCTCGAAGATCAGGGGCTTGCCGGTCCGGGTGCGCGGCCATTGGGGCATGTTGCCGATGGCCTGGCGGGCGAGCCGTTCGGCCACGGGCGATGTGGCCCACAGCGTCTCAAGCCGGGTCAGGCTGCCATCGGGCGCAATCTCCACGCGGAAGCGGACCAAGCCTTGGTCGGGACCTTCGACCGCAGTACCCATCATGCTGCGGACCTGCTGCCCCCAGGTGTAGCGGTAGCCCTTGCTGTTCTTGAGCTTGTAGGTCGAGGCGAAGGCCCATTCCGCTGCCGTTGGGGCGGGCGGTGCCGCCATGGACGCAGGCTCGCGCGGCGTGATCGGCTCGACCACCGAAGGGACGTCCGGCGCCGGGATGGGCGGGGGCGGCAGCGTAGGCGCTTGGGCCTTGGGCGACGGAGGGTCGGGCTCGGGGACGGACTTTTCGGGCTCGGGCGGACGGATGTAGAGCACCGTGACCGTGGGCTCGCGCGCAGGCGGGTCAGGCTTGTCCCGGGCCGCGCCCAGGTCCGTGAAGGCCCCGATGAACACGATCGCATGCAATGCCAGCGAGATGACCAGACCGACAACCGGTCGAACGCCGGCATAGGGCCCGACATGGGGCCCAGGAAGGGAGCGTCCAAACAAGATCAGTACTGGTCTTGCAGCGGTTCGGTCCGATGCCGTGCCGTCGCGTCCTGCGGCCCCCCAGCCACGGGTCGCAAGGGTTCCGAGAGCCCACCCATCCGTCAGATCTTCTTGCTCGCCCGCGCGTAGGCGTCCATGCCGCCCCGCGCCTTCCATTCGTTGAACCCGCCATACAGCAGGCGCACGTTCTCGAAGCCGTCCATGCGAAGCGCCATCGCTACCTGGGCGGCGAAGGAACTGGTGTTGCAATAGACGAGGATCGTCTTGTCCCTGGGCAGCTTGGCGCGCTGCGCAAAGACCTGGCGCCACTCGATGTTCGCCGCGCCGGGCACATGCTCATTGGCGAACTGGGTCGCAGCCCGCACGTCGAGCACGTAGAACTTCTTGTAGTCCTCGGCCGGGATCTGCTCGGGCAGGATCGTGCCGGCGTTGGCATCGACGAAGTCGAAGTAGACCTCCAGGGCACTGATTGTGGCCTTGTCGGCCGCCTGGGCGTGCGTCGCGACGGGCAGGCAGGTGGCTGCGGCCACGGCAAGGGTCAGGGCCATCAGGCGTGCGGTCGGGCGTGTGGTCACGCTTGTCTCCAGTCGGTTATGTTGCAGGGGAAGATCGGATGGGACGATGGGGCTGATCGCGACATCTTCATGCCTGCTCGATCCAGCCATCGACGGTATCGGCGCCATCCAGCCAGCGCACGACCTCTGCCGCCATTGGGTGGTCCACCGCCGCGTAGCGCTGGCGCAGTCGCTCACGGTCGTCGCCCAGCTGGTCGAAGCCGCGGTCCTGCAGGGCATGCAGGTCCTGCTCCAGCATGGCCGCGATGTCAGCGCCTGCCAGCGCGTGTGCAGCCTCCCGGAAGGCATGCATGTAGCGGTAGGCTGGGCCCTCTCGATAGCTGGCCACCAGCGTCGCCGCCGGGATCAGGCTCAGGTGCGGCTGCAGCGCCGGGTTGATGGCATGCGCCGCGATATGCTTGCCGATTGCGCTCGGGCGTCCGGTGAAGCCGCGCAGATGAAGGAAGCGAGACATGCGTGGTCCGTCATTGACCGGGTAGTTGTCCCACAGGGTCGGCTTGCGGCGCAACGCTTCGGCCACGCGATCGAGGTGGCCGGGGCTGAACTCGCGCGTGCAGATCTCTTCGCCTGTCCAGTACACGCCCACGCGCGGGTCGAGCCGTAGCCCCAGGTCCTGCAGGTAACCCTCCGGCCGCTCGCCGAACACGACATCGAGCATGTGGTCGTCGGAGTAGTAGGTCGGGCAAATGAACACGCGGCTCGCGCGCGTGTGTTCCAGCGCGGTGTGCACGATCTCGGCTTCGCGAGCCGCGAGGTCCGGCACATCGCCGCGGGTGTCGTCGAAGAGGATCGCCAGATCGTCGATGCCGATCTGATCGAGTGATCGAACCTTGGCTATGAAGGCGGCCTTGTCCGCCCCGCCGAAGTCGCGGTACAGCTCGTAGGGGCTGAGGCCCAGGCCGAAGCGCAAACCGAGGCCGCGGCAGTGCGCCGACAGGTCGGCCAGCTCGGCCAACGCCGCGTCGGGATGCGGTTCACGCCAGCGGCGCCGCAGGAAGGCATCGGCCTTCGGCGCGAAGTGGAAGAACCCGTACCCGAGTTCGCGCAGGCGTGACATCACCTGCTTGCGATCTGCGTGCTGCCACGGCCGACCGAAGTAGCCCTCGATGACGCCCAGTTCGGGAACCATGCGCGCATCTTCTCGGCGTCAGAACGCCAGGACCTTGTCGGCCTCGGCCGTCCAGTCCGCCAACTGCGCCAGCGTGCCGCGTTGGGCCCCGTCGACCATCTCCTCGTCACGCAGACCACGTGCATCCATGCAGGTGCCGCACAGGCAGACCTCGCCCTTGCGCGCGACCTTGCCCAGCATGATCTGCACGTTGTAAAAGCCCTCGGGCACCTTCTGCCCGCTCTTGGCGCAGCCGACGGCGTCGGCCATCAGGAACAGGCGCACGCTCTGGTCTTCCTTGGCCGCCAGAGCGCCGGCGAGCCGCAAGCCGTTGTACGCCCGCTCGTTGCCGTAGGGCGCATCGTTCAGGACAAAGAGGGTGGAGGTCATGTGAGGCTCCTGTTTCAACGCGGGTTCATGGCCGGGTCACCGGCAGTCCCGCGGCCTGCCATTCGCTGACGCCATCGAAGGTCTTGCGCGCACAGAATCCGCTCTCCTTCAGCATGGCCACGGCTTCGTCGGACATCAGGCAGAACGGCCCGCGGCAGTAGGCGACGATCTCCACGTCGCGCGGCAGTTCGGACAGCCGATGCGCCAGCTCGGCCAGTGGCATGGAGCGCGCATAGGGCAGGTGTGCGGTCTCGTACTCCTGCGGGGGCCGCACGTCGAGCACGACGACCTCGCCGCGCTTGGCCTGCGCCATCAGTTCCTTGCGGCCGACCTTGGCCAGCCTCTCGGGCTCGGCCATCATTTGCTGGACGGCCAGGCGCAACTCCACCAGGTGCTCTTCGGCCACCTGACGCAGCGTGACGCCCAGTTGCGCCACGTCCTGGCCGCTCAGCCGGTAGAGCATGCGCTTGCCGTCGCGCCGGCTCTGCACCAGGCGCGCTTCCTTCAGCGCCTTCAGGTGCGCGCTGGCGAGCTTGATGTCCACCCCAACCGCTTCGGCGACTCCTTCCACCGACTTCTCGCCCTGCGCCAGCATCTCCAGCATCTCCAGCCGCTTCGGACTGGCCAGTGCCTTGCCCACGCGGGCGACCTGTTCGTACAAAAGGTCCTTGAGTGTTCGGTTGTCCATGATATACATTCTAACGATCTTGAGACTGTTCGCAATCAAACTCGACAAGTATCTGCCGGGCCTCTCGCATTGGAGCCAGCCATGGATCTCGAAGCCTTCATCCTTGCCTACGAGCCCGCCATCCGACTGGCGTCCTTCGTCGCGATCTTCGCGGTCGTTGGATTTTGGGAACTCGTGGCACCGCGCCGCGCGCTGACCGTGTCCAGAGCTCTGCGCTGGTCGGCCAATCTCGGGCTGGTCGCGCTGAACACGGTGCTGCTGCGGCTGCTGTTTCCGCTGGCCGCGGTGGGGATGGCCGCTTTCGGCACTGCCAACGGCTGGGGACTGCTGAACCACTTCCAGGTGCCGTATTGGATCGCCGTGCCGGTAGCGGTGATCGCGATGGACTTCGTGATCTGGCTGCAGCACGTGATGGTGCACGCCGTGCCCGCTCTTTGGCGGCTGCACCGGGTGCACCATGCCGACCTCGACTATGACCTGACCACGGGCGCCCGCTTCCACCCCGTGGAGATCGGCCTGTCGATGCTGATCAAGTTCGCCACGATCACCGTGCTCGGGCCACCAGTGCTGGCAGTGGTGATCTTCGAGGCGCTGCTGAACGCGACGGCGATGTTCAACCACGGCAACATCCGGCTGCCGAACTCGCTGGACCGGGTGCTGCGCTGGATCGTCGTCACGCCTGACATGCACAGGGTGCACCACTCGGTGGAAGACGACGAGACGAACTCCAACTTCGGCTTCAACCTGCCCTGGTGGGACCGGCTCTTCGGCACCTACCGCGCGCAGCCGCGCGCTGGCCATGAGCAGATGACCATCGGCATCCACGGCCACCGCGATCCGCGCGAGGTGGCACGGCTGCCCGGCATGCTGATGCTTCCGTTGCGCGGCGAGAGCGAGGGCTACACGATCAATCGCCGACACTGGCCAGAGGGCGGCGTTGGCTGACTGATCACGTAGTACGTCAAGGCTGATCCAGGACCAGCGCCGGCACTTGCGGTCTGCGGGTTGGCATCCCGGCGATTCGCTGGGCGCCTTCAAGCCGACGGTCGCGTATGCCCGCAGTTGGCCGGGACTCCGTGGTGACGGCCGCCGGATGCATGGCGATCCGCCGCGACAGGCGGTTTCAGGGCGATCCAATCACTGGCCCGAAGACCTGCCTTCGACCCTGACCCGTCGTTCACATCCTTGAATTGGACAGCGCAAAGCAGCCAGTCGGTGGGCGCGGGACTCTCGCGACCGCAAAGGTCTCGGCACTGCAGTGCCACTCAGCGGTCAGCGTAAAGTCGGCATCGCGGCGGCATCTGAGCGGTGCGACGCGGTTCGAGCCACGCCGCTGCCAGGGCCGGTCGTTCATAGGTCCAGCGCGAGCACACCTGTCGCGCGCGAGACGCAGGCGCACATGAGATCGCCGCCGGCGCGGTCGTCGTCGGTCAGGAACGTGTCGCGGTGCTGGAGCTGACCGTCGGCCACCGGCACCAGGCAGCTGCCGCAGATGCCGGCGCGGCAGTCGTGCGCGACCTCCACGCCGTGCGCCAGCAAGGCGTCCAGCAGCGTCTGCTGCCGCCCCACCTCCATACGCAGGCCGCGGTGCCGCAACTCCACCGTGAATGCAACGTCATCGACGCCACCGGCGGCTGCGCTGAATCGCTCCTGGTGCAACTGCTCCGCAGGCCAGCCTTGAAGCGTCGCGATACCGAGCGCTGCGTCGAGCATCGCCGCCGGGCCACACGCGTAGAGATGGTCGCCCGGGCCGGCCTGGCCGATGCAACGCTTCATGGCGGCTACGCTGGCGTCCGCGTCCAGACCCACCCACTCATGCAGCGCCAGACCTTGCAGCGCCTTGAGCTCGTTGCGGTAGGCCATGGCCTCCGGGCTGCGGCCGAAGTAATGCAATTCGACCTTCTGGCTTCGCGCCGCCAGCTCACGCGCCATGCACAGCAGCGGCGTGATGCCGATGCCGCCGGCCAGCAGCACAGACCGGTCGGCGTTCGGCTTCAACGGGAAGGCGTTGTTGGGTCCGTCGATATCCAGCAGGTCTCCCACCCGAACCGCTCCATGCATCCACGCGGATCCGCCCTGCCCGCCAGGCTGATGAAGCACCGCGATCTCGTAGCGCAGGCGGTCCTGCGGCGTATTGACCAGCGAATACGAGCGGGTCGCCGCGGTGCCGCTGGCCGGCATCACGCGCACCTTCAGGTGAGCCCCGGCCTCGAAGGCCGGCAAGGCGCCACCCGCTGGATCGACGAGTTCGAAGGCGCGGATGTCGGCCGTGAGCGGCCGGATGGCACTGATGCGCAATTGCACGCGGTCAGTCCGGCTTCAAGTCTGCGCCCGGCCCAGGCGGGCGCAGATCGCGACCGCCTCCTTCATCATCGACTCCACCACCTCGCCGGCCGGCCGGATGTCATGCACCAGGCCCGCGCCCTGGCCCATCAGCCACGGCATCTCTTCCCAATCGGCTTCGGTCTCGGGCGTGGGCAGGATGACGTTGAACTTGTTCATCGGCATCGCCTGGCCGTAGAGCACGGTCTTGCCCACCACGGGCAGCCCGCTGCGTTCGGTGGGCACTTCGGACAGGCGGTGGTTCCACTCGGCCACTACGCGGTTCTTCTGCAGCCGCATTGGGTTGAAGAAGGGCATCTCGGGGCCGAAGATCGAGCTGAACACCGTGTCTTCGCCCTTGGCCGCGACGATCCGGCGCTTGTGCTCGTCGTGCACCGCCGCTTCCACCGTGGCCACCATGCGTGTGCCCACCCACACGGCATCGGCGCCGAGTGCGAGTGCTGCGGCCACGCCGCGGCCGTCGCTGATGCCACCGGCACCCATGACCATGGCGCGCCCGCCCACGGCGTCGACGATGGACGGCAGCAGCACGAACGTGGGCAGCCCGGGGCCGTTCGGCAGGCCCTGGTAGTTGTGGCCGCCGGCTTCATAGCCTTGCGCCACGATGGCCTCGGCACCGGCCTCGACGGCGCGCAGCGCGTCTTCAGCGCTGCCCACCTGTTCCCAGTAAGCCACGCCGGCTTCGCGCAGCAGCGCGCGGTTGGCATCTGACGGGTGGCCCCAGTGCCAAGAGACGATGGGCACACGCTCTTCGGCGCACACCTTCACTTGCGCGTCGTTGTCGAAGCAGGTGATGAAGTTGACGTTGAAGGGCGCGTCGGTGGCGGCGCGGATGGCGCGGATGTACTCGCGCAGCAGTTCCGGCGGCGTGAAGCCCACGCCCAACGCGCCGATGCCGCCAGCCTTGCACACGGCAATCGGCAGCGCGGGCGTCATGCCCGCGAAGGCCATGCCGGCGCAGGCGAAGGGATGGCGAACGCCGTAGCGCTGGGTGAAACGGGTCGCGATCGACGGGGTCGGGGCCATGCGGATGCTCCTTCGTGGGTGGTTGGAAACGGGCGCGGTGGGGCAGGGTCAGGTAGGAATGTGCAGGGGGTCACCAGGGCGCAGCGTGCCGCCGCTCAGCAGCTCGACATAGATGCCCATATCGCCGTGGCGGAAGTTCTTGATCAGGGCCTGCGGAATGCCCAGGTCGCGCACGCCGGTGGCGGGGTCGACATTGGTGGCGGCGCAACGGCGCGTGCGCAGGGCACCGCGCACGGGCACGTCGCCCAGGCGCAGTTCGCGGTCGATCCAGCCCAGCTCTTCCCAGGCCTCACCGCCGTCGTAGTAGACGTTGGCGCGAAAGCGCAGCGGGTCCAGCTCACGGCCCATGCGTGCGCCCAGGTCGCGCACGCTGGCCAGGTTGATGATGGACACCGACTGCATCAGCGTGGGCGAGACCACGCTCACGTCGGTGAAGCGGTGGCTGCCGGCCTTCACGACGCGCGGGCTGCCTTCCAGCCGGGCGCCCAGGTAGGCGGCAAAGAAGGCGCTGGCGCGATCCAGGTCGGCGGGGTCGTCCAGCGCCAAGTCCAGCGCGGTGCCGTCGGGCGCCTGCACCGCCAGCCGGCGGCCATCGTCCGACACCCGCGTGCGCAGCGCGGCCAGGCTTTCGTGCTGCATCAGCATCAGGAAGTCGGTCTTCGGGCGCGGCTCGTATTGCGCGGCGTCGTACAACCAGCGGCCGTTGGTGATGGCCCATTCGCGGTCACGAGGGAAGCCGTGGCCGGCCTGCACGGCCAAGGCCTGCAGCGGCTCGGGCGACAGGCCCTTGACGGGAAAGCGGTAGAGCGATTGCAGGGTTCTCATCGGAGGTCCAAGGTCGGGATCGGGGTCGGTGGCATCAGGGGCTGCAGCGCGGTGCCAATGGCCAGCAGGCGGCGGTCGCTGCCGCGCGGGCCGTCCAGCATCAGGCCAACCGGCAGCACATCGCCCTGCTCGGCCACGCAGCCGGCGGGCAGGCTCAGGCTGGGCAGACCCAGGATGGTGGCCGGGCCGCAGTGGCGCACGTAGCTGTCGAAGGTGGGCCAGCTGCGGCCGTCCATCAACGCGACGTCGTCTTCGCCGATGCGAGCGGCCGGCAGTGGCGTGGTGGGCAGCACGAAGGCATCCACCGCATGCGATGCAAAGGCCCGCGCCCAGGCCGGCTGCAGGCGTTCGCGCACCTGCGCCAGCGCGGCGGCATAAGCGGTGGCATCGGGCCCGACGCCGCTGGCCAGGTGGCCGAAGATCGCCCGCACATCGGGGCTGGCGATGGCCGTGGCCAGGTGCTGGATATCGAATGGCAGCCCGTGGTCGGCGAAGTAGGCGCGCAGGGCCGGCAGGTTTTCGTGCATCGCGATGGTCAGACCCACCTCGCCGACCGCAGCCAGATCCACATCGATCGCCATCGGCACCAGATCGACGCCGGCCGCTTCCAGCCCTTGCAGTGCGTCTCTCAATTGGGTGGCCAGCCCGCCATGCAGGTCGATCCAGAACTCCTGTGGCACCCCCAGCCGCAGTCCGCGCGGGGACACGGTGGGCAACTGCGCGTCTTCGCCACAGACAACTGCATCGAGCAAGGCGCAGTCGGCCACGCTGCGGCCCATCGGCGCCGCCGTGTCGCGCGAAGGTACTGAGATCGGCACCACACCCCGCGTCGGCCACCGGCCCGTGCTGGGGCGAAACCCCACCACGCCGCACAGCGCGGCCGGAATGCGGATGGAGCCCCCAGTGTCGGTGCCCAGACCCATGGGGGCGAAGCGGGCTGCAATGGCCGTCGCCGTGCCGCCGCTGGAACCACCGGCAATGCGCGCCGGCGCGTGCGGGTTGCGCACCGCGCCGTAGGCCGCGTTGCCGCTGGTCACGCCCAGTGCAAACTCGTGCAGGTTGGCCTTGCCCAGCACGATGGCGCCGGCCGCGCGCAGCGGCGCCACGCAGTCGGCATCGCGCAGCGGCCGGTGGGCGGCGAGTGCGGGGCTGCCGGCGGTGCACGGCAGACCGGCGACGTCGATGTTGTCCTTCACGATGACGGGCAGCCCATGCAGCAGGCCTCTGCTCTGCGCGGGGACACCATCGGCCCGCGTCGCAGCGGCGCGCACCGCCTCGGGGTCGACATGGGTCATCGCATGCAACCCGCGCTGCTGCTCCATGCACCGCAACAGGCCGTCTGCGTACTCGCGCGCGCCCAGCTCGCCATGCCGCAGCAGTTTCAGGGCCTGGCTGGCATCGAGTGCAGACAATTCAACATCACGCATGGTGTGGCAAGCTTACGGTTGCAACGGCTGCGCACGGCATCCTCAAGAATGACGACCCGACCTTGCATCGAGGGTAGGCCCGGTGGCAGAAGGCCAGCCAGGCGGCCTATGCTGGTTCTAATCTTGCTTGGGACGCCCCATGTACCTTCGTGCACGGCGACTGCCGCATCTGCAACGTGTGATCGAGTTGTTGGCCATCCCGATGCCCGGCGACGAACTGCGCCAGGCGCTGGCTGCACCCATGCTGGGGCTGCTGGAGGCGGACTTCTACGCGTCCTACCGCCTGGACGAATCAGCCGGCCGCTTCGTGCAAGGTGTGGCCCTGAACCTCAACCCCGTGCATGGCCAGCGCTACGAAGAACACTTTCAGTTCGACGACCCGCTCACCCCGCGGCTGCTGGCACGCCGCGCGCCCACCCGCGCCACCGACGTGCTGCCGCAGCGCGAGCTGCAGGCCACTCCGTTCTTCAATGAGTTTCTGCGGCCCGACGGATTGCACTGGGGCGTCAACGCCTACGCGCACGACGGCGCGCGCCACCTGGGCGATCTGCGCATCTGGCGCCGGCGCACGCGCCCGAACTTCGACGACGATGACCTTGCGGTGCTGCGCATGGTCTATCCGGCGCTGGTCCAGGCCCTGGCGCGCAGCACCGCGCTCGGCGCGTCCACGGCCATGACCCCGCGCGATGCCTTGGCAGACCGGCTGGTGCGGTGCGCCGCGTTGTCGCGACGCGAGGCCGAAGTGACGGCGCTGGTCTGCGAGGGCTTCGCCGACAAGGACATCGCCCGGGCCTTGGGCATCGGCTTCACCACGGTGCGCACGCATCTCGCCGCGGCCTTTCGCAAGCTGGGCTGCGATGGTCGAAGTCGCCTGTCGCATCGCGTGAGCCAGTTGCCTCTGCATTGACCGAACGGCATGGCCGGCCTGACCGCCGACATGCCGACGGCTGCCCGTCAGCGGGCGATCGGGTCGAGGTGGTGGGCACGCAAGGCCGCTCGGAATCCGCCGCTGGTCGGCCGGCTGCTCATGGCCGGGACGTTCGGCATGCGAGAGTCAGCTCAATGGCGTTATTGATCCGGACGACAGGTTCCGGGCCGCAAGTTCACCAGGTTGGCTGGCAAGGCACGACCCATTGCCGACAGACGGCGACCGAGATGGTTCGCCTGAAAGCAGCCATCGGCAGGACCAACCCGTACGCGTCGCAAAGCGACTGGTCCGGCTACCCGAAGGAGGCGTGCCCCCATGCGGCCACACCCCAGTGCCGCCTGCCTCAGCGAACGATTTCAGCCCGAGCCTGCGCGCAACCTCTCGACCATGAAGCTCGAGGCCTGCGTGATGTGCGAGCGCACGAGCGCCTCCGCGCGTTCGCCGTTGCCCTCGGTGATCGCGTCGAGGATCTGCGCATGCTGGTTCCAGATGTCGCGCGGCTTCTCGTCGCGCACCAGTACCTCGCCCATGACGCGCTGCGTGTAGGTCAGGTGCGTTTCCAGCGCCGGAGCGATCAGCGAATTGCCCGACAGCGCATAGATGAACTCGTGGAAGCGCATGTCGGCCGCGATCATCTTCGCGACCGAGCCGCTGGCCACCGCCTTGCGACCGGCCTCGAGCAGCGCCGGCCCCTGCTTCGCGGCCAGCGCGGCACTCGTCTCGGCCGCGCGGCGGCAGGCCAGGCCCTCGATCACCGCGCGGATATCGTACATCTGCTGAACGTGGCCGGGGTCCAGTGGCGTCACGATCAGCCCGCGCCCCGGCGCGTCCTGCAGCACGCCCTGATTGCGCAGCAAAGCCAGCGCCTGCTGCACCGGCTGGCGCGACACGCCCAGCGCGTGGGCGATCTGCTCCTGGATGATGCGTTCGCCAGGGCCGAGCTTGCCGGCAGCGATCTCGTCGAGGATCGCATCGCGCACCTGCTCGACGAGGTTTGGGGCGCTGGCCAGCACCTTCACGATGAAGCCAGCCGCTCGCGCAGCACGCGGTGCAGGATCTTGCCTGTGGCCGTGCGCGGCATCTGCCCGTCGGCGACGAAGCGCACCGACTGGGGCCGCTTGTAGCCCGCGATGCGGCCGCGGCACCAGTCGAGGATCTCGGCCTCGTCGGCCTGGGCGCTGTCGTGCAGCACGATCGCCGCAAGGACCGCCTCGCCCCACTTGTCGTGCGGCACGCCGACCACGGCGACATCCTTCACCTTCGGATGCGCGCCGAGCACACTCTCGACCTCGGAAGGGTAGATGTTCTCGCCCCCGCTGATGATCATGTTGCTCTTGCGGTCGACCAGGTGGATGTAGCCGTCGGCGTCGCGCCGCGCCATGTCGCCGACCGAGCACCAGTCGCCACTAAAGGCCTCGGCAGTCTTCTCCGGGTTCTTCCAGTATCCATCGAAGACATAGGGTGTTCGCGAGTACAACTCGCCAACTTCGCCGTCGGCCACCTCGCTGCCCTGCGCATCAAGCAGCCGGATCGGCCCTGAGCCAGCCCATTCGCGGCCCACCGAACCCAGCCGGTCGAGTTGCTCGTCGGGACGCAGCAGCGTCACCCAGCCGGTCTCGGTGGAGCCGTACAACTCGTGCAACTTGCCGTTGCGGAAGAACTCCATGATCGCCAGCTTGGTCTCGCGCCGCGCCGGCGCCGACGAGATCATCAACTTGTCGACGCGGCTGACGTCGTACAGCGCCTTGGTGGCCTCGGGCAAGGCGAGCATCATGATGTAGTGGGTCGGCACGAGCGAGGTGAAGGTGATCTTCTCCTGTGCCAGCGTGGCGAGCAGCGCTTCGGGGTCGAAGCTGCGGCGGTCGTCGATGACGCAGGCCGCGCCCAGATGCGTGAAGGTATGGCTGAAGTACAGCGAATTCGCGTGGCACATCGGCATCACCATCAGGCCGGTGTCGTCGCGCGTGAAGCGCATTTCCAGCGCGGTGGCCAGCGCGATCAGCGTATTGCCTTCATGGCTGCGGATGGCGCCCTTGGGCCGGCCGGTGGTGCCCGAGGTGTACATCAGCGCGCAGGGGTCGGTCGGCCGCACCGCCACACCGGGGTCGGCCGTCGAGGCCGCGGCGATCAGCGCCTCGTAGGCCGTCCAGCCCGGCGCCGCGCGCTCGCCGAGACAGATATAGCCTTGGGGCAGCAGATCGAGTTCGCCGCGGATGGCCTCGACCTGGTCGACGAGTTCGTCCTGCACCACGCAGGCGCGCGCTCCGCTGTGCTGCACGATGTAGGCGATCTCCGGCGGCGTGAGGCGGAAGTTGATCGGCACGGCCACCAGCCCGGCTCGCGCCAGCGCCACGTACAGCTCCATCCACTCGACGCGGTTGTAGGCCAGCAGCGCGACGCGGTCGCCCTTGGCCAGGCCCAGCCCGAGCAGCCCGTTGGCCAGCCGCGTCGCGCGTTCGTGCCAGCGCGCGAAGCTGAGCTCACGCCGCGAATCGCGTGCGCCGAGCTTGTGCGGTGTGAGCCGCGCGTGCGTGGCGACGGCGTCGGCCACGGTGAGCAGGTGGTTCATGGGCGCCTACAGTGGACTGAGATTGCGAGCGGAATGGCACAAGTATATTGCATTCTGAATTCAGAGTGCAATAATCCGGCGTATCGCCATCGAGGAGCACGACATGTCTGCACCCCCTGTCACCGACACCTGCACGGCCGCGCTGATCGCCCGCTTCCTGAAGGCCCGCGGTGTCGACCGCGTGTTCGCGCTGTGCGGAGGCCACATCATGCCGATCTGGATGCGGCTCGATGCCGAGGGCATACGCATCGTCGACGTGCGCGACGAGCGCGCTGCCGTCTACATGGCGCACGCCTATGGCGAGCTGAGCGGACGTATCGGCGTGGCGCTGGTCACCGCAGGGCCGGGCGTGACGAACGCGATGACGGGCATCGCCAATGCGCATGCGGCGCGTGCGCCGCTGCTGATCCTGTCCGGGACGCCGCCGCGGGCGCAGGAGAACCGTGGCGCTCTGCAGGACATGCTGCACACCGAGTTCGTGCGCCCGCTGACGCGCTATGCGCGCACGGTGCGCGAGCCTGACCTGGTGCTGCAGGAACTCGACGAGGCACTGGCGCGTGCGGCCGGCCTGGGCGGCGAGCCGGGGCCGGTGTACCTGGACTTTCCGGTCGACACCCAACGTGCCGAACCCTCGCGGGCGATGAACGAGCGGATGTCGCCCGAGTGGTTCGCGCCGCGAGCGCTGATCGAACTGCACCCCGACCCGGCAGCCGTGGCGCGGGCGGTCGAACTGCTCTGGGCGGCAAAGCGCCCGCTGGTCATCACCGGCCGCGGTGCGCGCGGGGCAGCGGGTCCGCTGGTGCAACTGCTCGACCGCCTTGGCGCGCTCTACCTCGACACCGGCGAGAGCCGCGGCCTAGTGTCGGAGGACCATGCGTCGGTGGTGGCGGCGATGCGCGGCTCGGTCATGGGCGAGGCCGACGTTGTCGTGACCATCGGCCGCCGGCTCGACTTCCAGCTCGCCTACGGCTCGCCGGCAGTGTTCGGAGACGCGAAGTTCATACGCATCGCCGACGCGCCGAGCGAGTTGCGCGACAACCGTCGGGCTGCCGTGGAGTTGTTCGCCACGCCGTCGGCCGCGCTGAGCGCCATCGTCGCTGCCGCGCCGGACCGCGCCAGCGCAGTCGACAAGGGCTGGGCGCAGACCGTGCGCGGCAAGCATCTCGCCCGCGCCGACAAGCTGTTCACGTCGATGGCCACCGCCGCACCGGGCAGCGACGGCCTGATGCATCCGAACCGCCTGCTCGCCGCGCTGCGTGCGGCGATTCCGGCCGATGCGATTGTCGTGGCCGACGGCGGTGACTTCCTCAGCTTCGCGCGTGTCGGCCTGCCGGCGTCGACCACGCTGGACCCCGGCCCGCTGGGCTGCATCGGCATCGGCACGCCCTTCGGCATCGCTGCGGCGCTGGCCTGCCCGGGGCGCACGGTGGTCGTTGCCACGGGCGATGGCGCCTTTGGCTTCAATGCCATGGAGATCGACACCGCGGCGCGCCACCAGGTGCCGGTGCTGATCGTGGTGGCGAACAACGGCTCATGGGCCATCGAGGTGCGTGACCAGCAGGAAAGTCACGGCAGGGTGGTCGGCACGCGGCTGCAGTTTGCCGACCATGCGGCGATGGCGCGGGCTTTCGGCCTGCACGGTGAACGCGTCGAACGCGCCGAGCAACTGGACGGGGCCATCGAGCGCGCGCTGGCAGCGCTGGCGAAGGGCGGGCCGGCGCTGCTCGACGTGCTCGTGACGCCCGAGGCGGCGTCATCGGATGCGAAGTCGGGCCTGGCCTGGGTGCCTGATCTGCAGGCGCTCGGCGCCTGGGACGAGGCCGAGCGGGCTTGGCGTCAGGGTTGATGCAGCCGCAGTGGCGACGCAGGTTGGTTGGGCAACGACTGCCTTCGTCTGAACTTGGCGTGGCAGGTCCCCGCCGTGCATGTCGGTCGGTGCCAGTAGACAGGGCTGCTGGACACGAACACCGGGCCCCTACGTCAACGGTTCCTATGACGGGTTCGGGGTCCCGAGTTGGGGTGTCTGGTCGGTACGATTCGACCCCACAGCTGACGGTGGGCCGCTCGAAATGCTGGCGGCAGAGCCGACGTTGGCGTCCACTTGCCGAGTCACCGCTTACCCGCCCCGAGGCTGCGCAGATACAACAAGTGCCCGAGCTTGCTACTCCACCGTCTACAAATCGACCAGGCTGTGCGCCAGCCGGCCGGCCCAGTTCTCGGTGGCAATGTGCTCACGAAGGCGATCGACCATCAGCGCGAGAACGAACGCTCTGACCCGTGAGTTGGCAAGTCGTCCAGGTAGCTGCCATTCATCGTTCGGACCGGTTGATTCGACGCAATACCGAGCTTCGTTTCTAGGCCTAGGCTGCATGCTCGCAAGCGTGTACTTTGCGCAGGGGTGTCTGGTCCTTGCCGGACGCTTTCTCGAGTTCAACCTGAGGAGTTTGCCGTCATGAACAAATTCGCCATTGCTGCAGCCGTGCTGGCCGCCCTGCCGCTATCCACGCCCGTGCATGCGCTGGACTACTTCCTGAAGATCGATTCGATCCAAGGTGACAGTGGTGACAGCAAGCACAAGAATGAAATCGATGTGCTTTCTTGGTCATGGGGGGTCAGTAACGCTGGTTCGAGCACTGGAGGTGGCGGAGGAGGTGCCAGTCGGCCGCTGTTCGCGCCCTTCACTTGGGAACAGGGACTTGACCAGAGCTTTGTGCCGCTGTTCTTGGGCGTGGCCAACGGCACGCACTTCAAGGACGCCTTGTTGACCGTACGACGTCCGGGCAAAGATCAGCAGGAATTCTTTAAGATGTCCTTTCGGGACGTGCAGATCGTCTCACTGAAGAGCCAAGCCTTCGACGACGCAATCCAGGTCGACGCCGCGTTGACCTACGACGTAATTCAGATGGTCTATCGACCACTGAAGTCCGATGGGTCTCTGGGGACAGAGATCAAGGGCGAGTGGACCATCAAGCAGAATAAAGCCAGCTTCAGCGGCGACCCGATGGTAATGATGGGCCTTGCGGAGGCAGGTGGCGCTCTGAACTTCGTCAACCAGGTGCCGGAACCTGCCACCTGGGCATCGCTAGCGGCGGGATTGGTGGTCGTCGGCGCGCTGGCCCGACGTCGACGATTGGCGTCGGATGAGGCTGACCGCGATGACGGATAGGATTTCAGGCCCGCGGCGTGTGGCCCTGCCGCCGGCGGGTCCCGGAGGCTTCGATTGGCATCAGGCCGTGCCGGGCGTCATCGCAATGCACCGAGAGGGCCGTCTGGATTCAGCACAGGCGGCCTACGAGCAACTGTTGCAGCTCTTGCCCGAGCATCCGGACCTGACCCACTTCTATGGCGTACTGCTGCATCAACGCGGCCGCGTCGATGAGGCGCTGTCACTGGTCAGACGCTCGATCGCACTCGACCCGAACGTTGCGTCATGGCACAACAACCTCGGCAACATGTTGCTCGATCGGCAGGAGCCGGTCGACGCTGCGCAGGCTTACCAGCGTTGCCTGGAACTCGACGCCGACAACGCGGAGGTTCGCAACAACCTAGGCAATTTGCTTCGCCAATGTGGCCTGTTGAATCAGTCCGAAGCCGTGCTGCGTGATGCAGTGGCAAGGCGGTCTGGCGCTGCCGAGACCCATGTGAACCTTGCGCTGGTGTTGGCCGCACAGCAGCGCATTGATGAAGCGATGGAGGAGGTCGCGCGTGCACTGGAGTTGAAACCGGACAACCCGCGGTCGCGCCGGTTGCTGGGGCTGCTTTACGCGCGTCGGGGCCGGACCGATCTGGCGGCGCAGGTGTTCCGCGACTGGCTAGCCCGCAGCCCGAACGATCCGCAGGCCTCCCATCACCTGGCAGCGGTGACGGGCCAGGACGTGCCCGAACGTGCGTCGGATGCCTATGTAGTGGAGCTCTTTGACCGCTTCGCGGCTGGCTTCGACGTCAAGCTCGCCGGCCTGGACTACCGTGCGCCGGAGCTTTGTATCCAGGTGGTGCATAGGCGTGTGGGCGCACCCGCGGATTGCCGGCGCGTGTTGGACGCAGGCTGCGGCACTGGCCTATGCGGGCCGTTGCTTCGCCCCTTTGCGCGCGAACTGATCGGTGTGGATCTGTCCGGAGGCATGCTGGCACGTGCACGCTTGCGGTCGGTGTATGACTCGCTGGAACAGGCGGAACTTGGGGCTTGGCTCGATGCACCCAAGCCGTCCTTTGACTTGATTGTTTCGGCTGACACACTGTGCTACTTCGGCGCGCTGGGCAGACTGCTCGGCGCGCTGCGTCGCGCGTGCTGCGATGGCGGTTGGCTGGTCTTTACGGTCGAAGCGCTGGACGACACGGTTGGGCAGGGTTTCAAGTTGCAACACCACGGGCGCTATGCCCACGAACGCGAGGCCGTGAGGTGCGCTCTGATTGACACAGGCTGGCAATTGGTCGAACTGGAGGCGGTGACGCTACGGCAAGAGGCCGGACAGCCGGTCCAGGGGTGGCTTGTGAGTGCGCAGGCCACTCCCAGTGCAGTGCGCAGCTGAGCTGGAATGTTCGATCCGGCTGGAGGTGAGAGGGGGCGCCATCAGCATGCCACGAAGCCGCCATTCGCGAGCGCCTGTTTGTGGCCGTGACCTGTAGCTTGTACGTTCGCAAGTAAGCGGACATCTGCCGGACCCCAACGCTGGTCGAACTCCTCGAGAGGTTCTGACTCGGCAATTCGTTGTGGCGACGCTGACCGCTTGCGCAATACCGCAAGTGGGCTTAGTCTGCCGCGCACGTCCGACCCGGCGGCCGGACGATGGGAGACCTTCATGGCCCAGATCGGACGGGTGCAGCAACTGTGGCGCTTCCCGGTGAAGTCGATGGCTGGCGAAGTCACAGCGGAAGTCGAGCTGACCGCTGACGGCGTGCACGGCGACCGCGCGTACGCGCTGATGGACACGCAATCCGGCAGAGTCGTCAGTGCGAAGGATGTGCGGCATTTCCCCGACCTGCTTCGTTACCGGGCGGCCTATGTCTCACCACCTGCAACGGGTGTCGGGTTGCCGCCGGTCAGGATCACGCT
>Ga0105090_10000612_pt1 | contig 18033 bp, 19 predicted proteins | sample PPLLak3March2015_FD_79110 | JGI IMG/M metagenome (GOLD analysis project Ga0105090, IMG submission 79110) | Freshwater sediment microbial communities from Prairie Pothole Lake near Jamestown, North Dakota, USA - PPLs Lake P7 Core (1) Depth... | ecosystem: Environmental > Aquatic > Freshwater >... | reverse complement strand
CGCACGGTGCGCGTCATCTCGGTGACTTCCTCGGGCCGCTCGTCGATGAGCAGCACGATCAGGTACACCTCGGGGTGGTTGCCGGTGATCGAGTTGGCGATGTTCTGCAGCAGCATCGTCTTGCCGGCCTTCGGCGGCGAGACGATCAGGCCGCGCTGGCCCTTACCGAGCGGCGCGATCAGGTCGATCATGCGCGCGGTGAGGTCCTCGGTGCTGCCCGTGCCGCGCTCGAGCTTGAAACGCTTCGTCGGGTGCAGCGGCGTCAGGTTCTCGAAGAGCACCTTGCTGCGCGCGTTGTCCGGCGAGTCGAAGTTGATCTCGCCGACCTTGAGCAGCGCGAAATAGCGCTCGCCGTCCTTCGGCGGGCGGATCAGGCCCGAGATGGTGTCGCCGGTCCGCAGGTTGAAGCGGCGGATCTGCGACGGGCTGATGTAGATGTCGTCGGGGCCGGCCAGGTAGGACTGCTCCGGCGAGCGCAGGAAGCCGAAGCCGTCCTGCAGGATCTCGAGCACACCGTCCCCGTAGATGCTTTCGCCGTTGCGCGAATGCGCCTTCAGGATCGAGAAGATGATGTCCTGCTTGCGCGAGCGGGCAAGGTTCTCGAGGCCCATCGTCTGGGCGAGCTCGAGCAGCTTCGGGATGGGCTTGTGCTTGAGTTCGCTCAGGTTCATCGAGCGCCGGCTGGCTTCGAGCTCGGCCGGGCTGATGATGTCGAGGTCGTCGCCTTCGAAGAATTCTTCCGGGGGCAACTCATCCTGTCGGGGGCCGCGATTGCCGTCCGGGCCGCCACCGCGGCCACGCTTACCCGGTCGATTGCGGCCCTGGTTGCCCAGGTAACCTCTCACAGTTTGCTGTCCAGAAAAGCCACGACGTCGGCCTTGCGGACCGCGCCGATCTTCTGGCCTTCCAGGCGGCCGTTCTTGAAAAGAATCAGAGTTGGGATGCCTCTGACGCTGAACTTCATTGGGGTTTTGGGGTTCTCGTCCACGTTCATTTTCGCGACGATCACCTTCCCCGCGTACTCCGCCGCTATCTGGTCCAGAATCGGTGCGATCATCTTGCATGGTCCGCACCACTCAGCCCAGAAGTCCAGAAGGACGGGAACGTTCGACTGCAACACGTCTTGCTCGAAGCTCGAGTCCGAGACGTGGATGATCTGCTGGCTCACCAGAGATGACCTCCGCTGGCGTTTTAATGTGTATTGACACGGGTTTGTTTCTTGAAAGGTGGTGTGGCGTCCCCGGAATCGGGTGACGGCAGGGGTCCGCGTAGGGCAAACTATCTAGATTGCTGGACGTTGAATGGGGTTCGAAAGGAATTCCGTTGCGCCGGATCGCCGGGTGAGAAGGACCGGGACTCAGGCCCGATCGACCGGCGAAAAACTCAGGCGGGAGCGGATAGATCCGCGATGCCGGATATTTGAACCCGCTTTTCCGCAATTTGCAAGGGCGCTTGCGCCGTTTCCGGACCGATGTCAGACACACACCTCAGCGAAATTTCCTTTACGCAACTCCACCTGCCCGAAGCCCTGGCCCGCGGCATCGCCGATGCCGGCTTCGAGCGCTGCACGCCGATCCAGGCCCAGACGCTGCCCCGCGCACTCGCGGGGTTCGACATTGCCGGGCAGGCGCAGACGGGTACCGGCAAGACGGCAGCGTTCCTCGTGGCGCTCTATTCGCACCTGTTGCGCCGCGATCCGCCGGTCGACCGGCAAGCCAACCACCCGCGCGCGTTGATCATCGCACCGACCCGCGAGCTGGCGGTGCAGATCCATCACGACGCCGAACTCCTCGGACAGTACACGGGCCTGACGCTCGGCCTGGCCTTCGGCGGCGTCGACTACGACAAGCAGCGCCGGATCCTCGAGGATGGCGTCGACGTCTTGATCGGCACGCCGGGTCGCCTCATCGACTTCTACAAGCAGCGCGTGTTCGACCTGCGCTCGATCCAGGTGGTCGTGCTAGACGAGGCCGACCGCATGTTCGACCTCGGTTTCATCACCGACATCCGCTACATCATGCGGCGCCTGCCGCCGCCGGACCAGCGGCTGAACCTGCTGTTCTCCGCGACGCTGGCCCAGCGCGTGCTTGAGCTCGCGTTCGAGCACATGAACGACCCGGAGCTGACCCGGATCGAGCCCGACAAGATGACCGTCGACCAGGTGCGGCAGGTCATCTACTACCCGTCGATGGACGAAAAGCCGCGACTGCTGATCGGCCTGCTGCGCCAGATGGATCCGCACCGCACGATGGTCTTCGTCAACACCCGGCGCGGTGCGGAGGAACTCGAGACCCTGCTCAAGGCCAATGGCTTCAACGCCGAGGCGATCTCGGGCGACGTGCCGCAGAACAAGCGCCTGCGCATGATCCGGGATTTCCTCAGCGGTGACCTCGCGATCCTGATCGGCACCGACGTCGCTTCGCGCGGCTTGCACGTTCCCGACGTCAGCCACGTCTTCAACTACGACCTGCCGCAGGACCCGCCCGACTACGTGCACCGCATCGGCCGCACTGCGCGCGCCGGAGCCGAAGGCGACGCGATCAGCCTCGGCTGCGAGGATTTCGTGCAGTCCCTGCCGGACATCGAGGACTACATCGGCCGCAAGATTCCCGTGGCGAGCGTCACGCAGGAATTGCTGCCCGAGATCACCGTGCCGCGCCACGAGCGGCGCCGCTTCGGCGGCCCGGGCGGCGGCCCTCGGCATGGCAGTCACGGCGGTGGCAGCCACGGTCGCGGTGGGCCCCGCAGCGGCGGCCCGCGAAGCGGCGGTGGCGGCCGTGACCGCGGCCCGCGCCGGGACGAACGACCGAGACCCCCTGCAAGTCCCTCACCCCAAACTTCTCCCACCCACGCGGGAGAGGGGGCAAGACCCTCACCCCAACCCTCTCCCGCGAGTGCGGGCGAGGGGGCCGAAAAGAAGCGCAGGCGCCGCGGCGGGCGCGGCCGCGGCCCGCGCGGTCAGGCAGACGGCTCACCGTCCGGTGGGGGCGGCAACGATTCGGGCGGCGCACCCGTCGAGAGTTGAGCGACGACCGAAGGCTGCAGGTCCGCGAGGCGACGCAACCCAGGCAGCCCCGCGACCGCCGCGTGCGGTGGTCGCGTCGAATCCGGCTGCAGCACCTGGTAAAGCCAAGCCACTCCAGCCGCGACCGCGGCGTGCAGCACGGCTGCGCTGTCGTCCACGAACAGCGTACGACGGACGTCGACCCCATGTGCGGCACCGAGCGCCTGCCAGAACCGGGGCTGCTCCTTCGGCATGCCGAATTCGTGCGACGTGATCATCGCGTCGAAGTGTCGCGCGAGCCCCGTCTGCCCGTTCTTGACCTCCAGGCTCAGGGGGTGCGCATTGGTGGTGAGCAGCACCCGCTTGCCGAGCCCCCGCAGCAGGTCGAGAAACCCGGGCGCGCCCTCGAGGTAACGGATCTCCGCGCGCAATTCGCGCTTGAGCGCCGGTATGTCGAAACCGAGCTCGTCGCTCCAGTGGTCGATGCAGTACCACTCCAGCGTGCCCCGTTTCGCGTTGAATCGCGGCAGCAGTTCCGCGATCGCCTCGTCGCGGGTCAGGCCGCGCGCGGCACCCCAGCGCCGCGGCAATTCCTCCAGCCAGAACAGGTTGTCGAAGCGCAGGTCGAGCACCGTCCCATCCATGTCGAGGCAGACGGTGTCGATGCGGGTCCAGTCGGGAAGCGGTTCCGGCGTTGTAATCATTGCGCTGGCAAGACGGGGCGACATCGTGAGCTGGGGCGGGGCCGTATGATACGGGGCCGACCGCCAAGGAGACCCCATTGAACCCAACTGTCATGCGCGACCCGGAGTCGCTCCTTGCCGACGTCCTGCGGCTGGTCGAGGCGGCGGGCCAGGCCATTCTGGAGGTCTACGCCTCGGCCCACGACGTCAGTTACAAGGCCGACGATTCGCCCATCACGCGGGCCGACCGCGCCGCGCACGAGATCCTCAGTGCCGGGCTGCGGCGGCTCACGCCGGAAATCCCGGTCCTCTCCGAAGAATCGGCCGAAGAACAGGCGTCAGCGGTGCGCAGCCAGTGGCAGGATTTCTGGCTGGTCGATCCGCTCGACGGCACCAAGGAGTTCATCAATCGCAACGGCGAGTTCACGGTCAACGTCGCGCTCGTCCGCGACCATCGTCCCGTACTCGGCGTCGTGGCGGCTCCGGTACTCCGGACGGTCTACTACGGGGTCGCGGGCGTGGGTGCGTTCGTTGCGCGGGAGGGCCGGGAACCGGCGCCGATCCATGTCCGGCGGGCAGGCGATCCGGTCGTGATCGTCGGCAGCCGCTCCCACCGCGGCGACTCGCTGGACGACGTGCTGGTTCGCATCGGCCCACACGAACTGCGGCCGATGGGCAGCTCGCTCAAGTTCTGTCTCGTCGCCGAGGGCAGCGCCGACTTCTACCCGCGCCTGGGCCCGACCTGCGAATGGGATACGGCGGCCGCCCAGGCCGTCGTCGAGGCGGCCGGCGGTGCCGTGACGACGCTCGACGGCCGGCCCCTGCGCTACAACGAGCGCGATACCCTCCTGAACCCGCACTTCCTGGCGTTCGGTGACCCCGGCCGGGACTGGCACCGCCACTTCTGAGCTGCGCCACGTGCAATTGTCGTGGGGACTGCTGCTGCTCCTGGTCTTCGCGACCGGCTTCGCGGCGTTCTGGCATGCCGCGCTGGGGGCCCGGGACCGCGCCAATGCCGCCGCCCGCGAGACCTGCGCGGCGACGGGTGCGGCACTGCTCGACGGCACGGTGGCTTTCAGCTCGCTGCGGGTCGTGCGCGGCGATGCCGGCCGCATGGCGTTCGAGCGCACTTACGTCTTCGATTACTCGACCGACGGGGTCACCCGGCGGCAGGGCTTCGTCGTGGTGTGCGGCCGCCGCGTCGAAAGCATCGGGCTGCAATAGCCGCCGCTACCCCAATGCACCGGGCCGGGGGTAAAGTAACGCCCTTCCTGCAGGATCCCACGAAACAGCTGCGATGGCCGAGAACAAGGACAACGTCGACACCGAGACGTTCCAGCACCTGCAGCGGCTGCGCGGCCTGCGCATCGAGCACCGTGACCTCGACGACGTCATCCACCGGCTGCAGCTCGACCTCTACGTCGACCAGGTCCAGCTGCGCCGCCTCAAGAAGCGCAAGCTCCTGCTCAAGGACCAGATCGCGCGCCTCGAGAGCCAGCTGATTCCCGACCTCAACGCGTGACGACGCGCATCCAGATCCAGCTGCAGGCAATGAGCGACGCACTGACCGTGCTCGAACGGCCCGAGAACCTCCTGCAGGCCGTGCTGATCCTGGCGTCGATCGCGCTGGGCTGGTGGGCGGCACGCTTCGTCCGTTCCCGCATCACGGTCGCGCCCGACCCCGAGAACCTGCCTGATCGCGCGCGCGAGATCGCGTACATCGGCGCGCCGCTCGCGCTGACGCTCGCCCTCATGGCGGCGGTCGATGGCTTCGTCCACGCGTTCGGCAGCCAGGCGGGCATGATCGACGTGGCGGTGCAGCTCACCGGCCTGCTGCTGCTGATCCGGCTCGTCGTCTACATCGTGCGCGTGTCGCTCGGCGCACGCACGCGGCTGAAGGGCTGGGGCATGCCCATCTCGGCCGTGATCTGGGTCTTCCTGGCGCTGCACCTGCTCGGCTGGGGCGACGCGGTCATCGAGGCGCTCGACAGCGTCGGCATGAACGCCGGCAAGACGCGCATCTCGGTGTGGTCGATCATGAAGCTGCTGGTGACGGTCAGCGTTTTCGTGATCATCGCGCTGTGGGCCTCGCGCTGGCTCGAGCGGCGCATGCTCAAGCTCGACGCACTGGCGCCGACGATGCGCATCGGCATCGCCAAGTTCGTGCAGGCGTTCCTGGTCGGGCTGTCGGTGCTGGTCGGGCTCAACGCCGCAGGCCTCGACCTGACGACCCTGAACGTGCTGACCGGCGCGATCGGCATCGGCCTCGGCTTCGGGCTGCAGAGCATCGCGGCCAACTTCGTCAGCGGCTTCGTGCTGCTGATGGACCGGTCGATCAAGCCAGGCGACGTGATCAGCTTCACCGGCATGCCCGGCACCACGACGGAAGGCTTCGGCTGGGTCGAGGAGCTGCGGGGACGTTACGTCGTCGTACGCGACCGCGACGGCGTCGAGACGCTGGTCCCGAACCAGAACCTGATCACGAATCCGGTGATCAACTGGAGCTACACCGATCCGCGGGTGCGCCTGAAGCTGCCCGTCCGCGTGAGCTACAAGGACGACCCCGAACACGCGATGCAATTGCTGCTCGAGGCCACGCACGGACATCCGCGCATCATCCGTGAGCCCGCGCCCGTCGCGCGCCTGATGGGTTTCGGCGATCACGGCATCGAGCTCGAGCTGCGGTTCTGGATTCCGGATCCGCAGGAGGGCGTCAACAACGTCCGCTCCGACGTGAACCGCCACATCTGGAGGCTGTTCAAGGAGCACGGGATAACGATCCCGGTCGCGCAGCGTGAGGTTCGCGTCGAGATGGTGGCGCCCGCGCCCGTCGCGACGCGCGACTGAAGTGCCGGTCGACGTCACGGGCTCGCTCGCGATTCCCGACGACCTGCTCGAGTTCCGGGCAGTCCGGGCGTCGGGCCCGGGCGGCCAGAACGTCAACAAGGTCTCGAATGCCATCGAGCTGCGTTTCGATGCCGCGCGCTGGGAAGCGCTGCCGCCGAACGCGCGGCCGCGACTGCGTCGCCTCGCCGGGCGCCGCATGACCGAGGCGGGCATCATCGTCATCGATGCTCAACGCCTGCGCTCGCTCGAGCAGAACCGCGCCGATGCAATCGAGCGACTGTGCACGATCATCCGAGAAGCGCTGGTGGAGCCGAAGCCGCGCCGCAAGACGCGGCCGACGCGCGCGTCGAAGGAGCGTCGCCTCGACGGCAAGACCCAGCGTGGCAAGGTCAAGACCCTGCGGCGGAAATCCTTCGACGATTGAGGGATCGATTTATGTCCCGCGTCCGGTCGTCGACGTCCCTGGCAACGGCCGGTGGCGGAACAAGGGTCATCCTTGACCCGAGCTTGCCACTCTACGCAAAGCCGCGGGACGCCGTGCTAGGTGCCTGCCGATCCGACTGTAGGACAGTCCCGACGCGGGCGGCAGGGCGTCAACGCTGGGGCGGCAAGCCGTGCAGCAGGTCGACGAGATCGTCCGCGTGCTCTTCCTCGCTCGCGAGTATCTCTTCCAGCATCCGGCGTGACGTCGGGTCGCGGTCACCGAAGAACCGGATCATCTCGCGATAGCTTTCGATTGCGATCCGCTCCGCGAAGAGATCGGCCTCGAGCATGGCGCGCAGCGACTCGTGCGAGTCGTACTCGGCGTGACTGCGCGAGAGCAGTGTCGCGGGATTGAGGTCCGGCTCGCCACCGAGCTGCGCGATGCGCTCGGCGATCCGGTCGGCGTGCTGCTGCTCCTCGTTGGCGTGTTCGAGAAACTCGACCGCCGCCTGGCGGCCGGCGCTGCCGCGCGCCGTGTAGTAGTGCTTCTTGTAACGCAGCACGCAGACGAGTTCGGTCGCCAGCGCTTCGTTGAGCAACTGGCAGAACTGTGCGCGGTCATCGGGATAGTCCGGCGTGACTGCGCCACGTTCCATGTGCTGGCGCGCCCGCGCGCGGATCGTCTCGATATCCGAGATGAACCGGCTCGAGTTGCTGACGTCTGCTGCGGTGTTCATGCGGGTTCCTTGATCTTCGGGGGACGACGACGTCAGAAGGCGGCGCGAATCTTGCGGCGGCGCCACCACTCGGCCGCGGCGCCGAAAGCGGCGAACCACAGCGAGCGCGCCCGTACGACGTGCATGACGAGACGCCAGATGACGTTACGACGACGGCGCGCGGCGCGCACCTCGCCCTCGTCGAGGTAGGCTGCAAGCCACGCCCGCTGCATTTCCATTTCCAGGCTCAGCAGCCTGAGTCGGTCACGGGGTTCCATGTGATCGCTCCTTGTCGGCTGGCGTCGCGCCGGACAGCGACTCGGGCGGAGCGCTTCCGGGCATCTCACGTTCCGTCAGACCGTCCGGCAGCGTGTCGCCTTCGTCCCGCGCCGTCGTCGATGCGTACGCGCCGCCGACCGGGGCATCAGGCGCAGGGCCCGCTGCGCGCATCGCGCCGGCCGCGGCCTCCATGGCGGGTCCGCCGGGCGCAGGCTGCGCGCCGCCTTCGGCGGTACTTGGCGTCGTCGCCTTCGCGGCGGCCGCCTCGCGCAACGCGGTCTTGGCACGCTCGCGTTCTTCGAGCTTTGCCTGGTCCTCGGTGTTCGGATCCTTGAGCGCCAGATTGACCATCGCCAGGTCGAGCTTCAGTCCCTGCGTGAAATCGGCAATCAGGGAGGCATCTCGCTGCAGCCTCGCACTGCCCCGGCTCACGCCGATGAACGCCGCTGCCAGCAGCGCGACGGTGAGCAACCCGAGCACGATGGCGTTCCACGGTGCCGGCACCGCCACCGCAATCAGCACGACCGCTGCGATGACGAACGACATCGCCGCGAGCGCGGCGATGCCGTAATAGAGCAGTCCCTGTGCCAGCGCCGAGCGCTGCAGCTGCACGACGAGGACCGCGGCCTCGGTCCTCGTCTGCACCATCGCCCAGAAGTGCCGCAGCAGCGCGCGTCGTGACGACACAGCTACGCTTCGCTCAGTAGTCGGCCGAGCCTTCGCCTTCGGCCGAGTGCCGGCGCCTGGAGGTCATCATCATCGCCAGCAGCACGCCGACGCCGGCACCGATCGCCACCGCACGCCACGGATTGGCATGCACGTAGGCGTCGGCCTGCGACATCGTCGTGTTTGCGAACTGCCGCGCCTGGCCGGCGCCGCTCGACAGCCGCTCCTTTGCGTCGCGCAGGGTGGAAGAAACTCGGGTACGCATTGCGTCGATCGCTTCGCCGCTTTCGTTGCCAAGCGCACGCAGCAGGTCTTCGGCCTGTGCAACGGTGCGATTGAGCTGGTCCATCGTTTCCTGGTGCCGGGCTGCAATGCCCGGGGCAGCCGTGGTGCTGGTGTCGGCCGCAAGTCCTGCGTTGGTGTTTCCGTACATGGTGTCGCTCTCCATCGTGGTGGTGTCTGTCAGGCGCGGGTCGATGCCGTGCCTGCCGTGGTGATGCGGTCGCGCACAGAACTGCGGGACTGCCTGGAAATCTGCTGCATCGGCACGCCGGGTCGCGGCGCCCGACGTCGCAGCGCGCCTCGTCGGGGTTTGCGGGAGCCGGGGCCTCCGGTGCGCTGTCGAGCGTAAGCGGCTCGCGCTTGCAGTCGGAGCTCGATTGCAATTGCGCAGCACGCCGCCGGCCCGGGGGCATTTGGCTTCATTTCCGACTCTCCTCGTCGTATGCATGAACCGGAGGAACGATTCTCCGGTGTTACCGCTGGTAATCTGTCGGTTGAGCCGCAGCACCCTGCCACCGGGCGTCGCCGTACGGCGTCGGCTATGGCCTACCGCCTCAGTAATGCGCGCCGGGTGCTTGCGGGCCCGCCGTCGTGGCGCCCCCTTCGTTTTCCCAGCGCAGGCGGTCGACCTTCTCGCGTTGCCGCAACTCCTCCTGGCGCTTCATGGCAGCGCGCGTTGCCAGCAAAGTCGCCAGGCCGGCGAAAAAAGTCAGCATCCTGAATGTGCGTCCGATCCTCATGTCCGTCGTTCCTCCGTTGCGGCCGCGAACGGACAATCCGTTCGCTGGCCTCGAGACTTCGTTGCTACCCGTCTGCCGCGGCTTCGAGCCGGTCGATGACGCGCCGCGTCAGCGCCTGGCGCAGCGGCAGCTCATTGCCCCAGGCGTCGCCGCGCTCCGCGATGCGCGCGACCACGCTGCGCAGGTTGAAGTGCGCCGCCCGCAGGTCCTGTCGACCGAGCTCATCCCAGCCGATCGGCAGCGACACGGGCACTCCGGGACGGTGGCGCGGCGAGTACGCCGCAACCGTCGTCGCCGCAGACTGGTTGCGCTGCCAGTCGACGTAGATCCGTCCCTCCCGGTTCGACGCGCCGCGTTTCGCCGAAAAGCGCTGCGGGATCAGCTGCGCAAGATGCTCGGCTACGCGCCTGGAAAATGCGGCGGCCACTTCGAAGGGCGGCCCCTTGTCGAGCGGGACGACGACGTGCAGACCGAACCCGCCGCTGGTCTTCAGCAGCGAGCGCAGTCCCAGTTCGTCGAGCAAGCCACGCACGAGCGTCGCCGCCTCGCGCACCTTGGACCACGGCAGCGACGGGTCCGGGTCGAGGTCGAACGTGAGGCGGTCCGCACGTTCGGGGCGCGGCATGCGCGAGCCCCAGGTGTGCAGCTCGACGGCACCCATCTGCGCGAGCAGGGGAATCGAGGCCTCGGACTTGCAGACGAAATAGGGCTCGTCATCGGAGCTCGGGATCGGCACCGGCGTCAGGCCCGGGATCGACTCGCCATCCATGTGCCGCTGGAAGAACACGCGCCCGCGGCCACTCGTCGCACGCACGAGCGACAGCGGTCGGGCGCGCAAGTGCGGCCAGAGGACGGGCGCAATGGCCTCGTAGTAGGCCGCGAGCTGCTGCTTCGTCACCCCGTCCGCGGGAAACAGCACGCGCTCGGGGTGTGTGAGCTGAACTCCCGCGGCGCCGCGGCGCTTCCGTGCGCTCGCTGTCTTGATCTCGGCGGCAGCGCGAGCCGGCGCGATCCGGTCCGGCTCGCGACGTACCTTGCGGGCGACGATGTCCTCGCGCAGACCGAGGAACAGCGGCTGGCGCAGGATGCCCGATTCGGTCCACTCGGCGAACCGTACCTGCGCCACGAGCTCCGGTCGCACCCATTGCGGCCGTTCGCCGCGTCGCAGGCTAGGTTTGGCCGCGAACGGACACGCTTCCTGCGCAAGCGCATCGAGCTGTCGCCGCAGCACGCCGAGCTGCCTCTCCGAGAATCCCGTGCCCGCACGACCGGCGAACTGCAGGCGACCGGCGTCGTCGTAATAGCCCAGCAGCAACGCCGTGAGCGTATTGCGGCCAGCCACGGTGCGCGTATACCCGCCGATGACGAACTCCTGCTCCCGGCGGCATTTCAGCTTGAGCCACGCCCGGTTGCGGCCGGAGCGATACAGCGCGTCTGCGTCCTTCAGGATGACGCCCTCAAAGCCTTGCGTGCACACGCGCTCGTGCAGCGTTGCGCTGTTGCCGTCGACGAATTCGACGAGCCGCAACGGGCCCGAGCGAGGCAGGCTGGCCAGCGCCTGCTGCAGCAGGCGCTTGCGCTCGACCTGCGGCTTGTCTCGCAGGTCCGCACCGAGCAGGCGCATCGCATCGAACACCATGAGGACGGGTGGCTCGCCGCTCGCCGGGTCGAGCGCCTGCTGCAGCTTCTGGAATTGCGGCATGCCACTGGCATCCACCGCAATGAGCTCGCCGTCGAGCCAGCTGTCCTGCAGGCCGATGCCCCGCAGCGCCGCAGCCACGGTCGGCATGCGGTGGGTCCAGTCGTGGCCGCTGCGCGTGAAGCACTGCGCATGGTCGCCGTCGACGTAGGCGGCGATCCGGTAACCGTCGAACTTGAGCTCGGTCAACCAGCGCCCTGCGGCAGGCACCACGTCACACGATGTCGCCAGCTGCGGCGCGATGAACTCGACCGCCGGCCTGCTCTTGCTGCGGCGTGCGGGCTTCGGCTCGGTCCTGGCCGGCCGCTTCGCCTCCACCGGCCCGGTGTGCAGCTCCGTGATGTCGGGCCCGTTCGCATTCCGCAGCGCATGGTCGTCGCGACGCTTGACCAGCAACCAGTTCGACTTGCCCTTGGTGTCGTCCTGCAGGCGGACCAGGGACCACCTGCCACGCAGCCGTTCGCCCTCGAGGGCGAAATCGAGCTTGCCGGAGCGCAGGCTGCCGTCGACGTCGCCTTCGGGCAGCCAGTGGCCCCGGTCCCAGATGACGACCTTGCCTGCGCCGTACGCGCCCGCAGGGATCTCGCCGCTGAACTTACGGTACTCGAATGGATGATCCTCGACCTGCACCGCCAGGCGTTTGTCGCCGGGATCGAGCGATGGGCCCTTCGGCACCGCCCAGCTCTTCAGCACGCCGCCCCACTCGAGCCGGAAATCGTAGTGCAACCGGCGTGCATGGTGGCGCTGGACGACGAACTCGAGACTGCGCTGCGAGCGATGCTTCGTACCACTCGGTTCGGGCGTGCGCTCGAAGTCCCGCATCTCGCGGTATCGCAGCAACGAGCGCGCGACGGCCTTGGGCATCGGGGCGGACCGCGTCAGGCACGCCGGCGCCGAGGCGCGGCGGATTTCGACGGGGTCGACCGTGCCGCGGCCGGGGCGCTGCGGCCGCGGGTGCTGCCACGCGTGGGCTTGCCGCCCCGCTGCTCCAGGCTGCGCTTGAGCAGTTCGCCGAGGTCGACGACGTCGGCCGTTCGCACTTCGCCCGCCTTCGCCGCTGCCGGCGTCAACGTCTTGGTCTTGCCGGCCTGGACCTTCTGGTCGATCCGTCGCAACAGATCCTCGCGGTAGCTGTCCTGGTAATTCTCCGGCTGCCATTTCTGGCGCATGTCCTCGAGCAGCTTCACCGCCATCCCGAACTCACGCTGCGACACCTTGGCCTGTTCGAGCGTTGCCGCCGCAGGCGCATGCGGCTCCGGCGGCAGCACCTCGTCTGCATAGCGCAGCGTGTTGAGCAGCAGCGTGTTGCCTGCAGGCAGCAGCGCGCAGACGTGCTGCCTCGTCCGGATCACGATCAGCCCGATGGCGACGGTGTTCGACTTGGTGAGCGCTTCGCGCAGCAGCGTGTACACCTTCTCGCCGCGTTTTTCCGCGGCGAGGTAGTACGGCGTGCCGTAGTACATGGGCTGGATCTCGCCCGGGTCGACGAAGCCCTGGATGTCGATGGTCTGCGTGGCCTCGACGTTCGCCTGGCGGAAGTCCTCGTCGCTCAGCACGACGTACTCGCCCTTCTCGTACTGGTAGCCCTTGACGATGTCGCCCCACTCGACCGGCTTGCCGCTGCTCTTGTTGATGCGCTGGTAGCCGATGGGCGCGAAATCGCGCCGGTCGAGCATGTCGAAGTCGAGCGAGGCGCTCCGGCTCGCGGGATACAGTGAAACCGGGATGTGGATCAGGCTGAAGCTGACCGCCCCTTTCCAGATCACGCGCGCCACGAGCCGGTGCCCCGCCTGTCGCTACTTCTGCGTGTTCTGGCCCTGCAGCATCTCGAGGTGGTGCTCGAGGTGCGGCAGCTGGTCCCGCGCGAACTGGCGCAGCTCCGGATCGGCGCCGCTGGAGGCCTGCGCGCGGTAGAGCGAGATCGCGTCGCGGTGCATGCGGATCTGCTCGGCCATGAAACGGTCGTCGTCGAAGTTACCGACGCCGGCGGCCGCTCGTGCCTGGTCGCTTTCGACGGACTCGGACCCCGTCGGCATCGACCAGCCCTTGCGCGATGCCAGTTGCTGGAGCTGCTCGTTCGCCCGCTGGTGGTCCTCGAGCAGCATGCGTGCCGCAGTGCGGGTGTCGTTACGCTGTGCGCTGTCCAGCGCGGTCTGCGCGTGGGCGACCTCGAGCCGTCCCATCTCCAGTGCGCGCTGCAGGAAGTTGGCATCCTCGCCCTGCAACTGGCTGGAGCCGGCCGGGCTGCTGGTGGCCGACTGGTCGCGATCCGTTGTGCCCGCAGCCGGCCCAGGCGTGCCGAGCGTGCCTGACGTCGGCGCAGTCGTGTCCGGCGACCCCGTCGTGCCCATGGTGCCCGTCGTGCCCGTGGTGCTCGTGGTGCTCGTCGTCCCCGTCGTGTCCGGGTTTGCCGTCGTCGTCGACGAACTCGAGGTCGTCCCGGTCGACGGGTCGACGGTCTGCGGTTGTGCGACCGATGCCGCCGCGGTGAGCAGTGCAGTGGTCGTCAACAATGTCAGGTAGCGGTTGCGCATGGTTTTCTGCTCCGTGTCCTTGGACTGGATTGGCTGGGTATCCTTATTGCAAGCGCTGCGTCGCGGGTGCAGTGGCGTGCTGATGCTAAAGATGTAGGTCGCCGCGGACAGACACGCCGCGCGGGAGTTGGATTAATCGCGGCCATGACGGCCACGACTGGATTCCTGACGGCGCAGGCAGCCCGCCTCGCCGACGACTACCGACGCCTGCGGGCAACGACGCGGACGCTGGTAGACGGCCTTGACCCGGAGGTCGCCGCGCTGCAGTCGATGCCGTGGGCAAGCCCAGCGAAGTGGCACCTGGCCCATACCTCCTGGTTTTTCGAGCAGTTCGTGCTGCGCGCCGTTCGCGGGCCCGCACACGTGCCATTCGATGACCGCTACGCCACGATATTCAATTCCTATTACGAGCAGGTCGGCTCCGCCTGGCCACGCGAACAACGCGGGCTGCTCGCGCGCCCGGACCTCGCCACGGTGCGTCGATATCGCGAATGGACCGACGACCACATGCTCGCGCTGCTCGGCGACGATTGCCTGCCCCGTGCGCTTGCGGAGCGTATCGAACTCGGCCTGCACCATGAGCAGCAGCACCAGGAGTTGCTGCTCACGGACCTGAAGCACCTCCTGTCGCTGCAACCCGATGCCCCGGCATACCGCGCGCGGCCGGAGTCCGTGCGCATCGCCCCGCAGGGACGGCCCAGCCGGCTGCGCTGGGCCAGCTGCCCGGGTGGACTGCAGAAGTTCGGGGCCGGTGCGGCGGGCTTCGCCTTCGACGCGGAGCGGCCCCGGCACCAGCGCTGGCTCGATCCGTTCCTGCTCGGTGAGCGGCTGGTGACCAACGCCGAGTTCAGGCAGTTCATCGAGGACGGCGGCTACCAGCGTCCCGCACTCTGGTTGTCGGAAGGCTGGAGCGTCCGGACCCAACAGGGCTGGACAGCCCCGCTCTACTGGCGCGGCGACCAGCCGGGGCTGCACTTCACGCTCGGCGGCCTGCAACCGATCGATCCCGATGCCCCGGTCGTGCACGTCAGTTTTTACGAAGCGGACGCCTATGCACGCTGGGCTGGCGCCCGGCTGCCGACGGAGTTCGAATGGGAAGCCGCCGCCAGCCAGCTGCCGGTGCGGGGACCGTTCGTCGAATCGAACTTACTCGCCGCACCCGCCGCGCCGCCCGGCCCATCCGGGCGGCTGCAACAGGTATACGGCGTCGCCTGGCAGTGGACCCGCTCGGCGTACGAACCGTACCCGGGCTTCGAGCCTTTGCCGGGTGCGCTCGGTGAATACAACGGCAAGTTCATGGCCAACCAGTATGTGTTGCGCGGCGGCTCGTGCGTCACCCCCGAGGGTCACGTGCGTGCCACTTATCGCAACTTCTTCAACGCAGACGCGCGCTGGCAATTCACCGGAATCCGGCTCGCAAAGGATTGCAGAAAATGAGAAACGCAGAGCACGTCCTCGGACACTCACGCGTTGCGCCGCCCCACGCGTCGCGACCGCTGATCGCGCTGGTCTTCGAAGGGCTCAGCGAGAACCGCAAGCAGCTGCCCTCCGTGCTCCTGTACGACACGCGCGGCTCGCAGCTGTTCGAGGAGATCTGCGAGCAGCCCGAGTATTACCTCTCCCGTGCGGAGACACGGCTGCTCGGCAGGCACGGTGCCGCGATCGCCGAGTGCATCGGGCCGCAAGCCGCGATCGTTGAATACGGTGCCGGGTCCGGCCGCAAGACACAGCTGCTGCTCGAGTCGCTTGCGGACCCGCACAGTTACCTGCCGATCGACGTGGATGCGGTGCAGCTGGAGTCTGCGTGCCGTGCGATGCGGCGCCGGTTCCCGACGCTGGCCGTGCGTGCGCTGGTTCAGGACTTTCGCCAGTTCGTGCCGCTGCCCCCGATCGTCGGTCGCGCATCGCGCAGGGTCGCGTTCTTCGCGGGATCGACCATCGGCAATTTCCGCCCGCTCGAAGCGGTCGCACTGCTCAACTCGATCCGGGAATCGATGGGCCCGCAGGGCGGGCTGCTGATCGGCGTCGACCTCGCCAAGGACCGCTCCGTCCTCGAGCGCGCCTACGACGACGCCGCAGGGGTCACGGCCGAGTTCAACCTGAACGTACTGCGGCGGCTGAACCGGGAAGTGGACGCGACGTTCGACCTGGCAGGATTTCGCCATCGCGCCGCATGGAACGAGGAGCACCAGCGCATCGAGATGAGTCTGGTCAGTACGCGCGCTCAGGTGCCGAGTGTCGCCGGCATCGGCGTCGCGCTGGGTGCGGGCGAGGAGATCCTGACCGAGTACTGCCACAAGTACTCGCCCGAGGGCTTTGCCTCGCTCGCTAACATCGCAGGCTGGCTCGTACGGCGCACCTGGATCGACGAGGAGCGGCGCTACAGCCTGCAGTTCCTGGAGGCGGCCGAGTAGCCGCAACGCAATCTCGCCGAGCTCCGCGAGGAGCCCGGCGACCGGCACGTGCGAGGAGCGACGTGCAGCAGTTATCGCCCGGTGTCGTCCCGTGCGGCCATGCCGCCGCGCGAACGTCCCGATTCCGGCGCTTCGTCGTCCTCGATTGCGTCGTCGGACTCGTCTTCCACGGCCGCGGCGAGTTCGGTCTCGAGCTCCGTCTTGCGCGCGAGCAGCTCCTGTCCGATCGCCGCGAGGTCCAGCTCCGCACGCCTCACGCGGGGGAACATCTTGCGCTGCTCCTCGCTGACGTGGTGGTTCACATACTCGTGCAGCACCTTGACCATCGCGGAGAGCTGGATCTCGTCGATTTCGCCTTCCTGGATCCGCTCGATCAGCATCTTCGCGGTGTCGTGCTCGACCTCGGCTTCCGCCATCATCTCCTCGGCCTCGATCGCCTCGCGCACCTGCGGGTAGAAAATCTCTTCCTCGATCGTCGCGTGGACCGTGAGCGCCTGGCAGATCTCCGCGGCGAGCTCGAACTTGCGGTCCTCGTCGGCCGATTCGAACTCCTCGAACATCTTCTTCACGTCGTCGTGATCCTGCTTCAGCAGCTGGATCGCATCCACGCCGCTGCTCTTCTGCTGTCTTTTCGTCGTCATCTGGTTACTCCTGGTTCCGCCATTCGAATTGCATGGGCCCCGACGCACCGACGGCGCGACGTGCCTGCACGCCGCGCCGCCGCGCCGCCCTGCCGATCAGCGAGGGTTACGGGCCCTCAAGACTTGTCTTTGTCAGGCCTGTCCTTGTCCTTGGAGCCGCTCGACCCGCCGGACGTGCCGGAGGCCGTCGGCAGGCCGCCCGAGACACCGGCAGTGCGGTCGCTGGTCGTGCCGCTGCCGGACATCCCGAGCGATGAAGCGCCACCCGAGGATCCGTACTGGCTCGTGCCGCCCGCAGCAGACGCATCGTCACGGTCGCGCGAGACACGCAGGTTGTTCTGCACGTCGCTCACGCCCAGCGACTCGATCGTGTCCTCGATCTGGTACTTGGCCATGCGGCTGTCGACGCTGCCGGCGAGCGTCACGCAGCCGTCCTTCACGGCAATCTCGACGTCGCTCGCATCGACGCGCCCGTCCTCCATGAGACGTTCACAGATCATCTCGCGCAGCCGATCGTCGGAGCGCCGGTAGCCGCGGGGCGCCTTGCCGCGACTGCCACCGAACGTGGAGCGCATCGAACTCGCCAGACCGCCCTGCTGGCCCTGTCCGCGCGAGCCGAAATCCGACGAGGTGGACATCGACGTGCCCTGCTCGCGCTGGCCGCTGCCGCCGTACCAGCCTTGCCCGTGCTGGCCCTGTCCCATGTAGGTGCTGCCGCCCTGGCCGAAGCCACCCTGCGACATCTGCCCGGTGCCGTACTGCGAGCCGCCGTAGCCGCTCGAACCCATGCCCTGCTGGCCGCCGTAACTGCCGCCGGACGGAAAGCCGCCCTGGCTGCTACCGGAGCCCTGCCCGTACGGACTGCTCTGGCCACCCCAGCCGGCCTGGCTCGCGCCGTATCCACCGCCGGCGGTGCCGGCCTGGCCATAGCCCGGCTCGCCCTGGCCCTGCTGACCATAGCCCTGTTGGCCATGACCTTGCTGCTGGCCGGGACCCTGCTGGCCGTGCTGCTGGCCATAGCCCTGCTGGCCGTATCCCTGTTGGCCGGAACCCTGCTGCCCATAGCCTTGCTGCTGACCGTAGCCTCGGCCCTGGCCCTGCTGCT
>Ga0105090_10000611_pt1 | contig 18072 bp, 19 predicted proteins | sample PPLLak3March2015_FD_79110 | JGI IMG/M metagenome (GOLD analysis project Ga0105090, IMG submission 79110) | Freshwater sediment microbial communities from Prairie Pothole Lake near Jamestown, North Dakota, USA - PPLs Lake P7 Core (1) Depth... | ecosystem: Environmental > Aquatic > Freshwater >... | reverse complement strand
TTCGGTGAGCGGATCCTTCGAAGTGTCACCGCAAACACCAGACAGGACGGGATCGATCTCCTCCGCGAGGCCGCAGCCATTCCGATCAAACCGCACACGGTGCGGTTTCCCCTTTCGGCTGCGAACGAAGCTTTGCAGGCGTTGAAGGCCGGTTCGTTTCAAGGGGCTGCAATCCTCTCTCTGTAGCTCACGCGACTAGCAATCAACAATGTAGATTAGGTAGATTGAGCGGCTATGCGTCACATCATCTCAGCACTGATCGTGACTCTGGGGATCTGCTTCGGCGGAGCCGCCTGGGCCCTGGAGTTTACCGCCGACCGGATCACCAAGATCGACGGCCGCACGGGCAAAGCCAACATCTATTACCGCGACAACATGTGGCGCATCGAGCACCACACGATGGGGCCGGTGAACGTCAGCATTGTGCGGAAAGACAAGCAGGTCGTGTGGCTGCTGCTCTCGCGGATGAAGCACTTCAAGACCGTGCCTTACAGCGCGGACCAGGATTTGATGGTGACGGAGAAGTTGGATGGAGAGGTGTCGCGGGAGGAAATCGGCCAGGAAACCAGGGAAGGCCATCCCACGATCTTGTACGAAGTCGTGACGAAGCACGGGGAGCGCACCGAGGTCTATTATCAGTGGCTGGCGACAGATATTCATTTTCCGATGAAGCTGGCGAAGAAGGACGGAAGCTGGATCGTGGAATACCAACATGTGAAGTTACGGACGGTGACGGATTATCTGTTCCAACTCCCGCTGAACTTTCAGCCGTTGGAAGAGTTCGATAAGGGGGCGGAGCCGGATAAGAAAGAGCCGGGGATGTAGCATGCAAGGAAGCCGGATCGTGAGAAGGAAGGGTTTCATCAGTGCGGTCTGGATAGTCGGAATGTTGGGTGCCGCCGGATCAGCCTGGTCATTGGATGTGGGCGACATGAAGCAGGAGTGGACGGCGGAAGGGCGCAAGCTGGCCGCTGAACGGATCAATCTTCCGGCCTATGACGAGATGGTCAGAGTTCCAGCCGGGCCCTTCACGATGGGCAGCGAGAAGAAAACGGACAAGAATGCCTATCTGGTGGAGATGCCGCAGCACTCGGTCTATCTGGACGCCTATGACATCGACAAATATGAAGTCACCACCGTCCAATATTTGAAATTTGTCCTGGCGACGAACCGCCTGCCGCAAGTGGATTGGAAGTATGATGGCGGCAATTTCCAGGAAACGATGGCGGCGCATCCCATCATGCATGTGACCTGGTACGAGGCCGACGAGTATTGCAAGTGGGCCGGGAAACGCCTGCCGACCGAAGCTGAGTGGGAAAAAGCGGCGCGGGGCGAGGCCGATGCCCGCCTGTATCCCTGGGGTAATCACATGGCCGGTGTGTCCCGTGCGAACTTTGGCCGTACCGGCTTGTCCGGTCCGGTGCGTGATCGTCCGGAGCGGCTGTTGCTCTATCCCCCGATTATCTCCGTCTTCAAGTACGAGAATGCGGTGAGCCCCTATGGACTTTTTCAGATGGCCGGCAATGTCGCCGAGTGGGTCGCCGACTGGCACGACAAGGACTATTACAAGACCGCGCCGGATAAAAATCCCAAGGGACCGGAGAAGGGCACGCAGAAAGCCTTCCGTGGCGGAGGCTGGATCGACAGCACCCCGAGCGTGCGCGTCTCGCAACGCAACGGGACCGACCCCAAGACCTCGATGAATTGGATGGGCGTCCGCTGTGCGCGCGATGCCCCAGCCGACAAGCCGCAGTAGACCAACTTCTACCACTTTGTTGAATATTGTCCGAACCAGCCGTATCTGGGTCATTCCGGATACGGCCAGTCTTTCCTCACCAGCCGCTTCGCTTTATCCAACATTACCTTCAGCGCGGTGAGCAGAAGCTCATTAGATTCTCACTTCTTAAATATCAGTCTCGGCTCCGTCATGTTCCCCATCGAGACCGCTACCAGCTCCCACCCGCTTGCTCCAAACTCGTTCAGCTTGGATTGCATATTGTGCGTGTCGGGAAGTACCTCGACGATTTGGTACTGAAACCGCTTCTGCTCTTGCGCCTTCGCGGTGAACGGCTGCCCCATGAACAGCAGGAGGCCCAATGCGCCAAGGCTCACGCCTGCGACCATCCAGGCTAATGACGGATGTATCTTCTGCATAGGTCACCTCCCTTTCCCCTCACCCTTTCCCTCTCCCCGATGGGGCGAGGGAGTTTTTGCTTATGGATGCGCGACGCGCCAGTTGTGGCCGGTGCCGAGATCGACTTTGAGCGGGACGGAGAGTTTCAGTTGCTTGCCGACGCCTTCCATCTCGTGCTTCACGAGCCGCTTTGCCTCGTTCAGTTCCTTCTCCGGGACTTCGAAGATCAATTCGTCGTGGACCTGGAGGATCATTTTGGTGTGCGGCATCTCGTGATGCAGCGCTTTGCTCACATTGATCATCGCCACTTTGATCAAGTCCGCGGCTGAGCCCTGGATAGGACTGTTCACCGCCATGCGCTCGCCGAAGCCGCGCTGCACGGGATCGCCGCTTTGCAATTCGGGAATCGGCCGTCGCCGGCCCAGGATCGTAGTGGTGAAGCCCTTCTCTTTGCCTTCGGCGATGTTGCGATCCATCAGGGCGCGCACGCCGGCATATTTCTCAAAATAGGTCTCGATGTACTTCTTGGCTTCCGCCTGGGGGACGCCGATGTTCTGCGAGAGGCCGAAGGGGCTGATGCCGTACACGATGCCGAAGACGACGCTCTTGGCTGCGCGCCGCATCTCGCGCGTGATCTGGGAGGCGGGGAGATGGAAAATGTCCATGGCGGTCGCCATGTGAATGTCTTCCCCCTTCTCGAAGACTTCGAGCAACCGCGGGTCCTGCGAGAGGTGCGCGAGGATGCGCGGCTCGATCTGGCTGTAGTCGGCACAGAGTAACGTGTGGCCTTTCGGCGCGATGAAGGCTTCGCGGATACGCAGGCCGTAGTCGCCCTTTACCGGAATGTTCTGGAGATTCGGTTCGGTCGAGGAGAGTCGTCCGGTGGCGGCGACGGTTTGATTGAGCGACGTGTGGAGCCGCTGGGTCTCCGGGTTCACGAGTTCCGGCAACGCATCGACGTAGGTCGATTTGAGTTTGCTGATGCTGCGATAGGTCAGAATCTGCGCGGGTAATTCGTGTTGCGTCGCGAGCTGCGTGAGGGTGTCTTCATCGGTCGAATAACCGGTTTTCGTTTTACGGCCCGGTTTGAGGCCGAGTTTTTCGAAGAGCACGACTGCCAGCTGTTTCGGTGAATTGATGTTGAACTCGCCGCCCGCCAGGCCGGCGATGGTTTCCATCATCTTGTCGAGTTCATGTTCCAATTCCTTGCTCAATGCTCTGAGCCCCTCGACGTCGAGGAGAAATCCATTCCGCTCGATCTCGGCCAGCACCGGCACGAGCGGCATTTCAATCTCATGGAATAGTTTCAGGCTGCCCTGGGCGGTCAATCGTTCGGTCATCACAGGGGCCAGCTGGGCCAGCACGGCGGCCTGTTCGCCGGCCTCGTCGCGAGAGCCGGTATCTTCATCGAAGAGCGACTGCGGCGCCTTGGCCTCGGCGTGTGCTTCGCCCAGGCGGTGGCCTACTGCTTCCATCGCAATGGTCGCGAGGCTATGGTCGCGGCGGTTGGGGTTGAGCAGATAGTCCGCGACCATCGTGTCGAGATAGGGACCGGCGACGGTGACCCCGATGCGATGGAAAGCAAGCAGCGTGGCTTTCAGGTCATGCACGACCTTCGTTCTGGTCTGGTCATGCAGTAGCGTCGTGATCGGGCGCATGTAGGTGTGTACATCGAGCGGGAAGAAGGCGGTCTGTCCTCCCGATGAGAGAGCGAATCCGAGCACGTCCGCCAGAACGCTGGCGCCGCCCGAGAGGAGACATTGCACAGCGAGCGGACTTCCTGCTGGAAGGCTTTTAACAAACCGTTCTGCAGAGGGCTCGTCTTGTATGATCGTGAGTGTCGCCGCCGGGGTCTCGGCAGGGTTGGTTGCAGGCTGCAGCGTTTTCAGCAGGGCCGTGAATTCCAGTTCGCGGAGCAGGTCGGTGAGTTGATCCTGGTGCGGCGGCTTGACCCGGAAGGACTCCGCGTCGAATTCGACCGGGCTGTTCACGTCGATGGTCGCCAGCTTGCGGCTGAGCCGGGCGTTGTCGGCCTGTTCGATCAGCATTGCTTTGATGCGGGGAGGCGTGACTTCTTCGACCCGGCGGAGTAATTCGTCGACCGTGCCGAATTGCGCGATGAGTTTGATGGCTGTTTTTTCACCGATGCCTTTGACGCCGGGAATGTTGTCCGAGGCATCGCCCATGAGTCCCATGATTTCGATGACCCGCGCCGGTTCGACGCCGAACTTTTCCACGCATTCGGCTTCACCGGACCATTTGTCTTTCACCGGGTCATAGATGCGGATATGGGGCGTGACGAGTTGCAGCATATCTTTGTCGCCGGTGACGATCACGACGTCATCGCCGGCGCGTTCCGCCTTGTGGGCAAGCGTGCCGATCAGATCGTCCGCTTCGTAGCCGGCTTGTTTGACGACGGGAATATTCAGCGCCTCCACGGCCCGATGGATATAGGGAATCTGGACGCTCATGCCTTCGGGCATCGGGGGGCGCTGGGCTTTGTACTCTTTGAACTCCTGGTGGCGCAGCGTCGGTCCTCGCTCATCGAAAGCGACGACGATCCCGTCCGGTTTCCGCTCGCGCAGGATCTTCAGCAGCGTGGTCATGAATCCATAGACCGCGTTCGTTTGCAGGCCTTTGGAATTGTTCAGCGCCGGAAGGGCGAAGAATGCACGGTAGATATAGGCGCTCCCGTCGATGAGATAGAGCGTCTTGCGGCTGGTGTCATTCGTCGGCATGGCGGCTTACGAGTCTGGTGCGAGGGACAGGGGTGGTTTGTCGAACTTGGTGCGAATCGCGTTGAGGGCATGCAAGACGGTCGGTTGGCCGATGATTTTCGCCTCCAGCTTCCGCTTGCCTGGAAAATCCAGGAGTGAGATGCCGATGAGCATGGTCAGAATGCCTTGACCGGGGAGGAACAGCATGGCGAATCCGGCCAGGAGAAACACGGCCCCGACCGCGTTTTTGACGATGAGCCCAACCCATCGAAGGACCGGGTGGTGATCCTTCATCCAATGGCGCGGGGTCCGCGTGTCGAAATAGTCTGCCGGAAGCCGCACCATGATGAACGGGATGGCGATCAGGGTACCGATAAATCCGACCAGCGAACCGACTGTCAGCCAGATGAGCACGTGGACGGGGATATATTGTGTGATCGTCGCGAGAATGGCATCCATGCGGGAGCGATCCTAGCACGGGGGTTGTTCCCACCGGAAGGGCCAAGGTGTGGCAGGGTGCCGATGGTTTACCTGCGTCAGACGGCATCATATAATGCGCGAGTCGTACAACGGAGAGCGAATCCTTTATGGCCCGATGCACTCTCATGCCCTGGTGGGCACTGGTTCTGTTGCTGACGTCGCTCTTCCTGGGAGGCGGACCGGCGCCGGGTCTGTCCCGTGCCGCCGAGAGCGATGAGCTGCAGATCGAAGTCAGCAAAAAGGGGCTCGGGAAAGAAGTGGTCATCACGCAAGGCGCGAAAGAGTGGTTTATGATGATCGAAGTGACGCCGGAGAATACGGTTGTGGTCCGGCAGGAAAAGGATCACGACAAGTATCTCGTCGATGAAAGTGAAACCCACGACCGGCCGTTGGTTCCAGCCGAAGTGGATGCGGCGATTGCCGACTACGTCAATAGCGTGAAGGCCCGCGCCAGGAAGCAGTAACGGTATCATGTCGAAGAAGCCCAAATTCGTCATCTTTGCTCATAACGCCACCTACGATAAACTGCATCAAGTTGCGACGCTCGGTATGACGGCCGCGGCGATGGGCAAAGACGTGATCGTCGTGCTGTTGTTCTGGACGATCAAGAAACTGGCTGAAGGCAAGATCGACCAGATCGACTTTCCCCCGGAGTACGCGTCTTCAGCCGAGGAAGTCGCTCGCTTGTTGAAAGAGAAGAAGGTCCCGAAGATTTCTGAAATGTTTCAGGATGCCAAACATGTCGGCCATTTTCGCTTGATCGCCTGCAGCGCCGGCCTGGAATACATGGGTGTGGACGGCCGGGCGGTTGAGGAAAAGGTCGATGAAGTGCTCGGATTACCCGCAATTTTGAGTCTGACCGCCGAAGCGGAAACGAAACTCTTTATCTGAATGCGTCGCTCGTGAAGCGTCGTTCGTATCTCGCAAGCCGATCAGTTTCCACAACGGTTCACGAGATACGCTTCACCCTTAACGGCTTTTCTTCACTCCTACCCGATCGCAGTAGGCAGTCAGTTTGCACTTGCTGCACCAGGGAGAGATTGGCTGGCAGAGGTTCTGCCCGAAGGGCACCAACAGATCATTGAAGGTGACCCAATACTGTGCAGGGAGCTTCTGGCGCAACGCGTCTTCGCTCTCATCGGGTGTTTTTGTCTTGATGTAGCCCCAGCGGTTGCTGATCCGGTGCACGTGAATATCCACGCAGATGCCCGGTTTGCCGTAGCCGACTGTGACGACCAGGTTCGCAGTCTTCCGTCCTACTCCTGAGAGTGTGACCAGTTCATCGATGGAATCGGGCACGATTCCATCGTATACCTCCAAGAGTCGTTGACAGATCTGATGAATCGATTTGGCTTTTGTCCGGTAGAAACAGACCGGATAGATCGCCTGTTCAATCTTTTCGAGCGGAAGCTTCAGTATCGTGGCGGGCTTGTGCGCCAGGGCAAGCAGCCGCCCGCTGGCTTCACCGGTGGTTTTGTCTTTGGTGCGGAGGCTGAGGAGACAGGAAATCAGAATGCGGAACGGATCGCGGTTCGATTCGCGTGCCACGACAGCCACGACCGGTTCCTGCCATTGACGGACCTCTCGCCTGACGATCCTGATGGCGGCATGGATCTGGTCCTGACGCATCTGGTCCGACTAGCGTGGAGTGGGGGAACGCTGACCGAGGAGAGCGCTCGAGCGAACGATCAGCTACTCAGGCTTCCGCTTGGACAACCACTTCTGACGGCGGCGTTGAGCTTCGCGCAGTTTCGCTTTCTTCCTGATGCTCGGCTTCTCATAGAAACGGCGACGCTTCAGTTCGCGGAACAAACCTTCGCCTGCCAGCTTCTTCTTGGCAACCTTCAGTGCTTTTTCAACGTTGTTATTGAAAACTTTAATTTCCATCCGGTCCGACTTTCCACTTTCTCAGGCCGTGCCTGGCTACACCCATGACACTACGTACTAGGCGGCGGAGTGTAACATAGCCCCTTGAGTTCCTCAAGACTGTTGGAGATCTTGGTGATGCGCTCTGTCTGACTGGTAGCAACAGACTGATTTCGTTGAAGTTTTATGTTTGTTTTCGCGGTGTGCAGCCCGGCTTCGGTTGCGGCGATTGCGCAGATTATTCCAACAGTGGCGTCCGATTGCACGGCCAGCGATAGAAACGATCGAATGGCGGCGATGGTCTGTCCTGCCTCGCAGGCGAGTGCTGCGATCGTGAGCGGAACCTCGGTCGCCTGTTCAAGTGCAGCTGCGAGAAGCTGGGGACGGTCTGTGTGATCCACAGGGAGGCGTCGGGCTCTTGAGACTGCTTCATAGGTCTCACAGTCCTGTTGCATCAAGGCAGCAAGCCTTTGTCCGAGGCTGCTGAGTGATTGTTCGGGCTCTGACTGCTTCCCGATTCGAGCTCCCATGGTGCCCAATGATGCAGCGAGAGCTCCCGCCAGCGCTGCAACCGCGCCGCCGGCCGGTGTCGGGGTGGCGGCCGAGAGGACACGGAGAAACTCATTGATGCTTAGTTCCAATCCGTGATCGGGTGTAGCTGACCGGGCGCTCGCCAGTCTTGTTTCCAGAATTTGGGTGGAGTCGAAGTTCCCGATCTGTAAGAGCGACGAAGCGGCCTGATCTAAGGCGGCTTGGGGAACGAGGCCGATCAGTTCGCTCTCGAGGAGCTCCGTACCGGCCTTGGCTGCCTCGGCTTGCACTGCGCGGAAGGCTGCGGCCATCGACGTGACATGGTAGTCGGTCAGATTCATGGAGACCTGCACTATCCCACGGCTGGCCAGTGGCACGCCGATAGCTTTCAGGCAGGGCAGGCCGCCACTGGACTGCCGGATTGTGCGCGCGATGGTCTTCGCGATTGTGAGATCAGGGGTATTCAGATTCACGTTGAAGGCAATGAGGGAATGCCTGGCGCCGATCACAATCGCTCCCGCTGTCTCATGAAGCTGATCAGGCCCGAAGTCCGGTCGCCAATTCCGGCCAGCCGCCATTCTTGCACACAGCCCGGACAATCCTCCCTGTCTGATTGCTTCCAGCCTGGTGCGGTCCGGATGACGGGCTGCCTGTTCGTAGAGAAACACCGGGATCAGCAGTTCGGCTCCTACCCGTTCACCCAGCCGACGGGCGAGCTGTATGCAGTCCGCCATCGTCGAGTCCTGGATCGGGACAAAGGGAACGACATCCGTTGCCCCGATGCGTGGGTGCACCCCGGTGTGGCTGCGTAGATCAATCAGTTTCGTCGCAAGCCGAATTGCCTGAAACGCGGCTTCCAGGACGGCATCGGGACTGCCCGCAAAGGTCAGCACGCACCGATGGTGATCGGGATCGCTGGTTCGATCCAGGAGCCGGACGCCAGGGACCGATTCTATCGCCGCAATCAGCGCCTGAACGGTGGCGGGATTCCGACCCTCGCTGAAATTGGGGATGCACTCGACGATCTTTGACATCAACGCTCTTATCGTCAGAAAACGAAAAAGCCGGAGGTTCAAGTTCCCTCCGGCTTACCTATGTCTTCGTGTGCGAGGCCGCTCTGGCGTTACTTGGTCTTCTTGACGAAGGCTTTGTAGATCCGGCCGGAGGTGGCCTGCTCTTCTTCCATGCCGACCATTTGATGTCCGGTGGTGTCGCACCAGGCGGGCATGTCTTTCTTGATGCCCTCGTCGTCGGACACAATCTCGAGCACCTGCCCGAGGGTGAGTTCCTTAATTTTCTTCGAGGTCAGAATAATCGGCATCGGGCAAAAGTACCCGAGTGTGTCGAGCTTTACATCAGCCTGCATCGTTGGTATCTCCGTCTTTGATCGATTTATATAAAGAGGTTCACGCTGCCCTTCTTGGCTTCCGCCAGATAGGTCGTGACCCCGGCGAATTGATCGATCCCCTCGATCAACGTGTCCTTGGTAATGCCCATGAGGCCCATTGTCGTCGTGCAGGCGATGAACCGCACGCCCAGGTCGAGCGCCGTTTCCATCAACTCGGGGACTCCCGGCATCCGGTTCTGCTTCATGACGAGCTTCATCATGCTGGTGCCGAGTCCGCCGAAGTGGAATCGCGAGAGCGGGAGATTGTCGGCGCCTCCCTTATTCAGCATGCCGAACATGCGGCGCAGCCAGTCTTTCGCCGAGCTGGTGGCCCCTTTCTTGCGGATCGTATTCAATCCCCAGAAGGTGAAGAAGACGGTGACCTGCATGCCCATGGCGGCCGCGCCGGTGGCGATGATGAAGGCGGCCATCGCGCGATCCAGATCGCCGCTGAGCAGGACAATCGTCACCTTGTCCGGCTTCGATTCCTGTAACTGCGCCAATGTGGCGGATGGTTCTATCTGCGTCATCTGCATGGGTGCCTCAATCTTATGGTGCGGTGCGAACTGCCGCTATTTTCGCGGTGATTTGACTATAGTCTCCGTATCTTTTTCTTGTCAAGACAACGTGCTTGACCGAACTTGTGAGGCTGGCTATAGTCCCAACCGTATGTTTTCTTGCATGACACAGGATAGCCTATCGGCATGAGCACCGGCCTCGAACAGGATATCGCACCGTTACGCAGTCCTCCTCTGTTGGGTTTCTGGTATGCGGCCGCTCCCAGTTCCGATGTGGTCCCGGGCGCCATGAAGGGCGTGGTGCTGCTGAGCACGCCGATTCTCCTCTGTCGCACCAAGGATGGCCGTGTCTCTGCGATGCTCGACTTGTGTCCCCATCGGGGGATGCCCCTGTCCTTCGGGCGGATGGATGGGGATCGGGTGGAGTGTTATTATCACGGTTGGCAATTCGGTACGGATGGACGGTGCACGGCGATTCCCTCCCTGGTGAGCGATTCCCCGATCGATCCGAAGAAGATCTGCGTCACCTCCTATCCCTGTCAGGACCAGGACGGGTACATCTGGGTCTATATGGCGGACAGCCGCTATCCCGATCGACCGATTCCTCCGTTGATGCGGCATCCCCTTCCGTCGAGCCCCTATCTGATGTTTCAGCATTCCCAGATGCTGTCCAGCACACTTGATGACGGTGTGGTGGGGTTGATGGATCCGGCGCATGGCCCGTACGTGCATCAGAGCAGTTTGTGGCGGAAGCCCGCCAGCCAGCACGACAAGGCGAAGACCTTTGAACCGATCCCGAACGGATTCCGGATGATCGGCCATGCTCCGTCGAAGAACAGTCCCCCGTATCAATTATTGAAGTGGGTGTCCGGCGGAGAATTGCGTACCACCATCGACTTCGTGTTGCCCAATCAGCGGTATGAGTTCATCCAATGCGGCTCGCTGTGGGTCTCGATCCGGGTCTTGATGACCCCGATTACGGAACATGAAACCCGTATGGATTTCTGTGCGGCCTGGAACGCCTTCCGCTGGCTGCCGTTCGGCAAAGCGATCTTCAAGTACTTCGCCAAGGGCTTTCTGGCCCAGGACAAAGTGGCGATGGACCGCCAGTCGATCGGTCTCAAGTACAAGCCGCCGTTCCGTCTCGTCGGCGACGCCGACCAGCAGGCGAAGTGGTATCACAAGTTGAAAGCAGCCCATGTTATGTCGCTCCAGACCGGACAACCGTTCGATCACCCGCTCAAAGGACCGGTCACGTTGCGATGGAGAAGCTAAGGTTCTTCCTCGTTTGTCTCGCACTATCCATCAGTCTCGCCATGCTGTGGTATCCGTTTCGGGTCATGGCCCAAGTTTCGCAGGTTATATCGGTCCCTACGCTGGGCGTGCGAACTGGTGGCTTGCCCGGGGTGATCAATCAGGTGTTGATCCAATTTGAGCGAATCCCTGCTCAGAACGGACCCGTCATTGAATTCAGTGAAATCAATCTTGGCGGAGGTTCTCTGGTGGGCGAGGAGTGGAAAGACGGAGTACGCCATGCCGTGCAGGCCGTGGCCAGGCTCGTGGGAGAGGACGGACATGATTGGCGGATCACACTGAAGAATCGGGCGGTGACCGCTGTGACGGACGGCCGAAGTTCGAGCGGTGCCATTGCGGTCGGCATTCTGGCTGCCTATAAAGGCGATGCGCTGAGATCGGATATCGTAGTGTCTGGGGTGATTACGCCGGATGGGCGGATCGCTGTGGTGGGCGGATTACCAAGCAAACTTGAGGCGGCTGCCGGCGGAGACTATCGATCGCTGGTGATTTCACACCATCAGCCCTACACCTCCGATTGGCCTCAGGGAGAAGAGGCGGCGGCTCGCTTGCACGTCACCCTGATTCAGGTCCGCACGTTGGCTGAAGCCTATGAGGCGATGACCGGAGGCGGGCGTTAACGCTCTTTAGATTCTGTGGGCAGGATTAACTCCATCGCCCGCCGGATCTGGTCTCGAGAGCCGAGTAAGACCACGACATCGCCGGGGAGCAGTTTGGTTTTTTCCGACGGGTTCGACTCGGTCACCCCTGCCCTGGTCAAGGCAATGACCGAGGTGCCGGTTCGAGGCCGTAGCGACAGTTGGGCGAGCAGTTTGCCTGCCGCCGGCGAGCCTTCTTCAATCCGGCAGGTTTCCACTTCCACATCGCTGAGCGTCCCGCCGCGGAGATGATGTGCCAGTTCCGGCAAGTCGCTCCGGCGCAACAGGGCGTAGCCTTCACGCCGTACCTGTTCGGCCTTTCGCATGACGAATTCCTGCGGCATGTTGTACGTGCGGAGCACCAGGGCAAAGATTTCAATCGACGTTTCAAACTCCTCCGGCACCACGTCATCGGCCCCGAGCTGATGGAGTTCTTCCAGCTCCCGCAGATAACGGGTCCGCACGACGATGTGGAGCTTCGGGTTCAACCCTCTGGCGACCTGCACGGTGCGTCTGGCCATGAAGGGATCGGAAATCGCCACGACCAACACGCGCGCATCTTCGATTTTTACATGGCGGAGCACGTTCGGATTGGTCGCGTCGCCGTAGTACAGCGGAAGTCCATGCCGGATTTCCCGTTGAACGGTATCTCCGTCGAGATCCAGCGCGATGTAGGGCACTTCGGTTTCGCCCAGCACCCGGGCGAGGTTTCGCCCGTTCAAGCCATATCCCACGATGATCACGTGATCTTTGATCCGAAGATGCCGTCCTTCCGCTTCGAGCACATGGGCGGTCGTCCTGCCGGGAAACCAGTGGCGGAGCCGCTGCATCGCTTCGGCCCGGCGCGCGAGGTGCGGGGACCATTGCATGAGGAACGGGGTAATAATCATCGAACAGACGGAGACGGCCAGGAACACTTGATAGGGAGCGCCGGTCAGCAACTTATTTTCTTGTCCGACTTGCGCGAGGATGAAGCTGAACTCGCCGACTTGCGCGAGAGCCACGCCGGCCATGACGGCTGAACGTGGGGGGATCGCGACGGCGAGGACGGCTCCCGCTCCGGTCACGAATTTGATGACCAGGATGGCAGCGAGGAGGCCGGTGACGACGACGGGGTACTCAAGCAAGATCCGCCAATCCATTAAGATGCCGATGGACACAAAGAATAAGCTGTTGAAGCTGTCCCGAAACGGCAGCACTTCTGCCATGGCCTGGTGACTGAATTCCGATTCGGAAATGACGAGCCCGGCGATGAAGGCGCCCAGCGCCAGCGAGAGGCCGCCGAGCGACGTCAACCAGGCGATGCCGAGGCACAGGACAATGATGGTGAGGAGGAACAGCTCGCGGCTGCGGCTCCGGACAATGTGCTCTAGCAGTTTCGGTACGATATACCATGCAGCGGCCACGACCAGACCGACCACCACGACAGATTTTCCGAGGGTGAGGAGAATGGAAAGTGCGGCTCCTTCGCTGGGACTGGACAGAATCGGCGCGAGGAGGATCATCGGGACCACGGCCAGGTCCTGGAAGACGAGAATGCCGATCGCCGCGCGGCCGTGGAGCGATTCGCTGTCACCGTTTGCCGCGAGGGCTTTCAAGACGATGGCGGTACTGCTGAGGGAGAGCAGAAAGCCCCAGAAGATGCCTTGTTGCCAGGGTACCCCGGCGAGCATCGCTCCGCCCCAGACGATGGCGATGACGCCTCCGACTTGAATCGGCGCGGCAATGAAGAGCAGGCGTCGCAGTGAGGCCAGTTGTACGAGTGAAAATTCGATGCCGATCGTGAAGAGCAACAGGACCACGCCGATCTCGGCCAGCACTTGAACGGTACTGGAGTCGGAGATCAGATTGAATCCATGGGGGCCGATCAGTGCCCCGGCTACCAGAAATCCCGCAATCGACGGGAGCCGGAATTGATGAAAGACAAACACGACGGCAATGGACACCGTGAAGATGACGAGCAGATTGCTGAGGATGCTGTAGTCGGTCATGCGAAAGGCTGCCTGGATTGGGTGTGAAAAGTCAGGCGGGGAGATCGGCTCATCCCGTTCACGTCGCGCCTCACGATTCACATGATCTAGAGCGGAGAATACCTCAGCGGAGGGTCCCGAACAAGGTAAAGCTTCTTGTCGGACTCATCGGAGATGAGTAGAGTGAGCGGGGTGTCAGGAAAGGAGCCTGAATGATCCGCGCCATTCTGTTCGATTTTAACGGAGTCATTGCGGACGATGAGACTGCGCATGTGGAGTGTTTCTGCCGAGCGCTCCAGGAATTCGGCCTCACCCTCTCCAAAACCGAGTATTACGGGACTTACCTTGGGATGGATGAACGGAGCTGTGCCGCGCTCCTTCTGACGGCACGTGATGGTAAGAGTGACACCGGGTTAGTTCAGCGGATTCAGGACCGCAAGGCCGAGTTATTCCGGCACCATCCCGCCGCGCAGAAGCCGGAACTCTTTCCCGGTGTGATCGAGTTTGTGCAAGCCGCCGGATCATTGTGCCGGCTCGCCGTCGCCTCCGGAGGCCGTCGTGAGCAGATTGACCGGGCGCTTCGCGGGACCGCGATCGAACAGGCTGTCGAACTCATCGTGTCGGCCGAGGATTGTCCGGTCGGGAAGCCTGATCCTGCCATCTATGTTTTGACCTTGAAGCGGTTGAACGATTTCGTGAGGCCTCTCTTGAGGGCGGACGAGTGTCTGGTCATTGAAGACTCGAAGGCTGGTATTCGAGCGGCCCGGGCGGCCGGGATGCCTGTGCTCGCACTGGCGACGACCTACCCTGTCGAGGAATTGGGTGAGGCTGATCGCGTCATACCGTCGTTGGCCGGAGTCGATCCGGAATCGCTGCTCCGGCGGTTTCACTAGCGCGCGGGGCGTATAATCTCACGGACTTGATCGCGGCAAACCCGCTCCTGCTCTGATATTCCCCCTCCAAAGTGGCATAGACTCTCGCAGCCTCCATTGCGTAAATTGTAACTCTGACGACGCGATTCGCATCTTAGCGCTGAAAGGTGTCCGGTGCGCAGTCACAATTTTTATCCGGAGGTGTTCCATGGGCCTGAACCAGATGCTTTCCGTCATGATGCTGGTCGCGCTGACTGTTGTGAGTTCCGCGCATAGCGCTACGCCGCCTCTGACGGAACCGTCAGATACCTGGGAATGCCCGCAAGCCGACGGGACGTCGGTCTATACGAATAAAGAAAAGCCCGGCTGTCGTGTGATAGCGCTGAAGTCATTGTCGGTAGTTCCCTCATTGGACAACATGCCGCTTATTCCCCGCACGATCGGAAATCCCCCCTACCAGGCTCCTGTATCCCAGGGGTATGGGCCCGTCAGCGGAACGCAGAATGTGCCGGATTGGGCCAAAGACTGGCATGCCTCAACGACAGGAAACCGCGGTGACATTGCGGGATGTTTTGGGAATGGGTCAGGTTGAATGAAAAAACCAGAGGCGGAATTTTCTTTGGCTCTGATCCGTCCTACGGCGGTGATCTGAGCGGACAGAATCAGCGGGGATCCAGCTATTCCTTCAATGACAATGCCCGGTACCTGGCCTTGAACCGCATTTTCGGAACGGGGTTTATACCTGTCGGATGCCAGTAAGAGCCGGCGACTTAGCTGCGCAGTTTGGCTAAGACGGTGGCGGGATCCCAGTAAGCCCAGAGGATCTGGATTTGTCCCGCATCGTTGAATTCAAACACATCGATCCCCTGTACGTTGACCGGCTTGCCGTTCTTTCCGATTCCCTGCCCACGAAAGAGCACTGCGGCGCGATTATGCGCCACGTGGGTTTCTTCCGCTCGAATCGACACCTCCTGTAACGCACTCGCAATTGTGTGAAAAAGCGTCTTGAGCGCCGCATGGCCCTGTACGGGCGTGGCGCCATAGGGTTCATGGCTCACTGCATCGGCGGCGAAGCAGGCCGTCCAGGCGGTGGGATCAAGGGCACGCCAGGCGGCGAAATACCGGTCGACGCGGTCGCGAATCTCGTCGGGTGAGAGCGGCATCGGCAGTCCTTTCGTGGCCATCCGGTCAACGCGTTCTTCAGCACGGCTTAGGCGTTATAGAAATCTCGGTACCACTTCACGAAGCGGGGAATGCCCTCTTCGATCGGCGTTGCGGGTTTAAAGCCGACGTCACGGGCGAGGTCATCAATATCGGCATAGGTGGCCGGGACATCACCGGGTTGTAAGGGCATGAGTTTCTTCTCGGCTTTCTTTCCGAGGGCTTGCTCCAGGACTTCGATGAAGTGCAGCAGCTCCACCGGCTGATGATTGCCGATGTTATAGACCCGTGCCGGAGCGGAACTCGTGCCGGGATCCGGTTGCTCGCCGGTCCAAGCCGGATTCGGCGTTGCCGGGTGATCGAGCGTGCGAATGATCCCTTCGACGATATCATCCACGTAAGTGAAGTCGCGTTTCATCTTGCCGTGATTGAACACCTCGATCGGTTTTCCTTCCAGAATCGCCTTGGTGAAAATAAACAACGCCATATCCGGGCGTCCCCAGGGGCCATAGACGGTAAAGAAACGCAGGCCGGTGCAGGGCATGCGATACAGATGCGCGTAGCAATGGGCCATCAGTTCATTGGCCTTCTTGCTCGCGGCATAGAGCGAGACCGGATGGTCGACGTTATCGTGGATCGAGAACGGCATGTGGGTGTTTCCGCCGTAGACGGAACTGGAGGAGGCGTACACCAGATGGTCAACCCTGGCGTGCCGGCACCCTTCCAGAATGTTCATGAAACCTTCGATGTTGCTCTCTGTATAGGCGTGAGGATTGATCAGTGAATAGCGTACGCCGGCTTGCGCGGCCAGATGCACCACGCGTTTGATCCCGTGATCGGCAAAGAGCGCCTTCATACCTGCGCGGTCGGCCAGATTCAGTTTGAGAAAGCGATGGCCGGTGGCATGGGCTAGTTGAGCCAGCCGTGCTTCCTTCAAGCGGACATCGTAGTAGTCGTTGACGATGTCCAGGCCGATGCCCTGCTCGCCGCGCGCCAGTAAGCGCTGGGCCACATGGAAGCCGATGAATCCGGCCACGCCGGTGACAAGAATCGGGGATTGTGCTCCAGCCATTCTCACGAACTCCTTCACGGTAAAGAAAACGATGTGCCTACGCCCGCCCACCTGACTTCATGAACGGGGGCTCGCCGTGGTCCAGGCGGTGCAGTGTCAGCGGTGTCAAGGATTCACCCGATGAGACCACTTCCACACGGCCGTCCTGGTTGGCCCGATAGATATCGAGCGCTCGAGCGTAATGATACCCGCAACCCTGAGAGGCGAGAAGGTCTTTCAGCTTTTCCGGACGTTCCCAATGGGCCGTGAGCAGCGCAGTCCTGGCAGGATTCCGCTGACTGAACATGAACGAGAGGTGGTCCGGGTACCAATCCGCTCCTCCGGTCGCGTAGGAGACAAACAGGTTGGCCTGTGCTGCGGCGCAAAGGTCTGACAGGTAGGCATTGGTGAGATAGCCGTTTTCACCCACGTCCAGCCACTGCCCGGGATGGGACAGCGACGCATGGGCGGCATAACTCCGTACCTCCAGCAGTTGCTGCTGTGAGGCCAGAACGAGCGAGATCGGTCCGTATTTCGCAACCAGGTGATGAATGATCTGTTCTTTGAGCGCGGAACGGCCATTGTTCGTGGGACCGCTGTCGGCATGCACGAGGATGTTCAGTCCGCGGTCGTGGATCAGGTAGCAGTTTCTCGGCATCTCGAGATCACAGGGGTCTTCTCCGTAAAACGGCACCGACACGACGGATCCGCCGTCGAAGTCCCAACGCTCGCCGTGCGCCAGTTCCACCACTCGTCCGAAGCCCATCTCGCGTAAGAGCCCGAGATAGTCGTAATGCAGCTTTTTGCGATTGCGCCGGCTGGGCACGATGATCGGCGTTTCTTTTGGCAGATGCAGGAGTGTCCGTGGATCGACGTGATCGTCGTGGTCGTGGGTGAGAAACACCGCAGCTGGCTTCGGCAGCAACGCGCCCCACAACGATGGCACCGACGATTCCGCAAACCAGGGAAGCAGCCAGGGATCGAAGAGCAGCATCTGCGATTGCTGGCGGTAGAGCAGTGCCGCATGTCCGAGATGCACGAGATCCCTGTCCTGTACGACGTCGAGCCAGCGCTGCCGGATGGTCGATTGTGCTGTGCCAATCAGGCACTCATATTGGTGCAGCGATTCAATCAACTTGAGCAAGACCGGCTGCGCTTCGCGCGGCGCGGTCATGACCACCGTCTTGATCTCCTCGGTTTGATGGGTGCCGTCCAGCACGCCGAGGACTTTTCCCACCGCCGGGCCGAGGAGTCGCTGGTCGAATCCGATCGGAATGGCCTGCCGCTTGACCGAATGTAAAATGCGCATGCCGCCGTTGGTGACCGTTGCGGATTTCGTCGTATCGGTCGGGAACTCCCACTGAAACGTGCCGTCGGGTTTCCGCCCGCAGCGAATATGTTGTTTGAGATAGGGGCGCGAGTTCACCAGTTCC
>Ga0105090_10000610_pt1 | contig 18075 bp, 19 predicted proteins | sample PPLLak3March2015_FD_79110 | JGI IMG/M metagenome (GOLD analysis project Ga0105090, IMG submission 79110) | Freshwater sediment microbial communities from Prairie Pothole Lake near Jamestown, North Dakota, USA - PPLs Lake P7 Core (1) Depth... | ecosystem: Environmental > Aquatic > Freshwater >... | reverse complement strand
TCCGTCGAAGTGGACAAGGCGCTGACTGCAAGCGTTGTCGATGTTTGGAGCGCTGGCTCAGTGGTAGCCGGTAGGGTCCAATTGCTATGAGCCGAGTGGGCCTTGGTGAATCCCCTGTGTTATCGGCCGATTGTTTCGAATATGGTCCTCCTCGCATCGGTGGAGTCGTTCGGTGTCAGCAGCATCAATGGGCCTTCCTCTTGCTACGTCGCGCGAAGGAGACAAGAAATGAGCAGCGCCATCCGTCTGGGTCTGTTGTCCTGTTTGGTGCTCCTTTCCGCTTGTGGCGGCGGCGAGAGCACGGACCAGTCCATGCAGCGCGAGACCCCTTCGGCGCAATCGAACCAGGCCATGACGGTCCAACTGCGCGTGCTGTCCAGCGCCCCGCAGTGGGTTTCGGGAGGTGACGCGCGCGTTCATGTGCGGGCCGCCCCGGGATTGCGCGACAAGTTGGAGTTCCTGCTCAATGGCAAGCCGCACAGCGTTTCGATGCGAGAGGTGTCCGATGGCCTGGAGGGCCTCGTCACTGGGCTAAGGCTGGGAAGCAACCTGCTCCAGGTGAAGCATCGCAATGCCAACGTGCGCGACGAGATCGTGCTCACAAACTGGCCGATCACCGGCCCGATGTTCACCGGTCCACAGCAGACACCGTTCGTCTGCACGACGATCCAGGGTGCCGTTGGGCGTCAACCGCTCGTCGACAGCACGACTGCACCCGGCTACAAGGTGACTGACGCCAGCGGCAAAGTGATTGGCTACAGCCGCGATTGCTCGATCGACACGATCTTCACCTACTGGTACCGCGCCGCCAGTGGCGGCAATTTGAAGCCGCTGCCGACCGATGGTTCTCGACCTGCGGATATGGGCTCGGTGACGCTGGCCGATGGACGCACAGTCGACTTCATCGTGCGCCGCGAGCTTGGCTCGATCAACCGCTTCCTCTATAGCATCGCCATGCTGGCGCCGGCGCCGTCCGCCGACAGCGCCGCCAAGGACAACACCAATCTGTGGAATGGCAAGCTGCTGTACTGGTTCCAGGGTGGGGTCGCGATCGGACACAGCCAGGGCACGGTGCACAGCGGTTCAATGAACCCGGATGTTCTGTCGCAAGGTTGGGCCATCGTGCACAGCAGCGGAAACAACACCGGCACCCACTACAACATGAATCTGGCCGGCGAGACCGCCTTGATGACCAAGGAGCGCTTCGTCGAGCGCTACGGCGTCCCGCTTTACACGGTGGGCCTGGGGGGCTCGGGTGGCGCGATCCAGCAGTACCTGATCGCACAGAACCACCCGGGCGTGCTCGATGGCCTGCTGCCGGTGCAGAGTTACCCCGACATGGTCACGCAGACCATCCACGTCGGCGACTGCGAACTGCTCGAGTACTACATGGACGCCACCGACCGAGCCAACGCGAAGTGGCGAACGACGAAGAACCGGACCTGGCTCGTCGGCTTCAACGCCGAGCAGGACGACGTGGGCAACAACCCCAAGGTGAACGACCCGCTGGCGGGGCTGAAGTTGGCCCTCGGCTTCAGCACCGCCAAGGGTTCGACCGAGTGCATCCCGGCCTGGAGAGGCCTGACACCGTTGGCGATGAACCCACTGTACGGCCAGGCGCCGAATCAGCAGTTCTACGAACCTCAGAGCGATATTGCCGCGATCCGCTGGACCCACTACGACGATCTGCGCAACGTCTACGGTGTCGACGGCACCGGCGCGGCGCGCGTTACCTGGGACAACGTCGGCGTGCAGTATGGCCTGCGCTCGTTGAAGGAAGGCAAGATCACCGCCGCCGAATTCTTGCACCTTAACTGGAACATTGGCGGTTGGAAGCATCCTAGCCAGATGGTCCAGGAGACGTTCCCGTTCTTTGGAACCTCGCAGGCTGAGATCAACAAGGCGCTCACGATACCCGGCTACTTCGATCCATGGAGCAGCAAGAACAGGCTTGCCAGCGCGGGGGTCGGCATGCCGATGCCTCGCAGTGTCGGCGACCCGATCGCGATGCGTGCCGCGTACAGCTCGGGGCACGTATTCAGCGGCAAACTCGAGGTGCCGACGATCGATCATCGCCAGTACATGGAACGTGAACTCGACATGCACAACGCACACCAAAGCTTCGCGGTGCGCGAGCGAGTTCTGCAGAAGAACGGCAACAGCGACAATCTCGTTGTCTGGTTCACCGACACGACTCCTGGTACGCCTAAGGCCAGCCAAACGCTCGAAGCGCTGTCCGTCATGGACAGGTGGTTAACCAGTATCCGCCTCAACCCGGGCAAGGGAATCGTAGGCAACAAGCCGACAGAGGCCGTGGACGCCTGCTACGACCTGCAGGGCAAGCTGATCTACCGTGGCGGCGACGCGTGGGATGGGATCCTGGATGTAGAGGCTGCCGGTTCGTGCACCCAGAAATTTCCGCTGTACGGCACTTCACGAATCGTCGCCGGAGCGCCGATCGAGGGTGCCGTCTATGCCTGCGCAAAGAAGAGCGTGGAGCAGGCCGTGGCCGACGGTACCTATGGCAACTGGACCCCGGATGCTGTGCAACTGGCACAGCTGAAGGCAATCTTTCCAGACGGCGTGTGCGACTACAGCAAGCCCGACACAGCCAGGCCCTGACGCGCCTGGCAGAGCGAAGGTTGGCTTCGCCGTGCGGCGCGGCTTGGCTCAAAGGCCGATTACCGGCGTGGCTCCGTCACGCTTCGAATACGGGGACGATACAACCTGGGCCTGACCCGGCGAGTCCGCTCGCTTCACTGTGGCAGACGGTTGGCTTGATCGAGGAAATCCAGCTGTACACGCAAGAGGCGCAGGCTCAGGTCGATCTCGCGAACTTCAGGGTGAGCAGGTGTATAGCGTTTCAACAGGTCGGCTCGCTTCTGCTCGAGCGACTGGATGTTCTTGACGATCTCGGCTCTGCTGCGCATCGGGGGCGAAGGCAAAGCGGTCAGCAAACGCTCCAGGGTCGTTACCCGGTCCTCGAGCTTCCGTAGACGTTCTTCAACTGCTGGCAGGTCATTTGTGGCGGGGGCCGGCGGTGCAGCACAGCCCGCCAGCAGCACCAACCCGATCATCGTTGCCGAGACGGGATGCGACCGTGCTTGGCCGGGCAGGCTCAATCCAGGTTTCCTGTTGCTGTTGGAGTGCATGGTCGGAGTCAGGCTGGCACCTACCGGTCCACCAGCACACCCAGAAGGTTCACGCAGCGACGCTTGGGCCGTCTGGGTGTGTGCGGTGCTGCGGATGGACTTCGGCCGGATCACGCGCTCAGGTCTTCAGGCGATCGTTCTGCGGGAACATGGCGCGGCGCGCCTCGTCGTCCATGTCGGTCTTGAAGGCATGGCGATCCTTCAGCGCAGCGGCACGTTGCGCCGCGGGCCGCTCGTTCACCGTGTCGAGCAGGCGCTGCACGTTGGGCAGCTGCTGCCAGGCGTCGGCGCCGAGCGCGAAGGGGACCGCACGCGCCCAGCCCCACACCGCCATGTCCAGCAGCGTGTAGCGCTCGCCCAGCATCCAGGGCCGCTGCGCCAGCCGCGCATCGAGCAGCTTCCAGTGCCGCCAGGCTTCGAAGTCGTAGCGGTTGATCGCGTAGGGGTTGGGCTCGGGCGCGTAGTGCTTGAAGTGCACGCACTGGCCGGTGAACGGCCCGATGCCCGAGGCCACGAACATCAGCCAGGACAACATCGGCCCGCGGTCCTGCGGTTCGGGCAGGAACTGGCCGGTCTTCTCGGCCAGGTAGAGCAGGATCGCGTTGCTGTCGAACACGGTGCTGGTGCCGTCGACGATCACCGGCACCTTGGCGTTCGGGTTCAGCGCCGTGAAGGCGGGCGCGTGCTGCTCACCCTTGCGCGTGTCCACCGGCACGGCCTGGTAGGGCAGAGCGGTCTCCTCCAGCATCAGGGCCACCTTCATGGGGTTGGGGGCGAGCGAGTAGTAGAAGGTCAGCATGGCGTGCGTGGTCGGGGTGGGTCTTGTGTGACGCATTGTGGCCTGCCGCCTCCGGTGCCGTGTGCGGCCCAGCCATCTATTCCACGGCTCCGTACAACTGAAACTCGTAACCAGTGATGGCGCCGGCGCTGCCGCTGTGGTTCTTCAGCGAGCGCACCTTCAGGTACCTGGCCTTGACCGGCGGGAAACGGAACTCCTGGTACGGGTTTCTCATGATCCGCATGTTCTGTGTCGAGAACGTGCCGATGGATCGGTAGACGCCGCCGGGATCGTCGGCGACGAGCAGTTCGAAATCGCGCAGGTTGGTGTCGCTGGCGCTGGGGATTAGCACCGCGAAGGTGTCGAAGGTCGCGGCGCGTCCGTTCTTGAAAGCGAATACCGCCTCGCCCGAGTCAACCCACGCGTACGTGTCCTCCTTGCCATCGACCACCATGATCCAGCGCTCGTGCGAGGCGGTGACGATCTCGCCGCCTTCGGCCGGCGACAGCAAGTTGGTGCGCCTGCCCGGAGCCGACGGCTGCGCTGCGCCATCGGCACCGGGCGCCGGCGCGGCGGTCGCCGCAGGCGCAGCCGGTGCGGGCACGCCGGTGGGCTCCGGCGCCACGCGGGCCGTTTGCGCCGGCAACGGCTGGGCCCCGGACTGCGCCGGCTGTGCCGACCAGCGCATGACGGCGAAGGCCGCGAGTCCGATCGCGCCGACCAGGGCCACGATCTTCACCGTCGCCAGCCTGGATGTCGTCCTCGGCTTGGCCGCCGGCGCCTGCGGCAGCGGGCGTGATGCGGCCGCGCCAGGCGGGTACTTCAGCAATTGCTCGACCGCCGACACGAGCTTCAGGTATTCCGGATGGTCGTCTTCACCGGACCAGCCGCTCAGATCCGCGGACTGTATGCGCTTGAACTCGATGGGTGGCAGCACCGCGTCGATCAAGGCCGGCACCAGCTTGTTCTGTGCTACCGCCTCGCTCGCCTCGGTCTTCACCCAGTTCGACTTCACCGACGCCGCGGACCACAGCACGATCACGCACCGGGCCTCGTGCAGCGCTTCCTGGATCACCTCGTCGAACACGCGCCCGGGCGGAATGGTGCGGTCCCACCACACGCCGTGACCTCGCTCGGACAGGCGTTCCGTCAATGCCTTGGCGCGTTCCTTGTCCGGGCTGGCGTAGCTGATGAAGATGTCGGCCATGGAGATGGGTTTGGTACGGGAGCGGCCTGGCGCCCTCGGCGAGGAAACGTGGCTTCGACGTCTCCGGCAACGTCTGCATCCCCTGCTTGTGCAAGAGGCCACCGAAGCATAGGAGCTTCGAAGGCCCACGGCAACGCTCAGCGAGTCTCCGGGTGCCGGCGCCGCGACAGGGGTGCCCGGGCCGCCAGCCCGCCGAGGCCGGCTTGGCCAGGGCCGGTGCAGGTCGTCCACGGTGCAAGGTCATCCGCCGGCGACGAGCCGGCAACGCACCACGCCTTCGGCAGGACGTTGGCTGCCGCAAGCTGATTTCGTTGCGTCGGCGGCCGGACGGCGAGGCGGGCTATGCTGCACCTCCCTCGCGCCTTCGTACCACCTACAAGGAGACCTCATGCTCGTCGTGCACCACCTCAACGACTCGCGCTCGCAGCGCGTGCTCTGGCTGCTGGAGGAACTGGGCCTGCCCTACGAGATCCGCCATTACCAGCGCGACGCCGCGACGCGGCTGGCGCCGCCCGAACTGCAGGCAGTGCATCCGCTGGGCAAGTCGCCGGTGCTCACCGACGACGGCCGCACGATCATCGAATCGGGCGCCATCGTCGACTACCTGGTGCGCCGGCACGGCGGCGGCCGGCTGCAGCCGGCTGCGGAATCGCCGCTGTACGATGAGTACCAGCAGTGGCTGCACTATGCCGAGGGCTCGGCGATGCTGCCGCTGCTGCTGAAGCTGTACGTGTCGCGCCTGGGCGATGCCGGTGCGCCGCTGTGGCCGCGCATCGAGAGCGAGATCGCCAACCACCTTGGCTACGTGGACCGCTCGCTGCAGGGCCGCGACTGGCTGCTGGGCGCCGAGTTCAGCGCGGCCGACGTGCAGATGAGTTTCGTCGGCGAGGTGGCCGGCGCGCGCGGCGGCCGCGACCGCTTCCCGAACCTGCAGGCCTGGGTGCAGCGCTTCCAGCAGCGGCCGGCCTACCAGCGCGCGCTGCAGCGCGGCGGGCCCTACGCCTACGGGCGCTGAGGCGCAGGCCGGCGCGCCAGCACCTCGATCGGCAGTACGCGGCCCTCGTTCATGGCCCGTGCGATGTTCGCCATGGCGCGCGTGGCCAGGTCACCGTGGATCAGCATCACGGCGCGGTGCGGCGGTTTCTCGCCTCGCTCCACGCGCGCGCGCGAGCGCGCGCCATAGGCACGCGCCTTGTCCAGCGTGTTCTCCAGTGTCAGCAACTCGAAGCCGGCGTCCAGCAGGCCCTGGCGCGTCTGCTCGGGCGTGACCAGGAAGCTGGTGGCGGCACTGGCCGCCCAGGGCGTGGGGTAGTCGATCTCCGCGCCGCTGCCGCGCGCGATCTCCGACAGCACCAGCCATGCGCCGGGTTTGAGCACCCGCCACAGTTCGCGGTACAGGCCGGCCTTGTCGGCGATGTTCATCGACACGTTCATCGAGTACGCACCGTCGAACGCCGCATCGGGCAAAGGCAGGGCCAGCGCATCGCCGACGCGGAAATCCACCCGCTGCTGCAGGCCCAGCTGCCGCGTCAGGTGCGTGGCCACCGCGCAGAATTCGGCCGTCAGGTCGACGCCGGTGATGCGGCAGCCGAAGCGCTGCGCCAGGTAGCGCGCCGGCCCGCCGATGCCGCTGCCCACGTCGAGCAGGTGGTCGGTGGCGGCGGGCCGCACCATGGCCGCCAGATCCTCGGTGGCTTCCAGGCCGCGGCCGTGGAACTGGTCGTACGGTGCCAGCGCCTCGGCCGTGGGCCGGGCCGGGTCGACGCCGTCTTCGGCCAGCGCGGCTTGCAGGCGCTGAAGCAGGTCGCCCCGGGTGTAGTGGTTGCGGATGTCGTCCTGCATCGGTGTTCCTGGCATGTGTACGGCGCGCGCCGACGTCGATTCGTCTGGCGCAATGTGCCTTGCCCGCCGGGCACGGCGACCTCGGGAAAGTACCGGGTGGCTTCGCCGCTGGCACGGGTCTGCGGCCAAGCGGCCGCTGGTAGAGTGCCCCTGTGATGGAGATCCTGTCCTTCCTGCTGGACTTCGTGCTGCGCATCGACAAGCACCTGGCCGAGTTCGTCACGCTGTACGGCCCGTGGGTGTATGCGCTGCTGTTCGCGATCATCTTCATCGAGACCGGCGTCGTGGTCATGCCCTTCCTGCCCGGCGACTCGCTGCTCTTCGTCGTCGGCGCGCTTTGCGGCCTGGGGCTGATGGAGCTGGGCATCGTCATGCCGCTGCTGATCTTCGCCGCCATCGCCGGCGACCAGGTGAACTACAGCATCGGCCGCTACTTCGGCCCGAAGGTGTGGCAGTGGGAACACTCGCGCTTCTTCAACAAGCGCGCGTTCCAGCAGGCGCACGATTTCTACGAGACCTACGGCGGCATCACCATCATGCTGGCGCGCTTCCTGCCGTTCATCCGCACCTTCGTGCCCTTCGTGGCCGGCGTGGCCGACATGAGCCGGCGCAAGTTCACCATGTACAACATCGCCGGCGCGCTGGTGTGGGTCATCAGCCTGACGCTGCTCGGCTACTTCTTCGGCAACCTGCCCTGGGCCAAGGCCAACATGAGTCTGATCATCTGGCTGATGATCATCGTGCCCGGCTTGATCGCGCTGGGCGGCGCCTGGAAGGCGCGGCGCAACGCCGAGCGCGGCACCGCCTGAGCGCGCCGCTCAGGCCAGCGCGCGGCGCAGCGCCGCGGCGCAGATCTGCACCGCGACGTTGGCCTCGTCGATGACGCGCCCCATCGTGATGAAGCCGTGGATCTGCCGCTCGAACAGGACGTGCGTGCAGCGGTTGCCGGCCAGCGTGAGCCGGTGCGAGTATTGCAGCGCCTCGTCGCGCAGCGGGTCGTAGCCGGCGGTGAGCACCAGCGCCGGCGGCAGGCGCGACAGGTCCGGATGCAGCAGTGGCGAGGCGCGCCAGTCCAGGTCCTGCGCCTTGTCGGTGATGTAGTGGTCGTGGAAGTAGGCCATCGTGTCCGCGGTCAGCAGGTAGCCCTGGGCATTGCTGGTGTGCGAGGGCCAGCCGCGACGCTGGTCGGTGGCCGGGTAGATCAGCAACTGGAAGCGCACCGGCAGGTCGCCGGCGTCGCGCAGCGAGATGGCCACCACCGTGGCCAGGTTGCCGCCGGCGCTGTCGCCGCCCACCGCCAGCCGCGAGGCATCGACGCCCAGTTCGGCCGCATGGTCGCGCATCCAGCGCGTGGCGGCGATGCAGTCGTCCACGGCCGCCGGAAAGCGGTGCTCGGGGCCCATGCGGTAGTCCACCGCCAGCACCGCGCAACCGCTGCCGATGGCCAGCTCGCGGCACAGCGTGTCGTGCGTGTCCAGGTCGCCGATGACCCAGCCGCCGCCGTGGAAATAGACCAGCACCGGCGGTGCCGCGCGCCGCTCGCCCGCGGGCTGCGGGTGGTACAGGCGCAGCGGAATCGGCCCCAGCGGCCCCGGCGCCTGCAGTTCGCGCGTTTCGGCGATCGGCGGCGGGTCGGGCTGCGTCACCGCGCGGCGCTCGCGGTAGAAGGCGCGCGCGTCGGCGGGTGACAGCGTGTGCGTGGGCGGAATGCCGCGCTCGATCATCATGTCGAGCAAGGCCTTGGCATGCGGGTGCAGCATCGCGGGGCTCCTTCGTGGGCTGTGGGTTGCGGCCTCGGGTGGCTGGGCGGCGTACGCGCCGGCCGGGCGGAGGGAGTAATGTCGGGCGGACAGCCGCACGCCGCTGCGCGCCGCCAGGCGAAGCCGATTGTAGAAACCCGCCCCGCGCCGCTGCCGACCGGGCAGGCCGCGGCGGCCGCGCGGCGGCCTCGGCCACAATCGGCCGTATGGCGCAAGATCCGAACCCGACAACGAGCAGCGAAGCCTGCCGCCGCGCATGCTGCCTACAGAGTCGGGGCGCATGACGAACCCTCCGCCCGGTGCGCAGCGGCGCAGGCTGCGCTGGCTGCTCGCCGCGGCCTTGCTGCTGGCGCTGGGGACCGCTGCCGCCCTGCGCTTGCGGCCCGTCGAAGTCGACGCACTGCGTGCGCAGCCCCACCCGCTGACGCGCACGCTGCAATTCAGCGCGCGCGTGCAGACGCCGCAGCGCGTGGACATCGGCGCCACCATCACCGGACGCGTTGCCGCCGTGCCGGTGAAGGAGGGCGACACGGTCGCCGCAGGCGGGCTGCTGGTGCAGCTGGAGGACGACGAGGCACGGGCCGCGCTGGCGCAGGCCGAAGCCTCGCTGCGGCAGGCACTGGCGCGACGCGACAGCCAGCGTGCGGTGCAGCGGCCGGCGGCCGATGCGGCCCTGGACCAGGCCAACGCCACCTTTGCCACCGCCGAACGCGACCTGGCCCGTTCGAAGGAGCTGGTGGCGCAGGGCTTCGTCAGCGCGGCGCGCATCGACGAGGCACAACGTGCGGTGGACATCGCGCGTGCGCAGCGCGACAGCGCCCGTGCCGCCGCCGCGGCGCAGCGCGAGCGAGGTGCGGAGGCCGTGGCTGCCGACGCGCAGCTGCAGTCCGCGCAGGCGGCGGTGCAGGTGGCGCGTGCGCGGCTCGACCAGTCGGCGCTGCGCGCGCCGGCGGCGGGCCGCGTGCTGCTGCGCGCGGTGGAGCCTGGGCAGATCGTGCAGCCCGGCCGCGCGCTGCTCAGCCTGGGTGTGGAGGGACCGGTGGAACTGGTGGCGCTGGTCGACGAGCGCTTCCTGGGCCAGCTGCAGCCGGGGCAGAAGGCGAGCGTGGTCGCCGACGCCTTCCCGCGCCAGCCCTTCGACGCCACGGTGCAGCGCCTGGCGCCGGCGGTCGATGCGCAGCGCGGCGCGGTCGACGTGCGCCTGCGGCTGCCGGGCGCGCCGCCGGCCTTCCTGCGCGAGGACATGACGCTCAGCGTCGAGGTCGTCACCGGTCAGCGCGACGCCGCGCGCGTGCTGCCGCTGCGCGTGCTGCGGGGTGCGGCCGAAGGCGACCGTGCCGAGGTGGGCGTGGCCGAGGACGGCCGGGTGCGCGTGCGGCCGATCAAGCTCGGCTTGCGCACGCTCGACCGGGCGGAGGTGCTCGAGGGCCTGGGCGAGGCTGACCTGGTGCTGGCCGACCCGGCCTTGGCCGAGGGCACGCGTGTGCGCACGCGCCTGCTGGCCGATGGACAGGCGGGCGGGGCGCGCGGCGCGGTCAGCCGCGACCTGGGCAGCGGCGCATCGCCGATGAGCAATTTCGGCCGCTGATGACCGCGCGCCGCTGGCCCCCGCTGGGCTTCGAATCGCGCGTGGCGCTGCGCTTCCTGCTCGAAGGCCGCTTCCAGAGCCTGCTCATCGTCGTCGGCGTCGCCGCGGGCGTGGCGGTGGTGGCGTACATCACGGCGCTGATCGGCGGCCTGCAGCGCAACACGCTGGAGAAGACGCTGGGCGCGCAAGCGCACGTGGTGCTGACGCCGCTGGAGGAGGTGGTGGCCGCGGCGCGGCCGCGCATCGACGGCGAGACCGTCGTCGCCGACACCCAGGCGCGGGCCCAGCGGCTGCGCACGCTGGCCAACTGGCCTGCGGTGGTGGCGGTGCTGGAGCAGCGCCCCGGCGTGGTCGCCGTCTCGCCAATGGTGGCCGGCGCGGCGCTGGCGCAGCGCGGCGAGGCCACGCGTTCGGTGAGCGTGGCCGGCGTGGAGCTGGAGCGCTTCGACCGCGTCATCAACCTCGGCAGCAAGCTCGTCGACGGCACGCTGCGCCTGGCGCCGGGCGAGGCCATCGCCGGCGTCACGCTGGCCAGCGACCTGGGGTTGCGCGTCGGCGACCGCTTCACGATCAGCACCGGCACGCGCCAGGAGAGCCTGCGCATCGTCGGCCTGGTCGACCTGGGCGTGGCCGAGCAGAACCGGCGCAGCGTCTACGTGCCGCTGCGCAGCGCGCAGAGCCTGTTCGACCTGGCCGGCGGCGCGACGCGCATCGACCTCAGCCTGGCCGACGTGTGGCAGGCGCGTGCGCTGGCTGCGGAGCTGGCGCGCGAGCTGCCCGCCAAGGTGGAGAGCTGGCAGGACACCAACGCGCAGCTGGTGTCGGCGCTGAACGCGCAGAGCGTCAGCACGACCATCATCCGCGGCGTGGTCATGGTGGTGGTGGTGCTTGGCATCGCCAGCGTGCTGGTGGTCAGCGTCGTGCAGAAGCAGCGCGAGATCGGCATCCTGCGCGCGATGGGCGCGACACGGGCGCAGGTGATGGGCGTGTTCCTGGTGCAGGGCGCGCTGGTCGGGCTGCTTGGTGCGCTGGTCGGCGTGCTGATGGCCGCCGGCATGATCGAGCTGTTCACGCGCTTCGTGAAGGGCAGCGACGGGTTGCCGCTGTTCGCGATCACCCTGCCGCCGCGCGTGGCGCTGCAGGTGGCGCTGCTAGCCTGGGGCGCCGGCGTGCTGGCCGCGCTGGCGCCGGCGCGGCGCGCCGCGCGCATGGACCCGGCGCAGGCCATCCGGCTGTGAACGCCGTGACGCCGCCGTTGCTCAGCCTGCGCGGCCTGCGCAAGACCTACAACGCCGGCCGCCCGAACGAGGTGGAGGTGCTGCACGGCATCGAGCTCACGCTGGGGCAGGGTGAGTTCGCGGCGCTGATCGGGCCCTCGGGTTCGGGCAAGAGCACGCTGCTCAACATTCTCGGCCTGCTGGAACGGCCGTCGGACGGCGCGCACGAGATCTCGGGCCAGAGCGTGCGCGCGCTCGACGACGACGGCCTGACCGCGATGCGCCGGCGCACGCTGGGTTTCGTCTTCCAGTTCCACCACCTGCTGCCGGCCTTCAGCGCGCTGGAGAACGTGACCCTGCCGGCACTGGCGCGCGACGGCCACGTGAGCATCGCGGTGCGCGAGCGGGCGAAATCGCTGCTGGAGGGGGTGGGCCTGGCGGCGGCGATGCAGCGCAAGCCGCCGGAACTGTCCGGCGGCATGCAGCAACGGGTGGCGATCGCGCGCGCACTGGTGCTGCAGCCGGCGCTGGTGCTGGCCGACGAACCCACCGGCAACCTGGACACCGCATCGTCGGACGAGGTGTTCGCGCTGCTGCGGCGCATTCACGGGGAGGACGGCACCTCTTTCCTCGTCGTCACGCACGACCCGCGTCTGGCCGCCCGCTGTGATCGTGTGATCGAACTGGTCGATGGCCGTATCGCACGCGACGCGCCGGTGCTGCGCGGCGAGGGCTGATCGCCGCACGCGCCAGCCGGGGGACGGGATCGGCGCCGACTTCGCTGAAGAAGGCCCGCCGGCGCGGCGCGGCCGGACATGCGGATCGAAGAGGGCGAAGACGCGCCACCGATGCTGCCGGCGACGCAGCGCTTCAGCGGGCGGTAGATCGAGCTGTTCCAGCGCGACCAAGACTGCGCCGCGATGTCCGACACCGCCGCGCCGGCGCCGGACGGTGCGCTGAAGGAGCAGCCGTCCTTTCTCCGTAGCTACGGCGAGTCCCCGCGCGCCCTGCAGCGCTCCGAGCGCGATCGCCATGTGCTGCCGCTTTCCGAAGCCGACCTACACATCACTTCGTGGCCTGCAGAGTATGTGGGTCCGGTCGACGGGGGCCGACTGAAGTTGGGCCTCTTGGCCGGCGTCACAGTCTTCGACCTCGAGCGGATCGGGAGCCGATTCACGCTGTGCCGGCCGCGCATCGATCCCGGGGGCATCGGGCAGGTGATGGCCAAAGGCCCGCTGACGATGGAAGCCGGCTTCCGCACCGACGGCGACGCAGACCGCTTGCTCTGCGAACTCCAGCCCTGAACAAGCTTGACGCCACGCCTTCGATAGAAAGGTGTCCGGGCTCGGTGCCGGCTGGCGATCGATGGACTGGCACGTTCGCGCGGTAGCGGCGCAGAGCGGTCCCATACCAACAGCCTTCACCGCGGAGGAACGGAGGACGCAGAGTTCCGCAGAGGAGGCAAGAGCTTCTTTGCCTCTGCGCAAACTCTGCGGGCTCTGCGTACTCTGCGGAGAATGAATTCGGCTGTTCGCGACCGGCCGCTACGCGCCGAGCAGTCGCCCGCTGAACAGACGAACATCGGCGGCGCAGCAAGCGAGTATGCGAAGCCGTCAGGTCAGGCCCCCAGGGCATTTGGTAACCTGAGCGCACACGCCACGAGGAGAACCCATGTTCGACACCGCCATCGCCGGCAGCCTGCCCAAGCCCGAGTGGCTGGCCGAGACGCAGAAGCTCTGGCCGCAATGGAAGGCGCACGGGCCGGCGCTGCAGCAGTCCAAGCTGGATGCGACGCTGCTGTGGATCAAGGCGCAGGAGGACGCGGGCCTGACGATCATCGGCGACGGCGAGATGAGCCGGCAGCATTTCGTGCATGGCTTCCTCGAGCAGGTCGAGGGCATCGACTTCGAGCACAAGGTGGAGATGGGCATCCGCGCCGACCGCTACAAGGCGATGGTGCCGCAGGTGGTGGCGCCGCTCATGCTGAAGGGTCGCGTGCACGAGCGGGAGGCGCGCTTCCTGCGCGCGCACACGAAGAACAAGATCAAGTTCACGCTGCCCGGCCCGATGACCATCGTCGACACCGTCGCCGACCGCTTCTATGGCGACCGTGTCAAGCTGGGGATGGCCTTTGCCGAGCTGCTGAACCAGGAGGCGCTGGCGCTGCAGGCCGACGGCGTGGACATCGTGCAGTTCGACGAGCCGGCCTTCAACGTCTACATGGACGAGGTCAACACCTGGGGCATCGCCGCGCTGGAGCGCGCTGCGCGAGGGCTGACCTGCATGACGGCCGTGCACATCTGCTACGGCTACGGCATCCCCGCCAACGTCGACTGGAAGAAGAGCCTGGGCCAGGAGTGGCGCCAGTACGAGAAGATCTTTCCGGCGCTGGCTCGCAGCTCGATCCGGCAGGTGAGCCTGGAGTGCGTGCACTCGCACGTGCCGCCGCAGCTGATGGCGCTGCTGCAGGGCAAGGACGTGATGGTCGGCGTGATCGACGTGGCCAGCGACCAGGTGGAAACGCCCGAAGAGGTGGCCGACACGATCGGTCTGGCGCTGCAGTACGTACCGCGAGAGCACCTGATCGCCTGCACCAACTGCGGCCTGGCGCCGATGGATCGCGATCTGGCACTGAAGAAGCTGGAGGCCCTGGCGCAGGGCGCTGCGCTGGCGCGGCAGCGCCAAGCGGCTTGAGGGCTATCGACCCCGTTTGGCGGCCTTCGCGCTGCCGATGCCGATGCCGGTGGACGACTCCGCGCGAGCCCGCGCGTTGCGGCATCGGCTCAGAGGCGTCTCAACTGGGACGAGGCGGCGCACAGGTGTCGCCAAGCTCTACCCATTGCACGCAGCCAGAACCCTTCGCGCTGCAGCGCTGCTGCGACGAGACGGCAAGCTCAGCGACAGCCGGCCGCCGCCATGCGTGCGCGCAGCTTGGCGGCAACCTGGCGCACGGTCGCGTTGCCCGAGCGTTCCGCGGTCAGCAGGCACTCGCATGCATAGCCGGGGTCCGACTGCAGCTTCTCCACGTGCACATGCACGCCTTCACCGGCCAGCAGCCATTTCAGCTCGACGATGTCGACCAGGCGCAAGGCGCCGTTCTCGGTCAGGGAAATCGCATTCATGGGTTCGGTTCAGGGCCCGTTCAAGCTATGACACGTTAACGCGTGAAGTTGATCCATGGCTGACTGGGATTAGAGTTGTTGCCCCAGCACTTGGCGCCGCAACGCGGTGACGCGCCCTCACGATGCATCCTCCGCCCCCGTTGACCGCCCTGTCCGATCTGGACGCCCAGTTGCGCAGCGCAGGATATGCGGTGCTCGACGCGCCGTCACTCTGCCGGCTGAGCGCAGTTGCGCTGCCGCAACTGCAGGCCTGGGATCGTTTCTGGGATGACTTGCCGCCCGATGCGCACCTGCGCGACGGCGGCCGCTATCGGCGCCGACGCCACGGCAGTTTCGTCGTCGATGGCGCCCAGGCGCAGGCGGTGCCGCACCGTGCGCACTGGCAGCCCCTGGAATACAACGCACTGCACGGCGGTTACGAGCGCTGGTTCGATCCGTTGCCACCGGCACTGGTGGCCGACATGGCCTGGCAGCCGCTGCTTTGCGCGATCGGCCGCTGTGCCAGCGCCTTGCGCAGGCCGCAGCGCTGGTTCGTCGAGGCGCATGCCTTCCGCATCGAGACCGGCAGCGACGGCATCGGCCGGCCCACGCCGGAAGGAGCGCACCGCGACGGTGTCGACCTGGTGGCGGTGATCCTGGTGGCGCGCCGCAACGTCAAGGGCGGCGAGACGCGGGTCTTCGACGCGCGCGGCCCGCAAGGCCTGCGCTTCACGCTGGCCGAGCCCTGGAGCGTGCTTCTGCTCGACGACGAGCGCGTGATCCACGAGACCACACCGATCCAGCCGCGAGATGCGAGCCTGCCCACGCAGCGCGACACGCTGGTGCTGACCTACCGTGCCGGCGGCTTCCAGGATGCCCGCTGAGCTATGCTGAAGCCATGAAGCTGGCGATCGGTTTCGACGACGTGCGGCAGGCCGCTGAGCATTTGAAGGCGGTGGCCCACCGCACGCCGGTGCTGCGCTCGCGCAGCGCCGACGAGCGCAGCGGCGCCAGCGTGTACTTCAAGTGCGAGAACCTGCAGCGCATGGGCGCCTTCAAGTTCCGCGGCGCCTACAACGCGCTGAGCCGCTTCACTCCCGAGCAGCGGCGCGCTGGCGCGATCGCCTTCTCGTCGGGCAACCATGCGCAGGCGGTGGCGCTGTCGGCGCGCCTGCTGGGTATGCCGTCGGTGATCGTCATTCCGAAGGACGCGCCACAGAGCAAGCTGGACGCCACCCGGGCCTACCAGCAGGGACAGCCCGGCAGCGAGGTGGTTCTGTTCGACCGCTACACCGAAGACCGCGAGGCGCTTTGCAGCCGCCTGGCGGCCGAGCGCGGTATGACGATGATCCCGCCCTACGACCACCCGCACGTCATGGCCGGGCAGGGCACGGCGGCGCTGGAGCTGATCGAGGACGCTGGCCCGCTGGATGCGCTGCTGGTCTGCGTGGGCGGCGGCGGGCTGATCTCCGGTTGCGCCGTCGCGGCCAAGCATCTGCAGCCGGACATCGCGGTCTATGGCGTCGAGCCCGAGGCCGGCAACGACACGCAGCAGAGCCTGAAGCGCGGCGAGATCGTCAGGATCGACACGCCGCGCACCATTGCCGACGGCGCGCAGACGCAGTCCAGCGGCAAGCTGACCTTCCCGGTGATCCAGGCGCTGGTGAAGGACGTACTGACGGTCAGCGACGCGCAGCTGGTGCAGACGATGCGCTTCTTCGCTTCGCGCATGAAGCTGGTGGTCGAGCCCACGGGCTGCCTGGCCGCGGCGGCGCTGCTCGAAGGCGCGATCGACCTGCGCGGCCAGCGCGTCGGCGTCATCGTCAGCGGCGGCAACGTGGACCTGCAGAGGTTCTGCGCACTGCTGGCCGGCGCGGGGTGATCCGGCTACGATGCGCGCCATGTCCCGCACCGTCGGCCACCGCGATCGTTCCGAGTGGATCCTCGACCCTGTCGAGGCGCTGCGCCGTGGGCGGGCTCTCGATGCGATGCTCTCCGGCGCCCGCCTGCCTCGTCCCCGCGGCGTCACCCGCGCGACCCACCATGCCATGAACCAGATCGACGACGCGTTGCAGCTGCAGGCGGCGCGGCGCCTGAACCCGGTGCGCTGAAGCGCAGGACGTGGAAGCAGACGCACTGCTCGGCCTGCTGCGCCGCTTCCAGGCCGAAGGCGTGCAGTACATCCTGGTCGGTGGACATGCGGTTCGGCTGAACGGCTTCGTGCGCGCCACCGAAGACATCGACATCCTGCTGCCTTCGTCGACCGACAACGGCCGGCGCGTGATTCGCGCGTTGTCGTTCCTGCCGTCCAGCAGGGAGCTGGATCCGGCATGGTTCGAGGCGCAGGCTGAACAGCCCGAGAACATCCGGGTGGCAGATGAACTGCTGATCGACCTGCTGTTTGCGGCCAATGGGCAGACCTACGAAAGCCTGCAGGACCATGTGCGCACCCTCGTGATCGACGGCGTGGCCATCCGCACATTGGACATCGAGGGCCTGCTGAAGACCAAGACCGACTACCGCGCCAAGGACCGCATCGACCGCGCCGCGCTGCTCGAACTCAAGGCGCGGCTGAAGCCGTCGTGACGCTCCGTTTAGGGTTTGGCTATGCGCGGTTGCGCGCGCGCACGCCCTCGCGGCGCGCCTCGATGGCGGCGGCGCCGACCTGCGCATTGAACTCGCGACTGCGGGCCTTCTCCAGCCGCATGCCCTCGCCGAAGCTCAGCGCAAAGCCGTCGTCGATGATCGCCTTGTAGCGCGACAGCATCTCCGGCAGGCTGCTCAGCATGTCGGCGGCCAGCGCGCGCGCCGCCGGCAGCAGCTGCTCGGCCGGCACGACGCGGTTGACGAAGCCCCAGGCCGCGGCCTGCTCGGCGCTGACCCAGTTGCCGGTGAGCGAGACCTCGCGCGCGCGGTAGATGCCGATGGCGCGGCTGAGTTTCTGCGACAGCCCCCAGCCCGGCGCGATGCCCACGCGCGCATGCGTGTCCGCAAAACGCGCCTGTGGGCTGGCCAGCAGCACGTCGCAGGCCAGCGCCAGCTCGAAGCCGCCGGTGACCGCAGCGCCGTTGATCGCGCCGATCACCGGGCCGCGGAAGCGCTGCAGCGAGCTCACCGGATCCTTGGCGTTGACCGAGCCTTCGCGGCCGCCCACCGCGGCGCGGCCGCTTCCCAGTTCCTTCAGGTCCAGCCCGGCGCAGAAGGCCTTGCCGGCGCCGGTGAGGATCAGCACGCGCACGGCGGGGTCGGCCTCCAGCTCGTCAATGGCCTGTGCCAGCTGGGACATCAGCGCGCGCGACAGCGCGTTCAACGATTCCGGCCGGTTCAGCGTCAGTACGGCAAAGCCGGCGGGATCGATCTCGGTCAGCACCAGGGGTTCGTTCATGGTTGTTGCTCCAGGGGGCGTGGGGTTTCGTCAGAACGGGGCCGG
>Ga0105090_10000609_pt1 | contig 18088 bp, 14 predicted proteins | sample PPLLak3March2015_FD_79110 | JGI IMG/M metagenome (GOLD analysis project Ga0105090, IMG submission 79110) | Freshwater sediment microbial communities from Prairie Pothole Lake near Jamestown, North Dakota, USA - PPLs Lake P7 Core (1) Depth... | ecosystem: Environmental > Aquatic > Freshwater >... | reverse complement strand
GGCCTCGCGCAGCGCCGGCTCACCCAGCGTGGACCGGTACGACGCCAGGCCCGGCAGCGCCGCGACGATCGCTTCCTCTATGAGCGCCGGCGTGGCATGCGGCCGCTCGCCGATGCCCAGGCTGATCGGCGCAAGCCCGGCGGGGGGGACGATATCGCGCGTGAGTTCGCGCCAGCGTTCGAAGGGGTAGGGATGCAGTCGCGCCAGCAGCGGGTTCATGTGGGGATTATCCCGAAGCCCACGCAACCCGACTGCGCACAAGATCTCGCCATGCCCGACTGGAAAAGCGCTCGCTTCGCATTCGCGTGGCTGTTGCCGCTGGCGGTAGCCGCCGGCGCCTGGGTCTCGCCCTGGGCGGCGTGGGGCGCGCTCCTCGGCCAGCAGATCCTACTGGCGCTGGCCGAGCGCGTGCCTGCGCTGCAGCACTCGCCGCCGCCGACGCCACAGACGCGCTGGCACCGTGCCTGCCTGTGGCTGCATGTGCCGATCCAGGCCGCGCTGCTGGCGCTGGGGCTGTGGCTGGTCGTCACGCGCAGCCTCGGGCCCTGGGAGGTCGCCGCGCTGGCGTTGGCCGTCGGCGGTGTCTGCGGCACCCAGGGCATCACCTATGCGCACGAGCTGGGGCATTCGAAATCGCGCGCCGACCGTGTACTGGCCTGGGTGCTGATGTCCAGCGTCAACTACGCCCACTTCATGGTCGAGCACTACCGCGGCCACCATGTGCGCGTCGCCACCGCCGCGGACCCGGCCAGCGCGCGCCGCGGCGAAGGACTGTGGCGCTTCCTGCCGCGGACGCTGGCCGGCAGCTGGCGCAGCGCCTGGCGGCTCGAGGCTCGACGGCTGCAGCAGCGGCGGCGCGGCTGGCACCGCAGCCCGCTGGCCTGGGCCGTGGCGGCGCAAGCGGTCTGGCTCGTGGCACTCGCTGCCGCGCTGGGGCCGCTGGCGCTGCTGTTCTGGATCGTGCAGTCGGCCCATGCGGTGTTCCTGCTCGAGGCCATCAACTACATCGAGCACTACGGGCTGCAGCGGCGCGTGGTCGGCGGCCGGCCCGAGCCCTTCGGCGTCGGCCACGCCTGGAATGCCGACGCCGTGCTGACCAACTCGATGATCGCCAACCTGCAGCGCCACAGCGACCACCACATGCACGCCTGGAAGCCGTACGCCGAGCTGGCCGCGCTGCCCGGGCCGCAGCTGCCGACGGGCTATGCCGGCTGCCTGTTCCTGGCCTCGGTGCCGCCGCTGTGGATCCGGGTCATGGAGCGGCGACTGAGCAAGCTTGCCGGGGCCTGATCGCGATCGCGCCGCGCCGCGGGTCCCGTGGACTCCGCGTCGTGCACTGATCGTCTTCGCGAAAGGCAGGGCAACTCACGGCGAAACCATCGGTTCTCCGTCATTGAAATGAAGCGGCATTGAGGCCGAGCAATACGTGGCGGCGCGAACGCGTTCGAATGGCAGCGGGAGTGGCGCGCTGTCAGGCGCGTCAGGACGACTCGCCGACCGCTCTGGGCGCGCAACATGGCAAACGCAACTCACGACTTCGACTGGCTGGTGATCGGGTCAGGCTTCGGCGGCAGTGTCTCGGCACTGCGACTGGCCGAAAAGGGCTACCGGGTCGGTGTGCTCGAGTGCGGACGGCGATTCGAGGACAAGGACTTCGCCAGGACCACGTGGCAGCTCGGGCGCTTTCTTTGGGCACCGGCGCTGGGCCTGAAGGGAATCCTTCGCCTGTCGCCCTTCAGGGACGTGTTCGCCGCCAGCGGCTGCGCCGTGGGCGGCGGCAGCGTCGTCTATGCCAACACGCTGTACCGCGCCAAGCCCGAATTCTTCCGCAACCCGCAGTGGGGCGCGCTGGCCGCGTGGGAGCAGGTGCTGGACCCGTACTACCGCACCGCCGAACGCATGCTGGGCGTGCAGACGGTGCCCTTCGAGTCGGTGAATCAACGGCTGATCCGGGACGTGGCTCGGCACTTCGGCACCGAGGGCAGCTTCTGCCGTACCCCCTGCGGCGTCTTCTTCGGTGAACCTGGCCAGACGGTCAGTGACCCCTACTTCGACGGCGCGGGCCCTGCGCGCACGGCGTGCACCAGGTGCGGTGCCTGCATGGTGGGCTGCCGGGTCGGCGCGAAGAATACGCTGCTCAAGAACTACCTGTGGTTTGCCGAGAAGCGAGGGGCCGTCGTCCTGCCGGAACACGAAGTGACCGACGTGGTCCCGATCGGTGCACCCGATGGCAGCGACGGCTACCGCGTGACGACCGAACGCCCCGGGGCTTGGATCTTTCCGCGCCGCAGGCACTGGACGGCGCGCGGCATCGTCTTCGCAGCCGGCACACTGGGCACCAACCGCCTTCTCGCCAACTGCAAGCTGCGCGGCTCGCTGCCCCGGGTCAGCGACCGCCTGGGCGAACTCGTGCGCACCAACAGCGAATCGATACTGGCCGTGCGCTTCCCCGACGATCGCAAGGCCTGGAACGACGTCGCCATCAGCTGCAGCATCCACGCCGATAAGGACACCCACATCGAGCTGGTCAACTATGGCCAGCATGCCGACTTCATGTCCCTGTTGTGCACGGTGCTGGTGGGGCAGGGCGACCGGCTGACCCGGCCGCTGCTGTGGCTGGGCAGCGTCACACGGCATCCGCTGCGCTGGTTGCAGACCCTGTGGCCGGTCGGTTGGAGCCGGCGCATGGTGATGCTGCTCGTGATGCAGTCGCTGGACAACGCGATCGCGCTGCGGGCGAGCAAGCGTTGGTTCGGTCGCGGCTACCGCCTGCGCACGCAGCAGCACCGCGACAAGCCGAACCCGACCTACATCGCTGCGGGCAATGCCGCCGCGCTCTGGCTCGCTGCGCACACCGGCGGCATCGCACAGAGCAATTCCCTCGAAGCCCTGGGCAACATCCCGACCACGGCGCACCTGCTGGGTGGTGCCGTCATCGGCGTCGACGCGACCCGTGGCGTGATCGATCGGCACCTTCGTGTCTTCGGGTACGAGAACATGCTCGTCTGCGACGGTGCCGCGATGCCGGCCAACCCGGGCGTCAACCCATCGCTGACGATCACTGCACTGGCCGAGCACGCGATGTCGGCCATCGCTCCTGCCGGGGCAGGGGGGCCTGAGTCAGACCTGACTTCGACGGTTCCGGGGCACATGGACCCGGTTCTGGCGCGTCAGGCTTGCGCAATTGGTTGAATTGGCGAGCCCGTTGGGGGCTGAGTGGGAGTGGCCGGCCGGGTCGGCCGGCCATGGGCGGCGGCACGTGGCTGCCGGCGCGGTCAGTCGTTGAACCAGCGCTTGTCGGCGCGGCTTTCCCAGTCGCTGATCTGCTCCTCGGCCACGTCCTGGGCAAGGCCGTAACGCTCCTGGATCTTGCCGGCGAGTTCCTTGCGCTTGCCGGCGATGACGTCGAAGTCGTCATCGGTGAGCTTGCCCCACTGCTGCTGGACTTTGCCCTTGAGCTGCGTCCAGTTCCCTTCGATGATTTCCCAGTTCATGGTGCTTCCTTTCCTTGGCGGTTGAAGGGTCCGAGCTCCGGCCGGTGCTGCGGCGGGACCCGGCCGAAGGGTCTCGGTCGGCGCGCATCGTGTGTGCCGGGCCGATGACTGCAGTCTAGGAACGCAGCCGGCCGTCATCCATCGGACGAAGGGTGGCGCCGTTGTAGGACTTCGACCCATCGGCCGCGCCCGCCCTCACCACAGCAGCTGCAGCGCGTGCGACAGCGCCTCGCCCACCCGCTGCGACCACGGGCGGGCGGCCCAGGCCTCGGCGGTGATGCGCCTGCAGGCGGCGACGTCATGACACAGACGGGGACGCGGCCGGCCTTGACAATCGGGCGTCGCTTTCGAGGAGCCCGACATGCAGACCCTGCCGCCGATCCGCCTTGTCCTTGTACTTGCCTGCACCGTGGTCGCGTTCGGCCTCGGCGCCTGTGGCGAAATGGCCCGGCTCTCGGTGTCCGACGGGACCGGACCCACCCCGAAGTTGCCGCCTGCGCAGCCAACGCTGCTGCCCACGGTGAACATCGCTCCGGCGCAAGGCTGGCCGAGCGGCGCAGCGCCGCTCGCGGCCGCGGGCTTGAGCGTCGTTGCCTACGCCAGGGGCCTGGACCATCCGCGCTGGCTGTTCGTGCTGCCCAACGGCGACGTGCTGGTGGCCGAGACCAATGCACCGGCCAAGCCCGAAGGATCGATCGGCTTCAAGGACTGGGTGGCGGGCCTGGTGATGAAGCGCGCCGGGGCGGGCGTGCCGAGCGCGAACCGCATCACGCTGCTGCGCGACGCCGACGGCGACGGCGTGGCGGAAGTCCGCTCCGTGCTGCTGGGCGGGCTGCACTCGCCGTTCGGCATGGCGCTGATCGGCGATCGTCTCTTCGTGGCCAACGCCGACGCCGTGTGGGCTTTCCCCTACCGCAGCGGCGACACCACCATCTCGGCGCCCGGCACGAAGCTGGTCGATCTGCCCGGAGGGCCGATCAATCACCATTGGACGAAGAACCTGCTGGCCAGCGCCGACGGTCGCAAGTTGTACGTGAGCGTGGGCTCGAACAGCAACGTCGCCGAGCGTGGCATGGAAGCGGAGCAGGGGCGCGCGGCGATCTGGGAGGTCGATGTCGCCAGCGGCGCGCACCGCATCTACGCGTCGGGCCTGCGCAATCCCGTCGGCATGGCCTGGGAGGCCACCACCGGCGCGCTATGGACGGTGGTCAACGAGCGCGACGAACTGGGCAGCGATCTGGTCCCCGACTACCTGAGCTCGGTGCGCGATGGCGGCTTCTATGGCTGGCCGTACAGCTATTTCGGGAGCCACGTAGACACGCGCGTCGAGCCTGCGCAGCCGGCGCTGGTGGCGAGCGCGATCGTGCCCGACTACGCCCTCGGGCCGCATACGGCGTCGCTGGGGCTGGCCTCGTCAGCGGGCAGTTCGCTGCCCGCGCCGTTCGTGGACGGCATGTTCATCGGCCAGCACGGCTCGTGGAACCGCCGGCCGCACAGCGGCTACAAGGTGATCTTCGTGCCGTTCGTCGGCGGCCGGCCGTCGGGGATGCCGATCGACGTGCTGAGCGGCTTCCTCAGCAGCGACGGCAAGGCCTTCGGGCGGCCGGTGGGCGTGGCCGTCGACAAGCAGGGTGCGCTGCTGGCTGCCGACGACGTCGGCAACGTGGTCTGGCGCGTGACAGCGCAGCAGTGAGTCCTACGCGAACAGAGAGCCGCAGACGCAGGAAGGGGCGGCTACTGCCGCCCCTTCGCCTCGACGCGTCAGGCTGAGATGTTTCCTGGCCAGACGGCCCCGAAGTTCGTTTGCCCGACCAGCCCGTTCAAGGCCTGGACGCAGCCAGCGCCCGTTCGGTGGCTTCCGTCTGCCAGGCGTTGGTGGCGACGTCGATGTCCTTGGCCTTGTCGCCTTCGAAGTCGATCTGCACTTCGTAGCTGTGGCCGCCCTTGACGATTTCGTACTCGACGTAGTCCTTCTCGTTTTCGTTGACCGAGGTCACCTGGTAGCCCATGGTCTTCAGCTGCCCGCTGTAGAAGCTCTTGTCCTTGCCGGGCGGCAGCGACTTCTCTAGCTGGTCCCTCTCCGCGTTCCACGTCGGCATGCGCCCGCGGTCGCTGTACGCCTCGTTGCCGCGTTCGAAGCGGCTCGCCATCGGCATCTTCTTGCCGCCCATCGCCGCCTTGGTGGCGTCGTGGCGCCACATGTTCGTCGCCACATCGACCTTGATGGCCTTGCCCGCCTTGTCGAAGGACAGCTGGACTTCATAGGTCTGAGTGCCCTTGACGACCTCGTACTCGACGGCGGTGGGCTCGTCGGCATTGACCGACGTGATCTGGAAGCCCCGATCGCTGAGCGCCTTCGGGTAGTAGGCCTTGCTCTCGCCGAGCTTGAGTTCGCGTTCGAGCTGCTCCTTCTCGGCGGCCCAGGTCTTCATCTGGACGCGGTCGCTGTAGCTGGTTCGGTCAGACGCAGCGGGCGTTGCGCCAGTGACAAACTTGCTGTCGGCTGCCCCAGCCGTCAGTGGCGCCAGCAGACAAGCGCTCACGGCAGCGATGGCCAGGTTCATCCTGGTGGGTTTGCAGGTCATGGTCGAGTTCCTTTCATGGGGGAGTTCCTCTCCGCTGGGGTGAGGTCGACGTGGGTAAATTGGACGGGCCGCGGGGGCTGCACGACACGCAGATCGCAGAGCTCGCCTTGCATGGCCTTGTCCAATGGCCTCATGCTGCGCCGTTGGCGCGAGCCGGGCCATCGGCAGGAGTGCCTTGTTGTTGTCCGACGCTTCCTACAGCCGGCAACCCGTCGGGTCTTGCGGCGCGGCAGGTTCGAGCCAGCGGTCGAGTGCCGATCTCGCCGACGCGACGATCGGCTCGGCGCGGCGAGAGGTCGGTGTGAGCCTCCGTGCTGACAGCATCTGGCGCGGTGGCGATGGAGAGCGATCCCGGCCGAGGAACCTGCCAGCCTCAGTCGTATTGCGCCGCGACGCCGCCGTGTCCCTGACCGTCATCGGCTCCCTCGACGACCTGCTCCAGACTGGCCGCAAGTCTTGCGTCGAGCCGGCGCAGGCGCTCGAGGTCCTGGCGCGCACGAACCTTGTCGCCCTGCTGCATGAACAGCACCCCGCGGTACATGTAGGCCTGCGCGAGGTCCGGCTTCAGCTCGATGGCGCGGTTGTAGTGACCGAGCGACGCCGCGAAATTCTGGCGACCTTGCATCCGCAGCGCGAATGCAAGGTTGTTGTGCGCCTCGGCGAGTCGCTCATCCAGGGCGAGCGCAGCCTCGAATTTCTCCTGCGCCTGCCGGAAGTCACGGGCCATCAGCAGCGTGACGCCGTCGTTGTACAGGCGCACCGCCTCGGCGCGCGAACCTGCCTGCGGCACCGGCAGCGGGTCGCTTTCGACAGCATCGGCGGTGCCGATCGCGAGCGTGAGCGTGAGCGCGAGCGCCAGCGCCCAGGATGCCAGCAGCGACGCGGGCAGCGATGCCCGCGGCCTGCTCATCGTGTCACCGACTGCTGTGCCAGCTTCAAGCCGGGCATGCCGACATCGGCCTGCGCGGTCTGGCGCGTGACCCGGTCGGCGTAGTCGTGCGCCTTGCCGGTGTCGCCGGCGCGCTCGGCCGCGACGCCTGCCCCCGCCATCGCGCGCAGGCGGTTGGGCTCCTTGTGAAGCACGGCTTCGAATTCACGCAACGCACCGGCTGCGTCCCCGCGTTCGAGCAGCGCCGTGGCCAGCACTTCGCGCGCCGGCAACAACGGTCCCGGCGTGACGGCGTGCTTCTCGCTCGCATCCTCGCGGTCCGAGGCCTTCTTCAGCCCGGCGATACCGTCTTCCGTCTGGCCCGCCTTGAAGGCGGCGAAGCCGCGAACGACGTCGATCTGAATGCCGATCTGCTCGACCCAGTAGCCGATCTTCAATTCGGTCGCCGCATCGCGCAGCCGCGCCAGGCGCGCGAGTTCGGCATCGGTCGCCGCGCCGTCGCGAAGCGCCGCGGCCCCCAGTGCACGGGCATAGGCATTGGCGGCTTCGGCCTGCGGATACTTGGCCCATGGGTAGCCATCGGCCGCCGGCGTGAGCGGCAGCTTGGCCGCTGTCGCCCAATCGCCGCGCTCGAGTGCGAGCCGTGCCGGTATCGCCGCATAGGCGTAGGCAGCTGCGAAATTGTCGGGCCGCTTTACGATCGCGACCGCGCTGTCGCGCACCGCCTGCGCCGCACGGTCCTGTCCCATCTGCAGGTGGGCATAGGTCAGGTAGTCGTAGGCGTGCAGCGTGTTGGGGCCACTGGCCGTATCGGTCCTGGCCGACACCAGGTTCGCTGTGACCGAGTCGCTCCAGGCTCCGACGCGGGTGAAGATGTGAGACGGCATGTGCTGCGCGTGCGAAGCAGCCGGGGCGATCTTGCTGTAGCGCTGCGCCGCAGGCAGTCCCTGCTTGGCCAGAGGCGGATAGTCGTAGCTGTGGATCAGGTAGTGCGCGGCGCCGGGGTGCTCGGGCTGCTTCGCGAAGATCGGCTCGAGCAGCTTGGCGGCGCGCAATTGGTTGCCGTATTGCTTGTCGGCCGGGTCGAAGTTGGCCGACAGCACCAGGCCGTGCAGGACGGTCGCCTCGCTGTCTTCCGGATGGTTGGCGGCAACCTTCTCCAGCCCGCTCTCCAGCGCCTTCGCGCGCGTGCGGTGGTTGAGCTTGTCCGCGTCCTGGAAAAAGGCTGCCAGTGCTTCGACGTAGTCGCGCTCGCGCGGGGTGGCGAGACCTGCCTTGCGCGCCTGCACCATCAGCGCCGCGCCCTCGGCCAGCGTCTTGGCCGACACGTTGCCGGGCCACACGAAGGGGTTGTCGAGGGAGGCCAGGGCTCGCGCCCAGTGCACCATGCCGCAGGTCGCATCGGCGGCCAGCGCACGGTCCAGCGGCGCCTTGATCTGCTCCCATGCGAAGGAGTGGTAGTACGCCATCGCGAGGTCGAATTCGCGCTGCGCCTCGGCGTTGCAGCTGACCTTGAAGTGCACGGTCCCGAGTTTCACGTCGGCGTCGTGAGCTCCCGCGGGAAGGATGGCGCACAGCGCTGCCGCGGTCAGTGCGTTGCGGATCGGATGCAGTTGCATGCTCGTCTCCTGGTGGGCCGGTCGGTAGTCCGTCACTTGCGTGTACGGGCCAGGCATTTCAGGCGGACGCCAATGGCGATGTCAATCCCACGGAAATGACCACGTCGCCAAGACCACCATCGCCGTCCCAGAAGGCGATCGTCACGGGAGCACTTCATGAGCCGCATAGGTGTCCCAACGGATGGGGCAGTTCCACGGCCCGGACGGACCGAGATACGGAAGCGGCGGGAGGCTGTCGGCCAGCACGATCGACAGAGGACGGTGCAGTCCCCGGCCTCGAGCTGGCCCGCGATCTGCTGGGCCAGCAAGTCGAAGGAGCCGCGCAGGCCAATCGGGCCCGGTGGCCGGCCTCGACGCTGTTCGGCCGAGGCATGCCCCGATCGGACTGGCTGCGGCGACGGGCTGGTCTGGAACTTCGGGCTGTCGGCGCCTGAGCTTGTGACGGGAGACGACGAACTCAGCGCTTGCCCGCCGCGCGGGACTCCGAAGCGCCGGCCGGCGCTGCCGACCCGCCTGCGAGTGCTGGCCACGGTGCCGGTTCCGGTGCAAACCGGAGCCGGCGGTAGAGCAGGATCAGAGCCGACGCGCTCAGGGCGGCCGCGCCCATGGCGCCGTCGGACAGCAGTTCGGTCAGATGGGCGAGTACACCGGGACTCACCTCGTGGACGAAGAGCGCCAGTTCGCGGATCTGGTCGCTCGAAAAGCGCGCTGCCAACTCGATCGGGATCGGGCCCGCAATGGCGCCATCGCGCTGCAGCAGCGTCGCAAATGCGCCCGACGCCACGCCGACGAGGCTCAGGGTGCCCAGCGGCCGCAGCAGGCAGGCCAGCATGTCTGCTCGCAAGGGCGCGTTCGCCTGGCGGTAGACGCGCGACACCAGACGTGCAACCTCGACCGCGACGCCTTGCCTTGGGGCAGGCGAGCGGCCCGGTACATGCACATGCAAGGTGCTGCCGTCGATACGCTCCTGCATCTGCCAGGCGCGCCTCGTCGTGGCCAGTACGAATTGCGCGTGGAGCAGGATGGGCGCCGTCAGAGTCGGGGCGTGGCGAGCTTGGGTCGGTCGCATTCGGGTGTATCTCCATCGGCCCATGACAGGGGAGCCGTCGGTTTCACCATACCCCATGCAGATTGCCCGCGTGCTCTCGGGATGTCTCGAAATGTGAGCATGTGGGCGACAGGTCTGGGTGGGGCGCGCATCGCCGTCAGTTGCGACTGCCCCGCAGAGCGACGGGGTGGCCCGGGCGCTGCGGCGAGGTCAGCGAGTGCAGGAAGGCCACCAGGGCTCGCCGGTCGTCGTCCGACAGCGTGAGCGACGCGATACCGGGATCCTGCGCTGGATCGTCAGGCGAGCCGCCGTGGGCATGGTGGTCGAGGACCTGCTCGAGAGTGTCGAGCGAGCCGTCGTGCATGTACGGTGCGGTCAGTGCCACGTTGCGCAGCGTGGGGGTGCGGATCGCGCGCAGGTCGAGCGGGTCACGGGTCACCTCGTAGCGGCCGAGGTCGGCCGCCTCTGGCGCGCCCACGCGTGCGATCTCGGCCGGCGTGAGCGACGCCGACACCCCCGGCGCGAGTGACACGTGGACCGTGCTGCGTCGCCTCTTCTCGGTCCGCCAACCGACGCCGACGTTGTGAAAGCGGTGGTCGGTGAACAGCGCCTCGCGGTCGCCAACCGGGTGGCAGCGCACGCAATCCTGTGCGACGAAGATCTCGAAGCCGCGTCGCGCATCGACCGTGATGGCGCTGGCATCGCCGCCGTAGCGCCAGCGGTCGAACGGCGAGTCCGCGGCGAGCAGGGTGCGCTGGAAGGCGGCGAGCGCACTCGCGATGCGTGTTCCGGTCACCCGCGGGTCGCCGAAGGCGCGCCTGAAGAGCGCGCCATAGCCGGGCATGGCAGCGGCCCTCGCGGCCAGCGTCGATGGATCGGGGTTGGCCATCTCGTCGGGGTGCAGCAGTGGCATCAGCGCCTGCTCTTCGAGGCTGACGGCGCGGCCGTCGTGGAAGAGTGTGCGGTGGTGCGCCACGTTGAGCAACGTCGGCGCGTTGCGGCGCAGGCTGACGCCTTCCATGCCGACCGAGGTGCGCAGCTCGTTGGCGGTGTAGCCCTGCTCGGGGACGTGGCACATCGCGCACGACAGCGTGCCGTTCACAGACAGCTGCCGGTCGAAGAACAGCCTGCGCCCGAGTGCGACCTGTGCCGGCGGGGGCGGGGCAAGCAAAGGCAGCCCCAATGGCGAAGACGCGTCCGCAAGCACCGGGGCTGGCAGGGCACAGACCACCGCCAGCAGCAGCGCGCCGCCCGGTGCGGCGCCCGGCGCAGCCGCCGGCCTGCGCCTCACGCCGGCGCCGCTTCCATCGCCAGGGTGGCCAGATCGTTGACGATGGCCTGCGGCGCAAGTGTGGCCACGCTGTAGATCTCGCGCACCTGGCGCTTGGCATCGACGGTGTAGATCTTCAGCAGGTGGTTGAGCGTGCGCGTCGGCCGCCCGCTGGCGTCGAGCTCGACACTCACGTCCTGACCGAAGCCCTCGAGCAGTGGCAACAGCTGCGGCACCGACCGTGTCGTCAGAAACCACCATCGCACGCGCGGATTGCCGATGCGCTCGCCGCCGAACATCCTCATCTGCTCGGGGGTGTCGTTGGTCGGGTCGAAGCTGATCGAGACCAGCTGCGCCCGGCGCGCCAGAACCGGGTCACGCAGCAAGGCCGCATGCACGTCGTCGAGCGCGCGCCATGCCAACGGGCAACCCACCGGGTCGCGGCAGTAGGTGTAGATGAACGAGACCACCGAAAGCCGACCGCTGAGCAGCTGCGCCAGGCGCAGCCGACGGCCGTCGGGAGCGAGCACCTCGCCGTCGGGGGCCGCGAACACGCGCGGCAGCTTGTAGGTGCCGGGGGCTGGCAGCCGCGAGACATCGGGTTCGACGCGCGCCTCCGGCGCGGACTGGCGCGCCGCACGCAGCCCGCCGGCCCAGGCCAGCGCGACCGCCCCCCCGGTGAGCCGCCAGCGGCGAGCGGCCGGGTTCACCTCGCGGTCGCTATGCGGGTGGTGGAGACCTCGGCCAGCGTCTTGCCGGCCGGCCGCGCGCTGAACTTCATGTGATGGGCACGCCCTAGCCCTAGCTTGTTGAAGTCGACCTCGAAGGCGAGCTTGAGCTCCTGCCCGTCCCAGTCGAACGCGCGCAGCATCTGCTCGTTGTCCTCGCCCTTCTTGTCCCAATTGGCCAGCAGCGAAGAGGTGATGTAGACACGCTTGCCGTCCCAGCTCTGCGAGACCATATTGACCTGCTTGCCGGTCTGCTTGGCATAGGTCTGCCTGGGCGCTTCGGGATTGCTGAGGTCGAAGTAGCGTGTCGTGCCGTCCATGAAGGTGTTGACCCACAGGCCCTTGCCGTCGGCGGTGATCGAGATGTCCACCGGAAGCGGGATCTTGGCCGGGTCGCTGATCGTCGCCACCTCCTTGGCTTGCCACTGGCCCTGCGCGTCGGGCTTGATGAGCCAGATCTTCGAGGTCAGCGCGGTGGCGGTGACGGCCCACTGATCACCGTCCTTGAGTGACCAGCGGATCTCCAGCGGCGCCCCCGGCACGTTGAAGATCTGCTGCGGCGTCATCGCCTTGACGTCCCAGGCGACCATCGTGCTGCCGAAGCGCTTCATCGCCTCGGCGTCCTGGACTAGCTTGCCGAGGTCCATCATGTAGTTGTTCCAGCCGGCGAAGCTGGAGGTCAGCATCAGGTTCTTGGCCGGATTGATGGCAATGTCGTAGCCATAGCCGTCGCCCTTGACGCCGCCGACCTCGCCAGTGGGCATCGGGATCGTCTGCACGATGTCGCCCTTGTTGTTGTAGAGCGCCATGCCGGTGACGCCGCCGTGGTCCTTCGTGTTCGACAGTCCGGCGACCAGCATGCGACCCGGCATGGCGTAGAAGGTGTGCGGGCCGACGAATCCCGTCTTGGTGGCGAAATTGGGGATCGTGCGCACCAGTCTCGGCTTCGCCGGGTCGACGAGATCGAAGACGAAGATCTTGCTGTCGTCGAGCCGCCCCGCCCACAGGTGACGGCGGTCGTCGGTGAAGCCCATGTGATGCGCCTCGCCGCGGCCGGGTACCGACAGCTTGTGCACGACCTTGCCGTAGTTCTTGCTTTTCGGGTGGGCGTCGATCGTCACCAGCTTGTCGTTGCCGTCGCCCAGTCCCTTGACACCCAGGACCCAGACATGCACGAAGTCCTCCTGGCCCTTGATGAGCCCCGCCATATACGGTGAATTACAGGTCTCGTCGGCCGACGAGCCGGTCGGGCACAGTGCAGCAACCGCAGCAGTGGTCACGATCCAGTGTCGCATCATCGAAGTCTCCTCGTGACGGGTTGTGCGGCACTGCCCCAATGGCGCGCCGCCACCGATCCCAGGCAATCGTTCGAGCCGGGTCGTGCGCCATACTTCGATCGGATCGCCGACGTGTCAATCCCCAGTCTTGTACATGCCTTGAGATCGACATGGCCTGAAAATGTCGTCCCTCCTGCAAGGGGGTCGGCCGTGCCGCCAGCCCTTACAACGCGCCCCGGCACCCCGGGGCGCCGCAGCGGCAGGCCAGCCGGCCCTCGTGGTGGGTCTCGCCGTAGTCGACCGTGATCTCCTCGCCAGCCTCGATCGCACGCAAGGCATAGAACTCGACACGTCCCTGGCGGATGCACAGCCGCGCGTTGGGCCGGCAGCTGTGGTTGGTGTAGCGCATCGGGTCGGCGGACTTGCTGAAGTCGATCGCCTTGCGGCCCGACAGCTCGACGATCATGATGCGCTCGCTGCGCGTGGCGCGGATGCGGGCCTCGGCCACGCTGATGCTCTCGCCGCGGATCTCGCCGATCTTCAGCCGCGGCGGGATGGCCTCGGCGGCGAAAGCGCCCTGGCCGTCGATGCGGCTCGTGAGCACGTCGACCTCGAACTTCTGGTACGCCGGGCGGGCCTGCATCAGGCCACCGGCAGGTCGACGCGCGGCGCCGGCTTCCAGCCCTTCTTGCGGTGCTCGGCGATGACGAAGGTGCGGATGCCGCCGCGCACGTACCAGTCGGCGTGGATGCGGGCGTAACGGGGCGAGAGGGCCGCCACGAGGTCCGACAGGATGGCGTTGGTCACCTTCTCGTGGAAGGCGCCTTCGTTGCGATAGCTCCAGAAATACTGCTTCAGGCTCTTCGTCTCCACGCAGTGCCGGTCGGCGACGATCTCGATCGTGAAGTGCGCGAAGTCGGGCTGGCCGGTCAGCGGGCACAGGCAGGTGAATTCGGGCACGTCGAAGCGGATCACGTAGTCGCGCTCGGGCGCCGGATTGGCGAAGACCTGCAGCTCCTTGCTCGGCGCGCTCGGTGGCACGGCAGGCGGCAGCCGCTCGCGCGGGGTCGGGCAGGTCGGCTTCGCGGGCTTCCTGGTGGTCATGGCAGCGGGGTCGGGGCAAGGGTCAGGGTGTATTATCGGGGTCCCACCGCGCTCCCGTTCAGAGCGCATTTTTACATTTGAATCAATCACTTGCGCGCACTTCTTCAAGTGCGTGCGCGGCACCCCGAGCGCAATGCGCCTCACCTCGATCAAGCTCTCCGGCTTCAAGTCCTTCGCTGAACCGACAACCTTCCAGCTGCCCGGTCAGCGCGTCGGCGTGGTCGGGCCCAACGGTTGCGGCAAGAGCAACATCATCGACGCCGTGCGCTGGGTGCTGGGCGAGAGCAAGGCCAGCGAGCTGCGTGGCGAGTCCATGCAGGACGTTATCTTCAACGGCTCCGGCACCCGCAAGCCGGCCAGCCGCGCCAGCGTGGAGCTGGTCTTCGACAACACGCTGGCGCGCGCCGGCGGGCAGTGGAACAGCTACGCCGAGATCGCCGTGAGGCGCGTGCTCACGCGCGACGGCACTAGCAGCTACTACATCAACGGCCAGCCGGTGCGCCGGCGCGACGTGCAGGACGTCTTCCTGGGCACCGGCCTGGGGCCGCGCGCCTACGCCATCATCGGCCAGGGCACCATCAGCCGCATCATCGAGAGCCGCCCGGAAGAACTGCGCCTGTTCCTGGAAGAGGCCGCCGGCGTCAGCAAGTACAAGGAGCGCCGGCGCGAGACCGAGAACCGGCTCAAGGACACGCGCGAGAACCTGACGCGGGTCGACGACATCCTGCGCGAACTCAATGCCAACCTGGAAAAGCTGGAAAAGCAAGCCGAGGTGGCGGGACGCTACCGCGCGTTGCAGGACCAGGGCACGCTCAAGCTGCACCAGCTGTGGTTCCTGAAGCACCGCGATGCGGCGGGCGAGGAGGAGCGCGTCAAGATCGCGGTGGCCGAAGCCGCGAATGCGCTGGAGTCGCGACTCGCCGAATTGCGTGCGGTGGAAGCCGAACTGGAGTCGGTGCGCCAGGCGCACTACGCGGCCAACGACGAACTGCATGCCAGGCAAGGTGATCTGGGCACGGCGGCGCTGGAGGTGAGCCGGCTGGAAGAACGCATCCGCTATGTCGTCGAGGGCCGGCAGCGTGCCGAGGCGCGGCTGGCCGAGCTGAAGGCGCAGAACGCGCAGTGGGCCGAGCGTCAGGCCGCCGCCGGCACCGAGCTGGAAGAGCTCGCTGCGCAGATCGAGGGCAGCGACGAGCAGGCCGGCGTGCTCGCGGCGCAGGCCGAGGAACAGTCGCTGGGCCTGCCGGCCTTCGAGGACGCCGTGCGCGCCGCGCAGGCCGCCAGCAACCAGCAGCGCGCCCTGGTGGCGCAGGTGCAGCAGCAGATCCAGGTGCTGGCGGCGGAGAACCGCAGCGTTGACGAACAGTCGCGCCAGCTCAAGGGCCGGCGGGAGCGGCTGGCGGGCGAGAAGCAGGGACTGCAGGCACCCGATGCGGCGCGCATCGAGGCCCTCACGGCCGGCGAGGCGGTGGCCCAGGAGGCGCTGGCGCTGGCCGAGGCACGGCTGCACGAACTGGCCGAGCAGGTGCCCAGCCTCGACGAACAGCGGCGTGCGGCGCAGGAAGCCGTGAACCGTGAGTCGGGCCGGCTGGCCGACATCGGTGCGCGCCTGGAAGCCCAGCGCGCGATGCAGGAAAAGGTGCAGACCGAAGGCAAGCTCAAGCCCTGGCTGGAAAAGCACGGCCTGGGCAGCCTGCAGGGCCTGTGGACGCAGATCCACATCGAGCCCGGCTGGGAGGCCGCGCTCGAATCGGTGCTGCGCGAGCGCTTGAACGCGCTGGCCGTGGGACGACTCGACACCGTGCGGGCCTTCGTCGCCGACGCGCCGCCGGCCAAGCTGGCCTTCTACGCCCTGCCTTCGGGCGCTGCGCCGCAAGCTCGGCAGAGCCTGCCACGTCTGGCGGACCTGCTGCGCCTGGGCGACGCGGGACTGAAGGCGCTGCTGGGCGACTGGCTGGAGGGTGTCTACACCGCGGCGTCCATCGACGAGGCGCTGGCCCGCCGCGCCAGCCTGACGCACGGCGAAGTCATCATGACGCGCGAGGGCCACGCGGTGTCGCAGCACGCGGTGGCGTTCTATGCGCCCGATTCCGAACAGGCCGGCATGCTGGCGCGGGCGCAGGAGATCGAGAACCTGGACCGCCAGCAACGCGCGCAGGCTCTCATCGCCGACGAGGCGCGCAGCGCCTCGGTGCGGCTGGAAGCCCAGTACACCGACGCCGCGCAGCGACTGCACGCGGCACGCCGTGAGGCTGCCGAGGCGCAGAACCGCGCCCACGGTCTGCACGTCGAGCTGCTGCGCCTGACGCAGCAGGCCGAGGCAGCCCAGTCGCGCAGCCGGCAGCTCGGCGACGAGCTCGGCGAGGTCGATGCCCAGCTCGAGGCGCTCGAGGAACGCCGCGCCACCGCCGAGGGGCGCTTCGAGGAGCTCGACATCCAGCTGGCGCAGACGCAGGAGCGCCACGCCGAACTGGACGACGCCGTCATCGCCGCCGAGCGCCGGCTGGCCGAGGCCCGCGATCAGCAGCGCGCGCTGGAGCGTCAGGCGCAGGAGTCGCGTTTCCAGTCCAGGGCGCTGGCGGCACGTCGCGACGAGCTGCAGCGCAGCATCGAGACCGCCGCCGCGCAGGTGGCGGCCAACCTGCAGGCCGGCGAACAGCTGCAGCTGGAGCTGGGCGCCTTCGACGATGCGGCGGCCTCTTCGGGACTGCAGACGGCGCTGGTGCTCAAGCTCGAGCGCGAGCAGGCGCTGGGCCGGGCGCGCAGCGTCTACGACGACCTCAGCGCGCAGCTCAGGCGCGCCGACGAACAGCGCCTGGCTCACGAGCGCAGCCTGGACCCGATGCGCGCGACGATCACGCAGCTGCAGCTGGAGCTGCAGGCGGCGCAGCTCGGTGGGGCGCAGTATCTGGAGCAGCTGGTCGCGGCGACGGTCGACTTCGAGGCGCTGGCCCGGAGCATCGACGACGGCGGCGTCAAGCTGTGGGGCCTGCAGACCGAGATCGACCGCATCGGCAAGGAGGTCGCTGCGCTGGGCGCGGTCAACCTGGCGGCGCTGGACGAACTGGGTGCGTCGCGTGAGCGCAAGACCTTCCTCGACGCGCAATCGGCCGACCTGCAGGAGGCGATGGCGACGCTGGAAGATGCGATCCAGAAGATCGACCTCGAGACGCGTGATCTGCTGGCCACCACCTTCAACCAGGTCAACGAGCATTTCGGCCGCATGTTCCCCAGCCTGTTCGGGGGCGGCAACGCACGGCTGGTGATGACGGGCACCGAGATCCTGGACTCCGGCGTGCAGGTCATGGCGCAGCCGCCAGGCAAGAAGAACAGCACCATCCACCTGCTCAGCGGCGGTGAGAAGGCGCTGACCGCGATCGCACTCGTGTTCGCGATCTTCCAGCTCAACCCGGCGCCGTTCTGCCTGCTCGACGAGGTCGACGCCCCTCTGGACGACGCCAACACCGAGCGCTACCGCAAGCTCGTCACCGAGATGAGCGCCGGCACGCAGTTCCTCTTCATCAGCCACAACAAGATCGCGATGGAGATGGCCGAGCAGCTGATCGGCGTGACGATGCAGGAGCAGGGCGTGAGCCGCATCGTGGCGGTGGACATGGAATCGGCCGTCACCCTGGCCGAGGCGGCATGACGCTCGGCACCGCACTGGCCCTCTTCGGCGCGCTGCTGCTGCTGGCGCTGGCGCTGCACGGCTGGTGGTCGACGCGCCGGGCACGGCCGCGCAAGGTGGCCGATGCGGCCGCGGCGGCCGTCCGGGTGGAGCCGGCGTTGGGCGGCGTCGAGCCGCCGGCAGTGTCGGCGGAGCCCGCTGCGCTGCGCACCGCGCCGCGCCGGGTGCCGCGGCTGGACGCGCTCATCGACGCCATCGTGCCGCTGGCGCTGGACGCGCCGATCAGCGGCGAGATGGCGCTGCTGCACCTGCCGCCGACGCGCCGCGCCGGCAGCAAGCCGTTCTACGTCGAGGGCCTGGACACCGAGACCGGGCAGTGGGAGCCCTTTGCCCCCGGACATCGCTACGGCGAACTGCAGGCCGGCGTGCAACTGGCCAGCCGCAGC
>Ga0105090_10000608_pt1 | contig 18102 bp, 17 predicted proteins | sample PPLLak3March2015_FD_79110 | JGI IMG/M metagenome (GOLD analysis project Ga0105090, IMG submission 79110) | Freshwater sediment microbial communities from Prairie Pothole Lake near Jamestown, North Dakota, USA - PPLs Lake P7 Core (1) Depth... | ecosystem: Environmental > Aquatic > Freshwater >... | reverse complement strand
CGTGCCCCTGGCGCTTGCGGATCGTTACAGGACCGAGTTCGTCCGAGGAAATCCGACAGCAGCACGACCAACGCGGGGGTAGCTTTGGGGGTAGATCGCGATAGTCAGCTGCCCCGCGCTTCTCCGGATCAATCACTTAGCCGGACTTTGCGGTAGTCCCCCTCACCACCACTTTCCCGGCCGCGCGGTGGAAATGCCCTAAACTTGGCGCCACCTCGCAGCGGGACCAGACATGTCCGCCGACGTCGACTCGAAACTTGCTAACCGGATCCTCCTCGGCCTGGCCGTCGGCGCCGTCGCCGGCTGCGTCGTCCTGCTGGTCGGCGGCTTCGCACCGCCCGTGCTCGAGGGCGCGCGCTGGTTCGCGACCATGGTCTGCGACCCGCTCGGCCAGGTCTTCCTGCGCATGCTGTTCTTCGTCGTGATCCCGCTGGTGTTCGCCTCGCTGGCGAGCGGCGTCGTGCAGCTCGGTGAGCTGTCGCACCTCGGGCCGCTCGCGGGCCGCACGTTCACGCTGTTCTTCCTCAACATGGCCATCGCCGCGACCCTGGGCCTGCTGATGATGAACGTGCTGCAACCGGGCGACCGGCTCGACGACGAAACCTCGGCGCGGCTGATCCAGGAGTACAGCGGCCAGGCGCAGAAGCACGTCGAGACCAGTGCTGCGCGGCCGCAGTTCACGCCGTCCACCGTCGTGGACATGTTCATGCCACGCAACCTGTTCGGGGCGTTCGTCGGCAACCAGCGCAACGCGCTCGGCGACGTGCTGCCGCTGATCCTGTTCGCCATCCTCGTCGGGGCCGCGGGCCTCAAGTTGCCGCGCGAGCGCCGGCACAGGTTCCAGGACTCGCTGGAGACCGTCACGGAACTGATGACCGGCATCGTGCGCTTCGCCCTGAAGCTTGCACCATACGCAGTGCCGGCCATGATCTTCAGCGTGGTGGTCAAGGTGGGGTTCGACATCATCATCGCCCTTGGGCTGTTCGTCCTCGGCTGCGTGACGATGCTGCTGCTGCACCTGTTCGGCACGATGTCGCTGTGGCTGAAGTTCCTGGCCAGGCGCGACCCGGTCGAGTTCTTCCGCCAGATCAAGGACGTGCTGGTCACGGCCTTCTCGACGAGCTCGAGCAGCGCCACGCTTCCGGCTGCGCTGGCGGTAGCGCGCGAGCGCCTCGGCATCTCGCCCTCGACGGCCGGCTTCGTGCTGCCGCTCGGCACGACGATGAACATGAGCGGCACGGCCCTGTTCGAGGGCTGCGTGGTGCTGTTCGTGGCGCAGGTATTCGGGGTGCACCTCGACCTGGCGCAGCAGGTGACGCTGGTGCTGCTGTCGGTGCTCAGCGCCGTTGCCGTGGCTGCAATCCCGGGGGGCTCATTGCCGCTGGTCGCCGGGCTCCTCGCCACCTTCGGCATCCCGCCGGAAGGCATCGGCATCGTCATCGGCGTCGACCGCATCCTCGACATGACGCGGACCATGACCAACGTCGGAGCCGACGTCGTCACGACGGTCGTCGTGGACGCGCGACAGAAGGCGGCCGGCCATCCGTGACGGGAACGTTGCCGTGCGGCGGGGTAGGTAGAACCCGCGGGCCGGCGCGCCGCCACGCGGGCGGCGGCGGGTCTATCCTGTGCCTGTCGACGGCCCCGTTCGAGGGCCCAAGGAGGCGCCCCGTGGAAGCACTCCGCAACATCCTCGTCCTCATGGAACCCGGCAGCGAAGGGCAGCCCGCCTTCGACGCCGCGCTGCTGCTCGCACGCCGGTTCGGTGCGCGCCTCGAGCTGCTGATGAGCGACTACCAGGACCTGCATGCCGCCTATTTCTCGCCTCCCACTGCGACGGTGCAGGAGTTCCACGACGCGGTGATGGCGGCGCATCGTACGGTGCTCGAGAAGTACGCTCGCCGTGCGGAGGAAGCGGGCGTGCCGGCGATCTGCGAGGCACTGTGGGGAACGCCGTTCCACGAGATGGTGCTGGCTCGCGTGGCGGCGACGCGGCCGGACCTCGTGGTCAAGCACAGCGTGCACCATAACCGCATCGAGCGCACGCTGTTCACCGGCTCCGACTGGCACCTGATCCGCGATTGCCCGACGCCGCTGCTGCTGGTCAAGGCGCCCGGGCGGCTCGACGGCACGAGCATGCTCGTGTGCGTGGATCCGCTGCACTCCCACGACAAGCCGGCGTCGCTCGACCACCGGCTGCTGCGCACCGCAAAGTTCCTTGCCGGCCCGCTGGGCGGCGACGTGCACGCGCTGCACGTGTTCTCGATCCCGACGCCGGTGACCGTGGTCGGCGACGCCTACATTGCGGCCGCGGCAACGCCGCCCACCGAAGCGACCGTTGCGGCAGCCACGGCTGCATTCCGGCAGCTCATGGCCGTCCACTCGCTCGCGACGGACCGCGCCCACCTGATGGTGGGAGCGCCGGCGAGGGACATCCTCGCCGAGGCACGGGAGCTGGACGTCGGACTGGTGATCATGGGCGCGGTCTCGCGCGGGAGGCTCGACCGCTGGTTCGTCGGCAATACCGCGGAGGCGGTGCTCGACAAGCTGGCCTGCAACGTCTGGGTGGAAAAGCCGCAGCCGTACTGACCGCCACCCCTCAGCGGTGGGCGAGGCTGGCGAGCCGCTCGAGTCCGCCCGTCACCGACGCCGCGACGCTCGTGTCCACTTCGATCACGTGAGGCAGCTCGTCCGCGTCGAAGGGTTCCCAATACGACGGTTGCCGGGCAAGCACATCGAGCCCTGCCTCGGACGCGTCGGTGCGGGCCGCAGATCGGGCCGTGACGCGCTCGCGAAGCACGGCCGCGGGCGCGTGGCAGTGAAGGATGCTGACCGGAGCGCCGCGCGACCGCGCGAGATCGAGGAAGCGGCAGCGTTCGCCACGACGCAGGAACGCCGCGTCCACGATGACCGTCTCGCCGCCCGAGAGTGCCGCAGCGGCACAGTCGAGCAGCCGCGCGTACGTGCGGTCGTTGAACTCCACGGTGTAGATGCCGGCATCGGGCGGTGAGCGTGAGTCGTCGTGCGGTTCCAGTCCGGCCAGTCGCTTGCGCTCCACGTCGGAGCGCAAGCACAGCGCGCCGAGGCGCTCGCCGACCTCGCGCGCGAGCCACGTCTTGCCCGAGCCCGACAGCCCGCAGGTGACGATCAGGGCCGTGCGCGCTGGCCTGGCACGTGCATCCGCCCAATCCAGGTAGCGCACGCAGTCCGCAATTGCCGCCGCGCGCGCCGGGTCTCGGGCGTCGAGCTGCAGTGCCCGCAGCGCATCCACCTTGGCGCGCACGAGTGCGCGGTACGTCTCGTAGTAGGGCAGCAGGGGCAACCCTTGCCAGTCGCCGAGGGTCTCGGCCCACGCCTGCAGCACGGCACGCCGCAGGTCGCGATGGCCGCGCTCCGCGAGATCCATGGTCAGGAACGCGACGTCGTTGACCACGTCGATGAACCGCAGCGCCGGATCGAACTCGATGCCGTCGAACGGCGTCAGCGCGCCGGCCCAGCGCACGACGTTGCCGCAGTGCAGGTCGCCGTGGCATTCGCGGACGTGGCCGCTAGCCCGGCGCTCGAGCATGAGCTCGTGCAGGCGGGCCTGCAGGTTCGTCACGTTCCGTTCGAGCGCGGACAGGCGGTCATGCCAGGCAGCGGACTCCGGCAGCGCCCGCAGTTCCGCGAAGTTGTCGAGCGTGACGCGCTGCACGGTCGGCGGCTCGCCGAAGACGGACCCATCGGGCGCGGTCGCCGCGGCGGCGTGGAAGCGCGCGATCGAGGTACCGAGCCCGCCGAGGTCGGCCGTCGTGACGCGTCCCGCTGCGAGCAGCGCCACCAGTTCGTCATCCGGCGAGAACTGCCGCATGCGCACGGCGTACTCGAGCGCGCTCCCGCTGCCGTCGACTCGCGGCGCCCCGGGGGTGCCGACGATCGTGCTGACGCCCAGGTACAGGTCGGGTGCCAGTCGGCGGTTGAGGCGCAGTTCCTCTGCGCACAATGCGCGGCGCCGGTCGAGCGTCGAGTAGTCGAGGAAGCTGAGACTGACGGGCTTCTTGATCTTGTACGCGTACTCGCCGGTGAGCAGCACCCACGAGATGTGGGTCTCGGCGACGCGGACCGGCTCGGTGACGGCGTGCGGATACGCGTCCGCGCGACACAATCCTGTGATCAGCGCCCGGCTGTCGTTGGTTGTCGGTCGCGCGGTCACGGGAATTCGCGATCCACGCGTTCGGCTGCCGCACGCAAACCGGTCGAGATTGCCGGCTCGATGGGCTGCGGGCGGCTCATGCAACGGCAGCGCTCGGGTAGCGTGGCGATCTCGCGCGCAGCCAGTGCGCGGCTGCGCTCCAGCGACGGCGGTGCGAGGCACCGGCCCCTGCGCATGACCGGCTGCAACAGCGGGCGGCCAGGCAACGCCTCGTCCTCGAGCCCGATCGTGTCGGCCAGGATGCGACCGTCGGTCCCGTACTCGCGGAACACCTGCTTGCGGCCTGGCCAGGTGGCCTTGCCCGCGGAGCGCTTGCGTCGCGCCCGACCTGCGTACTCCTGGATCTTGTACACGCAATCGAGATACGGCGCGTCCGCCGAAACGTCGAGTCGCGTCCCCACGCCGAAAGAATCGATGGGTGCGCCGCCCGCGAGCAGCCGCTCGATCTCGTGCTCGTCGAGGTTGCCGCTGGCCACGATCAGGACGCTCTCGCAGCCTCCTGCATCCAGGATCGCGCGGACCTCGTGCGACAGGGCGCCGAGGTCGCCGCTGTCGAGGCGCACGGCCTCGACCGGCACGCCTTCGCGGCACAGCTCGACCACTTCCCGCGCGGCTCGCAACGTGTCGTACGTGTCGATGAGCAACGTGGTCCCGTGCGGATGGATGCGGGCGAAATCACGGAAGGCCGCGATCTCAAGGTCGTGGGCCTGTATGAACGAGTGCGCCATCGTGCCGGACAGCGGAATGCCGAACAGCCGTCCGGCCTCGACCGTGGCCGTGGAGTCGAAGCCTGCAAGATGGCAGGCACGCGCAGCGAGCAATCCCGCCTCCGCGCCATGGGCGCGGCGCAGCCCGAAGTCCGCCAGTCGGCGCGTGCCGGCGGCCAGCCGGCAGCGCGCGGCCTTGGTCGCGATCATGCTCTGGAAGTTGAGCAGGTTGATCAGGCGGCTCTCGACCAGCTGCGCCTCGGGTAACGGCGCGACCACCCGCAGGATCGGCTCACCGGCGAAGAACACGCTGCCTTCGGGCATGGCGTCCACGTCGCCGGTAAAGCGCAGGATCGCCAGTCGCTGCAGCGCATCGGCGGTGAACCTGCGGGTCGTGGCGAGCCACTGCAGTTCGTGCTCGTCGAAGTGCACGGTCTCGAGGTAGTCGAGCGCCTGCTCGAGGCCCGCCGCGACGAGGAAGCCGCGGTTCGCGGGCAGCCTGCGCACGAAGAACTCGAACACCGCCTCGCGCTCCATGCCGAGCGCGTGGTACGCGGTGACCATCGTCAGCTGGTAGAGATCCGTCAGCAGGACGGCGGCGCGGGGCGCGTGGCCGTTGGCCGTCACGCGGCATTCTCCACGGCTAGCAGCACGTCGTCCGTGGTCGCGAACTCGCAGCCGGCGGCCGCGAGTTCCGCGAGCGCGTGCTTGCCGTCGTCCGGCCGTACGTCGACCGCGCAGACGGCGTCGGCGAGCACGACCACCTCCAGTCCCGCCGCACGCGCGTCGAGTCCGGTCGCGCGCACGCAGTAATCCGTGGCGAGCCCGCCGACGAACAGGCGAGTGATCGACCGTTCGCGCAACGCCGCAGCGAGGGGTGTTCCGTCCAATGCCGAATAGGCGTCCCTGTCGACGTGTGTGGCCTTCGAAATGACGAGGTCGGACGACGCTCGCGTGAGCCGTGACGAGAAATCCGCGCCGGCGGTGCCAGCGACGCAGTGTTCGGGCCAAGGCCCTCCTTGCGCTGCAAAAGAACAGTGCGCCGGCGGGTGCCAGTCGCGGGACAGGACGGTCGGCAGGCCGCGTGCGCGCCACGCCTGCAGCAGGCGGTTCAGGGGCTCGATGATCCGGTCGCCGCCCGCGATGCCCAGAGCGCCGCCCGGCAGGAAGTCGTTCTGGAGGTCGACGACGAGCAGTGCGTCGGTGGGGCCCGGGGCTTGCATGCGTTTCGTGACGCTCGCGAAGGTTTCGGGTGTCGCCCTAGGATCTCCAGTCAGTGTACGCTTGCCCCAAGCGCCGTGAATCCCTGCGGGCAATACTTATTCTCGGGCGCCCGTGCCGTTCGACAATGAAACCGTCCCCCAGGGTCGGGGACGCTGCGGAGGAACAAGAACCGTGACCATTCCCGTCCAAATCACCTTCCGCCACATGGAATCATCTGCCGCGGTCGAGACTCGCGTGCGCGAGCTCACCGACCACCTGGGCAATTTCAGCGACCGCATCCAGGGGTGTCGCGTCGTCGTGGACTCGCCGCACCGCCACCAGCACCAGGGCAAGGTGTTCAACGTGAAGGTGCAGCTCGCGCTGCCCGGTGAGGACGTCGTCGTGGACATGGAGCGGCCGCAGCGCGACGGCCACGAGGACGTGTACGTCGTGCTTCGCGACGCGTTCGATGCCGCCAGGCGGCAACTGCAGGCGCGCATGGCGAGCCTGCGCAACGAGCCGAAGCTGCACGAGAAACTGTCGTGAGCCAGGGCCGGGCCCGTTCGGCGGGCCCGGCCGCGGCCGGCGGCGGAGGTGATTGGGAGCACTTCGCGCACGGCGCAGACATCGGGGTGCGCGGCCGGGGCCAGACCGTCGCCCAGGCATTCGAGCAGGCGGCCGAGGCGCTCACGGCCGTCGTCACCGACCCGTCGAGGGTGAGGCCGCTCGTTGCGGTCCCGATTCACTGCCGCGCCCCCGACCTCGAGTTGCTGCTCTACGAGTGGCTCAACAACCTCGTGTTCCACATGGCCACGCAGCACCTGCTGTTCTCGGCATTCAAGGTGACCATCGTCGACGGTGAACTCGACGCTGAGGCACGCGGCGAGCACGTGGACGTTGAGCGCCACGCGCCCGCCGTCGAGGTCAAGGGCGCGACGCTCACGGAACTTCTCGTGCGCCAGGGCCCGGACGGGTGCTGGCGTGCCCAGTGCATTGTCGACGTCTGACCAAGGGCTGGCGAGCGTGAACCTGCAGGGTGTCCGACGTGACGGCGAAAGCCGCTGGGTCATCGAGCCCGAGGGCGAGATGCGCGTGCCCGCCGTCTTTTACGCGGACGAGGCGCTGCTCGCCGACATGGACGACAAGGTGCGCGAGCAACTGTGCAACGTGGCGAGCCTGCCTGGGATCGTGGGCGCCGCGTACGCCATGCCCGACGCCCACTGGGGGTATGGGTTCCCGATCGGCGGCGTTGCCGCCTTCGACGCAGAGCAGGGGGGCGTCGTGTCCGCCGGCGGCGTCGGCTTCGACATCTCCTGCGGCGTACGTACCCTCGTGTCGAACCTGACGCGAGCCGACATCGTCGCGGTCCAGGAGCGGCTCGCGCACGAATTGTCGCGGGCGATTCCGGCCGGCGTCGGCAGCACGGGCCGCCTGCGCCTGTCGGACCACGAAATGGACGCGATGCTCACCGGCGGCGCCCGCTGGGCGGTGGCGCGCGGTTACGGTTCGAGCGAGGACCTCGAGCACATCGAGGAAGGAGGCTGCATCGCCGGCGCCGATCCGGCAGCGCTGTCGCACCGAGCACGCGAGCGCCAGCGCGAGGAGATGGGTACCCTCGGCTCCGGTAACCATTACCTCGAGGTGCAGTGGGTCGCCGAAGTGCTCGACGCAGCCGCGGCAGCCGCCTTCGGCCTGCGGGCCGACGCAGCCGTCGTGAGCATCCACTGCGGCTCGCGCGGCCTCGGTCACCAGGTGGGCACTGACTACCTGCGCGACATGGTCGTCGCGGCTCCGTCGTTCGGGCTGCGCCTGCCCGACCGGGAGCTCGCCTGCGCGCCGATTCTTTCGGACCTCGGCCAGCGCTACCTCGGCGCGATGCGTGCGGCCATGAACTGCGCACTGGCGAACCGGCAGATCCTCACCCACCTGTGCCGCGAAGCGTTCCGCAGCATCCTGCCGGGCTTCGACGGCCGGCTCCTCTACGACGTCTCGCACAACATCTGCAAGGAGGAGTGGCACGCGGTGGACGGAAGAGAGCGGCGGCTGCACGTCCATCGCAAGGGGGCCACGCGCGCGTTCGGGCCGGACCACGCAGTCGTGCCCGCAAGCCTGCGCAGCCACGGCCAGCCGGTGCTGATCGGCGGGTCGATGGGCACGGCGTCGTACGTGCTCGCGGGCTGCACGACAGGCGAGGCCCTGGCCTGGAGCTCGGCATGCCACGGCGCAGGGCGCAGCATGTCCCGGAACCAGGCGAGCCGGCAGTGGCATGGCCGGCAACTGGTGGACGACCTCGCGGCGCGCGGCATCCTGATCCGCAGCCCGTCGCTGCGGGGTGTGGCCGAAGAGGCGCCGGGCGCGTACAAGAGCGTCGAGCGCGTGGTGGACGTTGCGGAGCGGGCGGGCCTGGCGCGCAAGGTGGCGCGTCTCGAGCCGCTCGTCTGCGTGAAGGGGTAGGCATGAAACGACCGATGGTGTTTGCGCCACAGGCCAGCGGCGAGTTCGGTCGCCGGGTCGCGGCGGCGTGTGGATGCGATCCTGCACCGATGGAGGAGCGCGAGTTCGAGGGGGGCGAGCACAAGACCCGCCCGCTGGTGAGCGTGCGCGGCGAGGACGTGTACGTCGTCCAGTCCCTGAGCGGTGATGCCGCGGCGAGCGCGAACGACCGCCTCTGTCGATTGCTGTTCTTCATCGCCGGGCTCAAGGACTGCGGCGCCGCGCGCGTCACGGCCTGCGTGCCGTTCCTTGCTTACGGCCGCAAGGACCGGCGCACCAAGGAGCGCGATCCGGTCACGCTGCGTTACGTGGCACAGCTGTTCGAGGCCGTCGGCACGGACCACCTGCTCGCGCTCGATGCGCACAACCTCGCGGCCTTCGAGAACGCCTTCCGCTGCCCCGTGGACCATCTCGAGGCGGCGCCGCTGATGGCGGACCACCTGGCGGCGCGGGTCGGCGACGTGCCGGTGTCGATCGTCTCGCCCGACATTGGCGGTGCGAAGCGTGCGCAGCGTCTGCAGGAACTGCTCGCCGCGCGGCTCGACCGCGAGGTCGGCTTCGCGATCATTGACAAGCGCCGCAGCAGCGGCGTGGTGTCCGGCGGCGACCTGGTCGTCGGGCCGATCGAGGGCCGTCACGCGGTGCTGGTCGACGACCTGATCGCCGCGGGCACGACGCTGACGCGTGCGGTGCAGGCCTGTCGCAAGGCGGGCGCACGCAGCGTCGAGGCGTTCGCGACGCACGGCGTGTTCCTGCCGGAGGCGCGCCAGTTGCTCGGGCCAGACGGTCCGGATCGCCTGGTCGTCACGGACTCGATCCTGCCCACGCGGCTCGCCGACGAGGGAGGCAGCGGGCGCCTGGTCGTGCTGGCGGCGTCGGCACTGTACGGGGAGGCCATACGCCGCCTCACGCAGGGCGGATCGGTGGTGGCGTTGCGCGAAATGCAGCCGCGACGGCGCTAGCTTCCGGCGCGCGCGGCAGCCTCCAGCGCGATGGCGAGGTATTCGCCGGCGGTGGCGAGCCAGCGGACCTTGTCGCCGTCGTCGGGCTCGCTCGCCCGCCAGGTGTAGAGCTTGGCCCGCGTCGCGGCGCGGTGACTGCGGTAGAACAGCTGCAGTGGCACCGGCACCGGGTCGCCCAGCATCGCCAGGCACTGACGCGCGATCTGCGCTCCCGCCGCTGCGTGTCCGATGCGTCCGCACTCGAGCGCCAGGAACTCGAGTTCCTCCGCGCGGTCCAGGATGCGCAGGTTGCGGTCGAACTCCAGGCAGTCGATCACCGCCGGAGGGTCGCCGAGCAGGATGTGCTCGGGGCGCAGGTCGCCGTGAGCCTCGACGATGCAACCGGCGGCAGCGCGCTCGTCCAGCAGCGCAGGCTGCGCCTCGAGGAAGTCCGCCTGCATGCGTCGCAGCTGGCCGGCGCCCCCGCCATCACGCGCTGCGATCACCCGATGGTTGGCGGCCACCTGCGCCATGAGCCGCGCCTGCAGCGTGGTGCCGTCGGTCACCGCCGACGCTTCGCGCGCGTAGAACGACGCCAGCAGCGCGGCGACGGCGTGCAGGTCGTCGTCGGTCGCCTCGCCCGCGGCCAGGGCGACGTCGAGCATGCGCTTGCGATCCAGCCGGCGCATTTCCACCAGCCAGTCCACGACGACGCCACTGCCGCCGAGTGCGAGCCGGCCGTCGGACTCCAGCGTGAGCGGCCGCGTGCCGAGGTAGGCATGGCGTGCGAGGCGGCGATTGAGGCGGACCTCGGCTTCGGAGTCGCGCCGGCGTGCCTCGAGCGTGCTGTAGTCCATCGGGTCGCGCCGCACCGGCTTGCGCAGCTTCCAGGCGCGGTCGCCCGCCAGCAGCACGTATGCGAAGTGCGTCTCGATGAGTTCGTCGCCGGGGCCGAGGCTGCGCTCGAGCCATGCCACCTTGTCGGCCAGGCGGCAGTCGCGTCCGGCGATCTCCGGCGCCGGTGGCAATCGCTCCTGATTGCTCATCCGCAGCGTACCTCGACGCCAGCATAGCACTTAGGTACATGCGCGCATGACTGCACCGGCCGCGCTGGCGAACATTCCGCAGGGGAGCAGGAGACATCCCGATGCAGCGCATGTTCGCCGACCGGACGGATGCAGGTCGCTCGCTCGCGGCCTCGCTCAAGGCACACGCCGGGGCCGCGGACACGCTGGTGCTCGGCTTGCCGCGAGGCGGCGTGCCGGTGGCCTACGAAATCGCGCAATCGCTCAAGTTGCCGCTCGACGTGCTGGTGGTGCGCAAGCTCGGCCTGCCGTGGCAACCGGAACTGGCGATGGGCGCCATCGCCAGCGGCGGCGCGCTCGTCAGGAACGAGGAGGTCGTGCGGTATCTCGGCGATCGCGCCGACGCGTTCGAGGCGGTGCGGGCCCGCGAGCAGGCGGAGCTCGAGCGTCGCGAGCGGGACTACCGCGGTGACCGGCCACCGCTCGCCATGCGCGGCCGGACCGGTATCCTGGTGGACGACGGCCTCGCGACCGGGGCGACCATGGAGGCCGCGGTGCGTTCGCTCAGGGCGCTCGGCGCCCGGCGCGTGGTCGTCGCCGTGCCGGTGGCGTCTGCGGAGGCCAGGGAGCGCATTGCCGAGGTGGCGGACGAGGTCGTGTGCCTCGCCACGCCGATGTCGTTCAGCGCGGTCGGACAGTGGTACGCGGACTTCGGGCAGACCGAGGACGCGGAGGTGCGCGACCTGCTCGACCGGGCGCATGCTAGCGTCGTCAAGTGAATGCCTCGCGACGGGAGGTCGGCCATGGTTGAAATGGGTCCCGCAGTCATCAGGATCGACGAGTTCAGCGGCCGCGAGGACGGGCTGGCGCTCGATCCCGCCCGGCTTGCGCCAGCCAGCCCGGTGCCTGCGCAGTTCGTGCGCAACCTCTACACCGACGACACCGGGCGTTTCTTTGCAGGCATCTGGCGCTCGAGTCCCGGCGCGTGGCACGTGTCCTACACGGAAAACGAAGTCTGCGTGCTCACGGAGGGCCGCGTGCGCATTTCCGACGACCACGGCCGCTCGTGGACCTTCGGGCCCGGCGACTGCTTCGTGATGCCGGCGGGCTTTCGCGGGCTCTGGGAAGTGCTCGAGCCGGCGCGCAAGTTCTACGCCATCTACGAGCCCCAGGCCTCGGTCTGAACCGCCCGCTCCGTTCCATGACGGTGCAGGGCTGCGCGTCCATTGCGCCGGCGAGGTGCACCGCAGCATGGTTCGTGGCGGAAATGCTGCAGTTGCGTGCTGGCACGAATTCTGCAATGTTGCCTCGGGGATGGCCGGTGATTGGCGGGTGGCCGGGGCTTTTCAGACGCATCTGGTACACTCGCCGCGCTGGTCAAAGAGATTCTGTGGCTATTTTGCAACGACAAAGGGGTGCACATGAAATTGACTCACGGCTTGGCGGCGCTGGTCCTGCTGGCGTCTGCCTCGGCAGCTAACGCGGAGATCACGGGCACCGTCACGGCAGTCAGCGACTACAACTGGCGCGGCATCACCCAGACCTCGCAGAACCCGGCAATCCAGGGAAGCCTCGACTATTCGCACGAAAGCGGCTTCTACGTCGGTGCCTGGGCGAGCAACGTCGACTTCGGCGACTGCTGCGACGAGAGCATGGAACTCGACACCTACGTGGGCTTCTCGGGCGGCGAAGAAGTGACTTGGGACGTCGGCCTCAACTATTACTGGTACCCGGGTGCCGACGACATCGACTTCGGCGAGATCTACGCCGGTCTCGGCTACAAGTGGATCGAGGGCAAGATCTGGTACTCGAACGACTTTGCCAACTCGGGCGAGTCGGCGTTCTATTACGAGGCCAATGCGGCCTTCGAGCTGCCGGCCAACTTCGGCCTCGAGGCGCACGTCGGCTTCAGCGACAGCGACCTGTGCTATGCGGCCTCCTTCGATGCGCTCGGCAACCTGACCGAGTGCGAGGACAGCTACATGGACTGGTCGATCGGCGTCACCTACACCGTCGGCCACTTCGACCTCGGCCTGAAGTGGGTGGACGGCAGCGACCTGAGCCTCGCCGACGGCACGCCCGACGACGTCTTCAGCAGCGAAGCCGTGGCCGTGTTCTCCGTTTCCACCACGTTCCCGTGGTCGAACGAGTAAGCACGTCACCCGTCATCAGCGCGAGCTGAGCAAACGCCCGGTTCCCGCGAGGGGGCCGGGCGTTTTCGTTGGTCGACCGTCGTCGCCTACGCGCCGGCCCGCAGCACTTCCGCCAGACGTCCGAACAACTCGTCCACGTGCGAGCGCTCGATGATCAGCGGCGGCGACAGCGCGATGATGTCCCCGGTCGTCCGGATGAGGATGCCTTTGTCGAAGGCGCGCACGAAGGCGTCGAAGGCGCGCGCACCCGGCTTGCCGGGGATCGACTCGAGCTCGATCGCGCCGATGAGGCCGAGGTTGCGCAGGTCGATCACGTGCGGCAGGCCCTTCAGCGAGTGCACGGCGTCTGCCCAGTAACCCTCGATCTCCCGGGCGCGCGTCAGCAGGCCGTCGCGACGGTAGATCTGCTGCGTCGCGATTCCCGCGGCGCAGGCGACCGGGTGCGCCGAATAGGTGTAGCCGTGGAAGAGTTCGATGGCGCCCTCGGGGCCCTGCATGAACGCGTCGTAGATCTGCCGGCTCGCAGCCACCGCACCCATCGGCACGGCACCGTTGGTGAGTCCCTTGGCCATGGTGATCATGTCGGGCGTCACGCCGAAGTGCTCGGCGGCGAACGGTGAGCCGAGGCGCCCGAAGCCGGTGATCACCTCGTCGAAGATCAGCAGGATGCCGTGCTTCGTGCAGATCTCGCGCAGTCGCTGCAGGTAGCCCTTGGGCGGCAACAGCACGCCGGTCGAGCCGGCCACCGGCTCGACGATCACCGCCGCGATGTTGCTCGCGTCGTGCAGCGCGACGATGCGCTCGAGGTCGTCCGCGAGGTGCGCGCCCCACTCGGGTTCGCCGCGCGTGTAGGCGTTGTGCTTCAGGTCGTGGGTGTGCGGCAGATGGTCCACGCCCGGCAGCTGCGTGCCGAAGAACTTGCGGTTGTTGACCATGCCGCCGACGGAGATGCCGCCGAAACCGACGCCGTGATAGCCGCGTTCGCGGCCGATGAAGCGGGTGCGCGTGCCCTCGCCGCGCGCGCGGTGGTAGGCGAGTGCGATCTTGAGCGCCGTGTCCACCGACTCGGAGCCCGAGTTGGTGAAGAACACGTGGTCTAGCCCGGCTGGCAGCCAGCGCACGATCTCGTTGGCGAGTTCGAATGCGGCCGGGTGCCCCATCTGGAAGGGTGGGGCGTAGTCCATCTCCGCAATCTGGCGGCTCACTGCCTCGGTGATCTCGGTGCGCCCGTGGCCGGCGTTCACGCACCACAGGCCGGCGACGCCGTCGAGTACCTGTCGGCCGTCCGGGGTCCAGTAGTGCATGCCGGACGCCCTGGCCAGCAGCCGCGGATTCGCCTTGAACTGGCGATTGGCGGTGAAGGGCATCCAGAAGGCCTCGAGCGAGGCGCGGTCGACGGTGGGCTGGGCTGACATGGGGAGATCCCGGGCGCTGGTGGTGGATCGTCCGGATGATAAGAAAAATTGACACTTCCCTCAAATGAACCCGAAACTTCCGCCACTTAGCTCCGCCGTGTGCAGGATATTGAACACCCGTGACACAGCTGACCCTCGACGTCGGTACCCATCTGCGCGCCGTGCGCACCATGTACGGGCTCTCGCAGCGTGAACTCGCCAAGCGGGCCGGCGTTACCAACGGCCTGATCTCGCTCATCGAGCAGAACCGCGTCAGTCCTTCGGTGAGCTCGCTCAAGAAGGTACTCGACGGCATCCCGATGTCGCTGGCCGAGTTCTTCACGCTCGACCTGTCCGCGAGTCCGCAGGTGTTCTTCAAGAGCGATGAACTCACCGACCTCGGCGATCGCAGCGTATCGCTGCGGCTGGTCGCGGCGCGCCGCCCCAACCGCGCCATGTCCATCATGCACGAGCGCTACGCTCCCGGCGCCGACACCGGCGCCGACATGCTGCGCCACGAAGGCGAGGAGGGTGGCGTCGTGGTGCGTGGTCGCGTCGAACTGACGATCGGCGCGGAGGGCCGCGTGCTCGGGCCCGGCGACGCGTACTATTTCACCAGTGCCATTCCCCACCGGTTCCGCAACACCGGCAGCGAACCCTGCGAGATCATCTCCGCAAGCACGCCCCCGACCTTCTGAGACCCCTGCCATGACCCAAGCAAAGACCGACTGGCACGCGCGTGCGCGTGCCCTCGCGATCAACGGCCGCGCGTTCATCAACGGTCGCTACGTCGCCGCCGCGAGCGGCGCGACGTTCGAATGCGTCAGCCCGATCGACGGGCGGATACTCGCGCAAGTCGCGTCCACCGACGTCGCCGATGCGGACCTGGCCGTCGCCGCCGCCCGCCAGGCGTTCGAGTCGGGCGCCTGGTCGCGCCTGCCGCCGCGTGAACGCAAGCGCGTGCTGCTGCGGTTCGCCGGGCTGATCGAGCGCCACGCCGAGGAACTCGCGCTGCTCGAAACGCTCGACATGGGCAAGCCGATCGCCGACAGCCTCGCCGTGGACATCCCCGCGACGGTGCGCTGCATCACGTGGTACGCCGAGGCGATCGACAAGCTCTACGACGAAGTGGCCCCGACCGGCCCGGACGCGCTGGCGATGATCACGCGCGAGCCGATCGGCGTGGTCGGCGCGATCGTGCCGTGGAACTTCCCGCTGATCATGGCGGCGTGGAAGATCGGGCCCGCGCTGGCGGCCGGCAACTCCTTGATCCTCAAGCCTTCGGAGAAGTCGCCGCTCACGGCCATCCGCATCGCGGCGCTGGCGAGCGAGGCGGGCATCCCGGACGGCGTGTTCAACGTGCTGCCGGGCTTCGGCCAGACGGCGGGGCAGGCGCTCGCGCTGCACATGGACGTGGACTGCATCGGATTCACGGGTTCGACCCGCACGGGCAAGCGCATGCTCGAGTACGCCGGGCAGTCGAACATGAAGCGCGTCTGGCTCGAGTGCGGCGGCAAGTCGCCGAACATCATCCTCGCCGACTGCCCCGACCTCGATCGTGCCGCCGCGGCCGCCGCCTCGGCGATCTTCTTCAACCAGGGCGAGATGTGCTCGGCCGGGTCGCGGCTGATCATCGAGGAGAGCGTGCGCGATGCCGTGCTCGAGAAGGTCGTCGCAGCGGGCCGGCGCATGGTGCCCGCCGATCCGCTCGACCCGGCCACCCGGCTCGGCGCCATCGTCGACGACGTGCAGCTGAGGACCGTGCTCGGCTACATCGATTCCGGTCGCAACGAGGGGGCGCAGCTGCTGTCGGGCGGCCGCCAGGTACGCGAGGAGACCGGCGGCAGCTACGTCGAGCCGACGGTGTTCGCCGGCGTCCGGCCGGAGATGAAGATCGCGCGCGAGGAGATCTTCGGGCCGGTGCTCGCCGCGATCAGCGTGCGTGACGCCGAGGAGGCGGTGCGCGTGGGCAACTCCGTGATCTACGGGCTCGCGGCCGCGGTCTGGACCCGCGACGTGACGCGCGCCCACCGTATCGCCCGGGCGCTGCGCGCCGGCGTCGTCTACGTCAACTGCTACGACGCGGACGACATCACCACGCCGTTCGGCGGCTTCAAGCAGTCGGGCACCGGTCGCGACAAGTCGCTGCACGCGTTCGACAAGTACACGGAACTCAAGACCACCTGGATCGACCTGTCGTGAGCGCGTACCGCAACGTCACCTTCGACGAGCTTTCGGTCGGCACCTCGGCGGGTGCCCGGCGCATCCTCACGCAGACGGAGATCGAGGCGCTGGTGCTGGTTTCCGGCGACATCGAGCCCTTTCACATGGAGGACGCCGGCGACACGTCGGTCGGCCTGCTGTGCGTGGACGCGGTCGGCATCGGCGCGGTGATCTCGGGCTTGCTCGAGCGCAAGCTGCCCGGCCCCGGCACGCGCATCGTGTCGCAGCAGTTCGAATTCTCGGGCGTCGTGCAGGTGGGCGAGGAACTGGCGGCTTCCGTGACGGTGCGCGAGAAGCAGCCGCACACGGGTCTCGTGGTGTTCGACTGCGATGCCCGCGTCGGTGATCGGCGCGTGCTGTGGGGCACGGCGGTGGTCGAGGCGCCGCGCCGACGCCTGTCCTACTCGGACATCGCCACTCCCGAGATCGTCCTGCGGCGCAACGACGTGTTTGCGCGACTGCTCAGGCAATGCGAGCCGCTCGAGCCGGTCACCTGCGCAGTGGCCCATCCCTGCGACCGCGATTCGCTGCTCGGTGCGCTCGAAGCCGCGCGGCGCAGGCTGATCACGCCGGTGCTGGTCGGCCCGCCGGCCCGCATCCGGGCCGTGGCCGAGGCGAACGGTGCCGACATCTCCGGCCTGAGGATCGTCGAGACGGCGCACAGCCACGCCTCCGCGGCTGCGGCTGTGGCACTGGCGCGCGCGGGCGACGTCGAGATGCTCATGAAGGGCAGCCTGCACACCGACGAGATCCTGGGGTACATCGTCGCGTCGCAGTCCGGGCTGCGCACCGAGCGGCGCATCAGCCATGCGTTCGTGATGGACGTGCCCGCCTACGACCGGGTGCTGCTCGTGACCGACGCTGCGATCAACATCGAGCCGACGCTCGCCGAGAAGGCCGACATCGTCCGCAACGCGATCGACCTCGCCCGCGTGCTCGGCATCGACAGCCCCAAGGTGGCGATCCTCTCGGCGGTGGAAACGGTGAATCCCAACATCCGTTCGACGCTCGACGCGGCGGCGCTGTGCAAGATGGCCGATCGCGGCCAGATCGAAGGTGGCATCCTCGACGGGCCGCTCGCCTTCGACAACGCGATCAGCGAGCACGCCGCCCGCACCAAGAGCATCCGCTCGCCGGTGGCCGGCCGCGCCGACATCCTGATGGTGCCGAACATCGAGTCCGGCAACATGCTGGCCAAGCAACTGCTGTACTTCGCCGGTGCCGACAGCGCCGGCGTCGTGCTCGGGGCGCGCGTACCGGTCGTGCTCACCAGCCGCGCCGACAACGTCCGCATGCGCATCGGGTCGGCGGCGGTCGCGAAGCTGCTCGCCCACGCGCGTCGCGCCACGGTACCGAAGGTGGTCGCGTGAGGTCCGGCGGCGAGGGCATCATCGTCCTCAACGCCGGGTCCTCGAGCATCAAGTTCTGCACCTTCCGGCGCGACGACCAGCGTCTGGAGCGCGAGCTTCGCGGGCAGGTCTCCGGCCTCGGCACGGCGCCACGCATGACGGTGAAGCGCGGCGTGGACGTGGTCGCAGACCGTCGGCTGTCGGACGTGCCGATGAGCCATGCCGACGCCCTGGACGTCCTGCTCGACTCGCTGCGCGCGGAACTGCACGGGGTGGCGATCGTCGGCGTCGGTCATCGGGTGGTGCACGGCGGGCTCGAGTTCATGGCGCCGGCGCGCGTGGACGCCGCCGTCCTCGGGCGCCTCGAGCGATACAACGCGCTGGCGCCGCTGCACCAGCCGCACAACCTCGCGGCGATCCGG
>Ga0105090_10000605_pt1 | contig 18127 bp, 12 predicted proteins | sample PPLLak3March2015_FD_79110 | JGI IMG/M metagenome (GOLD analysis project Ga0105090, IMG submission 79110) | Freshwater sediment microbial communities from Prairie Pothole Lake near Jamestown, North Dakota, USA - PPLs Lake P7 Core (1) Depth... | ecosystem: Environmental > Aquatic > Freshwater >... | reverse complement strand
GATCGCGATTCTATTTCCCTTGGATTCCTGCATATCAACCCATCCTTCGACAGACAGCTCAATGGTATCCTTTTGCCCAAACTCAACCGAACGGTTGGGACGCACATTGCCAAATTTATCAGATTCAGCTTTCGACAAGTCGCCACGGGTAAATTTGAACTCAATATCTTTAACATCAGGCGGACGCGCAATGGTAATGGAATACCTTCCCGAACTATCTTTCTGCAAAACGGCAGATTCATCAGGATTCCAGGAGTTAAAATTGCCGGCCAGACTGATGGGTTCACCAACCGGGGTATTCTTTGGAATATTTTTCAAAACCAGCGTCAGCCTTGGACAATTCAACGGATCCAGATCGTTCCAGCTGGCAATGCTAATCGCTGTGGTATCTTCTTCGCCAAGCACAAGCAACCGGTTTCTAATTCCATAACCGCAGATATCAGTTTCAACTGTGGTCCAGTCACCACGGGTAATCTTATATTCGACCGATCCAAATCCGGGAGGAAGATGAAAAGTATAAGTACTGTCTGAATTAAGGTTCATTTGATAAGATTCATCACCCGGATCCCAGTTATTGAAGTTACCCGTAACATATAGCGGCTGACCTTTGGGTGTATTGCCAGGTATTCCCTCCACCTTTATCACTGCCTGATGACAGGAGACAAGAAGCAACAGCGCTGGTACTATGAAATTTATTTTATGTTTTATTAACCATTTCATCACTTATCCATCCATTTTAAAAAATCAGGAACCCTTACCCTGCTAATTAATACTGTATCTTCTGTTTTGGGCAAGAGCTCAATATGCAGCCTGCTGTTAAAATATTTACTGATCTTACCGATTGATCCAATGGCAGCCATATAGCTCCTGTTTATCCTGAAAAACTGATTGGGATCCATCAGGCCGCCAAGCTGGTCGAGGGTGTAGTCGATGATATACCTGTTGTTGTTTTTGGTGACTAATACTACCTCATTATCTTCTGCTTTGATATAAGCAATTTCACTTACTTCGATATGCTTCAGCTGTTCCCCCACTTTAGCAATAAACCGGGATTTGAATTTCGGCATGCCCGCGGTTATCAAGTGTTCAATCTGCTGAATACTGATTGACGCCGGCTGTTCACCAGATTTTTCATGCAGGTATTTGAACTTTTTAATTGCATTTTCGAGATCGGCTTGTTTCACCGGCTTAAGCAGATAATCGATGCTGTTTACTTTGAAAGCCTGGATGGCGTATTCATCGTAAGCTGTGGTGAAAATAACCGGAGCCTTTACTTCTGTTTGCTTGAAAATCTCAAAACTGAGCCCGTCAGATAACTGAATATCCATAAAAATCAGATCGGGTGACGGATTACCGGCAAGCCATTCCACGCTGTCTTCCACACTATCGATACAATCAAGCACCTGGATAGTCTTATCAGCTTTATCCAGTAAACGCTTTAATTCATTTTGTGCGAAAGGTTCATCTTCAATGATCAGTACTTTCATAAAACAATCAGATTAAAGGAATTTTCACTTTAAATACTTCTTCGCTTTCAAGAACTTCAACTTTATCATTCGTCAGAAAGCCATACCTGCTTTGTATGTTCTTTAATCCAACGTTGCTCGAATATTCCTTTGTTTCTTTTTTCTGCATATTATTTTCTATAACAAGGTAATTATCTTCATCATAAATCCGGATGGTAAGGGGCTTCTTCTTTGAGATAATGTTGTGTTTAATTGCATTCTCAATCAGCATCTGCATCGTCATCGGGGCAATCATGAGGTCACCTGCTTTGGTCCCAATGTTCACATCTATTTCGAGGTTCTGGTCAAATCTTAACTGAACCAGGTAAATGTATGACCTCACCATTTCCAGCTCCTTGCTCACTTTTACCAGTTCATGGTCCCTGAATTCAAGGATATACCTGTATACATCTGCCAGTTCACGGATAAAGATTTCAGCTTTTTCCTGGTTTTCATAAATCAGGGAAGATAAAGTATTAAGGCTATTGAACAGGAAATGCGGGTTCAGTTGCGATCGAAGGGATTCAAACCTGAACTCCGCATTTTCCTTTTTAAACCGCTCCAGCTCCGCTAACGAAAATCTCCATTTCTCCAGCAAAAACATGCTCAGGTCGATCAATACCAGGGTGGTGGATCCGATAAAAATATAAACCATGATAATGACTTCATCCAGCAACCTGACATAACTGATCTCCATAAACAATATCACCACTAACCACCTTATGCCTTCAATGAAGAAGAAACCGATTCCAAGGCTTGTAAACCACTGCAGGAAAAATCGTTTGCGGGGATTGTCGGCCCATTTGAACTTTGTGTCGTTGAACCGGTTTACCTGGTAAATGCTTTCGAAAACCAATCCTACAATCAATATCGTGTACAAATAGGTTCTGAACGGTTGAAACAATGGATACTGACGGTAAATCAGGCTGTAAACCACATCGAGCAGGAACCTGAAGGCTATTGCCATCAGGATGATACTGCCCCATCGAATCCATTTATCTTTGTATAGCCTGATCATTCCTTCATATTTTTACTTCCGTTATACCCGAACGAAGAGCCAAATTTACAAATTAAGCTGAGGTTTATGATAAAGATTTCAAAGAACGAAATTTTCTAATCTGCTTTTACCTGCATGAACAATTATTTCGACAGGGCTATCGCATCGCTTTCTTTTGAAAAGGAGTTTTTGTAAACGACTTCCTTACCCTTTGCCAATTCGAAAGTGTATTCACCTTCAGGAAGACTCTTGATGTCGAAGGTGATTTTTCTGTTCTCCGGCCTTCTTAATCTCTTTTCATATAACAGTGAACCTTCTTCATCCTTGATTTTGAGATTCAGTTTGTCCTCAGGTTGTTTCATTACGATGAAAGTAACCTGGTCGCTGACATTGGAATACAATGCAACCTTTACTTTGGCAACTTCTGATTTCATTTCCTGTCCGTTTTCAGAAACTTTCTGTGCGAACGAAGTGGCAGTTAAAACTGCGAGGGCTGTTGTTAAAACTAATGTTTTCATGGTTCAAAATTTTAAAGTGTTAAACAATATTAATTACGAACCAAAATTACATCCCCACGCAAGCGAAAGAAACCAAAAAACTGTGAAGTTCATTTTTGGACAGGTGAAATGAAAACTGAGGAAGGTGAACTATATAAAAAATAGTATTGCACTGCGTGATGGAAAATCTTCTGTATATTTGGAAATATGGGATATATGGGGTATAAGGTTTGATTATCTTCATTTCCCGTATTTCCCCTATACCCTTATTCCTTTTTACCGTGCGAGGTTTTATGTCGTTCTATTTAAAATATTCAGTTACAATTTTGGCAGGAATCTGGAATAATATCTACTTTTGTGAAAGTAATTTCATTCCAATGGGTAGTTAGCTCAGTTGGTTTAGTCCCGCCTGTGGCGGGGTCACACGCAAGAAGATCCTAAGGGTGGTTAGCTCAGTTGGTTTAGAGCGCTTGCTTCACACGCAAGAGGTCAAGAGTTCAAATCTCTTACTACCCACAACTTTAATAGATTCAACTTTTTGGTAATAATTTGGAGAATGCCTTCTAACCGATTATAATTTCGGAATTATCCAACAATTCCTCACTCTGTTTTTGGCTAACTCAGTCGCTTCAGTCCCTCCAACGCGGGTTGTTGGCGTTTCTGGCTGATCTGTCGAATAGCATGCTGGAATTAATCAAACAAAAGGTGCAAGGTTCCAGATCAGTGATAAATATCAGTTTCCTTCCACAAGGGATTAATTGGTCAGGCTGATTCATTTTGAAAAGATTAATTTTGGGAGATTTATAAAAGAATAGAAATTCAAATTATCGACCAACAGATTTAATTTATAAAACAATGAAAAGACTTTTAATCATCAGCTTCATTTTTGCCTTTACCTGCATCAGCTTGCTTTCGCAGAACCAACAACCCTCCAGGGGTGCGGAATATTGCTCCAAGAAAAAAATAATGGGGCACAACCTTTCGAATTCCGTTCAGCTTTCACCCAATTCTCCCAAACATTCGTTTGATGTGCTGGATTATACGCTAAACCTCGACATCTTTAATTGCTTCAGTACACCATTCCCGACAAGCTTTATTGCCAGCAATAGCATCACTTTCCAAGTTGATTCGGTACTTAATCATATTCAGCTGAATGCGGTGAATACATCACTGGTAATTGACTCCGTAAGCCTACCGTGTGTTTCATACACCCATAGCAACAACATTCTGACGATTCAGTTGGATCAGACTTATAATCCAGGGGACGAAGTTTCACTGACCATTTATTACAAGCATAATAACGTCGAAGATGGAGCTTTCTATGCCAGTGACGGATTTGTCTTTACCGATTGCGAGCCCGAAGGCGCCCGGAAATGGTTCCCCTGCTGGGATAAGCCATCCGACAAGGCCACCCTTGATCTCACGGCAAAAGTCCCGCTGAATGTCAAGCTTGGATCAAACGGACGTTTACAGGATTCAACAATTGTGGGTAACGCCCTATTTTACCATTGGATAAGCATTCATCCCGTGGCTACTTATCTCACTGTGATTACAGCCAAGGCGAATTATAACCTCGACATCGTTTACTGGCATAAAATTTCAAATCCTGACGATAGTGTCCCCATCCGGTTTTATTACAACACCGGTGAAAATCCGGGCCCGATGGAAGATATTATCGGCCCGATGACCACCTATTATTCAGAGCGTTTTGGCGAGCACCCTTTCGAGAAAAACGGGTTTGCCACACTGAACAATGAGTTTTACTGGGGCGGGATGGAAAACCAGACGCTGACGAGCCTTTGCCCAGGTTGCTGGGATGAATATTATCTCGCACACGAATTTGCCCACCAGTGGTTCGGCGATATGATCACCTGCGGCACCTGGGCTGACATTTTTCTGAACGAAGGCTTCGCCACCTGGACAGAGGCTCACTGGTATGAAGGTCAGAACGGATACGCATCATACCACAATGAGATAACCGGAAATGCTAACTATTATCTGAATTACAATCCCGGCTGGGCTATTTCAGAACCCGATTGGGCGGTCAATACTCCATCACTTGATGTGCTTTTTAATTATGCGATAACCTATTTAAAAGGAAGCTGTGTCCTTCATCAACTCCGGTATGTGCTGGGCGACTCTCTGTTTTTCGCAGGTATGAACGCCTACGCTACTGATGCTACCAATTTTATGTACCAATCATCAATGATCGGTGATTTTAGAGACAAAATGGAGGAAGTTTCAGGGCAGGACCTCAACTGGTTCTTCGATGGATGGATTTATTCACCAAACCATCCTGATTACCACAATACCTATTCTTTCATGGATATGGGAAACGGTGCCTGGAAAGTATATTTTACTGTTCATCAAACCCAAACCAATACCGGGTTTTTCCAGATGCCCATCGAGGTAAAGATTAATTTCGGTGCGGGACAGGATACCCTTATCCGGGTGATGAATGATGCAAACAACCAGTTATTTGAATGGAACTTCGATCAGGAACCTACGGCAATTTACTTCGACCCGAACAACGACATTGTGCTCAAACAATCCACCCTGATTACTGCTGTTGAAATGCAACCGGAAAACAACAACCCGGATTTGCTTTGGAATGTAGAACCCAATCCCTTCAATGGCTCAACCAATATAACCTATGAGTTGGCTGCGTCCGCTCCTGTTAAAATTAAACTTTATAATCATATGGGGCAAGCCCTGGAAATGCTGATAAACGAACCTCAATCCAAAGGTACTCATCAGGTGCAATGGAATTCTGAGGGATTCCCGGCAGGCATTTATTATGTCCAGTTAAGGACCGGAAATCACGTAATGACAAAGAAAATAATAAAACTTTAGACCAACCGTCACTGTGCATCTCAGATTCGGATAGAGGCGCAGGAACGAATCAATCCGTATAAGGATTCTGTACTGCCTATATACATACAGATTGCTTCATCCACCTCCGGCGCATTCGCAATGACGGTTATTCTGCTATAGATATCCTTAAAATATTCTGTTATTATGGAATATGATCAAATAAAAAACCCCGAAAGTTCATCCCGGGGTTTTTTAATTTCTGATAAAATCCTATTTACATCACAACTTGTGCTTTTTCGGATTTGCGGGGAAGCCTGTGCACCGGCTAATCCGAAAGTAAATAAAAAAGGATTTGTAATCCATTCAATCATTTTAAATGGATTACAAATCCTTAAAGTATCTCCGTCCGGATTATCCCGCACACCTGCTGTTCACAAATCCGGTCGAGCCGAGTCCGAACGAGCTGAGTTTCTTACGAACCTAATTGACCACCTCGTAAATTGTAACCGGCTTCTGCTTATTTTTCAAATTCACTTCACCAACTTTCCGGCAGGTGAAGGATTCTTTAATTTGCTCATAGGTGTTTTCACCGATAATAATCTGCCCTTCCTGCGCTGCTGATTGCAATCGCTGTGAGGTATTGACTACATCTCCGATAACCGTATAGTCCAGCCGGCGAAGGCTGGCAGAACCGATATTGCCGGAGATAACCTCACCACTATTGATCCCAATGGATACTTTGGGTTGAAAATGCAGTTCCTCTGAAATATTCGGAAGCTGATCTATTTGTTTAATAACTGCCAGGCAGGCTTCCACAGCCCTGTCGAGGTGGTAATCGCCCCGGAATACAGCCATGATTGCATCGCCGATGAACTTATCAATATAACCCCCCTGGCTGATGATCTCTTTTACCATGACATCGAAATAGCGGTTCAATAGCGCAACCACTTTATCTGCAGGCTCCGTCTCCGTCAGCGATGTAAAGCTGCAAATGTCAATAAAAGCTACGGTGGCTTCAACCGTTTCATTGGACAGCAATGTGGATTCAAACTCACGGCTGTTCATGAAATTCAGAACGGTTTCATCCACATACATCCGGAGGATATTGTTTTCTTTAATGGCTTTAAGTGTTTCGGCAAGTTGATAAACATGCTGCAATGTTTTTTCAACTGTGAGTTCAAGGTCCTCAAAATTCACAGGTTTTGTCAGAAAATCAAAAGCGCCCCTGTTCATAGCGGTGCGGATGTTATCCATATCGCCATAAGCTGATATGATCACGGTTTTAATCAATGGACTTAATTCCTTCAGCTTAACAAGCAACGTCAGTCCATCCATTCCAGGCATATTGATATCACTTAATACCAAATCAATATCCGTATGCTGCTGTAATTTATCAAGGGCATCATTGCCATTCACGGCAAAAACAAACTGGTAGAGGTTTTCCCTGATTTGCTTTCGAAATTTCTGTTTGATGAGGATCTCCAGATCGGCCTCATCATCCACGACTAAAATCTTTGCCATTAGGTTCTGTGGTTTAATTTTTCTTTCAATAAGTTAAAATCAAGCGGCTTGGTGAGAAAATCGTCAGCTCCAAGTTTTTTGGCCATATTGTAATTCTCATCATCCCGGTAAGCGGTTATCATCATGACTACCGGAGGAGGCTTCAGATACTTTTGTTTTATCTTACCCAGTAACTCCAGTCCACTCATCCCGGGCATATTGATATCGGATAAAATTAAAACCGCTTCCTGAATATTTTTATTAAGGTAGTCCAGCGCTTCCTCACCCGAAAAGGCGAACACAAATTCGTATCGCTTTTCCCGGATCTCCTTTCGGAACCGCTGCTCAAAAAGAACCCGAACATCTTTTTCGTCGTCAACAACTAATATTTTCATAATGGTCATTTTTCAATTAAGCATTTAAAATAATAATGAATTCTGCGAATTCACCCTCGACTGTATTTACTTTCAGTTCACCACCATGGCCTTTGGTAACAATATCGTAACTCATGCTCAATCCTAATCCTGTTCCCTGTCCCGATGGTTTTGTGGTGAAAAAAGGCTGGAAAATTTTTTCCAAAACTTTTTGCGGAATACCCATACCGTTATCCTTAACAACTATTTGAACTTTGTTGTTCAATTTCTTTGTAATTACTGTAACAGTTGGAGTGTAATTCTGTTCACGAAGTGATGTACCTGCAGGGTTGTTTTTTTCAGCATTGATCATCCGGCTTCGCTCAGTACAGGAATAAAATGCATTTGTCATAAGATTTAGCAATACCCTGCCAATATCCTGCGGAATAACTTTGATTTTTCCGATTGATCCATCAAAGTCAGTTTTCATCGTAGCGTTGAATGATTTGTCTTTCGCCCGCAATCCGTGATAAGCCAGCCGCAGGTATTCATCCGCCAGGGCGTTAATAACGGTTGGCTCTTTTTGGCCGGTGCTTGTCCGGCTGTGCTGCAGCATCCCTTTTACAATGGCATCGGCACGTTTGCCGTGATGATTGATCTTTTGCTCGTTTTCCCGGATGTCATTTGCAATCGATTTAGCATCTTCCAGGTTCCCTTTATCCATTTCCTGTTGCATCTCATCTATCAGCTCCGTATTAACTTCCGAAAAATTATTGACGAAATTCAGTGGATTTTGAATTTCATGGGCAATACCTGCAGTGAGTTCACCCAAAGAAGCCATCTTTTCACTCTGGATAAGCTGGGCTTGGGTTGCTTTCAACTCGGTATAAGCTTTTGCTATTGCTTTTGCCTGTGTTATTTCTCGATCCCTCACTTTTTCTTTTTCCTTTCTCAATAATCGCTGCCTTTGATAGCGATCCAGGGAAAATGCAAGGCCCAAAAACAAGAAACCATAGATGATGTAAGCCCACCATGTTCGCCAAAAGGGTGGAATTATTTTAACCGCTAACACTGCATCCTTTTCCGAATAGACGCCCTCGGCATTCATTGCCCTGACCCTGAATGTATAGTTGCCTGATGGTAAATGGGTGTAATTCACATAACGCCTGGTGCCAGCCTGAACCCAATCCCTTTCAAGACCTTCAAGCTTATATTCATAATGGGTTTGCTGGGAAGAGCGAAAGTTGATGGCGACAAACTCGAACCCTATTGAATTGTCATTCCATGCCAGGCTTATCTTTTCCATCTCGTCCAATGGTTTGTCAAACCTCTGCTGAATATTTTGCTTTAAAAACCGGGTAATAAAAACACTGGGGATGATTTTTTCACTTGAAATTTCAGATGGCTTAAAGAAATTAGCCCCGGCAACTCCTCCGAAAATCAGTTCACCGCTGCTGGACTTTAGTCGTGAATTATCATTAAAACGGTATGCCTGCATGCCATCTTCCATCGTAAAATTCCGAAAGCTTTTCGTTGCCGGATCAAACCGTGAAATTCCTTTTAAAGTGCTCAGCCAAAGAAACCCATCATTGTCAACCAAAATTCCGATGATGTTGGGATCGGGCAAACCGTCTGCATCGTGAAAGATTTCAAATTTCTTTTCATTTACATCAAGTTTGTTCAATCCGTTGTTGGTCCCGACCCAGATGTTGCCATTAAGATCTTCATTAACGCAGAAAACGGCATCGCTGCTTAAACTGCCGGGATCATTCGGGTCGTACCGGTATGATTTGAACTGGTTGGTTTTTGGGTCAAACTTCATCAGTCCTGACGGGAATGTGGCATTTGGATCATATTGATTTTCCCTGGTTCCAATCCAGATAAACCCGCGGCTATCTTCAAATAGTGAAAATAGTGAGTTACCGCTCATTCCGCTTGTATTCACATCTTTTTGCCAATTGGTAAAATCGCCCTGATCACGGTTGAACCTGCTCAACCCATTTGAAGTTGCTATCCAGACATTATTCTGCCGGTCGATCAGAATGTCGGACACCACATTGCCGATTAAGCTTTTAGGATTTCCGTCATCATGTTTAAATTTTTCAAGTTGACCTGTTTCAGGATTGTACCGGGCACATCCCTGCCCTTTGTAACCAAACCAGACTTTCCCATCATGATCTTTGCGAATGGTAAAAATTCTGCCATCGCCTGATCGCGGATCATCTATTCCAAATTGCTTCTTTTTGTTTGATCTCCTGTCCCATTCAATAAAACCATCTCCATCAAGACCCAACCAGAAAACATCTTTTTCAACTTCTTCGATGGCGTAAAAATTATTCGCAAAATCAAAAGGATTTTCTGGGTTAATATTCATCATTCCCATTTGCCAGCGGTTGAGGTCAGCTTTATTCAATCCGCGTGACGTTCCTACCCATAAGTTATTGTCTTTGTCTTCAAATACAGTTTCGCAGTATGCCCACGTTAAGCTTGTTAAATTATTGGGCTGATAAGTATACCGTGAAAAAAGCCCGGTTTTTTCATCAAACCTGTGAAGACCGCTATTTTCACTACCATTATAAGTCGTCACCCAGATTGAATGATCATCAGTTTCGATAATATCTGAAATAATATTCCAGAATCCTGGCTGATCCTTTTCGTGATAATGGTAAAGGATGGAAGTACTTGTTTCAGGATTGTAACGCAATAATCCAAGCTCGGGCAGAAATCCGATCCAGACATCACCTGTGGAGATTACCTTAACTATTGAAACATTTGAAGACGGAAACACCAGACCCGGAATATTTAGCTCATTCAGGAACCGGAAGGTTTTTTTTGCGGTATCAAATGTGATAAGCCCTTTGTTATTCGAACCAATCCATAAGGTGCCTTTGTTGTCTTCCGAAATTGAGCTTATGGTTACTCCAATTAAACTTTGCGTTTCATCTCCTGACAGCCATTGACTTACAAAAGATCCAGCCACACTATCAAATTCTGCCAGTCCATTATCCGTCCCAATCCAAAGTTGACCGGAAGAAGACTCATGAATTGCACTGACCACATTTCCGGGAAGAGACTTGAGATTACCTGGAATATGATAATAATTCTCGAATTCTTCATTTAACTGGTTATACCGGCTCAATCCATTTTGTGTACCCACCCAGATATTTCCTGATTTGTCAGCAAAAACGGTGTTCACTCTGTTGTTTGCCAATGAACTAGGATTGCCGGGAATGTTCCTGAAGGTAACAAAGTCATACCCATCATAGCGGCTTAAACCGGCGGCGGTTCCGATCCAGATATAACCTTGGATATCCTGAGTAATACCGATTACCCAGCTTGAGGCCAATCCGTCTTCAATGGTAAACCGCTCAAAGCGAAGATTTTCAGATTGCTGTGCTGACAACGATCCGGTAAAATGGTAGCTCAGCACCAATACCAGCAGTAATAATATTCTATTGCTCATTTTGAATGTTAAGTAGAATGTTAAAAATTGTACCCTCATGATTGCTTGTTAAATTAATCTCTCCACCATGCGCTTTTATAATATCGTAACTCAAGGATAATCCCAATCCCGTTCCCTGCCCGGTGGGTTTGGTGGTGAAGAAGGGCTGGAAGATTTTTTCTTTGATGTGTTCAGGAATTCCGTTGCCGTTGTCCTTTACAGAAATTTGCATACCGTCATTAGTCTTTTTTGTGCTTACAGAAACAGTGGGTTCATATCCGGCAATTCCCTGTTTGGCTTTTTCATTGACTGCATAAAAAGCATTGGTGATCAAATTCAGGATCACCCTGCCAATATCTTGTGGCACTAATTCAATGTTGGGAAGAGCAGGATCAAAGTCAGTCTCCATTTTTGAATTAAAGGATTTGTCTTTAGCCCTTAAACCATGATAGGCCAACCGCAGATATTCATCGGTAAGCGCATTGATATCTGTTGGCTCTTTCTGTCCGGAACTAGCACGGCTGTGCTGCAGCATGCCTTTTACGATGGCGTCGGCCCGCTTGCCATGAAAGATTATTTTTTCTTCGTTGTCTATTACATCTTTCGCAATAGCTTTTACTTCATTAAAATTCCCTTTAGTAATCTCGTCCTTCATTTCCAACAACAATTCCTTGTTCACTTCCGAGAAATTATTCACAAAGTTCAAGGGGTTTTGTATCTCATGGGCAATGCCAGCGGTGAGCTCACCGAGGGAGGCCATCTTCTCGGACTGAATGAGCTGGGATTGTGCCGATTTTAAATCCGTCAATGTTTTTTCAAGTACCAGGTTGGCTTTCTTTTTACTATAGAATTTATTGTATATTCCGGCTGCAATCAATAACAACAAAACAGCTATACCCATCGAAAAATTTCTGGAGATAGAAGAAATTTTATTTTGACTTTCAAGTTTCGCAATCGAGAGTTCCTTTTCATTCATCTGTTGCTCGGTTTCAAAACTTAAGGAGCCATATTTGTCCCGGTCGGCCTGTAAGCTTTCTTCTAACGAGATAAAAGCCTGAAGAGCTTCATTCGCTTTTCTATGATTACCTGTTTGCTCATGTAGTTTGGCCAGCAATTTATAGTCTCTCAGCACAAACAAACGCTGACTTTTCAATCTGTCAATATCTTTTTCCAACAATGCTATGGCTTCATTAATCCTGTTTTGTTCTATTCTGATTAATGCTAAATAATAATCAGGGGCCATAGTTCCGGGCCGTGCATCTGCGGGTATATTGTTTTCTTCAATCAACTGCCAGCATTGGATTAAAGTTGCCTCTGCTTCTTCCAACTCACCGATTTTTATTAAATATAATCCTTTAATCTGCAAGGAAGCAGCAATAAAGTCGGGGTTTGTTTTATTTTTCTCATTCTTCAGGATCATGTCTGTATAATACATAACACTGTCCAATTTGCCTGACAGGAGTTTGGCTTGCGCCATTGTGTTTGGTATATTTTGATTTACTGCTGATTTACCTCTTTTGTAATCGTTGAAAGCGATACTCGTGTACTTCAGCGCTTCGTTATAATCCCCTTTTTGCAAATAGTAATACCCAATAACACCAGTGTTATTAAACCATACATTCCTTCCCACCGGGTCTGAAAATGGGAAAAGACTGCTACCAATTGCTGTATCGGCTCTCATATAACTTACCGATTTTTTCATGTGGTAGATTGCCTGGTCAAGTAAACCAATTGTTCTGTAAAATCCAGCCAGCACATAATAACAATCTGCAAGACCTGCGGAATCGTTTTTTTGTTTATATTTCTTCAGGTTTTCGTTGAAATACTGAAATCCTTCACTAAGCATATTTGAATTACGGTAAGGCAACCTCAATTGCTTTATAAAACCACTGCTGATTACTTTAACATTGGGAGTTTTACTTTTTTCCAGTTCTGCTAACTGTAACTTGCCATAGGCTAAGGATTTGTTTTTATCCGTTGCTATTAAACTGTTGAGTATACTAAATTTTACTCTGTAACTCCAATACTCATTCCTTCCATCAATAAAGAGCTTGCCTGCCTTTTCCAGAAGAGCAATTGATTCATCATTTAAAGGGGTTTTTTCAATCAGGTTTACAGCACTTGTAAACCGTGCAGTATCAATTTCTTTTCCGTTTGTGCCATTCTCCAGCATTTGAACAATAGAATCAACGCGGCTTTGCTGTGCATACATATGCCCGGGACAGGCACACAATATAAATGTCAGCATTAATATTAAAACAGATTGTATCTTCCTCATTTTTAATTTTTAAACTGGTAACGTGATAATAAATGTACTTCCTTCACCTTCTTTCGTCTCAACCTTCAACTCACCTCCATGTGCTTTTACAATATCATAACTCAATGATAAGCCCAATCCTGTTCCCTGGCCTGTCGGCTTTGTTGTAAAAAAGGGCTGAAAGATTTTGTCCAGGATTTTGTGTGGGATTCCATTGCCGTTGTCTTTTACAGCTATTAGCAGTTGGCTGTTAGCTGTTTGCTGAGTGGTGATGGATAAAGAAGGTACATAGCCGGGCTCGCTTTTTTTACTGCGTTCATTCACTGCATAAAACGCATTGTTTATGAGATTAAGTAAAACCCGTCCGATATCCTGCGGAATGATGCTGATTTTTGGAACGGTGGGGTCGAAGTCAGTTTGGAAATCAGCATTAAACGATTTGTCCTTTGCCCTTAAACCGTGATAAGCCAGCCGCAGATATTCATCGGCAAGCGCATTGATGTCGGTAGGTTCTTTTTGGCCAGTGCTTGTCCGGCTATGCTGGAGCATACCCTTTACGATTTCGCCGGCACGTTTTCCGTGATGGTTTATTTTATCAAGATTTTGTTTTACATCACCGGCAATGGCTTTCACTTCTTCATAATTTCCCTTATCAACTTCTTCAACCATTTCACTGATCAACTCACTGCTTACTTCGCTAAAGTTGTTTACAAAGTTCAGCGGGTTTTGAATTTCATGGGCAATGCCGGCGGTGAGTTCACCGAGAGAAGCCATTTTCTCTGCCTGGATAAGCTGGGCCTGTGTGGCCTGTAACTCCGTTAATGTTTCCTCTGCCTTTTTCCTGGCCGCTTTAATTTCAATTAAATCCTGCTCCGCCTGTCGGGCTTGCGCTTCGGCTTTTTGGAGGTCGAGGAAGCGGATATATGCCTGGTTAAATGCGATAGTAAAACGACTGATGATATCCTGTTGCTCTTCCGGCAAAGGTTCAAGACTTCCTGTAACCAATGAACCGAATTGATCAGAGGAACCAGAGAGATTTATTTTCCTTACACCAGCCATATCCTTTTTAATGAACTCAGGTAACCTGGCCAGTTCCGTTTTGCTGAAACCAAAGCGGTCCCAGTCTTTCTTTTCTTTTCCTTCAAACAGGTACTGCCATTTTTTTTTCCGTTTCATCCAGCTATCGAGATACATAAGATGAGTTGGATGTTGGTTCATTGGAACAAAGAATCCATTTTCTGCCAACAAACCTTCTTTACCGGCCAGCCACCAGGTGATACCTGTGTTTTTAGGATTTACGATCATAATGAAGCACCTGTCGAGCCTAGCATCCAGTTTTGTAAGTTCACCATACAGCTTGTAAATAATTCCGCCTAATTCAGCTGTATCCCTCATAGCCATGGCTGCCGCCCTTATTCTTTCCAATGATGCTTCAATCTGTGCTTCTTTTGCCTGTTCTATTGCAAGTTCAATGTCTGTAAACCTGCGATAAGCCAGCGTAAAGACATTATGAAACCGTTTGAATATCCCGAGCCCTTCTTCCGGCAGAGGTTTGTAAGTCGTTAATCCCAATCCGCCCTGTCCGATAGATAAAAAATAATAATGCATGGCATCAGATTCATCCAGTAAAGGGTCGGCAAACTGTTTTTCCTGTTTTCGCCATTCACGAAAATTGTCCAGCTCATTACCTTTAAAATGACCTGTAAAATAGGCGTCGGCTGATTTTTTTATCGCCCTGACCATGTCATTTACCGTTGGATGGTTGTTGAATTTTGTATCCTCAAGGATGCCTTTCTGATAAGCAGTAAAATATTGGTAATTGAGATAAGTGCCTTTTGATTCATTAATAACAGCGGTTTGCACATTCCGGATATTTTCAACCTTAAGTAATTCAAGTTGATCGGAAATCATCCGACAAACCGAAATCATATCATCGGGCTTATTCATGCTCATAGCAACTGTCCGAACACGCTCCAGTGAAGATTCAATTTCAAGTTCACGGTTCTGTGCTTCCACTGCTTTCCTTTTCTGTTCCAGTTCCTCGATGGTTTCTTCCAGCAGGATGGCGGTGGTGCGCTTTACCTTCTCCGTTCTGTCTAGCTTGAAGGAAATAATTTCCAATTCCTTATCCGCATCACTTAAAGATTTGGAAATAGCGGCTTTTTGTTCCTCAGATAAATTTTCTTCCTGCTGAATTAGGGTTACTATATTTTGTAAATGCTGGTTCATCTATTTTTCTTTTAATGCCACCCAGCAGCAAGTGCTGGTATGAAATTCATTGTTTCCATTTTTTGTTCGCCCATATTCACCATAGGTAAAAAAACCGGCCATGGGCACGTTGAAAACATTTTTCACTCCCTCGATTTCATCACCTATCAGTGGGCCGAATTGTCCCAGTCTGCCTACACAGGAAAACATAAGCAAAGCATCGGCTTGAGGCATCTCTTGCTTCTTTAAATTTTCAGCGTTTCTTTGCACTTCTTCAATGATTTCGAAATCAGGTGGAAGCGTGAGGCGTATTTTGTCTCCCTCCTTTATGTTGCCCAGGATATAAATCGACTTCTCTGTCCAATTGAATAATCCCGCTCCCCGCATAATCGGGTCACCAGTATCCCTTGCAACGCTAAACGTTACATTTTGGTTTGGATAGAAGGTTTCGGCTTCTTCTTTTGTCAGGTTAAGCCCCAGATACTTCAGTACCATTTCTGTGGCTGGCTGATGATCAATCTCATGCACCCAATTATTTACTGCTTTGGTAATGGTTTTTTCTGTGCCCACCGGCTTTTGTCCTGAAGCGGCCAGGCCCTTTACCAGAATCTTGTCACCGTCAACTGCCAGCATTACTATTCCTCTTTTGGTGGATTGGCTATTCGTGAATACAAGTGTTTCATTATACATAAAATCATCGCCTGCTCTTCCTCCCCAAATAATAGTTTCATGGCCGGTAATTGATTCAATCGCCTTGATGAGAGGCTCCCACAATAAACGTTCGGTTTCGCTTTTCACATCCATACTGCAGGAAAGAATAAAAGAAGGTTTTTCAAATTGCGATTTTGCCTTAGCCGCCATATCCTTCGCTAATTCAGTCGGATCATTATCGCTGTAATCATCCAGAAGAAGCAGGAAATGAGCAGGATTCATGTCAACCAGCAGAATAGCAATTGTTCCGGCACCAATTTCGCCATCAATAAATTCACCGCCTGAAGTGGCGCCAAAAATCCGGATGCCCCTCTGATCGAGTTGATTGCTTACAGCCGCCCAGTCCTGTTTAATGGAGATAAATACAAAGGCAAGGGTTGGTTTAAACCCGTCAGCCATGCTTTTTACCAGTGCAGATTGAATTTCCTCTGGTGAATTTCCTTTGATTGATTTTGCTTTCATATTTATTAGGGAAGATTTAATTAATGATGTACCAAAGTTCAGACTAAACTCACGTCCTGATTGATTCCATTGTTCCACAGGACGGATTTAAAATTTACAATTTGGAAATAGGCAAAACTGTGTTCTGCCAATACTAAAAAAAGGAAAAAGATGATTACCGGAAAAACAGGTTTCATTAAAATGATTTGTTGAAGAGCCAAAAATGATTTTTATTAATTTGAGTAACCGAATTATAAACCATATAAAACTGTCTTTGTTCAATGATAACAATAGTTCTTTCCACAGGAATTGATAAAGGATTACCAGAATATTAATGAGATTAATTGCCCTGAATAAATCTCATCGAACAAACGATTGTTCCAAATCGAAATCCCAATGCTTAAGGCACAAACAGAAAGAACCAATAATAAAAATCCTGGAAATCAGGCATGAAGATGCCATCTATACACTGACTTTGCTATTTCTGCAAGCCAAAGCAGCACCTGTAAATATCCATCACAAGGCATGAAGATCCCAAACAATTGTTAGATTTCTTGTAGAAATTATGGAGCCGTCCACCAATATATTGCCCGAGAAAAAATGAACCAATTAAAATAGGATAGGTTATGAAAGCAAATCCAAGCCCGCTGAAAATCCTTTCCAGGATAACCAGTAACACCGGAATGTGAATAGCCAATACCCATTGCAAGGAAAACTTCCTGACGTTTGCACGCCAGTAACCGAAAGGCAAATTAAGGATGAAAGTGATGAATGAAATAAGTGCTAACTTCATGACGCTGTAAAAGTAAATAAGATTTTTTAACATTCAGATTTACAATTCCTATTTTTGCCGGCGATCAGAGAATCTATGAGCTGGCTCGAAATTACGCTATTAATTGTATCAGGTGTTTTTGTAGGGTTCATTAATACCCTTGCAGGAGGCGGTACCATCATCTCCCTTTCCCTTTTCATGTTTATGGGATTACCGGCAAACATTGCCAACGGAACCAACCGCATTGCTGTTATCCTTCAGAACATGACTTCAGTTACTGAATTCAGACGGAAAAAAATGCTGGATTTTAAAAAAGGAACTGCCCTTGCCATTCCTACTGTTATCGGTGCTATGTTAGGTGCGCAAATAGCGACCGACATCAACGAGGAAATTTTTGAGAAAGCCCTGGCAGTTGTAATGATCGTGATGGTCTACTTTATAGTGGTAAAGCCTTCCAAATGGCTCAAAGGACAGCAGGAACTTATGGAGAAGAAGGTCAGCTGGCTTCAAATCCTTATCTTTTTCCTGATCGGGGTTTATGGCGGATTTGTCCAGGTAGGTGTGGGATACTTCATTCTTGCCGGAGTGGTCCTTGGCGCCGGTTACGACCTGGTGAAAGCAAATGCTATC
>Ga0105090_10000603_pt1 | contig 18182 bp, 10 predicted proteins | sample PPLLak3March2015_FD_79110 | JGI IMG/M metagenome (GOLD analysis project Ga0105090, IMG submission 79110) | Freshwater sediment microbial communities from Prairie Pothole Lake near Jamestown, North Dakota, USA - PPLs Lake P7 Core (1) Depth... | ecosystem: Environmental > Aquatic > Freshwater >... | reverse complement strand
TGCGCCGACTGGCTGGCGCCGCACGCCTGTCCGTCGTGCGACACCGCCGACTGCGTCGTGCTGGCGACGCTGCAGCACTGGCGCCCCGGGCGCCGCTTCGAGGACGTGGCCGATCCGCCCTCTGACCCGCTCGCCGACGCCGCCGCCGGCATTGTGCGGATCGACAACCGGCTCGGCCGCCAGGTCGTGCCGAGCGTGTCCGACGTCATGCAGGCGGTGCTCTGCCTCCTCGACCACGGCGGCAACGGCGGCGCCGGCCCGCAGGGGCCGCCGGGTCCGGCCGCACCTGCCGGACCGCAAGGGCCGCCCGGCACGCCGGGCTCGCCCGGTGAAACCGGCGCCGAGGGCCCTCCCGGGCAGCCCGGTCCTCCCGGGCCGCAGGGTGTGCCGGGGCAGGACGGCGCCGACGGCGTCGGCCTGGATGGCGAGCTGCCGCACGTGTGCGACATCAACTGGCGGCACGGCGCCGAGCTCGGCCTCGGGCAGTACGGCCAGCTCCTCGAGCGGGGGCTCGTCATCGCCTTCGACACCGACATGATCGCCGCCGACTTCACGATCGACACCGTCATCGTGCAGCTCATGCACCCCCAGACCGTCAACGACACGGTGGTGCTGAACTGCTGGTGCGAGCTCGATCTGCGCGACCGGATCCGCACGGGCCGCGTCGAGCAGCGCTGCAACGCGGAGACCACGTTCCTCGATGGCGCCGCGCCCCCCGACGCGATCCGGATCGACATCCGCGCCACCGAGCGCGCGCTCGGCACGCTGGGGTCGCTGCGACTGCGCGTGATCCTCGAAGGCGACTTCATCCGAGGCCGGCACCAGGCGACGGGCGCGCTGGTCGCGCTCGACGGCGACCACCTGCCGACGGTCGATCCGGGCGACCCGCCGAACCCGAACTGGCTGCACCCGGGCGACGCGCGCGTGAGCGGCGACGGCGTCGCCGGCGGCCGGTTCCTGTCGTGGTTCAGCGTGGTCCGGCAAGGTTGAGCAGCGCTCAGCGAAGGAGCATCCCATGGCCACGATCAGCGAGCTCTACCGCCGCCGCCAGGGCACGAGCCTCACCACCTGCAAGCCGGCGTCGCCGCTCTGCAGCACCTGCGGCATGCTGGAGTGCACGTGCCGGCCGCGCTTCTTCGCCGGCCAGGTGCTCAACGCCGACGACCTGAACCGGCTCGACGCCTACATCCGCGCCAAGCACCGGCTGCACAACCGCCAGCTGCACGGCTGGGGCGTGGTCAACGGCCTCGAGGTGATGTGCAACCCCTGCGGCGACGGCGTCGCGGTCGGCTGCGGCTACGCCCTCAGCCCGTGCGGCGACGACATCGTCGTCTGCGACGCGGTGACGGTCGCGGTCTGCGACCTGATCGCGCGCTGCCGGGATGCCGAGGCGAAGCAGGGGCCCTGCCCGCCGTTCCAGCAGCCGGGAGCAGCCGGCTGCCCGGCCGAGGAGGAGTGGATCCTCGCGATCCGCTACGCCGAGACACCGCAGCGCGGCGTCAAGCCGCTCTACGCGCCGGGCCAGGCCGAGTTCAGCTGCTCGTGCGGCGGCAAGGCCGGCTGCAGCTGCGGCGGCAACGGCAAGGGGAAGAAGTCCGGCTGCGCCTGCGGCGCGCCGAGCGCGGCGACGTGCACCTGCAACGGCGCTCCGGCCAAGCCGCGCGGCGCCCCCGTGCAATGCGAGGCGACCGTCGTCTGCGAGGGCTACGCCTTCGAGGTCTACCGGCGCCCCCCGTCGCCACCGCAGCAGGACGACGACCGCAACGCGGTGAACCCGGGCTCGCCGCTAGTCCGGCGCTTCGGCTGCTGCTACGACAGCCTCGTCACGGCCGCGCCGCCCGCGCCGGGCGGTTTCTCTCCCGCCGCGGTCGCGGCGAACCCGAACGCGTGGTACCTGTGGGCGGTCCGCTTCCAGGCGCACCTGCAGCGGCACTACCAGTCGGCTGCGGGCTACAACTGCGCCCTGCTCGCCCAGCTCGGCGCGCTCGTGATCGCCCAGCCGGGCAGCACCGGGGGCAGCGTCGCCGGTCTGCTGCAGGCGATCCAGGTGCTGCTGCTCGTCGCGCTCGACGGCCTCTTCGCCTGCCTGTGCTCGGCGCTGCTGCCACCCTGCCCCGCGCCGACCGAGGAGGCGCGCGTGCCGCTCGCCGCGCTGCACGTCGCCGGCAACCCATGCCGCGTGCTGCGGGTCTGCAACTGGGCCACCGAGCGCAAGTTCGCGACCACCTTCCCTTCCCTGCAGTACTGGCTCTCGGCGCTGCCCTACGGCGTCGCCCTGCGGCAGCTGCTGCAGACGCTGTGCTGCTTCGACGTCAGCGGCTTCTTCCGCACGCCCGATTCGACGGGCGACGTTGGGGCAGCCGGCGTGCCGCGCCATGGGCCCGCAGCGGGCGGCGTGTCCGCTGCAGCCGCCACGACGCCGGCCGGCGCGGGGATGTCGGCGAGCGGCGGAGCCACCCTCGGGGGCGGCAGCACCGCGGCGGCGGCCGCCTCGGCCGGCGGCGCCATCCCGCCGGGTACCTCGGCCGGCACCGCGCCACCCGACGGGTCCGCGCCGGCGCCCCAGGCCGACTTCCTGCACCAGCACGGCACGCTGCGCCTCAATCCCACGCTGGCCGACCCCACCCGCATGGAGAACGCGACGGCGCTGCTCGCCGACGTCCTCGTCCGCCGGGAGCCGCTGGCGCCCGAGCTGCTGGTCGACACGCTGTTCGCCGCGAAGGCGTCCGGAGCGAAGCTGCCGCCCGCGAGCCACGCCAACCTGCCGCAGTTCCTGCTGCTGAACCAGCTCGCACGGCCGCTGGCGGACGCCGCACTCGGCGCGATGGGCCGGCTCGGCATCAGCGCGCTCGCGAGCAGCGCGGACGTGCCACGCGCCAGCGCGGACGATGCGAACGACGCCGCCATCGGCGCGCTGCGCGAAGAGGTTGCGCAGCTGCGTGCTGCCGCCGAGCGTCCCGCATCCGCGCCGCCGGCTGGCGACGCCGACGCGGTCGCCGTCCTGCGCGAGGAAATGGCGAAGCTGCAGGCGGCATCCGAGCGCCAGGCCGGCGAGATCGCGCAGCTGCGCGGCAGCGCGCCGGCTCCGCGTCCGAAGAAAGGCAACCGATGAGCACCGTCTTCGCCGAACGGCCGCACTTCTTCAACGGCGAGTTCCTCGACGCCGACGAGCTGCAGACACTGGTCGACTACCTTCGCGAGCAGTCGTGGCGGCACCTGCTCGGCGCGCACACGCAGGGCATCGTCGCCGGCATCGACCTGGCGAGCCGCACCGATCCGTCCGGCACGCCCGAGTACTTCCTGACCCCCGGGGTCGCCGTCGACGGCTACGGCCGGACGATCGTCGTGCTGAACCCGCACCGACTCGACCCCGGCCTCTTCGCGACCCAGCCGACCGGGCTCGTCAACGTGTGGATCCGCTACGTGGAGGCATCCGCAGGGGGCGTGCGCAAGGGATTCGAGGTCTGCGACGTGACCGACGCCTACACGCGGGTCAGCGAATCGTTCACCGTCGAAGTGGGGCTGCGCAACACGATCGGGCAGCGCGAGGCCGGGGTGATGGTCGGCGACCTGACCTTCGGCGACGCCCGCGAGGCGCTCGGCAACCACCTGCCCGGCCCACCGGGAGTAGGGCCACCGATCGCGTGCGACGCCTCGGTCGCGGCGCAGCTGCCGCCGCTGGCAGGCGAGCCCGACATCTGGCTCATCCCGGTGGGGCGCGTGCCGTGGACGCAGGGCGCCCCCGGAACGGTGAGCGCGCCGACCGACACCACCGAGGCGCAGTCGATGCTGTTCCGGCGCCACGCCGGCATCGTCGCCGAGTCGATCGTCGCCGCGAACGGGCTGCTGAGGCTGCGCACGCGCTGGATCGATCGCGTCGCCGGACAGACGAACGACCAACTCTGCCAGGCACAGGCGCCGCGCGAGGCCGATCTCGTCCGCTGCGACGGCCGCATGCAGCCGCGCGAGCCGATCTGGCTCGACGAGCACGTGCGCCTGCGCGGCGATGCGCGGCTCTTCGGCCAGCGGATCGAGTGGCAGGAGGCGCTCGGCACCGACTACCTCGCCGGTGGCGCGCCGCTCGCGCTGCGCCGCCGGCCCGACCGCAACGCGCAGAACGGCCACGACCTGCAGCTGCTGCTCGGCGCGACCGGCGTCAACCGCTTCGTCGTCGGCGCCGCGACCGTGGTCGCGCCGCCGATCGATCCCTGCCAGCTCGAGTTCGACTTCACCGACGGCGTCATCGTCCAAGCCGACGCGAAGGTCGGCATCGGCACCGAGTCCACGCAGCTCGCGCTGCCGCTCACGCTGCGCACGACGGGCGACAACGGCGACGCGATTGGGCTGCAGGCGACCGACGGAACGATCGCCTGGCAGGTCAACCTCGGGCCCGGACGCGTGGGCTTCAACATCACCCAGTCCGACCCGACCACCTCGCGCTTCTTCGTCGGCAACGACGGACGGGTCGGCATCGGCACGCTCACACCCGGCGCGACGCTGGACGTGCAGGGCACGGCGTCGCCGCTCGGCAACGCCCTCGGCTCGGCGAAGTGGATGCAGGTCGGGCCGGGCGGCGATGCCGGCAGCGCCTGGTTCCAGTACGGCAGCCAGCTCGCGCCGCTGCTGGTGCTGAACGACTTCGACGACCCGCCGCGGATCCAGTTCCAGCAGGCCGGCAACGGCCAGGACGACGCGCCGCAGTTCCCGAGTTGGATCGGCCATGCGCGCGGCCTCTCGGCCGACATCGCGATGATGGGCGGCAACGTCGGCGTCGGCACCGTCGACATCCAGCGCACGCTGCACGTCGAGGGCAGCGGCGTCCACAGCGGCGGCAGCGGTGGCGGCTACTCATTCGCGAGCCGCAACCCCGGGACCTTCGTCGGCACGCCGGCCAACGGCGAGCGCTGGGTCTGGTATGCCGAGGACGGCATCGCGCGGCTGTGGTCCGGCAACGACAAGGTGGCCGTGACCACGCTGGGCCGTGTCGGCATCGGCACGTCCACGCCGACCGCGGCGCTCGACGTGCGCGGCGACGTGCGGCTCGGCAGCGCCGGCAGCTACTACGCGGTCGGCTCGACCGAGAACGTCCGCATGGTGTCGGGACGGGTGCCGGAATCGGGCAACGCCATCGGCGCCGGCTGGCAGTCGTCGGCGGGCGTGACCGGCAGCTACTCCGTGACGTTCCCGCAGCCGTTCACGGCCACGCCGGTCGTAGTCGCGACCCTCGTCGATCCGCTCAACGAGGACAACACGCTGTGCGTGACGGGGGTGTCGGGCAGCGGCTTCACGGTGGTCGTCAAGGACATCGTGAACGCCGGCGACAACTCGGCCCCGCAGAACTCGGCCTTCAACTTCATCGCGCTCGGACCGCGCACCTAGGAGCCGCGCATGGCCGGGATGATCGCGATCCGCACTTGGCACAACGAGATCCGCGTCGCGCGCGACCACCCGACACCCGAGCGGTTGCGCGACCCGATCGAGGCACTCACCGGCGAGGTCGCGCACGCGCTCGGCGAAGGCCTCGACGCCTGGCTCGCGCGCAAGGACGACGCCGTCATCCTGGTCCGCGAGCTCGTCTTCGATTGCGACATCGACGTCCGTGCCGACCCGCAGCGCGCGGCGCGTGCCGTCGCGGCGCGCTGTGCCCGCGTGCTGGTGCGCAGCATCGAGGAACGCTCGGCCGACGTGATCCGCTACCCCACGCGCGCCGCCTTCCTCGCCCGCTTCGTCGCCGATCTCGCCGGCGGCAGCGCGGGGGGACGCTGGTGGTACACGCAGTTCGACGGCGTGCGGGCGCTGCCGACGGCGGCGGCGATCCGGACCGTGCTCGTCGCCGATCCTGCGTGCGGTCGCGCTGCGCTCGCCGCCATGGAGCCCGCGGCGTGGCCCGCGGTCACGCGGGCGTTGAGCAACGATGAAGCCGCGCGCGTCCTCGAAGGTCTCGTCGATGCGGCGGCGGGCGCGCCACAAGGCGCGCTCGACGTGGCGACGTGGCGCGCGGCCATCGAGGCGGCCGATCTCGGCGCGCTGGCGGCGCCGCCGCTGGTGGTCGCGGTCCGGCTGCTGGCCGAGGCGCTGCGGCTCGGCGTGGGGGGCGAGCGCATCGACAGCATCGCCGCGCGGATGCTGGGGGCGATCGTCGTGCGGATGCGCGTCGGCGATCTCGCCGCGGTCGAGGCGCTGCTCGACGGCGACGTCGCCGCGCTGGCGCGCACGCAGCCGGCACTCGCCGCCTCTCTCGCTGCGGCGTGGGTCGGCAGCGAGGGCCCGGCGCTGCATGCACTCGCCCGCGCGCTCGTCCGGGCCGTCGCCCCGTGCCCGGCGCCAGCGGCGCGGGAAGACGAGCCTCTCGCGATCCCTGCACCGTTCACGGGACTCGGCCTCCTGCTCGAGGAGATCGACACCCTGCTTCATCCTGCCCTCGTCGCGACGTTGCCGGGGCTCGACGACGCACCGGCGCGTGCGCTCGCAGCGCTGACGGCGCTCGCGCTCGGCGGCGGCGACGGCCGCGCCGGGCTCGCCTGGCACGACACCGCGTGGCGCGCGTTCCTCGGCCTTCCGGCCGCCCTCCGGTGGGACTCGTACGTGGCCGCACTGGAGGCACGCGGCGACGCCGGCGCGGCAGCCGCACAGGCGTCGCTCGCGCATGCGGCGCGCCGCCACCAGCGCGGCGCTGCGGCCGTCACGGCGTTCCGCGGCAGCGAGCAGCGCAGGGTCTGCCACGTGGACGCGGGCGGCTTGTGGCTGGAACTGCGACGCCGACCCGCCTCCGGCCCCGCACGACCAGGCGATCCGCGCGCCGCGGCGGGCGCAGCGCGAAGGGACGACCTGTCGCGTGCCGCCGATGCGGCCGGCAGCGATCCATCTCCGGCGCCTGTTCCCGGCGCCAGCGACCCCCCGCCAGACGGTGTCGCCACGCCGTTCGCCACACGCCTCGCCGCTGCCCGCCGCGCCCGCGCCGACTGGCGCGACCTCGCCGACGAGCCGCTCGCCGCGGCGCTGCCCGCGGCATGGCGCGACGTCTTCGTCGCCTGCGCGCAGATCGCGTGGCGCCGTGTCGCGCAGCGCGTCCCCGGCATGGAAGGTGCGCCCATCGCCTACCTGCGCCGCAACCTCGTCGGCAGCGGCGGCACCGCGACGCGGCTCGGACCGGCGCACTGGCGCTGGAGCGTGGATCGTGCGCCGCTGCACGTGCTGCTCGCGCTGACGGGCATCGCCCGCAGCAGGCCGTCGTGGAGCGGGCCGCCGCCGGCCACGTTCGAATGGGAGTTCCGCACGTGAGCGCCGCCTCGGCACCCGCAGCCGCGCGGACGATCCCCGTGACCGCCGACCTCGCGGCGTCGCCAGCCCACTACGCCGTCGCGCGGAGCTGGCTCGATGCGCTGATCGAGCGCGAGCTGCTGCGGCTGCAGGCGCGCGCCGAGCTCTCGCTGGACCTGCAACAGGGCCTGCGCGCCACCGAGTCCGACATCGACGCCCTGCTGCAGGAACGGCTCGCCGCCGGCACGGCGCCGGGCCCTGCCGTCGTGCTCGGCGAGCAGGCGCGCCAGCTGCATGCCGAGTTCGCGGACCAGACGCCGCTGGCCGCCCTGGGAGCGGCGCTCGACCTGTCCGCTGCCGAGCTCGATCTCGTGTTCCTCGCGCTCGCCCCCGAGCTCGACCTGCACTACGCCGCGCGCTACGCCGCGCTGAACGGCGACACCGGATGCCGCCACCTCACGGTCGATCTCGCCGCGCGACTGCTGCGCGCGGGTCGCAGTGGCGGCGAGCTCGGCGATGCCGTGTTGCGCCGCCTCCTGGGGCCGCGTGCGCGCCTGCTCGCCGATGCGGTGCTCGAGCCGCTGCCCGGCCCCGCGGGCACGCCTGCCCTCGCCTGCGCCTGCGTGGCCGCGCCGGTGGTGGTCCAGGCGCTGCTCGGGCTTCCGCTGGCGGATCCGCGCTGGCCGCGCGAGGTGGGGTGGATCGAGACCGCCGCGCACGCCGAGATGGACCCCGCCGCCGGCGCGCACGACGTCCACCTGCTGTGCGGCGACGATCCCGCCGCGCTGCGCAGCCGCGCCGCGCAGATCGCCACCACGCGCGGCTGGCGCCTGCTCGGCGCCGGTGCCGCCGCGCTGGCGAGCGATGCGGCGCTCGTCGTCGGCCTGCGGCTCGCCGCCCGGCTTGCTGGCGCCGCGCTCGTCGTCGAGTCGACCCACGCGGACGCCGCCGAGGCCGGCGCCCGCGCCGTCCGCGACGCTGCGCGCGCCGGCATCCCGGCGCTGCTGCTGTCCGCCGACCGCACCGGCATCGGCGCCGTGCTCGCCGACGTTCCGCACCGGCGCATCGACGTCGAGGCGCCGCCCGCGGCGGCGCGGGCCGCCTGCTGGAGCCGCGCGCTCACGGATTCCGGCATCGCCGCCGACCCGGATCTCGTCGCGCACCTGGCAGCCAGCTTCCCGCTCACGGAAGGCCGCATCGAAGCCGTCGCCCGATCGGTCGCGCTCGGCCCGCCGCAGGAGGACCTGCGCGGCGCGCTCGGCCGCGAGGCGAGCGCGCGCTCGAACGATGCCCTCGCCGGGCTGGCGACGCGCCTCGCCCGCGGCCACCGCTGGGACGACCTTGTGCTCGCCGACAACGCGCTCCTGCAGCTGCACGAGGTCGCGCAGGCGGTCGCGAGCCGCGAAACGGTCTACCGCGGCTGGGGTCTCGTCGAGCGCACCGGCCGCAGCACCGGGCTGATGATCTTCTTCACCGGCGCGCCGGGCACCGGCAAGACCATGGCCGCGTCGGTCGTCGCGAACGCCACCGGGCTCGAGCTCTACCGCATCGATCTCGCCGGCGTGGTCTCGAAGTACATCGGGGAGACCGAGCGCAACCTGGAGCGCATCTTCGCCGCCGCACGGCGCTCGAGCGCCGTCCTCCTCTTCGACGAGGCCGACGCGCTGCTCGGCCGGCGCTCCGAGATCAAGGACGCGCACGACCGCTACGCGAACATCGAGGTCGCGTACCTGCTGCAGAAGATGGAAGACCACGACGGCGTCGTCATCCTCACGTCGAACCTCGCCAAGAACCTCGACCCGGCGTTCGCGCGGCGCATGCACTACCTGATCGAGTTCGCGCGGCCGAACGCGGTGCTGCGCGAACGGCTGTGGCGCGGCATGTACCCGGCGCGCGCGCCGCTCGCCGACGACGTCGACTTCCGCTACCTCGCCGAGCGCTTCGAGACGACGGGCGGCGAGATCCAGGCGATCGCGCTGGATGCGGCCTTCCTCGCCGCGTCCGCCGGCACGTCGATCGGCATGGCCCAGCTGATGCGGGCGATGACGCGGCGCCAGACCAAGCACGGCAACCCCGGCGGGCTCGAGCGCTATCGCGAGCACCGCGAGGCGCTCGCCGCGATCGCCGGGCAGCGGCGCACGGGCTGAACCGCTGCTGGGCGGCACCGCCGGCGCGCCGACAACATGGAGAAGCTCGCCACCCGGCCTCGCGCGCCGGAGCGCAGCGGCCCCGCACCCCCCGGCCGCGCCGCCTCGCCACGCGCGCCGTACGCTTCCGGCCATCTCGGGCCGACACCGGCGGATCCGCTCGCGGCGATGGCCGGCTACCTGCGGGCCGGCCCGGCAGGGGAGATGCTGGGGGCAGACGGCGGAACGACGCGGGCACGACAGGGGGACGGTGCGCGGGCGCTCGCCGCCGTCCAGGGCGCGGCGCCTCCGGCCATGCTGCATCGGGGCCCGATCGCGGACGCGATCCTCGGCGGCCTGGGGGCGCGCGGGGCGAGCGCCGGTTCTCACCTCTTCCTGCGCAGCGATCTCGCCGGCGAGGCGCGCGCCGGTGTGCTGCGCCACGAGCGCGCGCACGCGGCGCAGGCGGGGGGGCGCATGCCCGACCTCGGCCAGCCGCTGCGCCTCGGCGGCGCCGGCTCCGCGCTAGAGCGCGACGCCGATGCCGCCACCCACAACCTCCGCCTGCCGGCGTCTCCGCTGCACGCGGACCCGAACCTCGTCCAGCTCGACCGCTGCCCCGGCGGCTGCCACACGGCCAACGAGCCCGACCTGAAGCTGAAGGACTGGGAGCCGCTGGAATTCGTCGGCAAGGGCGTGAAGGTCAAGACGCCGGCCGAGGAGATGGCCAGCCAGCCGCGGAAGCTCGACGAGGAGATCGAAGGCTACGAGCAGAACATCCTCGCGACCCGAAGCGGCATCTTCGACCGGATCGAGAAGGATCGCACACCGCCGCCGCCGAGCCCCTTCGGCTTCACCGGCATGGCGGCGCTCGGCACGCCGCGCCTGAGCGTGCAGGGCACCCTCCCGCCGGACCTCAAGCAGCGCTACGCCGCGGCGATCACCGCCGCATCGGTGGTCCAGGTCGCGATCGACGCATCGGAGAAGCCCTTCGCCAGCGTCGTCGGCGTGCCGATCGAGGCCGGCGACGAGGCCAGGCTCGCGATCAACGCGTACTACCTCGCCCTGGAGGAGTTCGCCGCCGCCGTCGACACGGCCCAGGTCGATCGCCACGCGCGGATGCGGGCCGCCAAGGACGAGGAGGCGCGCCTCCTGCGTCTGAAGGCGCCGCCCTGCCCGAACTGCCACTCGCAGGTCGAGTCGCCACGCAGCTTCCTGCCGGACCCGCCGCCGCTCTCGGCGGCGCCGTTGCAGCTCAAGCGGGAGCTGCCCAAGCAACTCCTCCGGCTCAAGACGGCCGGGGAGATTGCCGAGTGGAAGGCGGTCCAGTCGGACCTCAAGGGCGCGATCAACGCGATGGACTCGCTGCTGATCGACATCCTGCCCGAGTACTCGGAGGAGGCCGACACCCTGCGCTACCTGAAGACGCAGAAGGTCGCGCTCGAGAAACTGAAGGAGGAGCACCCCGGCGCCAAGCCGATCCCGGCCGTCTTCTATCCCAAGAACCGCTGGACCACCGTCGACGTGCCCGAGGCCCAGGGCTACACGGTGCAGATCCCGCAGGCGATCCCGTGGCGCTTCTACCTCTACCACTCGAGCGAGCGCGGCAGCGCCATCGGGGCGCCCGGCGAGTGGACGCTCGTCGACCTGACCGCGCCGAAGGCGCCGCCCCTGACCTGGCCGACGTGGAGCGCCGAGGACGTGAAGCGGGGGCCACCGCTGGAGCTCTTCAAGCCGCTCAACACCAAGTACCGCTTCCCCGAAGGCAAGCTGCACTGGACATATCCGGACGGCACCCCGGGGGAGCTCGCGACCACCGAGCCGGCGGAGGTGTCCGACTGGCTGGGCTGGATCGGGCTGGCCCTCGCCGCGATCGCGCTCATCGCCGGGACCATCCTGACGCTCGGCCTGGCGACGCCGATCACGGCGCCGGCGCTCGGGCTCATCCTCGTCGGTGCCGGCATCGGGTCCGCGGGCTTCGGCATCGCGTCGACCGTGACCGGAATGAACGAGAAGGAGCGCTACGGGCTCCTCACGGAGGACGACAAGAACCGGGCGATCCTCAGCATCGCGCTCGACATCATCGGCGCGCTCTCGCTCGGGCTCGGCCGGCTCGCGTTGGCGGCGGAAGCAGGTGCGCGCGCGGCCCAGATCGGCACCAAGGTCAGCACCCTCACGCGCACCCTCGCCCTCCTCAACGGCCGCTACTTCTTCCTGATCACCCGCTCGGCGAACGTGATGAAGGGCGTCGGCCTCGCCGCCGACGCGACCCAGCTGCTGACCACGACGGCCGACTTCATCAAGGCCTTCAATGCGATCCGCGCCCAGCCGGGGCTCTCGGACGCGGACCGCGACGCCGCGCTGATCAAGCTTGTCAGCACGAGCCTGCTCACCGGGACGCTGCTGACCGTGTCAGTGCGCAGCACGGTCAGGGAGATGCGCGGCGGCGTCGTACGCATGACGGGGGTCGATCCGGACGGCACGGTGGTGGTCTCGCACGAGTCGGGTGCCCCGGCTTCCAAGGCGGGGGCTCCCGACGTCGCGGCTCCGCGGGCGCTGCAGAGCCACCTCGACACCGGCACGGGCGAGGTCAAGCCGGGCTGGAGCCGCAAGGCGAAGGGGCCGCAAGTCGATCCCGCCCTGCCCGAGGGCAAGGTCGAGGTCCGCATCGTGCACGACGAATCTGGCCGCATCGTCGATGCCGAGACCTTCCACCATGCCGGGGCCGACGCCGACAGCATCGCGATCCACGAGGACATCGCCAAGCTCGTGCGCAGCGAAGGGGAGGAGCTGCGCAACATCGTGCACCAGCAGCGCAGTGCGTTCGGCGGCGATCCGCCGCCGCTCGAGCTGCAGCTCGAGCTGAAGAAGCTCTTCGCCGAGATGGCCGCCGCCGAGAAGAAGCTCGCGAGCGGCGCGCTCAAGAAGAAGCAGGCCGAGGAGGTCGCGCACAAGCTGAAGCTGCTGCAGCACGAGATCGACAACGCCAAGCTCGCCATGGCCGATCCGTCGCTGCGCTCGGCATACCCGCCCGGGGTGGTCGGGGTGCCGGTGAAGCCGACGGCGCTGCCGAAGAAGGGCGCCGGCGGCGAGCTCGTCAAGCCGCCCGGCTTCCCGGACCCGCCGGCCGGGCACATGTACTACCTGCGCGACGACGGCAAGTGGGGCCTGACGACGAAGGCGGGCTATGCCGGCAGCGCCCGCTTCGATGTCGAGGAGATCGAGGGGCGCCTCATCGCCAGCAATCGCGCCCACGTCCAGAGCGACTTCGGGGGCCGGAACCTGACGCCCAGGCGCCAGGAGCTGCTGGAGTCGCTCGGCTACGTGTTCCAGAAGAACGGCGTGGTGCGGCGCCCCCCGGGTCACGGGACGGCGGGGCGGCCGAGCATGGTCCCCATCGAGGTCGATGCCCATGGCCGGGTCCAGATCGTCGAAGGCGTCGAGAGCCTGGGCGAGATGCAGGCGCGGCTGCGCGAAGCCCTGCCGAAGACGCAGCTCGCCAAGCTCGAGGCGCTCGAGGCGACCTCCGCCGCGGCGGGGAAGAAGGTCGTGCTCGTCGAGGGCCTCTTCGACACCGGGGTGACGTGGAAGAAGATCCTCACGCCGGCGCGTCAGGCAAAGCTGCGCGACATCCTGAAGAACGAGGGCATGGCGGCGCCCGACATCGACCGCCTCGTCGACGGGCTCGTCGGCAGGGCGGGCACGGTGAAGGTGGTGTTCGGCACCGACCCGGTGCGCACTGCAGCTCCCTACGGCAAGCTCTTCGCCGGGATGCACACCCCGCCCGCAGGCAAGATCGAGGTGCACCATGGAGATCCGCTCTACCTCGGGGGCGGCCACGATCCGGCCCTGCTGTTCGGCCTACCGACCAAGCCGCACGACGCGCTGCACGCGTTCTTCGACAACCTCACGCTGCCGAGCTCGAGCAGCCTGGGCGCAGTACGATTGCAGCCGAACGTGATCCAGAACGCCGCCAAGAGCCGCGCCAAGCCGGCCGCGGCGGTCGTGCATCCCGTCACCGGCGACGTGGAGTACCACGCTTTCGGCAAGAAGTAACGCACGTGCCAGCCTCTACGAACCCACCTTCCTTGTCCCCGCCGCTCGCTCCGCGCTGGAGCGTCGACACGAAGGCGCGCTACGTCGGCATGCGGCCGGTGAGCGACGGTTCGACCGTCGCGGTGGCCGCGCACGACCGGCTGCTCGGACTGGCGGCGCAGGATGGCAGGGAGCTCTGGAGCGCGCCGCAGGAGCACCCGATCACGGATCTGCAGGCCGTCGACGGCGGCCCCGTCGTCGCGATTGGCCAGGACGAGGATACCGAGTTGCTCGCCTATGGCTGGGATGGCGCGCTGCGCTGGCGCGTGCGCAGCGGCATCGGAATCGGCATGGACGGCCTGCGCGGATGCGGCGACGCGCTCGCCGCGATCGGCATGCCGGTCGGCCGATCGCGGCAGCAGGTCTGCCAGGTGCGGGCTGGGGGCAGCGGCGATCTCTTGCTGCAGTTCGCCTGCGACGGCGACGTCCCCGATCGGGTCGACGCCGGCTGGCTCTACGCCACGCGCGCCGAGGACGGCGCGGGCGGCGGCCTCTTCCTGCACCGAGATGACACCAAGAAAACGCGGCGCCTGCTCGATCGCGGCAGCCTCGTGCGCGTCGTCGCCGAGGGCGTCGCGGTGGTCGACACGCACGACGACGATGCCGTCGAGAGCAAGCTCGTCGCGGTCGACCTTGCGACCGGGAAAGTTCTCTGGGAGGACGAAGGCGGACCGAACTTCGCGCTCGCCGCGGCAGGCGGGCAGCTCGCATGCGCGGTGGCGGTCGACGCGAAGCACCTGGCGATGACGCTGCGCGAGCTGCGCACCGGCACGCGCATCTGGACCGCCGCCCCGATCGCAGCGCGGAACGTCGCGGCGCTGCTTGCCGCCGATGTGGTGGTGGCGACCATCGTCAGCGAACGCATCGAGGTCTACGCGCGCGCCGACGGTGCCCTCGTGCAGACGCTGCCGCAGGAGTCGAGCCTCGTCGCCGGGGGGTGCCTAACTCCGCACGGGCTGATCGACATCCCATCGCCGCACGTGGTATGTCTTGCGGACGCTTCGGCATGAGCGGTGGAGCGGCCTGGAACGATGGCGATGTCGTCGCCATCGGCTGGCACGCCGTCTTCAACTACCAGTTCGCGTGGGACCGGCTCGAGGAGGTTGACCCGACCCTCGCGCTCGACGCGGTGCAGCGCGTGCTCGCGCAGCTGCGTTCGGCGGGGATCGACGTCGGTCCGGACACGCCCGCACGGTTGCAGGTAGACGGCGAAGTCGCGGCGCTGGTCGGACTTCTGCGCGAGTTCGTGGAGCGCATCCGGAACGCAGTCCGCGTCGCCTTCGACGAACCCGAAGGACTGCCCGACCAGGTCTGGGCCACGTGCCGGATGCCGCGCGTGTACATGGGGCTGCCCGATGCGGATCTCGCCATGCCCGACGCCGTGGAGATCGTGCACCTCGGCGACCTGCCGCCGTACGATCCGCAATGGCAGCAGCGCGGCACGCTCGTCCGCTATACGAACCTGCAGTCGCTGACGCTCTTCGACATGCAGCTCGGCCGTCACGGCGTGGGGATCGATCTGCCCCACCTCGCGCAGCTGCGCTGCCTCGACCTGCGCGAGAACAGGCTGGCGGAGGTGCCGCCGGAGGTGCTTGGCTGCCGTGCGCTGCGCTGGCTGCATATCGGCGACAACCCGATCTCGACGTTGCCCGATCTCAGCGCACTGCCTGCGCTCACCTTCCTCGGGTTGGCGCAGACACGGGTGCCGCCGGTGGACATCGCGGCCTTGCGGCAGCAGCGGCCAGAACTCCGGATCGACACGGCCGCATGAGGTCGGGCCGGCGTGGCCAGTCGCTCGAGGCAAGACGGCGATGATCAGCCGCCCGGCGCTGTCGGCAATGACCGATGGCTCGAGGGCGGTCCCTGATGCCCGGCCGCTGCGGCGCCCGCTCGTCGCTCAGCGCGGCCGCGCCGCCGGACGCCGCGCGTCGACGTCGAAGCCGTCGGCGGACGCGCCGAACTGGCCGCGGTCGATGCCGTGCTTCTTCATCAGGCGCCCGAACACGCGACGTTCCTTCCCGGCACGCCGCGCTGCTTCGGAGACATTGCCGTGGGTCGCTGTGAGCAGCCGGTGCAGGTACTGCACCTCGAACGCGGCCACAGCGCGCGCGCGAGCCGCGTTGAAGGCCTCTGCGTCGGCCGCCGCGCGCTCCTCGCAGCCGCGCAGCGCTTCGAGGCCGAGGACTGGCCCGTCGCCGCGCAGCAACTCGCGATGGACGAAATGCTCGAGCTCGCGCACGTTGCCGGGCCAAGGCCGCTTCTGCATCCACGCGAGCGCGGCCGCATCGAAGCGCCGCTTGGGTGCGGCGTAGTGGCTTGCCAGCCGCGCCAGGAAGATCTCCGCAAGCAGCGGAATGTCGTCGGCGCGCTCGCGCAGGCTAGGCAGCGTGACCATAGCGACGCCGAGCCGGTAGTACAGGTCGGCGCGGAAGCTGCCAGCCGCGACGGCGTCCTCGAGCGAGCAGTTGGCGGCCGCGACGACGCGGACGTCGGCGTGGCACTGGCGTTCGGAACCGAGCGGCCGGTACGAGCCGTCTTGCAGGAAGCGGAGCAGCGCGCCCTGGCTGCGCTTCGACAGCGTGTGGACCTCGTCAATGAACAGGGTGCCGCCGTTGGCCTGCGCCACGAGGCCGCGCATATCGTGACGCGCATCGGTATAGGCGCCACGGGCATGCCCGAAGACCTCGCCTTCGAAGAGCGCCTCGGGCAGCGCGCCGCAGTCGCACGGGACGAAGGGTCCACCCGCCCGCGTGCCGAGATAGTGGATGGCGCGGGCCGCCAGTTCCTTTCCGGTACCGGTCTCGCCCTCAAGCAGCACCAGCGCGTCGACCCTTGCGATTCGCGTGATCTTGGCGAGCAGACTCCGGAACGGCTCGCTGTTACCGACGAAACCGACCCGCTCGAGGATTGCAGCGGTATCGGCGGCGCTGTCGCATACCGGGTAGGACGCAAGGCCTCGCGGGCGCGCCCATCCGACGGCGTGCGATCTTTGCGGCATGGACGGCTCGGCGGCGGGCGCGCTCCGAAAGCGTCAGCGACGGGCTGCAGCGCGCGATGCCGGTACGCTGGTTGAGTCTCCCGTGACGGCAGAGCCGGCAACGGGCAGAGCGCTGGGAAGGCGACCGCAACCGTTGCCGCCGGCTGCGTACACGCGTAGGCAGCAACCGTCGGGCGCTATTAACAGGGTGACCGCCGGCGTCTGTGCCTCAATGATGTTGTGTCGATCGCCCGCGATCTGACGAGGTGCCACAGTCGCTTCCAGCGTGAACGGTTGCAGCCGGTCCAGCGCAGCGTCGCGCCCTATCTCAATGTTCCCGCCCGCCAGATTGAAGCTGCCGCTTTTCAACAGCGTTGCGCGGGCCGTGGCCTTGACCGAGAGCCCCTTGTTGGACGCGTCACAGGCACCGCGAGCCGCGGCACTCAGACAGAAAGGAGTCGCACCCTGAGCCATGTCGTGTCTCGTTGAATCTGGAGGCGAGTACAGCGGGCGTCACCGAACAGAACCTCAATCTAGGCCCCTGAGTGGCCCGGTTCAATCCCTATAACTTCAGTGCGACCGTTGCGAGCTAGGGGTGCGTTTTCACGGACGGGGCTGCGATGAGACGCTGCGAGCAATCAAACTCATGCGAAGACGCTGGGTAGGATCGGCCTCGCGCCGGGCCCAGCGGTGATCGAGCGGCTGCTCCAGCGATTGGTGGCTATCGCCTGCGTGGGCGGCATCGTGCAGGGTCGGCGCATGAGGGTCGACACCACCGTGGTCGGTACCCACAATCTATTGCCCGACCGACGCCACGCTGCTGGGCGACGGCGTGCGGACCAGTAGACGCAAGTGCGTGAGGACCTTCTCAATCACCGGACGTTCCAGGTAACCGGTAACCAGCCTGCGTCCTTGCCTACGGCGCCGTCCCGTGCAAGTCCGAGCGCAGCGGCTGCTCGGCGAAGTGCTGCTTCCACAGCCGGGTGCTGGCCCACACGCTGCAGCACGTCGACGAAGTAGGCTTACGGCTCGATGCCGTGCAGCCTGCAGGTCGTGATCAGGCTTTGCACGATGCCGGCGTTCGGGGCGCCGACCTCCGTCCAGCAGAAGAGCCAGTTCTTGCGGTCCAGCGGGGTCGGCCGCAGCGCGCGCTCGAGATGGTTCGTGTCCATCGGCACTTGCTCGTCGCCCCGGAAGGTCCATGCCCTCGCCTGCCACGATGTCGGCACACCCGAGTTGGGTGGCCTGCAGGCGGATGCCGTGACCTTGCCGGCAAAGACGCCGACAGACGAACTCTTCCTCGACGACGGCGATCACGACGTGGCCATGGGCGGGCGGGATGGCACGGTCCACCAGCACCAGGTCACTCCGGCCACGCGCATCAGGAAGGTCGCCTGGCGGTGCCTGATGAGGATGTCGTTCAGGTCCAGGCGCGTGACGCCGGTGTCCCCCGACGGTGATCCGAAGCCGATGGCCACGCTGGCGCGCGTGGCACTTGGGCAGCGCCTGCAACGCCTCGTGGAAGTACCGGCGACAGTGCGCCCAGCATCCCAGGTGCACGAGCCGGTGCTGCTCGGCGATCGCCGCGTAGGGCTCGTAGCCGTCGCTCATCAGGACGCCACCAGGCCGCATGCCCTCGTACAGTATCCGGGCCGAGTGCGTACTTCGACTGGGCGAGTAGCCGAACAGCCGGATCGGCGGTCCGGTGCAGTCGGCCCCGCTCG
>Ga0105090_10000602_pt1 | contig 18200 bp, 19 predicted proteins | sample PPLLak3March2015_FD_79110 | JGI IMG/M metagenome (GOLD analysis project Ga0105090, IMG submission 79110) | Freshwater sediment microbial communities from Prairie Pothole Lake near Jamestown, North Dakota, USA - PPLs Lake P7 Core (1) Depth... | ecosystem: Environmental > Aquatic > Freshwater >... | reverse complement strand
TGGTTTGGGCTCTCCCTGAGGGCCAGGCCCATCCTCTATGTGAAGGGCAAGGTCGCCCCGGCCAGCCTGTCCACCTACGAGGCCCTGGCGGACCCGAAGTGGAAGGGCAAGGTCTGCGTCCGGTCGAGCTCCAACATGTACAACCTGTCGCTCATGAGCTCGATGATCGCGGGCGCCGGGCCGGCGAAGGCCGAGCAATGGGCGAAGGGCGTCGTCGCCAATTTCGCGCGCGATCCGAAGGGCGGCGATACCGACCAGCTGAAGGCCCTCGCGAGCGGCGAGTGCACCGTGGCCATCGCCAACACGTACTACTACGTGCGGCTCGCCAAAAGCGCGAAGCCGGAGGAGAAGGCTGTCGCCGACAAGGTGGGCGTCATCTTTCCGAACCAGGCCGGGCGGGGCACCCACGTGAACGTCTCCGGCGCCGGGGTCCTCAGGAACGCCCCGCACAAGGAAGCCGCCGTCCGGTTCCTCGAGTACCTTGCGAGCGACGAGGCGCAGTCCTACTTCGCCGACGGCAACAACGAGTATCCGGCGGTCGACTCGATCAAGGCCAATGCGGCCCTGCAGTCCCTTGGTGCCTTCAAGCGGGACAGCATCAACATCACGCTCCTGGGGCGGTACCAGGCGTCCGCGCAGCAGGTCTACGACCGGGCCGGCTGGAAGTAGCACGGAACGCATCGTCACGATGCGGACGGCGCCCGGCCGGCCGGGATATCATCGCGGCTTCGACAATCTGGAGAACCCGATGAAGCGCGTCCTTTCCGCCGCCGTCCTCGCCCTGCTCGCCGCGGGCTGTGCCTCCAACGAGCCCATCGAGCCCAGCGAGCGTCACGATCGCGAGTATGTGACCGGCAGCAACTTGCCGAAGAAGACCCGCCCGAGTGAAGTCACCACGTACGACAAGGAAGCGATCCAGCGCGCGCGCGATGCCGCGGCGCAGACACCGCGCCCGGGCCTGGGCAATTCGGGTCCCTGAGCACTTCCGACCCGATCGACCGCACAAGGATAAAGACAGGAATCTTCGCTGCCGAAATCCCGGCAGGAACAGTTCCAGGCAATCCCCGCGCGGGCGCCGTGCGGTTCAGCCGTCGGCGCCCCGCACCATCCGGCGCGAGGCCGCGATGAGCGGCACCAGCCCCACCGCCACGATCGCGAGGGAAGCCGTCGAGGCCTCCGCGAGGCGTTCGTCCGCCGCGAGGTTGTAAGCCTGCACCGCCAGCGTGTCGAAATTGAACGGCCGCATCACGAAGGTCGCCGGCAGTTCCTTCATCACGTCCACGAACACGAGCAGGGCCCCCGTAACGAGGCTGCCGCGCATCATCGGCAGGTGCACCCGCGCGAGGGCCTGCGCCGGCGTGAAGCCAAGTGAGCGCGCCGCGTCCTCCATGCTCGGCGTGATCCGCGCGAGGCCCGACTCCACCGTCTGCAGCGCGATCGCCTGGAAGCGGATCAGGTAGGCGTACACCAATGCCGCGACGCTGCCCGTGAGGATCAGGCCGCCACCCCACCCGAAGACGCGCTCGAGCCAGTCGCCGGCCGCATTGTCGAAGGCCGCTGCGGGAATGAGCACGCCGATGGCGATGACCGCGCCCGGCACCGCGTAGCCCAGGCCGGCCAGGCGGTTCACGCCGGAGGCGAGGCGGCTTCGCGTGACGCGGGCGCCGTACGCCATCACCACGGCCAGCGCGATGGCGACCCCGGCCGTGATCGAGGCCAGCGCGAAGCTGTTGCCGGCGAGCGCGAGGAATCGCGTGCCGAACTGCTCGTCGCCGCCGGTGAGTGCCAGGCGGGCGAGGATGGCGCCGGGCAGGAGGAAACCCAGCACCAACGGCGCGATGCAGGTCGCGAGCGCGGCCACCCGCGAGCCGCCGGCGAGGTGCACGCGTTCGCGCGGGCGCGGCGCCGCGCTCTGGTGAAAGCGGGCGCGCCGCCGCGCCAGCCGCTCGACCCACAGGATCGCGCCCACGAACGCGAGCAGCATCACCGAGAGCTTGGCGGCCGAGACCGGTTCGCCCATCGAGAGCCACGCGCGGAAGATGCCCGTCGTGAAGGTCTGCACGCCGAAGTAGGACACGGTGCCGTAGTCGGCCAGCGTCTCCATGCAGGCGAGCGCGGTCCCCGCGGCGACGGCGGGGCGGGCGAGCGGCAGGCTCACCCGCAGGAAGGCGCGTGCCGGGGAGAGCCCCAGCGTCCGCCCGGCATCCATGAGCGAGGGGGACTGCTCGAGGAAGGCCACGCGGGCGAGCAGGTAGACGTAGGGGTAGAGGACGCAGACGAACATCGCGGCCGCGCCGGGGAGCGATCGGATCTCCGGGAACCAGTAGTCGCCCGATCGCCAGTCGAACGCCGCGCGCAGGGCCGATTGGACAGGGCCGCTGAACTGGAGCAGGTCCGTGTAGGCGTAGGCGATCACGTAGGCCGGCATCGCGAGCGGCAACACCAGCATCCACTCGAACAGCCGCCGGCCGGGAAACTCGCAGGTCGTGACCACCCAGGCGCAGGCGACGCCGACGGCGACCGTGCCCGTGGCCACCAGCGCGACGAGCAGGGCCGAGTTCGCGATGTACCCGGGCAATACCGTGGAGACGAGGTGATCCCAGGCGTCGCCGCCGGGCTGCAGGACACTGGCGCCCACGATGAGAAGGGGAGCGGCGAGCGCGAAGGCGATGGCGATGCAGGCGAAGGTCCAGCCATGGCCGGCCGCCGGCGGGGCAGACGCGGCAGGCGAGGCGAGGGCGGCGTGGGGCATGGGCGCAGTGTATCAATTGCGATTCGCTGCTTGACGACGGGTACGCGGTCCCTATAATCGCGCCCTGTTGTTCCCCAAAGGGGAGTAGCTCCCGCCGGAGGATCGTCAATTCGGGCCGCGAGGCCCCGGTCCTTCGGGCAGCCGTCCGGCTGCCAGCGAGACCTTTGACCGCACGCGCGGCGAAGGTCTTTTTCATTTTCAGGCCCCCGCTTCGCGTGCACCGGTACCGCGCGCGACCGGGGGCCTCGCGCTTCGAAAGGCACTTTTTCAGGAGACAGCATGTTCGACACCATCGGATCGCCGGGCCTGTGGGCCGCGTTCGCGGTCCTCGTCGTCGCGGCCCTCGCGATCGACCTCTACGTGATGGACCGCCGCGCCGAACAAACGGTCGGCATCAGGACCGCCGCCGTGTGGTCCGTCGTGTGGATCGCGCTCGCGCTCGCCTTCGCCGGCGGCCTGTGGCTCTGGCTCGACGCCACCGCGGGCCGCGAGGCGGCCAACGCGAGCACGGCCGAGTACCTCACGGGCTACCTCATCGAGAAATCGCTCTCGGTGGACAACATCTTCGTGTTCCTCATGCTCTTCACCTACTTCGCGGTGCCGCCGGAGCGCCAGCGCAAGGTGCTCGTGCTCGGCGTGCTGGGCGCCGTGGTCCTTCGCATCGTCATGATCCTCATCGGCGCCTGGCTCATCGCCCGGTTCCACTGGATCCTCTACGTCTTCGGCCTCTTCCTCCTGGTAACGGGCATCAAGATGATCGTCTTCGCCGACCACAAGCCCGACCTCGAGAAGAACCCGGTCCTGCGCTGGATGCGCGCCCACCTGGCCATCACGCCGGACTTCCACGGCGATCGGTACCGAATCTTCAAGGACGGCAAGCACTGGTACACGCCGCTCTTCCTCGTGCTCGTGCTCATCGGCGTGACCGACCTGGTCTTCGCCGTGGACTCGATTCCCGCCATCTTCGCGATCACCAACGACCCTTTCATCGTCATGACCTCGAACATCTTCGCGGTGCTGGGCCTTCGCGCGCTCTATTTCGTTCTCGCGGACCTGGCGAACCGCTTCCACTTGCTGGTCTACGGATTGGGCGCGATCCTGGTCTTCGTCGGCACCAAGATGCTGCTCGTCGACGTGTTCAAGGTGCCGGTGGCGGCCTCGCTCGGCGTGGTGGGCGCGATCCTCGCCATCGCGGTCATGGCGAGCCTGCTCACCCCCCCGAAGGCTGTGCAAAAAGAGCTTTCGAAACAAGGGGCTGACTGAATGCCCCGAGAATCGTCCGACAAGGGGGCGGGGCGCGAAAGGATTTGCCCCGGCCCCCCGGCTGGGCTAGAATGCCGGGCTTTTATCACGCGCCCCGACCGGGTTCTTCCGGACGGGGTCACCGCTAGACCTTCAAAGAAATCCGCGAGGAAGAATGGCCAGCAAAACGAAGGCATTGACCGAGGCCGAGCTTCTCAAGTGCCCGAAGTCGGAGTACATGAACGCGGCGCAACTTCGCTTCTTCAAGGATCGCCTGCTGGCATTGCAGAAGGAGCTTCGCGACAACGCCGGGGCCACCACGGAGCACCTGCGGGAGCTTTCGTTCGCCCCCGACCCCGCCGACCGCGCCACGCTCGAGGAAGAGCACGCCCTCGAACTGCGCACGCGCGACCGCGAAAGGAAGCTCCTCAAGAAGATCGACCAGTCGCTCGCCCGCATCGAGGACGGCAGCTACGGCTTCTGCGAGGAGACCGGCGAGCCCATCGGGCTGCAACGCCTGCTCGCGCGGCCCACGGCCACGCTTTCCATCGAAGCGCAGGAGCGCCGCGAGATGAAGCAGAAGCTCTACGGCGAATAGCAAGCCTTAATCCCGCGCGAAAGGGCGCCCTCGGGCGCCCTTTTGCGTTCGCGGCTGCCCCCTATAATGGCCGCGCCAGTCCCACCCACTGACATTGACGAGGAAAGAGGAGCCCATGCGTGATCCCGAGTTCATCAATTTCGAGGCGAAGCCCGGATTCACCCGGCGGGAGTTCGTCATGACCACGCTCGCCACCGGTTTCGCCGCCGCCGTCCAGCCCGTGGCGGCCCAGACCCAGATCACCACCGACACGAAGGGCCTCGTGGCCGGCGAGATCAGGTTCCCGGTCAAGGACGGGGAGATGGTCGCCTACCGTGCGATGCCCGAAGGCGGGAAGAACCTGCCGACGGTACTCGTCGTGCAGGAGATCTTCGGCGTGCACGAGCACATCAAGGACGTGACCCGGCGCCTCGCGAAGGCCGGCTACCTCGCCATCGCGCCCGAACTCTACGCGCGCCAGGGCGATGTCGCGAAGACCACCAACATGGACGAGATCCGCGCCGTCGTGGGCAAGGTGCCCGACGCGCAGGTCATGGCCGACCTCGATGCGGCGAGCGCCTGGGCCGCGAAGAACGGCGGCGATCCCGCGAAGCTCGCCGTGACGGGCTTCTGCTGGGGCGGGCGCATCACCTGGCTCTATGCCGCCCACAACCCGAACGTGAAGGCGGGCGTGGCCTGGTACGGGCGCGTGGTGGGTCAGTCCTCGGACCTCACGCCGAAGCACCCGATCGACGTCGTGAAGGACATCAACGCCCCCGTGCTGGGCCTTTACGGCGGCGCCGACGCGGGCATCCCGAACGACACCGTCGACAAGATGCGCGAGGCGCTCAAGGCGGCAGGCAAGAAGTCGCAGATCCACACGTATCCGGACATGCCGCACGCCTTCCACGCCGACTATCGTCCCTCCTACCGCAAGGAAGCGGCTGACGACGGCTGGAAGCGCCTGCTCGCGTGGTTCAAGCAGAACGGCGTGGCCTGACACGCCCGTCGAGACCGGCCGGCCCATGGACGCGAGCGCCAGGGCGTTCACCGGGGAAGCCCCGGCCCGCCTCGACGAGCTGATCGAAGCCCGGGCCCTGTCGGTCGTCTTCCAGCCCGTGGTCGACCTGGCGGCCGGCGGCGCCGTGGGCTACGAGGCGCTCGTGCGCGGACCGGCCGGCACCTGGCTCGAATCCCCGACCGCGCTCTTCGCCGCCGCGCGCGAGACGGGGCGCTACGAGCGCCTGGCCATCGTGTGCATCCAGGAGACGCTGCGCGCCTGGGCGGCACACGGCTCGCCGGGGCTGCTGTTCCTCAACATGTCGCCGCGCCTGGTGCAGCGCGCCGGTTTCGAGCCGGGGCGCGCGCGGCGCTTCCTCGAATCGCTCGGGCTGAAGCCCGCCACCATGGTGATCGAACTCACCGAGGATTACCCGGCGATCGAGATGCAGCACCTGCGCGATTCGCTGCGCCTGTACCGGTCGATGGGCTTTCGCGTCGCGCTCGACGACCTGGGCGAGGGCTTCTCCTCGCTGCGCCTGTGGTCCGAACTGCGGCCGGAATTCGTGAAGGCGGACAAGCATTTCGTGCGCGGCATCTCGAAGGACGCGGTGAAGCGCCAGTTCCTGCGCTCGATCCAGCACATCGCGCGGCGCGCGGGGTCGCAGGTGATCGCCGAGGGCATCGAGGTCGCCGAGGACCTGCGGGCCGCGCGGCGCCTGGGCATCGCCTACGCCCAGGGCTGGCATCTCGGACGGCCGAACGCCGTTCCCGCCCCCACGTCCTAGTTCCCGCGCCTCCAGGCCTGCCAGCGCTCCTTGCCGGCGAAGACCGCGATCGAATCGTCGACGTCGAGATCCTCGATGCGCTCGAACGCGCCGGCGAGCAGTGCGTCGAGTTCCGGCACGCCTCGAAGGGGGAAGGGCGGCCCGCGTTCTCCTTCACCGAAGTAGAAGAAACCGGCGAGTTCGCCCCCGGGCGCCACCAGGGCGGCCATGCGGGCGGCCCAGTCCATCCAGCGCCGGCGCGGAAGCGAGCAAAGGAACGCGCGCTCGTAGACGAGCGCGTAAGTGCCGGGGGATCCGGCGAAGAAGTCGCCGTGGCGCAGGCGAGCCGCATGCGGGCCCAGGACGGGCTGCGCGGCCGCGATCGCCGCCTCGCTGAAATCAATGCCCTCGACATCCAGCCCGCACTCGGCGAGGAAGCGCACGTCGTGCCCGGAACCGCAGCCCGGGACAAGGACGCGGCCCGCGGGCCGGCGGGTCGCCACGAGTTCACGCAAGTGCCGGGGCACGCGTCCCGCGTCCCAAGGCGTGAAGCCCGCGCGCCAGCGCATGTCCCAGAACTCGGGCGAGTCGGCATCGGCGCGGGGAAACGAGGGCTCGGCCATGCCCGGGATGGTATCGCCGAACGGTATACTCCGCCCACGCCCGAAGCCCCCTTTCGCCGAGCCTTGCTGCCCGATCCTGTCGTCCTCTTCTTCCTGCTCGGCCTCCTCGCCCGTCTCGTGCGCTCGGACCTCCGCGTTCCCGAGCCGCTCTACGAGGCGCTTTCGCTCTACCTGCTCATCGCCATCGGCCTGAAGGGCGGCATCGAACTCGCGAAGCATCCGCTCGCCGCGCTGGCACCGCAACTCGCGGGCGTCGTGGCGCTCGGCGTGGCGACGACGCTCGTCGCGTTCGTGGCCCTGCGCGTCCTGGCGCGGCTCGCGAGACCCGACGCGGCGTCGATCGCGGGCCACTACGGTTCCGTGAGTGTCGTCACCTTCGCCGTCGCGATCTCGTGGCTCGCTTCGCGTGGCATCGCCCACGAAAGCTACATGGCGATCTTCGTCGCGATCCTCGAGGTTCCCGGCATCGTGGTGGGCATCTTCCTCGCGCGAACCGGCGGTGCCTCGCGCGTCGCCTGGGGCACGCTTGCCCACGAGGTGCTCCTGGGGAGGGGAATCGTACTGCTCGCGGGCGGGCTCGCCATCGGGTGGATCGCGGGGCCCGACGGCGCCAAGCCGCTCCAGCCGATGTTCGGCGACCTCTTCAAGGGCGTGCTCGCCTTCTTCCTGCTGGAGATGGGGCTGGTCGTCGGCAGGCAGCTGGGCGACCTCCGGCGGGCGGGCTTCCTCCTGCCGGCTTTCGCGATCGCCGCACCGATCGCCTTCGGGGCGCTCGGTGCGTGGGTGGGACACCAGCTCGGCTTCAGCACGGGTGGGGCGACCGTGTTGGCGACGCTCGCGGCGAGCGCCTCGTACATCGCGGCGCCCACGGCGATGCGGATCGCGATCCCGGAGGCGAGCCCCGCGCTTTCGCTCGTGGCGGTGCTTGGCGTCACTTTTCCCTTCAACATCACGCTCGGCATTCCCCTGTACCACGGGATGTCCGTCGCGTTCGCGAACTGACCATGGACACCCACGCACGAAAGCTTCTCGTCATCATCGCCGAGGCGGCGCTCGAGAAAATCCTCGTGGAAGACCTGCTTCGGCTCGGGGCGCAGGGGTACACGGTGCACGACGTCCGCGGCGGCGGCCGCCGGGGCGAGCGCGCCAGCTCGTGGGAGGGCGATCGCACCATCGAGGTGAAGGTGATCGCGACGGCGCCGGTGGCCGAGGCGATCAGCGCGCACGTGCTCGCGACGTACTGCCCGAACTACTCGGTCTCGATGTTCCTCGCCGACGTGGCGGTCCTGCGTCCCGAGAAGTTCACCTGATGCGCCCCGCGCCGCTCGCATTCGTCGCGCTCGCCGCGCTCGTCGCGGGCTGCGCGCCCGGCGAGGCGCCCGTGCCCCGGATCACGCTCGCCGACTGCCGCCTGCCCGGCGTCGAGACGCCCGCGCGCTGCGGCACTTTCGAGGTCTTCGAGGACCGCGCCGCCGCCCAGGGACGGAAGATCGGCATCAAGGTGGCCGTGATCGCGGCCAGGCGCCGGTCCACCGAGCCCGACCCGATCGTGGTGCTGGCCGGCGGGCCGGGGCAGGGCGCCATCGCGCTCGCGCCGCAGGTGGTCCCGCTCTTCGCCCGGCTCGCCGAGGCCCGCGACATCGTGCTCGTGGACCAGCGCGGCACCGGCGGGTCGAACCCGCTCGCCTGCGAGGGGGAGGAGGGCGAGGCTTTCCAGTCGGTCTTCGAGGATGCGATGCCCGAGAAGCTGGTGCGCGACTGCCTCGAGCGCCTGGACGGCGACCCGCGCCACTACGCGACCCCGACGGCGATGGCCGATCTCGACGAGGTGCTGGGCGCCCTCGGCTACGCGAAAGTGAACCTCTGGGGCGGCTCCTACGGCACGCGAGCGGCGCTCGAGTTCCTGCGCCGGTTCCCGGGGCGCGTGCGCACGGCGACGCTCGACGGCGTCGCGCCCGCGGGGATGAAGCTGCCGCTTTCGTTCGTGGGCGACGGCGAGGCGGCCTTCGAGAAGCTGCTGACCGGGTGCGAGGGCGAAACCGCCTGCCGCCGGGCCTATCCGCAGCTGCGCGCGCAGGTGAAGGCGCTGCGCGAGCGCCTGGGTGCCCAGCCGGCGGGCGCCGAGATCGCCGATCCCCTCACCGGCGAGGGGATCGACGTGAAGGTGACGCAGAACGTGCTGCTCTCGAGCCTCTTCCGCCCCCTCTATTCGCCCGAACTCTCGAGCCTCCTGCCCTTCGCGATCGATCGCGCCGCCGTCGGCAACTTCACCGCGCTCCTTGCGCCGAATCTCGAATTCTCCGGCGAACTGGCGGAAAACCTCGCCGTGGGGATGCACCTCGCGGTCGTCTGCTCGGAGGACGTGCCGCAAATCGGCGCCGCGGATCTCGCGAAGGCGACGCGCGCCTTCTTCGGCCGCGCGCTCGTCGACGATTTCCTGCGCGCCTGCGCGATCTGGCCCCGGGCGACGCTGCCGGCGGACTATGCCCTGCCCGTGAAGTCCGACGTGCCGGTCCTGATCCTCTCCGGCGGCATCGATCCGGCGACGCCGCCGCGCCACGGCGAGCTCGTCGCGGCCACGCTGCCGAATTCGCGTCACTTCATCGCGCCGAACCTGTCCCACGGCGTGAGCTCCCACGGGTGCGCGCCGCGCCTCATCGAGAAGTTCGTGAAGGCGGGATCGACCGCCGGGCTGGACGGGGATTGCCTCGCCAGGCTGCCGCGCCCGCTTTTCCTGTTGCCGGCGGGGAGCCGCCCGTGATCCGCGTCGATGCCCTCGCCAAGCGCTTCGGCACCGTGCACGCGGTCCGCGACGTCTCGTTCGACGCGGCGGACGGGCGCGTCACGGGGCTCCTGGGGCCCAACGGCGCGGGCAAGACGACGACGTTGCGCATGATCTCCACGCTGATCGCGCCCGACGCGGGCCGGATCGAGATCGACGGCATCGACACCGTGCGCGAGCCCCTCGCGGCGCGGGAGCGCCTGGGGTTGCTCTCCGACGCGCGAGGCCTCTATGCCCGCCTCACCGCGCGCGAGAACATCGCGTACTACGGCGAGCTGCGGGGGCTCGAACGCGGGCGCATCGACGCGGCGATCGACGCGATCGCGCCGCAGCTCGAGCTCGGGCCGCTCCTCGACCGGCGCACCGACGGTTTCTCCCAGGGCGAGCGCATGAAGGTCGCGATCGCGCGTGCCCTCGTGCACGACCCGCGCAACGTGGTCCTCGACGAGCCCACCAACGGCCTCGACGTGCGCTCGACGCGCAGCCTGCGCGAGGCCATCCGGCTGCTGCGCGAGACGGGCAAGTGCGTGCTCTTCTCCAGCCACGTCATGCAGGAAGTGGCGGCGCTGTGCGACGAGATCGTGATCGTGGCCGGCGGGGCCGTCGTCGCGGCGGGAACACCCGCGGCCATCCGGGAGAGCGCCGGCTGCGAGGATCTCGAGGAGGCCTTCGTGCGCCTCGCCGGCGAGCCGGGGGACGAGCGATGAGATCGCGCCTCGCCGTCGTGTTCCTCAAGGAGATCCGGGACGCGTTGCGCGACCGGCGCACGGCGCTCATGATCCTCGTGGCCTCGGTGCTGACGGGCCCCGTGACGCTCGTGCTGGTGGCGAGCTTCGTGTCGGGCCTGGAGGAGCGTGCATCGACCCTTCGCGTGCGCATCGCCGGGGCCGGGCACGCGCCCGCGCTCGTCAACTTTCTCGAGCGGGCGGACGTTGAGATCGAGAAGGCGCCCGAGGATTACCTCGCGCAGGTGAAGGAAGGCACCCTGGATGCCGTCATCGTCGTGCCGGAGGATTTCCACGAGCGCTGGCTCGCCCACGAGGAGGCCCGCCTGGAACTGGTCCACGACGATTCGCGCACCGAATCGGGCCCGGCCACGAGGCAGGCGGAGCGCCTTCTCGCGGCATTCAACCGGGAGACGGCGTACCTGAGGCTCATGGCGCGGGGTGTGAGCCCCTCGCTCAACCAATCGACGAAGGTGGAGCGCGTGAACACCGCCACGCCGCGCCAAAGAGGCGCGGTCCTGCTGTTCCTCATCCCCATGTTCGGGATCCTCGCGCCGCTGCTGGGCGGGATGACGGTCGCCATCGACTCGACGGCCGGCGAGCGCGAGCGCGGCTCCCTCGAGCCGCTGCTCGCCAACCCGGTGCCCTCGTGGGTCTTCGCCGTCGGCAAGTGGCTCGCGGCGTGGGCGAGCGCCACGGCCGTGGTCGTCCTCACGATGGCGGGGTTCCTCGCGGCGGCGCGCCTCTACGCCGAAAGGAAGCTCCCTTCGCTCCTCAGCTTCGGCGTGCCCGAGCTCGCCGCCTTCCTCGCGGTGATCGTGCCGCTCGCCGCGTTCACGAGCGCGCTGCAACTGCTCATTTCCACCTACGGCCGCAGCTACCGCGAGGCGCAGACCTACGTCAGCTATCTGGCCACCGTGGCCTCGTTCGTTCCGCTCGTGGTGATGTTCAGCGGCGCGAAGGAGCAGGCGTGGCAGCTCGCGGTGCCCGTGCTCGGGCAGCTGATGGCGCTGCAGCGCGTGCTGCGCGGCGACGGGCTCTCGAGCGCCGATGCGCTCGTCCCCGCGGCCGTGGCCCTCGTCCTCGCGGCCCTCGCGGTTGCGGCGGTCGCCCGCCTGCTCCGCGACGAGCGCATCGTGTTCGGCCGCGCATGAGCGTCGATCTCGCACGCCATTTCGGCGAGGGCGGAACCTTCGCCCGGGCGATCGACGGATACCGCGTCCGCCCCCAGCAGCTCGCGTTCGCGGAGGCGGTGCGCGAGGCCGTCCAGACCTCGGGCGTGCTCATCGCGGAGGCGGGCACGGGAACGGGCAAGACCTTCGCGTACCTCGTCCCGGCCCTCATCGCGGGCGGGCGGGTCATCGTGTCCACGGGCACGAAGACGCTGCAGGACCAGCTCTTCCACCGCGACATCCCCACCGTGCTCGCCGCGCTGGACCTCGCGGTGAAGATCGCGCTCCTCAAGGGGCGCGCCAACTACGTGTGCCTGCACCATCTCGAGGAGGCGCTCGAGAGCGGCACCTTCGGCTCGCGGGACGAATCGAAGCACATCCACGCGATCCGCGCCTTCTCGATGCGAACGGAAACGGGCGATCGCGGCGATTGCGCCGGCGTGCCGGAGACCTCCGGCGCGTGGGCGAGGGCGTCCTCTACGCGCGAGAGCTGCCTGGGCTCCAAGTGCCGCCACTACGACGACTGCTTCGTCATGAAGGCGCGCAAGACGGCCAACGACGCCGACCTCGTCGTGGTGAACCATCACCTTTTCTTCGCCGACCTCGTCCTGCGCGACGAAGGCGTCACCGACCTGCTGCCCAGCGCCAACACCCTGGTCTTCGACGAGGCCCACCACCTGCCGGACCTCGCTCGGCTCTTTTTCGGCGAGGCGGTTTCAACGGCGCAGGTGGTCGAGCTCGCCCGCGACGCGCGCACCGCGCAGCTCGTCCACGCGAAGGAGTCGCCGGAGATCGGCGAGGCGGCCCTCGCCGCCGACCGCGCCGCGCGGGACGTTCGCATCGCGCTGGGCTCGGGCACCGGGCGGCTTGCCTCGGCGCAATTCTCGCGCAACGAATCGTTCGCGAAGGCCCTCGCCCTGCTGGACGAGCGGCTGGCCGCGCTGGATGCCGTTCTCGCCGGCCAGGCGGAGCGGGCGGATGAACTCAAGCAGGTGAAGGAACGCGCCGGCCTCCTGCGCGCCCAGATCGCGGCGTGGAACACGGGCGACGCGGAAGGCGCCGTCCGGTGGGTGGAAACCTATTCGCAGTCGGCCGTGCTCAACAGGACGCCGCTCGACGTGGGGCCCCTCTTCGCCCGGCAGGTGGCAAGCGGCGGCCGGGCCTGGGTCTTCACGTCGGCGACGCTTTCCGTCGCCGGGGATTTCCGCCATTACCAGGAGGAACTGGGCCTCGCGGACGCGAGGGCCCTGTCGTGGGAGAGCCCCTTCGACTTCGCGAACCAGGCGCTCCTCGTGGTGCCCGAAGGAATGCCGGAACCCAACACCGAGGGCTACACGGACGCGGTTATCGACGCGGCGTACCCGGTCATCGAGGCCTCGCAGGGCAGGGCGTTCCTCCTGTTCACCAGCCTGCGGGCCATGGATGCCGGATTCGAGCGCCTGGTCGCGCGCCTGCGGGAGGAGGGCCACGACTGGCCCGTCTTCCTGCAGGGCACCGCGGGAAAGAACGAGTTGCTGGAGCGCTTCCGCACGCAGCCCAACGCGATCCTCGTGGCGAGCCAGTCGTTCTGGGAAGGCGTGGACGTGAAAGGCGACGCGCTGTCGGTCGTCGTCATCGACAAGCTGCCCTTCAGCCCGCCGGATGACCCGGTGCTCGCCGCGCGCATCGAGCGCATCAACGCCTCGGGCGGCAACGCCTTCATGGAATACCAGGTGCCGCGCGCGGTGATCTCCCTCAAGCAGGGCGTGGGCCGGCTCATCCGCGACGAGACGGACCGGGGCGTGCTGATGATCTGCGACCCGCGCCTGGTGTCGAAGCCCTACGGCAAGCGCATCTGGCGGGCGCTGCCGCCCTTCCGGCGCACGCGGCGCGTCGAGGACGCCGCTGCTTTCTTCCAGGCGCCCGTTCAGTCGTAGGCCGGGCGGGTCATCCGCCAGCCGGAGGCGCAACTCGATACGGCCGGAAACCACGCGCGGGACGCTTCGCAGTAGTTGAGGTGCAGCGGCCGTTGGGTGGGGGCGCCTTCTGCCGGCGCCGGACCGGCGGGTGCGCCGAAACTACCCGCGGGCGCGACCTGCGTCGTGGGCGCCGGCGGCTCGGCCTGAGCCTGCCTTTCGATCCAGCAATCGGTGTTCGGCTCGCACGTGGCAAACGGGCCGGGCGCGTAGAAGGCCCCAGACCCGAAGCGCGGAGAGCTCTGGAACCACGGGTCGTAGAAGCCGAGGGCCCAGGGCACGCCCAGGGTGATGCCCCAGCCCCATCCCCAGCCGCGGTAGCCGCCGCCCCAATGGCCGTGACCGCCCCAATGGCCGTGACCGCTGTGACCGCCGTGACTGCCGCCGTGACGGGCACCACCGCCGCCCCGGGAAGGCGCGGCCTCGGCGGCGGGAAGGGCAAAGGCAAGCGTGGCTGCCGACAGGGCGGCGAGAATCAGGGGGCGCGTGCGGGTCATTGCGATCTCCAGCGGGCGCGAAGCGGACGTTTCACCATACCATTCAACGGGAAAGCCCGGCGCCGGGTTGACGCTGCGGGGGCAGCGAAGAGGCGTGTAAGCTCTCGGCTTTCCCTTTCCCTTTGACCTTTCCATTTCCGGATTTCCGATGCAGATGAAGACCGCCGCCCTGATCCTCGCCCTCCTGTTGCCGCTGCCCGCGATCGCTGTCGTGCCCATGCCCAAGGTCGTGGAGACCAAGTGCGCCCTCTGTCACGGAAAGCTCGGGGAGGAAGGCAGCGACGAACTGGCGGTGCTCGCCGGCCAGAACGAGAAGTACCTCGCCAAGCAGCTCAAGGACTTCCTCTCCGGCAAGCGCAAGGGCACGACGATGCCGCGGATGGTCCGGGGCCTCTCGGACGCCGATGTCGCGGCCCTTTCGCGCTACTACGCCGCGCAGAAGCCGCCGCCGCACAAGGTCACGGATGCCGACCTGCATGCCGCCGGCCGGTTCCTGTTCCAGAAGGGTTCGCTCGCGCCCGGGGCGCCTTCCTGCCAGATGTGCCACGGCGAGAAGGCCCACGGCACCGACATCGCGCCGCGCCTGGCCGGGCAGCACGCGCCCTACCTCGAGCGCCAGTTGCGTGAATTCTCGCAGCGCGAGCGCACGAACGACAACGAGATCATGCACACCGTGTCCTCGAAGCTTTCGCCCTTCGACATCAAGGCGCTGGCCGAGTACCTCGCGACGCTCGAGTAGCGGACCTACTTGCGCTTCTTGCCCGGGGCCGCTTTCGCCTCGGGCTTCTCGCCGGGCTTCGGCTGGTCGCCGAGCACGCTCTTCAGGGGGCAGACGGAAAAGGCCGGGCACTTGGCGCAGCCGGCGACGAGGGCGATGGGGCAGACGGTCATGGAACCTCCTGGGGGGATGTCCGACTCTACACCCCCCAGTCGAACCTCAGGACGCGAGCGGGAAGGCCACCTGCGCCATGAGGCCGCCGCCCTCGCGCGGCAACAGGTCGAAACGCGCGCCGTGCGCCTTGGCGATGCGGGCCACGATCGCGAGGCCCAATCCCGCTCCCGACTGGCCGCTTCTCGCGTCGTCGCGCCGCGTGAAGGGTTCCTTGAGCCGTTCGACTTCCCCGGCCGCGATGCCCGGGCCCCGGTCCGCGACGCCGAGCAGCACCTCGCCTTGCGTCCCTCGCACGCTCACCATCACCTCGCCGCCGCCGTGCCTGACGGCGTTCTGCACGAGGTTCGCGACGAGGCGGTTGATCGCGAGGGGGCGCAGCATCAGCACGGGCACCTCGGCGAGCTCGCAGCGGATCGCGACGCCCGAGCGCGCGGCGCGTTCCGCGCCTTCCCGTGCGAGCCGGGCCAGGTCGACGGCGCTGAAAGGCTCGGTGGCCTCGCTCCTCGCGTAGTCGATGAACTGGTCGATGATCGCGTTCATGTCCTCGAGATCCGAGACCATGCCCTTCTGCGTGTCGGCCTCCACCTTGTCGCCCAGCATCTCCACGTCGAGCCGCAGGCGGGCGAGCGGCGTGCGCAGGTCGTGCGAGATGCCCGCGAGGAACGTGGTGCGCTCGCGCTCGTTGCCCTTGAGGCGCTCCTTCATCTGGTTGAAGGCCTTCGCGACCGCGCGCACTTCCGTGGGGCCGGTCTCCGGGACCGGCGGCGGATCCTTGCCCTGCCCGAGTTCCTCGGCGGCTTGGGCCAGGCGGGCGAGTGGGCGGTTCAGGCGCCAGGCGATGAGCGCCGTGGCCGCGATGGCGATGACGACGCCGGCGAAGATCCAGTAGAGCAGGGCGTCGGATTCGCCCCGGTCCACGCGGTTGCGCGGGAACCCGACCCAGTAGTCGGCGCGGCTCGTGGGCAGGCGCACCCAGAGCACGCCCGGCGTTCCCGGCCGGACGAACACCTCGGCCTCCGGGCCGAAGAGACCCTTGATGCGCTCGCGGAACATCCTGAGGCCCGGGCCTTCGGGCGCCGGCCGTCCCGGCTCGTCGCCGCGGACCGGGTAGACGCGGATGCCCTCGCGTTCGGCCAGCCGCTCGATGAACGCGCGCGAGGCTTCCGGCGTGAGCGATTCGAGCGCCGCGTTGATCGTCTTCAGGTGGCTCACGAACTGGCCGATGCCCTGGCCCATGCGTGGCTGCTGCACCTGCGAGCGGAAGAGCAGCAGGGCCGCGCCCTGCGAGGCGACGAGCGCCACCACGAGCACGGCGAGCGTGCGCCAGAAGAACGACCCCGGCAGCAGCTTCATGCCCGCGGCGCGCCGTCCGGGATGAACACGTAGCCGAAGCCCCAGACCGTCTGGATGAAGCGCGGCGACTGCGGGTCCTCGCCCAGGAGCTTCCTCAGGCGCGAGACCTGCACGTCGATGGAGCGGTCGTAGCTTTCGTGCTCGCGCCCGCGAGCCAGGTCCATGAGCTTGTCGCGCGAGAGCGGCTCGCGCGGATGCTGCGCGAACACCTTGAGCACGGAGAATTCGCCGTGGGTGAGGGGTACGGGCTCGCCGCCCCGCGCAAGGCCCCGCGTGCCCAGGTTGAGGGTGAAGGGGCCGAAGGTGACGAGCGTGTCCTCCGGGGTGGGGGCTCCCGGGGCCGGCAAGGGCGCCTGTCGCCGCAGCACCGCCTGGATGCGCGCCACGAGCTCGCGCGGGTTGAAAGGCTTGGGCAGGTAGTCGTCGGCGCCCATCTCCAGGCCGATGATGCGGTCGACGTCGTCACCCTTGGCCGTGAGCATGATCACGGGTACGGGGTTGCCGGCAGCGCGAAGGCGCCGGCAGATGGCGAGGCCGTCCTCGCCCGGCAACATGAGGTCGAGCACGAGCAGGTCATAGCGCGTGCGCTTGAGGTTGTGGTCCATCGCCGCGCCGTCGGGCACGGTTTCCACGCCGAACCCCTGCTCGGTGAGGTAGCGCTTGAGGAGATCGCGCAGGCGCAGGTCGTCGTCGATGACGAGGATGCGGTGCTTGGGGCTGGTGGGCATGGGTTCCATCGTAAGCGGCGCGAATCGCGCCTCATCGGGACGATTGTAAGCAGTTGTTGCCCGGATGCCCGATTGCCTGCGGCGCTTACAACCCGTTACCACCGGCAGTGGAACGGGAAACGACTTCGCGCGTTCTTGACGGTAGGCTTGCCGCACATGGACCAGGCCCGCACCCCCCAACCGGAGAACGACATCATGAAAACCCCCAGCCTCCTCGCCGCCGCGACCCTCGTGGCCCTTTCCTCCGCTGCATTCGCGGCTCCCCCTTGCCCCGCCGGCGCGACGCCGGGCTCGGCCGACTGCCCGATGGGCGGCCACGGCGGCAAGCGCGGCGGGCAGATGCAGGAACGCCTCAAGGCCGCCGACACCAACCAGGACGGCTCGATCAGCCGCGAGGAGTCGAAGGCCCTGCCGCGCATCGCGGAGCAGTTCGACGCGATCGATGCCAACAAGGACGGCCAGGTCACCATGGACGAGCTGCGTGGCTTCCACCAGGCGCACCGGGGCGAGCATCGCGGCGAGATGTGGAAGAAGCTCGATGCGAACGGCGACGGAAAGCTCTCGAAGGACGAGGTCGCCAATCACCCGAAGCTCGTCCAGGAATTCGGCGCGATCGACGCCGACAAGGACGGATTCCTTTCGGCCGAGGAATTGCAGGCCGCCCGTGCCCGCCACGCCGGCCGGGGTACGCGCTCCTAGCTCCTCCACGCCGGGGTCCGGGGGCGGCAACGCTTCCGGGCCCCGTGCCATACTCGCCCGAGGAGTCCGCCCATGAAGCCCACCCTCGGCGTCGCGATCGCGGCGCTCGTCCTCGCCACCGGCCTTGCCCGCGCCGCGCCCCTCGGCCAAGACGGCGCGCGGCACCTCCTCGTGCGCACGGGATTCGGCGCCACCGCGGCCGAGATCGCCCGGCTCGCGCCCCTCGAGCGCGAGGCCGCCGTCGACGGCATTCTCGGCGCCATAGTAACCAAGGCCACGCTCGGGCCGCCGGCGTGGGTGGACGAGCCCTATTTTCCGTTCTACAAGTTCGCGGCGCTTCCTCCCGATGAGCGCATGGCGGAGCAGCGGCGCAACGCCGAGCGCGCCTTCGACCTGCGCGAATGGTGGCTGCGCGAGATGCTCGCCACGCCCTCGCC
>Ga0105090_10000601_pt1 | contig 18201 bp, 16 predicted proteins | sample PPLLak3March2015_FD_79110 | JGI IMG/M metagenome (GOLD analysis project Ga0105090, IMG submission 79110) | Freshwater sediment microbial communities from Prairie Pothole Lake near Jamestown, North Dakota, USA - PPLs Lake P7 Core (1) Depth... | ecosystem: Environmental > Aquatic > Freshwater >... | reverse complement strand
GTCGCTGGTGGCAATGAAAGAAGCGCTTGAGGATCCGGCGCGGCTGCTGCTGGATATCTAAACTCTTTTTTAACCCCTTTCACCGCCAAGACGCCAGGACGCCAAGGCCGCCAAGAGAGACAAAACCTAAAAAGGTTTTCTTGGCGCTCTTGGCGTCTTGGCGATAAAACGTTTTTCAGATTGTTTCAGAGGTCATTCATGGCAAAGAATTTTGATGTCGTGGTCATCGGTGCCGGTCCCGGCGGATATATTGCAGCAATTCGCGCAGCTCAACTGGGGATGCAGGTGGCCTGCATCGACGAGTGGAGCACGCCCGAGGGCAAACCCGCGCCAGGAGGCACCTGCACCAATGTCGGCTGTATCCCCTCCAAGGCGCTGTTGCAGTCTTCGGAAAATTTTGATCATGCGGGCCATGCCTTTGCCGACCACGGCATTCAGGTCAAGGGCTTGACGATCGACGTCGGACAAATGCTGAAAAGGAAGGACAAGGTCGTCAAGCAGAACAACGACGGCATCCTCTACCTGTTCAAGAAAAACAAGATCACGTTTTTCCACGGCAAGGGTGCTTTTGCCGGCGGCGGTTCCGGTGCCTGGCAGATCCAGGTTTCGGGCAAAAGCGCGGAAGTGCTGACGGCCAAACAGGTGATCATCGCCACGGGCTCCATCCCGCGCGCTTTGCCTGATGTGCCCTTCGACAACAAGCTGGTGCTGGACAATGCCGGCGCGCTGGCGATTGCCGAAACCCCGAAAAAACTCGGTGTAATCGGCGCCGGTGTGATCGGTTTGGAAATGGGCAGTGTATGGCGGCGGCTGGGTTCGGAAGTCACGGTGCTTGAAGCGCTGCCGGCCTTCCTCGGCGCGGTCGACGAGCAGGTGGCCAAGGAAGCGCTGAAGGTGTTCACCAAGCAGGGACTCGACATCAAGACCGGGGTCAAGGTCGGCAAGATCACGGCGAAGAAAAACGTCACGATTGAATACACCGACAGCGCCGGCGCGGCACAGACGCTGGTGGTCGATAAAATGATCGTTTCCATCGGCCGCATGCCTAATACCAACGGCCTGAACAGCAATGCCGTCGGCCTGAAAATCGACGAGCGCGGTTTTGTCGCGGTCGATGCGGATTGCAAAACCAACCTCCCCGGCGTGTGGGCGGTCGGCGACGTGGTGCGCGGTCCGATGCTGGCGCACAAGGCCGAGGAAGAGGGCGTGGCGGTGGCCGAGCGTATTGCCGGCAAACACGGCCACGTCGATTTCAACACCGTGCCTTGGGTGATCTACACCTCGCCGGAAATCGCCTGGGTCGGCAAAACCGAACAGCAGCTGAAGCAGGAAGGCGTCAAATACCGGGCGGGTTCTTTCCCGTTCATGGCCAATGGCCGCGCCCGCGCACTGGGTGACACCACCGGTTTCGTCAAATTTCTCGCCGATGAAAGTACCGACCGCATCCTCGGTGTACACATCATCGGACCGATGGCTTCCGAGTTGATTGCCGAAGCCGTGGTGGCGATGGAGTTCGGCGCGTCATCCGAAGACATCGCGATGATCTGTCACGCTCATCCCTCCTTGTCCGAGGCGATGAAGGAGGCGGCGCTGGCCGTCGATAACCGGACGCTGAACCTGTAATCCGGCGATTGCCGGGGAATCCGTTGCCTGCTGCTGCCGATTTCGCGACCTTTCTGCGGCAGCGTGCCGCGGAGCACGGGTTCACGCCGGATGCGGCGCAACTCGCCGCCGCCCGCGAGCTGCAGCGGGTGCATTCCAATCTGCACAGCCGGCAATCCCGTGGCCTGTTCAGTTTTCTGAACCGCAACCGCGTCATCCGCGGGGTTTACCTGTGGGGCGGGGTTGGCCGCGGTAAAAGTTTTTTGATGGACAATTTTTTTGCCTACGTCCCGGATGTCAGCAAAAAACGTGTGCATTTCCACCGCTTCATGCAGGAAATCCACAAGTCGCTGTTTATACACCAGGGCAATGAGGAACCGATGTTGCTGGTGGCGCGTGACATTGCGGCGGAGGTGCGGCTGCTTTGCCTTGATGAATTCCATGTCACCGATATTACCGATGCGATGTTGATGCGGCGTCTGCTCGAAGGCCTGATGGCCGAAGGTGTGGTGCTTCTGACGACATCCAATTTCGCACCCCAGGAGCTTTATCTGCACGGCCTGCAGCGTAATCAATTTCTGCCTGCGATCAACCTGATCCTCGAGCGCATGACGGTGGTCAATGTTGATGCCGGCACCGATTACCGGCTGCGCGAACTGGAAAAGGCCGGTACTTATCACACCGGAGCCGATGCCGAACGCCGCATCGATGAGGCCTTCGGTCATATTGCCGGGGGTGCTGATGACAATGCGCCGCTGGACATCGAAGACCGGCTGATCCGCGTGCGGCGCCAGTCGCCGGGCATCGCCTGGTTCGATTTTCCCGAATTATGCGCAGGGCCGCGCGGCAAACCCGACTACATTGAACTTGCGCGCCGTTATCACACCATACTTATTTCAGGCGTGCCGCGATTCCGTGAAGCGGACGGCGACCAGTTGCGGCGGTTTGTGTGGCTGGTCGATGAGTTCTATGATCGGCGGGTAAAGCTGATGCTGGCGGCTGCCGTGCCCGTCGATGAACTGGTGGCCGATGCCGCCGACAGCGACGGCTTCCAGGCGCATCTCAACGCGTCGCTGAAGGAGCGTCTGGCGAGCCGGCTCACCGAAATGCAGACGCGGCAGTATCTGTCACAACCCCATTTACCCTGAGCCCATTTTTTGCGACGGGTTTTTTAATCAACTGCGAAGAGCGCTAACGCAAAGACGCAAAGGAAGATAAGAGACGCAAAGAACGGCAAAATTTGAGGGTTCAATTTTGAATTTCTTTGCGTCTTTCCTTTATCTTTGTGATCTTTGCGTTAAGGTCTTAACTCGACTGCGAAGAATTCAAAATTTCCCGAGGTCCCATGGAACACGCCAAAGCTTTCCGGATTTTCAATGAAAACAATAAGATAGAGGGTCGCATCAGTGACGTCCCGGTGGCAGATATCGGCCATGGCGAAGTGGTGTTCAAAACGGCCTACTCCAGTGTCAACTTCAAGGATGCGCTGGCCGCCACCGGTGTCGGCGGCAAAATCATCCGCAACTACCCGCTGATCGGCGGCATCGACGCGGCTGGCACAGTCACCAGTTCCAGCGATGCGCGGTTCAAGGCCGGCGATGAAGTCATCTGCACCAGTTACGACATGGGCGTGGCGCATGATGGCGGATTTTCCGAAGTGTGCCGAGTGCCTGCCGACTGGGTGGTGCCCCTGCCCAAGGGGCTGACACTGTTCGATGCAATGGCGCTGGGCACAGCGGGTTACACCGCCGGGTTGGCCGTCGAACTGCTCGAACTCAATGGCATGACGCCGAACAATGGCAAGATCCTGATCAACGGCGCCACCGGCGGTGTGGCCAGCCTCGTTATCGACATGCTGGCGGCGTTGGGTTATTCGGTGACGGCGGTGACCGGCAAGGCGGCGGAACACGACTTTCTGCGCATGCTGGGCGCCGCCGAAATTCTCGATCGCGCCGCCATTGATTTTGGAACCCGCCCCCTGGAAAAGCCGCTGTGGGCCGCAGCCTTCGATTCAGTCGGGGGCGATCAGCTTGGCTGGCTGACCCGCACCATGCAGCCACAGGGGCTGATTGCCAGTTTCGGCAATGCCGGTGGCATCGAACTCAAAACCAGCGTACTGCCGTTCATCCTGCGCGGCGTGCGCCTGATCGGTGTCGATTCGGCAGTAACGCCAATGACACAACGCCGCCGCGTCTGGGCGCGACTGGCCGGCGACCTGAAGCCGCGGCACCTGGCCGACATTGCACAGGTCATCAGCCTCGCCGACCTGCCGGATTATTTTGCCCGCATGGTCAAGGGTGGCATCCGCGGCCGGGCGGTGGTCAGAATGTCGTAAGCAACAGCAAGTCCTTGCGGGCGATAATGCCTGCGTGCGGTACCCCACCGTAAAAATTCGGGGGGCGCAGCAACCTCAGGAGGGGATATGGGCGCGTACGCAGATCTGCATCGCCGGTCGATCACGGACCGGGAATCGTTCTGGAACGAAGAGGCGCAGCGCATCCATTGGCACCGGCGTTTCGACCGGGTGCTTGATTACAGCCGGCCGCCGTTTGCGCGCTGGTTTGTCGACGGCCAGACCAACCTTTGCCACAACGCGGTGGACCGCCATCTCGCGACGCGCGGTCACCAGCCGGCGCTGGTCTATATTTCCACTGAAACCGACAGTGAAAAAAGTTATACGTTCAACGAATTACATGCCGCAGTGAACGTAATGGCGGCAATGTTTGCCGCTCAGGGTGTGGGTCGTGGCGACCGCGTGCTGCTCTACATGCCGATGATTCCTGAAGCGGTGTTCGCGATGCTGGCCTGCGCGCGGCTGGGTGCCGTGCATTCAGTGGTATTCGGCGGTTTTGCCGCGGCGAGTTGTGCCACGCGTATCGACGATGCAAAACCAAAACTGCTGATCACCGCTGATGCCGGGCTGCGTGCCGGACGCGCAATCCATTACAAACCACTGGTCGACGAAGCCCTGCACCTGGCGCTGCATCCCCCGCAGCGTGTGCTGGTGGTCAACCGTGGCATCGACAAGGAATGGGCGCCGGTGCCGGGGCGCGACCTCGACTACGCGACGCTCGCCCGCGAACATGCTGGTGCGCAGGTGCCGGTAACCTGGCTGGAGTCCAGCGAGCCCTCGTACATCCTCTATACCTCCGGCACCACCGGCAAACCGAAGGGTGTGCAGCGTGATACCGGCGGTTATGCCGTGGCGCTGGCGAGTTCGATGGACCGTATTTACGGCGCCAAGCCCGGTGAAACCATGTTCACCACCTCGGACGTCGGCTGGGTGGTGGGCCATTCATACATCGTTTACGGGCCGCTGATTAACGGCATGACCACCATACTTTATGAGGGTCTGCCGATCCGTCCCGATGCCGGCATCTGGTGGAAAATCGTCGCCGACAAAAAAGTCAGCGTGATGTTTTCCTCGCCGACCGCGGCGCGGGTGCTGAAAAAGCAGGACCCGGCGTACCTGAAAAAATACGACCTGTCGTCGCTGCGTCACCTGTTCCTTGCCGGAGAACCGTTGGATGAACCCACACACCGCTGGCTGCATGATGCGCTGGGCAAACCGGTAATCGACCATTACTGGCAGACCGAGACCGGCTGGCCGATACTTTCGCTGGCACCGGGCATCGAGAAGGCCGTTGTCAAATACGGCAGCCCGGGTTTCCCGGTCTACGGTTACGACCTGAAACTGTTGCGTGAAACCGATGCAACCGAGACTTCGGCCGGCGAGAAGGGTGTGCTGACCATCGCGCCACCGCTGCCGCCGGGCTGCATGAGCACGGTGTGGGGCGACGACGAACGTTTCGTCAATACCTATTTCCGTACCTTCCCCAAGCAACTGCTGTATTCGACCTTCGACTGGGGGGTGCGCGATGCCGATGGTTACACCTTCATCCTCGGCCGCACCGACGACGTGATCAACGTCGCCGGGCATCGCATCGGCACGCGCGAGATCGAGGAGGCGGTGCAGTCGCATGCCAATATCGCCGAGGTTGCCGTAGTCGGTGTGGTCGATGCGGTGAAAGGACAGATGCCTCTGGCCTTCGCGGTGGTGAAGGATGCCTCGAAACTCAATTCGGCAGCCGATCGCGCAAATCAGGAAAAGGAAGTCATGGATGCGGTCGATCATCAATTGGGGGCGATTGGCCGTCCGCGGCGGGTGTATTTCGTGACCTTGCTGCCGAAGACGCGCTCGGGCAAGCTGCTGCGGCGCTCGTTGCAGGCGCTGGCCGAAGGACGCGATCCAGGGGACCTGACGACGATCGAGGATCCGGCGGCACTGGAGCAGATTCGGGGCGCTTTGAATGACTGAGCGGTTACGTACAAGGGGAGTAATTTGTATAAGTATTTGATTTTATTAATTATTTTACAAAGCGCTGGTGTGCGGGCCGCGGAATATCCCGTGCGTCCCATCCGTCTGGTCGTGGCTTACGCTCCAGGCGGCACAACGGATTTTGCTGCGCGCGTCACCGCGCCAAGGCTGGGTGAGCTGCTCGGGCAGACCGTCGTCGTCGACAATCGGCCCGGAGCGGGTTCTATCCTCGGCAGCGAGGTTGTGGCCAAAGGCGTTCCGGATGGTTACACCTTGCTGATGGTGGACACCGCGTTCGGTATCCTGCCGGCGATTTACGCCAGGTTGCCGTTCAATGTGCAGAAGGATTTTGCTGCGATCACCCAGGTGATGAGCGTACCCAATGCACTGGTTGTGCATCCTTCGGTTGCTGCGCGCAGCGTCAAGGACATCGTGGAACTGGCAAAAGCCAAACCCGGGCAGTTGACCTTCGGTTCTGGCGGTGTCGGCACACCGCTGCATATGGCCGGCGAGCAGTTGAAGGTCGCTGCCGGCATTGACATGCTGCATGTGCCGCACAAGGGTGCCGCACCGGCGATGGCCAGTCTGCTCGGTGGACAGATCACCATGGTGTTTCCGACGCTTGCCCTGGCGGTACCGCAGGTCAGGACAGGCAAGGTGCGTGCCCTGGCCGTAACCAGCAGGAAACGCGTGGCCTCTTTGCCGGATGTGGCGACGACGGCGGAGGCCGGTTATCCCGCTGTAGACGCTACCTCGTGGTTCGGGCTGGTGGCGCCGGCCCAGGTGCCGCGACCGATACTCAATCGCCTGGGCATTGAAACCGCAAAGGTGCTGAAACTGGCGGAAGTGCGTGAGCGTATCGAGGCGCAACATGGCGAAGTCGTCGGCAACTCGCCGGGCGACTTTGCAAAATTCATCGCGACCGAGATATCGAACTGGACCAGGGTGGCCAAAGCCGGAAATATCAAGGCAGAATGAGGTAATGCCGGATCGCTTGATCTGAGTCAATATCCGGAGTCGGGGGCTGGCCTAACTTCCGTCCGGAAGGAGGAGCAATCGAGTGATTCCGGAGATTATCCTTAAGCCGTCGCTGTCGGTGCGATGTGTGCCGAATCTTTCCGACTATGCATCGGGATATGCGCAGTTCACCTGGGCCGGCTCACGCGGTGCGCTGTCCGGGCTGCCGGGTGGCGGCGGCCTCAATATTGCACACGAGGCCGTCGATCGCCATGCCGCGGGCAACCGCGCGGCGCAAGTCGCACTGCGTTGGCTGGGCATGGATGGCAGGCGGCAGGATTACACCTATGCCGACTTGCGCGACCAGAGCAACCGGTTTGCGAACGCGCTGCGCGGCCTGGGTTGCGGGGCAGGCAGCCGAGTGTTCATGCTGGCGGGGCGCATCCCTGAACTCTACATCAGCGTGCTCGGCACGCTGAAAAACCGCAGTGTCGCCTGTGCGCTGTTCTCGGCGTTCGGTCCCGAGCCCATTCATACCCGCCTTGAGATCGGTGCCGCCGATGTGCTGGTGACCACCGAAACGCTGTATCGCAAGAAAGTTGCAGGACTGCGTGAGCGCCTGCCGCAGCTGCGCCACGTATTGCTGGTGGGCGAGGGCAATGCAGAAACGGCCGTTGCGGGCACCCTCGATTTGCGCAAGCTGCTGGCGGCGGCGAGCCCGGATTTCACGATCGAGGCAACAGCGCCGGAGGAACCTGCGCTGCTGCATTTCACCAGCGGCACCACGGGCAAGCCCAAGGGGGCGGTGCATGTGCACGGTGCGGTGGTGGCACACCATGCGACCGGGCAGCTGGCGCTGGACCTGCATCCGGATGACGTGTTCTGGTGCACCGCCGACCCGGGCTGGGTGACCGGCATGTCCTACGGCATCATCTCCCCGCTGACCAACGGGGTCACCAGCATCGTCGATGAAGGCGACTTCGATGCCGAGCGCTGGTATGGACTGTTGCGGCAGGAGCAGGTCAGTGTCTGGTACACCGCGCCGACCGCGGTGCGCATGATGATGAAAGGCGGTACAGATGCCGTGCGCCGCCACCAGTTCCCGTCACTGCGCTTCATCGCCAGCGTCGGGGAACCGTTGAATCCGAATGCGGTGATGTGGGGGGTCGAAGCCTTCGGGCTGCCGATCCATGACAACTGGTGGCAGACCGAGACCGGCGGCATCATGATTGCCAACTATGCGGCGATGCCCATCAAGCCCGGTTCCATGGGACGCCCGTTGCCAGGCATCGAAGCGGCCGTGGTGCGCCGGTCCGCGGACAACCATGTTGATGTTTGCAAGACTGGAGAAGAAGGCGAACTTGCGCTGCGTGCCGGCTGGCCATCGATGTTCCGCGGCTATCTCGGCGCCGAGGAGCGTTATCGCAAGTGTTTCATCGACGGATGGTACCTGACCGGAGATCTGGCTAGGCAGGACGCCGACGGCTATTTCTGGTTCGTGGGGCGTGCCGACGATGTCATCAAGTCCTCAGGCCATCTGATCGGACCATTCGAGGTCGAGAGCGCGTTGACCGAACACCCGGCGGTGGCCGAAGCGGGGGTCATCGGCAAACCCGATCCGGTGCAGTTCGAGACCGTCAAGGCATTCGTTGCGCTGAAACAGGGTTACGAGCCCAGCGAGGCACTGCGGCGTGAACTGCTGGGGCATGCGCGCAAGCGTCTCGGCGCCGCCGTCGCACCCAAGGAAATTGAATTCCTTGCGGCCTTGCCTCACACCCGCAGCGGCAAGATCATGCGCCGGTTGCTGAAAGCCCGCGAGCTTGGTTTGCCGGAAGGTGATACTTCCACGCTTGAGGGGAATGCCTGATGACGGTTCCCGTCGATCGCGTCCGGCTGTTGCGCGGCATGCTGCGCATCCGCCGTTTCGAGGAAAAATGCGCCGAACTTTACAGCGCGGGCAAGATACGCGGTTTTCTCCATCTCTACATCGGCGAAGAGGCGGTGGCCACCGGGGCCATGCAGGCACTGCAGCCGGATGACGCTGTGCTGGCCACGTACCGGGAGCATGGCCACGCACTGGCGCGCGGCATCGGAGCTAATGTGCTGATGGCCGAGATGTACGGAAAACAGGAGGGCTGTTCGCGTGGACGCGGCGGTTCCATGCACATTTTCGATGCGCAGACGCGCTTCTATGGCGGCAACGCCATCGTCGCCGGCGCACTGCCGATGGCTGCCGGATTCGCGCTGGCTGACAAGCTGGCAAACCGGCCGCGGGTCACTGCCTGTTTTTTTGGTGAAGGTGCGGTGGCCGAAGGCGAGTTCCATGAAGCGATGAATCTGGCCTCATTATGGAAATTGCCGGTGTTGTTCCTGTGCGAAAACAATTTATATGCGATGGGGACGGCGCTGGCACGCTCGGAAGCCGATGTCGACCTGTGCGAAAAGGCACGCAGTTACCGCATGCCCGCGCAGGCCGTCGACGGCATGGATGTAGAGGCGGTGATGGCGGCGACGCAGACCGCCGTGTCCGCGGTACGAGCCTGCGGCGGACCACAATTCATTGAATACAAGACCTACCGATTCCGAGCACATTCCATGTTCGACCCCGAGCTCTACCGCAGCAAGACTGAGGTGGAGCAGTGGAAGCAACGTTGCCCGATCGTAGCCTATACCCGGTTGCTGGAAGCTTCTGGTGATATCGATGGCGCCGGGCTGGCTGCTCTGGAACAGGCGATTGCAGCGGAGATCGGTTCAGCGGTGGCTTTTGCGGAAGCCGGCAGCTGGGAGCCGGTGAGCCAGCTGACGCGCGATGTGTATACCTTGAGGTCAGCATGAGTCAGAACGTAGTCACTGTGCGTACGACCTACCGTGATGCGTTGCGAGCCGCACACCGGGAAGCGCTGCAGCGTGATCCCCGCGTATTTCTGATGGGTGAAGATGTCGGCCGTTACGGCGGCAGCTATGCAGTCAGTAAGGGGCTTCTTGCGGAATTCGGCGAGGAGCGTATCCGCGATACGCCACTGTCGGAGTCGGGTTTTGTCGGTGCCGGCATCGGCGCGGCCCTGAACGGGATGCTGCCGATCGTCGAAGTCATGACCTGCAACTTCAGCCTGCTGGCGCTGGACCAGATCGTCAACAATGCGGCGACACTGCGCCACATGTCCGGCGGCCAGTTCAGTGTGCCTCTGGTGATTCGCATGGCTACAGGCGCTGGACGGCAATTGGCGGCACAGCATTCCCACAGCTTTGAAGGCTGGTATGCGCACATTCCGGGCATCCGCATCGTCACGCCGGCAACGCTGGAGGATGCGCGCGGCATGCTGTGGACTGCTCTGCAGGATCCCGATCCGGTGATTATGTTCGAGAACGCGATGCTCTATAACCTGGAGGGCGAACTCGCGGAGAATGCCGGCGCTGTCGATATTGACCGCGCTGCAGTGCGCAGAGCCGGCGATGCGCTGACATTGCTGACCTACGGCGGCTCCCTGGGCAAGACCATGGCCGCTGCCGAGCAACTCGCGGCAGAGGGGGTGCATGCCGAAGTCATCGACCTGCGCTCGCTGCGACCGCTGGACATGCCGGCGATCATGGCGTCGCTCAAAAAGACACACCGCATGGTGATCGTCGATGAAGGCTGGAAAAGCGGCAGCCTCGCCGCTGAAATCATGGCGCGCGTAATGGAAGACGCTTTTTTTGATCTCGATGCCCCTGTTGCCCGTGTCTGCGGAGTCGAAGTGCCGGTTCCGTATCCGAAGCACCTGGAGGATGCAGCGATTCCGCAGGTCGCCGGCATCGTTGAAACTGCATTGCGGGTGGCAGGCCGGCATGTCTGAGTTCCGCATGCCTTCGCTGGGTGCCGACATGGATGCGGGCACGCTGGTTGAATGGCACATCAAACCCGGCGACGCGGTCAAGCGCGGCCAGGTGGTTGCGGTCGTCGAGACCCAGAAAGGCGCGATCGACGTCGAGGTCTGGGAAGACGGTCTGGTGGAACGCCTGCTGGTGCAGCCCGGGGCCAAAGTGCCTGTCGGAGAGGTACTGGCGGTGCTGCGCGGTGTGGGCGAATCGGCAGCGGACACCACGCAAGCGACCGCTGCGACGGCCACAGAACGCAGGAAAGTGTCGCCGGCTGCGCGCCGGCTGGCCGAAGAATTGGGCGTTGATCTTGCCGCCGTACAGCCGCAGGAGCCTGACGGCGTGATTTCACGGGCTGACGTCGAACGTGCGGCGGCAGCGGGCAAGCCTGCTGCGTCTGCAGCCGAATCCGGCGATTGGCATGCGCAGATGCGCAAGGCCATTGCTGCAGCCATGTCGAAAAGCAAGCGCGAGATTCCGCATTATTATCTGGCGACAGACATCGACATGACGCGCGTCACGGAATGGCTGAGGACCGGGAACGAAAAGCGCCCGGTTACCGCAAGGCTGCTGCCCGCAGTGCCGTTGATGAAAGCGGTGGCCCTGGCGCTGCGTGAGGTTCCCGAGCTGAACGGATTCTGGGTGGATGGCAGGTTCCAGCCATCGTCAGCCATTCATCTGGGCATGGCCATTGCCATGCGCGGCGGGGGGCTGGTGGCCCCAGCGATACACGATGCCGACAGCAAGAGCTGCGATGAACTGATGGCGGCGTTAAGGGACCTGATCACCCGGGTGCGCGGCGGGCGCCTGCGCAGTTCGGAAATGGCTGATCCGACGGTTACGCTGACCAGTCTGGGTGAGCAGGGTGTTGCGCAGGTGTTCGGCGTGATCTATCCGCCCCAGGTGGCGATCATCGGGCTCGGCAAAATTGCAGAGCGGCCGCACGCCGTGGGTGGGATCGTCAATGTCTCCCCGATGCTCACGGCGTCGCTGGCTGCCGACCACCGTGTCAGCGACGGCCATCGTGGAGCCCTGTTTCTGGCTGCGCTGGACCGATTGCTGCAGGAACCGGAAAAACTGGGATAAGGACCATGGACTTGCCTGATCGTGAACAGCTGAAAGCGGCCATTTTCGAGGCCATCACTTCGATTGCACCCGAAATCGATACCGCGGACATCCGACCGGACCGGCCGCTGCGTCAGCAGATCGACCTCGATTCCTTTGATTTCCTGAACGTGATCATCCGGCTGCATGAAACACTGGGCATCGACATACCCGAGAGCGATTACGGCGAAATGCAGACACTGGATGGTGCACTCGACTACCTGTTACGCCGCTGCGGCGGCAAGGCTGCTCCCGGCTGAATGCGGGGAAACCGTTATGATGGCGGCCTTTGTCCGGTGAACAAGGCTGGTCCGTCATGACTTTCAGCAAGACCCTCTGTGTCGGTCCCGTACGCAACGGACGCGGCATCATTGCACTCAAATCATTTGCCCGGGGTGCCACGATCTGCCGCATCAAGGGCAGGATTGTCAATGTGAAAACCGTCTGGCGGTATTGGGATATTGACCGGCGCCGGGCCGAAAACTGTTTCCGCTTTGATGCGGACTGTTATCTTGATCCTGAAGGGGAAATCGGTGCCTTCGCCAATCACTCCTGTAATCCCAATGCGCGCATCGTGCGCACGGCGCGCGGCCTGTATTTGCGCGCGCTGAAACCGATCGCAGCAGGCCGTGAAATCATCCACGACTATTCAACGCTGCTTGGTGCCGACGACGTGTGGACCATGAAATGCGACTGTGGTGAGCGTAACTGCCGGCGGGTTGTTGCCAATGTCGCAAGACTGCCGGCTGGCGTTCTCAGGAGGTATCGGAAGCTGGATGCGATTCCCCGGTTTATTCTCGCAACCCTTGGGATATGAGCATCAGCCGGACTCGTATGCTAAGTCAACAGCACTGTCGATACGTATGCTCCATATACCAGCAGTAAAGTCAGGCCTCGATCTTTGCCCATGATTCCGCTGCCCGGCGGGAAGGCCACCAACAAAGCCAGAATGCTGAAGGCAAGTGCAGTACCTGCTTGCTCCAGCTCAACGTCAATCGGATGAATCAGTGCGGCGACAGGCACAATCCACAGATTGTTGAAAATATTGCTGCCTAGGAGTGTTCCAAGCTCGATGTCGTCATGGCCGCGCCATTTGGCGATGAGGGCTGTGGCCAGTTCCGGGACAGAGGTGCCGACAGCAACAATGGTGGCACCGATGACGAAATCACTGATGCCGAAATCCATGGCAATCCCGCGCGCGCCACTGACGATCAGTTCGCCGGCCACAATCAGCAGCAGGAGTCCGGCACCTCCAATGACCATGGCTTGCGGAGCCCGCAGCATTTTTGCGGTTGTGACTGCTTCAACCCGGTTGCGGCGCGCTGTGACAACCGTGCTGCCCAGCCAGAGCGTAAAAATGATCATCAGCAGTGCGGCTTCAAACCGCGACAGAGTGCCATCAACGACAGCCAGTGCGGTGAGTGCAGGGACGGCAATCGCCGTGGGAAAGTCGCGCTTGATACTGCTGCGTGCGGCAATGATGGGTGATGCCAGAAGCGCAAGGCCAAGTATCAGCGCAATGTTGACTACGTTGCTGCCCAGAGCATCTCCGAACGATATCTGCGGAGTGCCCTGGATGGCGGAAGTTACGGCAACGGCAAACTCCGGACTTGAGGTCGCAAAGGCTGCGATCGTGGTACCGATGACGGCGCCTGAAACGCGTGCAGCATGGGCGAGGCTGATGGCGCCGCGCACGAACAGATCACCTCCGCTTGCAGCACAGATGACGCCCATGACCAGAAAAAAGTAGTCCTGCACCGGTATTCCTGCACGTGTTTGATCCGCTATGATACGGACGGTTGGTTGATCCCGGTCAAAGTTTGATTAATCATGCCGGTTAGCATGAAAAAAAAGCAAACAAGGAGAGGGTAGTGAAAAACATACTGGTGCCTGTAGATGGTTCGTCGAATTCCCTGCGAGCGGTCAAATTCGCGATTTCGGAAGCGAAGCATGGTCCGACGACCATCCATCTTTTGCATGTTGTTCCGGAGTTTGACGATTACGGGATGGTCGGCGCCTATATTTCGGAACACCAACGCCGGCAGAGCATGAACAAACGCGCCGATGCCATTCTCAAGCGCGGTACCGCGGCCTTGCAGGCCGCAAAGTCGAAATTCAAGGTGCACATGGTGGTAGGCGATACTTCCGAGAAGATCGCTGCAGCTGCGCATCGCCTGCGCTGCTCATCGATCGTCATGGGCACGCGGGGCATGGGCATGCTCGGTACCTTGGTGCTGGGCTCGATTGCCACCAAAGTGATTCATCTGGCGAAGGTTCCGGTCACCTTGGTCAAATAAGTTCACCGCCGCCCGTCCCTCCGGGCGGCATCTTCTGGCGCGCTGGGTGTCTTGCAGCAATGCAGCCGGAATTGATTCAGATCAAGGCGTGGATTACCGGCAGCGAAAAGAATGGTCTGCAGTTCACAGGAGGAGTGACGGCAGATGCTGCAGGTGCGATTTCACGGGCGTGGCGGGCAGGGGGTGGTGACGGCGGCGGAGATGCTGTCGATCGCCGCTTTCGAACAGGGTCGCCACGCCATGGCTTTTCCCAGTTTTGGTTCCGAGCGTACCGGCGCGCCGGTGCTTGCCTTCTGCCGCATTGATGATCGCGAAATACGTCTGCGCGAGCCCATTCTTGCGCCGGATGTGCTGATCATCCAGGACCCCACGCTGCTGCATCAGGTCGATGTATTCCAGGGCCTGCAGCCCGACGGTTATGTGCTGATCAACAGCACGCGCAGTTTTGATGAGTTGGGGGTCGGCGACATCGTCAAGCGGTTCCGCCATGAACGCCTGACCAACGTGCCGGCAACCGAGATCGCATTAAAACATCTGAGCCGTCCCGTAGCCAATGCCGCGCTGCTGGGCGGATTCGCCGCACTGTCGGGCCTGATCACGCTGGACGCAGTGTCACATGCCATTCGCGACAAGTTCAGCGGCAAGGTTGCCGAGGGCAATGTGGCCGCGGCTGCCGAGGCCTTTGATTACATCAAAAAAGAATTGCTGGAGCTGACACATGCAAAAACAGATTGAGGGCTCGCGCGCGGTCGCCGAGGCCGTGGCACTGTGCCGCCCGGAAGTGATCTGTGCCTACCCGATTTCGCCGCAGACGCACATTGTCGAAGGATTGGGCGAGCTGGTGAAGAGCGGGACGCTCACGCCCTGCGAATTCATCAACGTCGAAAGCGAGTTCGCGGCGATGAGCGTGGCGATCGGCGCTTCGGCCGCCGGCGCGCGCAGCTACACGGCCACGGCCAGCCAGGGCCTGCTGTTCATGGCCGAGGCGATCTACAACGCTTCGGGTCTCGGGTTGCCGATCGTGATGACGGTGGCCAACCGCGCCATCGGCGCGCCGATCAACATCTGGAACGACCATAGCGATTCGATGAGCCAGCGCGACTGCGGCTGGATCCAGCTGTTTGCCGAGAGCAACCAGGAGGCGCTGGACCTGCACATCCAGGCGTTCAAGCTCGGCGAAGAACTGTCGATGCCGGTGATGGTGTGCATGGACGGCTTCATCCTGACCCATGCCTACGAGCGGGTCGACATGCCGACCCAGGCCGAGGTCGATGCCTTCCTGCCGGGGTACGAGCCGCGGCAGGTGCTGGATCCGGCTGATCCGGTGTCGATCGGCGCTATGGTCGGACCCGAAGCCTTCATGGAAGTGCGTTATCTGGCCCATGCCAAGCAGACCATGGCGCTGGAACGCATCCCGCAGATTGCCGGCGAATTCGCGCAGCGCTTCGGCCGCAATTCCGGCGGGCTGGTGCGCGCTTATCGCTGCGAGCACGCTGAAACCATCGTGGTTGCGCTGGGTTCGGTGCTCGGCACGCTGAAAGATACCGTCGATGAACTGTACAGCGATGGCCTGAAGGTCGGGGTGCTGGGCATTCATTCATTCCGGCCCTTCCCGCTGGCGGCGGTGCGCGCTGCGCTGCAGGGTGCGAAGCGCGTGGTGGTGCTGGAGAAAAGCTTTTCGGTGGGGCTGGGCGGTGTGGTGTCGACCGACGTGCGTCTGGCGCTGTCAGGCCTGCAGCTGCATGGTTACACCGTTGTTGCCGGACTGGGTGGCAGGGCGATCACCAAGGCCTCGCTGGCGCGCACGCTGCGCGAAGCCATCGCCGACAAACTGCAGCCGCTGACCTTCATGGATCTCGACTGGCGCATCGTCAACCGGCAGCTGGAGCGCGAAGCCGCGACCCGGCGCAGCGGACCGATTGCCGAAAACCTGTTGCGCGATATCGGCGCCGTAGCCTCCAAGGTGCACTGAGATGACCGCCCCCATCAAGTTCTACCAGACCGGCACCTTTACCGTCGGCAACCGGCTGCTGTCGCCGGAGCAGCGCAGCGTACAGGCTTCCCCGGAACGCAACAATTCACTGAACTCCGGCCATCGTGCCTGCCAGGGTTGTGGTGAAGCGCTGGGCGCAAGATATGCGGTGGACGCGGCGATGCGTGCGACCCAGGGGCAACTGATCGCCGCCAACGCCACAGGCTGTCTCGAGGTGTTCTCCACACCGTATCCCGAGACTTCCTGGCAATTGCCATGGATCCATTCGCTGTTTGGCAACGCCGCAGCCGTTGGCACCGGTATCGCCGCGGCGATGAAGGTCAAGGGTCGCAGCAACGTACGGGTGATCGCACAAGGTGGCGACGGCGGCACCACGGACATCGGCTTTGGCTGTCTGTCGGGAATGTTCGAACGCAACGACGACGTGCTCTACATCTGCTACGACAACGAGGCTTACATGAACACGGGGGTGCAGCGCAGTTCGGCGACCCCGGCGGGTGCACGCACCGCCACCACCATGGCCGTAGGTGCTGAGCCCGGTGCGCAGTTCGGTCAGGGCAAAAACCTGCCGCTGATCGCAATGGCGCATGAAATCCCGTATGTGGCTACGGCAACTGTGGCCGATCTGCGTGATCTTGAAGCCAAGGTGGAGCGGGCGATGGGGATTCATGGTGCACGCTATTTGCATATTCTCGTGCCCTGTCCGCTGGGTTGGGGCTCCGCCAGTCATGACACCATCCGGCTGGCGCGGCTGGCCCGCGAATCCGGCCTGTTTCCGGTGTTCGAGGCCGAAAATGGCGAGGTGACTTCAGTGACCAAAATACGACATCGCGTTCCGGTCGAGGAATACCTGCGGCCGCAGAAACGTTTTGCCCATTTGTTCGGACCGAAGGGACAAATACACATGCTGGAGCGCATCCAGGCACAGGCCGACCGCAACATCAAACGCTTCGGATTGCTTGATCTTGATGCGGGGGATGCGCAATGACCATGCAGAAGCCGTTCGCGATCACCCTCGACCCGGGTTCGTCGCTGGCCAACAAGACCGGCAACTGGCGCACCGAGCGCCCGGTGTATGTGGACCGCCTGCCGCCGTGCAACGCCCAGTGCCCGGCGGGCGAGGACATCCAGGGCTGGTTGTTTCATGCCGAGAGCGGCGACTATGAGTCGGCTTGGCGTCACCTTACTCGCGACAACCCGTTTCCGGCGGTCATGGGGCGGGTGTGTTATCACAGCTGCGAGGGGGTTTGTAATCGTGGCAGGATTGATGCCGCTGTCGGCATCAATTCGGTCGAGCGTTTTCTCGGCGACGAGGCGCTGAAGCGCGGCTGGCAGTTTGAAAAGCCCGCTGCGGAATCCGGCAAACATGTGCTGGTGGTCGGTGCAGGGCCTTCCGGCATGTCCGCGGGCTATCACCTGCGCCGGCTTGGCCATCACGTTACCGTTAAAGAGGCGGGCCCGCTGATGGGCGGCATGATGCGTTTTGGCATACCCAAATACAGGCTGCCGCGCGATGTGCTCGAAGCCGAGATGCAGCGCGTGGTGGCAATGGGTGTGAAGATCGAACTCAATGCCCGCGTGGAGAATATCGCCGATGCGATGCGCGACGGCAGATTTGATGCCGCATTCCTGGCTGTCGGGGCGCACATTGCCAAGCGCGCCTTCATTCCGGCCAAGGATTCGACGCGCATCCTCGATGCGGTGTCGGTGCTGCGATCCATGGAGGGTGAGGACCAGCCGATGCTGGGGCGCCGGGTTGTGGTTTATGGCGGCGGCAATACTGCGATCGACATGGCGCGGACGGCCAAACGTCTGGGTGCCACCGAAGCCATCATTGTCTACCGGCGTACGCGCGAACGTATGCCCGCGCACGACTTCGAAGTCGAGGAGGCGCTGCAGGAAGGTGTAATGGTGAAATGGCTTTCGACCATCCGCCAGGCCGGCGAGGGCGCGCTGACCATCGAGAAAATGGTGCTCGACGATAAAGGCAATCCGCAGCCTACGGGCGAACTGGAAACGCTGGCCGCGGATTCGCTGGTACTGGCGCTGGGGCAGGACGTGGATCTTTCGCTGCT
>Ga0105090_10000600_pt1 | contig 18203 bp, 14 predicted proteins | sample PPLLak3March2015_FD_79110 | JGI IMG/M metagenome (GOLD analysis project Ga0105090, IMG submission 79110) | Freshwater sediment microbial communities from Prairie Pothole Lake near Jamestown, North Dakota, USA - PPLs Lake P7 Core (1) Depth... | ecosystem: Environmental > Aquatic > Freshwater >... | reverse complement strand
GCGATCCACGCCGCAGGCCTCCAGCGCCTCGAGTTTCTCGCGCAGCCGCGTCAGCCGCGAGGGCGCCGCCGCCCCCTCGAAGTGCTCGCGTGGAGTGGGTTCGAACGTGACCACGACCGCCGGCACGCCGAGGGCCGACGCACGCTCCCTCAGCGCGGCGATGATGTGCTGGTGACCGAGGTGCACGCCGTCGTAATTGCCGATGGTGGCGACGCAGCCGCGGTGGCGCGGCGCAAGGTTGTGCAAGCCTCGAACGAGATCCATGTGGTGGGTGTCGCGCTCAGCCAGGGAACGATGGCGCGCGACGGTAACAGATCTGTCCCGCGCGCCTGCGACCCAACGGCGCCGCGGCGGCCAACCGACCGCCTGGACACCCGTCGATGAAGTTTACAGCCGGCGGCACGACGGACCGGCCGTCATGTCTCAAGTATTTGATAATAATGAATAAAAGAAAAATGGCACACAAATTGCTTGGAGATGATACGAGCCGTTTCGATCCAGGCGGTTCTGATGGACGGTCGTCAGTCAGAACCCCCTCGACAGACACGGGGAGCATGGTAGCCCTGGGTGGCCGGCCGGAGTGTCCCGGCAGGCGGCGCAGGGTGGGGCAACGGGAAACTCACAACAACTTCGGCGCGCCCGGGTGGGCCGTCCGTAAGCGGAGGATGTCTAAATGAAGCTCATGAACCTTCGGCGCGCGGTATCGCTCGCGATGCTCGGCGGCGCCGCGCTCGCGATCGGGGCGCCCGCCTCGGCGGCGGTGCTCTACAACACGGGCGACGCGACGACGGCGACGATCGTGCTCGGCATGAACAACCTGGGTCATCTCAACGCGACGCCCAACGTCACGGCGAACGCCTCGGCGACGGGCATCGCCTACCGGTTCCCTGCCGCCGCGGGCGCCGCGGGCGTGTTCCGGGATGCGACTGCTCCGGGCTGCCTGTGCGAGGGCTGGGGCGTGTCCGTGGACCGCACCTCGGTCGTGGCCTCCGTGGTCGGCCGGGCGGCTGTCGATGTTCCCAACTCAGGTGGAATCTCCAACCTCACCGGCCTCGGCTTCAGCGCCGATGCCGTGAAGATGGACTCAGAGGTGGCCCTGACCTCGCTGCGCGGCGTGACGGTGCGCCACGTGGCGCAGACCAGCACCAATGCCCCCAACGCGCTGTTCCGCATGGAGGTCACGATCACCAACGGCACGGACGAGACTCTGGACAACGTGCGCTACGTGCGCGTGATGGACTGGGACGTGCCGCTGACCGAGTTCGCCGAGTTCGTGACCATCCGTGGCACGGCGACGACCACGCTGCTCGAGCGCTCGCACAACAACGGTTTTGCCGTCCCGAATCCGTTGGGCGGCGACTTGCCGATCACGGCTGCGACGCTGGACGTGGACTTCACCGACTCCGGTCCGCGCGATCACGGCGCGTTCTTCCGCTTCAACTTCGGATCGCTCGAGGCGGGCAAGTCATACACGTTCAACATCTTCTACGGCGCGGCCGGCACCGAGGCTGCAGCCCTGGCGGCGATCGCAGCTGAAAAGATCGAGCTGTTCTCGCTGGGCCAGAGCAATGGCGGCCAGATCACGGGCTCCCCGGCGACCTTCATCTTCGGCTTCGCGGGCGTGGGCGGTGATCCCGTGATCCCGACGCCGGAGCCGGGCTCGCTCGCGATGCTGGGCCTTGGCCTCCTGGGCCTCGGCTTCACGCGCCGCCGCAAGGCCTGAGCGAGGACTGGATCAGGGTTCCGGTGCCCGAGGGTGCCGGAACCTCGACCAGACGCGCTTCCGACGCTAGGCTCCCTCACTTCGGTGTGGGAGCCTTTTTTTCATGCCCGGCAATCGTGATGCAGGCGGGGGTAAGACGATGAGACGGACACAGCCGAAGACTGCGGCCTCACCAGCGCTGATCGGATTTCTGGCCGCGCTGAGCGGCCTGCTGCCAGTCTGTCCGGCTGGGGCGATTCCCGTGGACTCGGGCACGCTGCGGAGTCCAGCCGCCGCCGCGGCTTCGGGCTCGGGAGAAGCCCAGTACAACGCCGGCATCCGCGCCCTCGCCGCAGACCGGCTGGACGAGGCCGAGAAGGCCTTCCAGTCCTGCCTCGACTTTGCACCGCGCGCGGCGGATTGCATGCTCGGCATTGCCACGGTCGCGAGCGCCCGAGGCAACCCGTCACGGGCCGCGGCCTGGATCGAGCGCGCGGCGAGCGCCGAGCCGAACAATCCCTACGCCCTCGCCTCGCTCGGTCGATTGCGCGCCGTGAGCGGCCGCACGGACGAGGCGATCGCCGCGCTGGAACGGGCGGCCCGGCTCGACGCGAAAGCCGTTCGCCCGCGCGTGGATCTCGGTGACATCTATCTCACCACCAGGGCCGACCCGAAACGGGCGGCCGAGCTGTACCGGGCCGTGCTCGCCCTCGAGCCGGACCACGCCGGGGCAAGCTTCGCGCTCGGCGCAGCGCTCACCCGCCAGGGCGATGCCAAAGGTGCTGCCGAGGCGTTCCGGCGAGCGAGTGAGCTGGCACCCGGCAACCCGCTTCCCGCCATCGAGCTGTCCCGCCTGTACGCAGCCTCGGGCAACCTCACCGAGGCCGAGCGCTACGCGCGCGAGGCCGTCAAGCTCCAGCCCGGGTTGCTGCAGGCCAGGCTCACGCTCGGGCAGGTGCTGGAAGCCTCGGGACGCCCCGACGACGCCCTCAAGGAATACCGCGCGATGGCGGCCGCGCATCCGAAGCTCGCGGCCCCTGACTTCCACATTGGCGCGGCGCTCCATGCGCGCGGTGATCTCGCCGGCGCGGCCGCCGCCTACGGTCGGGCACTCGAGAAGGACCCGGAGTTCGGGCCCGCCCTCAACAACCTCGCCGCCATCGAGCTCGGCCGCAAGGCGAACGACAAGGCCGATGCGCTGGCGCAGCGAGCGGTGAAATCGGCGCCGCAGGACGCGGCGTTCCGCGATACCCACGCAGAGGTGATGGCCGCGCGCGGCGACCTCCGGGGCGCCGCTGCGGAGCAACAGCAGGCGGTGAAGCTCGAGCCAGGCAACCCGGCCTACCTCGCCAGACTCGGTCTGCTGCAGGCGAAGCTCGGACAGAAGGACGAGGCGCGGAAATCCCTCTCGGGCGCCCTCGGGATGTCGCAGCAGTTCGCTGGTGCGGCCGAAGCTCGCAAGGCGCTCGATTCACTGCAGCGCTGACCTGGCGTCCGCCAGGTCGGTCGGCCTGCCCTATTCCCGGCTGCGGCCGTCCACGTGCACGGCAGGCGGCGCAGCCGGTCGCACCCGCAGGTCCTGGACGCGCATCCCGAGCACGTACAGCGTGCCGAAGTAGAGCCCCCCGCCGCCGACCACCAGCAGCGCCATCCACTGCGTGCGCGCCCAGGCCCCCATGTCGAGCCAGCGTTGCGTGTCACCGGCGACCCACCAAAGGAACGCCACCATCACCACGTTGCCCGCGAGTACCTGCACGAGCAGGCGACGCCAGCCCTCGGCGTGATGCAGCACGCCCTGGCGACGCAGTCCGCGGTAGAGCATGACGGAGTTGTACCAGGCCCCGATGCCGGTGTTCAGCGCCAGCAGGGCATGCAGGCCCGGGCGATCCGGGTAAGCGAACGCCAGCGGCAGCACGACGAGCAGGTTGAGCCCCATGCTGAGGCCCAGCGAGCGGATGCCGATGCGCACTGGCGTGCGGGTGTCCTGACGGGCGAAATACCCCGGCGCCAGCACCTTCACCATGCTGAAGGCGAGCAGCGCAGATGAGTAGGCGACGAGCGCGAGCGAGGACATGCGCACGTCCTGCTCGTCGAACCGGCCGTAGTGGAAAATCGTCACGGTCAGCGGTCCCGCGAGCACCATGAGCGCGAGCGTGGCGGGCAGCACGACGATGACGACCAGGCGGATGGCCCAGTCGAGCGTGGCCGCGAAGCGCTCAGGCGCCTGCGCCGAGTGGTGCGCGGCGAGCCCGGGCAGGATCACGGTGGCAAGCGCGATGCTGAAGACGCCGAGCGGGAATTCCATGAGGCGGTCGGCGTAGTAGAGCCAGGCGATGCTGCCCGTGGCGAGGAAGGAGGCGATCAGCGTGTCGAGCAACACCGCCACCTGCGAGACCGACGAGCCGAAGATCGCGGGCAGCATCAGCCGCCCGATCTTGCGCACGCCCTCGTGGCGCCATTGCCAGCGCGGCCGCCGCAGCAGCCCCATCTTGACGACGAACGGCAGCTGGAAACCGAGCTGCACGACGCCCGCCACGAACACCCCGATCGCGAGCACGATGCCCGGCCGATCGAAGGACGGCGCGATCCAGGCCGCGAACACGATCATGACGAGATTCATGAGCGTCGATGTCATGGCCGGCACCGCGAAGCGTCCGTAGCTGTTCAGCACGCCCGCCAGCAGAGCCGCGAGCGAGATGAACAGCAGGTACGGGAAGGTCCAGCGCAGCATCTCGACGGTCAGGTCGAACTTGCCCGCGTCGTTGCGGAATCCGGGCGCGAAAATGAGCACCAGCAGCGGCGCTGCGACGATACCCACGATCGTGACGACTGTGAGGAACCACGCCAGCGTGCCGGCGGCGCCGTCGATCAGGTCGCGCACCTCGTCCCTCTGCCGCTGCACCTTGTACTCGGATACGACCGGGACAAAGGCCTGCGAAAAGGCCCCCTCGGCGAACAGCCGGCGCATGAAGTTCGGGATCTTGAAGGCGACGAGGAAGGCGTCCATCAGGACGCCCGCGCCGAACATCCGCGAATAGACCATGTCGCGCAGCAGCCCGGTCACCCGCGACAGCAGGGTGAAGGCGCCGACGATGCTGGTGCTGCGGAAGAAGCCGCCGCTCACGCGGGCTCCTCGAAGACGGTCAGGGCGCGGGCGGCCGGGGTGCAGGACATGCCGGCGGCACTATAGCGAGGGTTGACCGGCCGCGCATCCTCCGCCAGAATGCGCGGCTCATTTCGGAGACCGATTCGTGGCGAACATCAAGTCCGCAGAAAAGCGCGCCAAGCAGGCCGTCAAGCGTCGTGCCCACAACATGGCCGCCCGCTCGCGCCTGCGCACCTCGATCAAGAAGGTGCTGAACGCCGTCGGCGCCGGCAAGAAGGACGACGCGGTCGCGGCCCTGAAGGCGGCCCAGCCCGTCATCGACACAATGGTCAGCAAGGGCATCATCCATGCCAACAAGGCGGCGCGTCACAAGCGCGAGCTGAACGCGAAGGTCAAGGCGCTCGCCACCGGCTGAGTCGCCCTCGCCTCGTCCCCGAAAGAGCCGGCTCCGCGCCGGCTTTTTCGTTTCTGGCGGCGCCCGAACCGGCTGCGAATGACGGCGGGCCGCGAGCCGGGCTTCAAGGCGTCGTCGCGGGTGGCGGCGCCTCGAGCGCGAGTTGGTCCAGCCGCCGCATCACCGCCTGGCACAGCGACTGGGTGCCGTCCCGCGTGGCGCCCGAGATACGGAAGACCGGCCCCTTCCAGCGCAGCCGCCGGACGATCTCACGGCAGCGCTTGTCGGCTGCCTCGGGCGTCATCAGGTCCGTCTTGTTGAGCACCAGCCAGCGCTCGCGGGCCGCAAGCTCGGGGCTGAAGCGCTTGAGCTCCGCGACGATCACGCGGGCGTCCTTGACCGGGTCCGCCTCGGGGTCTGGCGGCGCGATGTCCACGAGGTGCAGCAGCAGGCGCGTGCGCTGCAAGTGCTTGAGGAAGCGGATGCCGAGCCCCGCGCCCTCGGCCGCCCCCTCGATGACGCCGGGAATGTCGGCCATGACGAAGCTCTTGTGCTCGCCCACGTACACGACACCCAGGTTCGGGTGCAGGGTCGTGAACGGATAGTCGGCGATGCGCGGCCGCGCGGCCGACACGGCGGCGATGAGCGTGGACTTGCCCGCGTTCGGCAGGCCGAGCAGGCCCACGTCGGCCAGCAGCTTGAGTTCGAGGCGCAGTTCGCGCCGCTCGCCCGGATAGCCCGGGGTGGCCTTTCGCGGCGTGCGGTTGGTGCTGGTCTTGAAGTGCTGGTTGCCGAGGCCGCCCCGCCCCCCGCGCGCCACCAGGATGCGCTCGCCGTCTTGCGTCAGGTCGCCGAGCGTCTCGTCGGTCTCGGTGTCGTAGATCACCGTGCCCACCGGCACGACGACCTCGAGGTCGGCACCGCCCCTGCCACTGCAGTCGGCGCTGCCGCCCGGCTCGCCGTTCGCGGCCTTGAAGCTGCGCCGGTAGCGGAAGTCGGCCAGGGTATTGAGACCCTTGTCCGCGACGAAGTAGATGCTGCCACCGTGGCCGCCATCGCCGCCGTCCGGCCCGCCGAACGGGATGAACTTCTCACGGCGGAAGCTGACCATGCCGCGCCCGCCGTTGCCGGCCTGGACCCTGATCGTGGCTTCGTCGACGAACTTCATGCTGATCGGCCGTTGGTGTCGGGATGGGGACGAGTGAATTGTGTTCCGCCTGAAAAAGCAAAGGCCCCGGGGATGCCGGGGCCTTGGCTGCCGAGGCGTGAAGGCCCGGTCAGTTGCTGGCGGGATCCACGAACACGTGCATGCGCTGCTCGGCGCCCTTGCGCCGGAAGCTGACCGTGCCGTCGGTGAGCGCGAACAGCGTGTGGTCCGTGCCGATGCCGACGTTGGCGCCGGCGCGGTACTGCGTGCCGCGCTGGCGAACGAGGATGTTGCCCGCGACCACTCGCTGGCCGCCGGACTTCTTGAGGCCGAGGCGCTTGCTCTCGGACTCGCGACCGTTCTTGGTGCTGCCGCCTGCCTTTTTATGTGCCATGGCTCGACTCCTTTACCTGGGACGCGGGCTCAGCCCGAGATCCCGGTGATTTTCACTTCGGTGTACTGCTGACGATGCGTGCCCTGCCGCATGTAGTGCTTGCGGCGACGGAACTTGACGATCGTCACCTTGTCGGTCTTGCCGTGCGACTGGACCGTGCCGGTGACCTTGCTGCCCGCGACGTAAGGCTTGCCGATCTTCAGGTCCGCGCCCTGGCCAACGACCAGCACCTTGTCGAACTCGACGTCCGCGCCCGGCTCGCCGGCGAGCTTCTCGATGCGCACCACGTCGCCCTCGGCGACGCGATACTGCTTGCCGCCCGTCGCAATGACTGCGTACATGTCCTTGGATACTCCACAGGGGCCGGGGCACCCCGGCAGAAAGACGCGGGAGTTTACGGGTCCGGGCCGCTCGAATCAAGCGCTTAGGGGGATCTACGCCATTCCCTCGCCCGACACCTCCGGGTACCATGCGCCGTCCTTTGGCAGGGTCCGGCGCCGGAATGCAACTCGACCAGATCAGGAAACCGGTGGCGGAGGAACTGCGCCTCCTGGACGAGGTCATCGTCGCCCGCCTCGCCAGCGACGTCGTGCTGGTCAACCAGGTTGCACAGTACATCGTGGGCGCGGGCGGCAAGCGCCTGCGGCCGCTGTCGGTGCTGCTCGCGGCGCGGGCCTGCAACTACGCGGGTGGCCAGCACGTCGAGGCCGCCGCCATCATCGAGTTCATCCACACGGCCACGCTGCTGCATGACGACGTCGTGGACGGCTCGGGGCTGCGCCGCGGCCGGCACACCGCCAACGAGGTGTTCGGCAACCAGGCGAGCGTGCTGGTCGGCGACTACCTCTACTCGCGCGCCTTCCAGATGATGGTCGACCTCGGCGACATGCGCATCCAGGCGATCATGGCGGACGCGACCAACACCATCGCGATGGGCGAGGTGCTGCAGCTCATGAACGCCCACGATCCCGACACCTCCGAGCAGAGCTACCTCGAGGTCATCTACCGCAAGACCGCCCGGCTGTTCGAGGCCGGCGCGCAGATGGCGGCAATCCTGGCCCAGGCTCCTCCGGCCGTGGAGCAGGCGATGGTGGCGTTCGGGCGGCACCTCGGCACCGCGTTCCAGCTCGTGGACGACGCGCTCGACTACCGGGCTGACCGCACGGCGCTCGGCAAGAACCTCGGCGACGACCTCGCCGAAGGCAAGCCCACCCTGCCGCTGATCTACGCCCTGTCGCGTGCGACGCCCGAGGACGCGGCGCGACTGCGGGAAGCCATCGAGCAGGGAGGCCTCGACGAGCTCGAGGCCATCACGCGCACGATTGAATCGTCGGGTGGCCTTGAGTACACTGCCCGGCTCGCGCAGCGAGAGAAGGATCTCGCCATCGAGGCCCTGGCCGATCTTCCCGATTCGGCGCACAAGCAGGCGCTTCGGTCGCTCGCGGAATTCGCAGTCAGCCGTACCCACTGATCCTGGGCCCGGCCGGCAGTCAGACAGCGACGGGATGTAGCTCAGCCTGGTAGAGCACTACGTTCGGGACGTAGGAGTCGGAGGTTCAAATCCTCTCATCCCGACCACCTCGCCGGCTCACCTGCACCTTGTCCACCCGCCGGCCGTCCATGTCGACGACCTCGAAGTGCAGGCCATCCCACTCGAAGCGGTCGCCCGCGCGCGGGATGCGGCTGAGCTGGTACAGCACGAAGCCCGCCACCGTTGTGTAGGCGTGCTCGTCCTCGCCCGGCATTTCCCCGAGATCCAGCGCGTCCTTGAGCTCCTCGATGGCGACCCCGCCGTCGACCTGCCACGTGCTTTCGTCCAGCCGACGTATTCCGGACAGCGCCGGCTCGCCCGCACCGCCGATCTCACCGATGATGGCGCCGAGGAAATCGGAGTCCGTAACGAGGCCCTGCACCTCGCCGTACTCGTCCATGACCAGCGCGAGCTGGCGACCCTCGGCCCGGAAGGTCTCGATCAGCGAGGTCGTGGTGGCGGTCTCGGGCACCCGTAGCGGGGGACGCACGCGCGCCTCGACGTCGAGCGGTCGCCCCGCCAGTACGTCGGCGAGCAGGTCCGTGACCTCGACGATGCCGAGCACGTTGTCGACGCCGCCCCTGCACACCACGAGCCGGGTGTGTGGCGCGCCGGCGATCCTCGACCTCACCGTCGACGGGTCGTCGTCGAGGTCCACGACGTAGAGCTGCGGGCGCGGCGTCATGATGCTCGTCACGCGCCGTTCGTCCAGGCGCAGGACGTTCGAGACGTAGGCACGCTCGCTGCGGTGGAACACGCCCGCGGCCGCGCCCTGCTCCATCAGCACGGCGATCTCCTCGTCGGTGACGGGCGGCTCGCGCTCGGCCGCGCGCGGCAGGATCGCGAGCACGGCGTCGGTCGATTTCGACAGCAGCCACACGAACGGGGCCGCGAACTTCTGGAGCACGCGCATCGGGGCGGCGATCACCAGCGCAACGCGCTCGGGCGCGAGCAGGGCGAGGCGCTTCGGGACGAGCTCGCCGAGGACCACCGACAAGTAGGTGATCAAGGCCACCGTGGCCGCAAAGGCGATCCCCGCGGCATGGGGCGCGAGCGACGGCCACTCCCGCAGTCGGGCCGCCAGCGGGTCCGCGATCACGTCCTCGCCGATCGCGCCGGCAAGCACGCCGATCGCCGTGATGCCGATTTGCACCGTGGACAGGAACCGCGACGGCTCACGGTGCAGCGCCGCGGCCGCGACCGCCCCGCTACGCCCCTCCTCCTGCAGGTGCTGCAGACGCGCAGCGCGGGACGCCACGATGGCCATTTCCGACAACGCGAAGACGGCATTGAGCGCGATGAGCAGCAGGATCAGCGTGAAATCCATCCGGGCTTCTGAACGACAAATGGGAGGACGATGATACCGGAGCGGGTTCACCCGACTGCCGCGGGGTTCTCGCGAGGGTCGCGGCCTGCTACGTTGGGCCCTCACCAAGGGGAGCCTCGCATGTCAGCCACGTTCCAGCGCATCGTCCTCGCCAGCCGGCCGAAGGGCGCCGTGACACCGGACAACTTCCGCCTCGAGCGCCTGCCGGTGCCCGAGCCCGGGCCCGGGCAGTTGCGGATCCGAAACCACTACCTCTCGCTCGACCCTTACATGCGCGGGCGCATGGAGGAGACGAAGTCCTACGCCGAGTCGCAGAAGCTCGACGAGACCATGATCGGCGGCACCGTCGGCGTGGTGGAGGTTTCGAACCACACCGGCTTTGCCGTCGGCGACACCGTCGTGGGTGTACTCGGCTGGCAGGAGGTCTCGATCTCCGACGGCAAGCAGCTCATGAAAGTGGATACCCGGGCGATTCCGATGTCGGCCTACCTCGGCCCGGTGGGCATGCCGGGCGTCACCGCCTGGTACGGGCTCAACCGCATCTGCGAGCCGAAGGCTGGCGAGACGGTGCTCGTGTCGGCCGCGAGCGGCGCGGTCGGCAGCGTGGTGGGCCAGCTCGCCAGGCAGGCCGGCTGCCGAGCCGTCGGCATCGCGGGGGGCCGCGAGAAGTGCGAGTACGTGGTGTCGGAACTCGGCTTCGACGCCTGCATCGACCACCGCGAGCACGGCGACCTCAAGTCGATGGTGCGCGCCCTGCGCGAGGCGGCGCCCAATGGCGTCGACGGGTTGTTCGAGAACGTGGGCGGCCTGTGCCTGGACGCCGCGCTCGCCTGCATGAACGCCTTCGGCCGGGTCGCGCTGTGCGGCCTGATCGCCGGCTACGACGGGCAGGACATCGCCATCCGCAACGTTCGCGCGCTGCTGGTGAGCCGGCTCAAGGTGCAGGGCTTCATCGTGAGCGACCACCTGGACGCCTGGCCGACCGCGCTCGGCGAGCTCGGCCGTGGAGTCGCCACCGGCCGCATCAAGTATCGCGAGACGATCGCGGAAGGTCTCGCGGCGGCTCCCGAGGCTTTCGTCGGGCTGCTCAAGGGACGCAATTTCGGCAAACAGCTCGTCAAGCTCGCCTGATGCACGCCGCTGCGACCGTCCTGCTGCTGCGCGAGGTCGAGGGCGATCTCGAGGTGCTGATGATGCGGCGCGGCTCGGGTCTGTCCTTCATGGGCGGCATGTGGGTGTTCCCGGGCGGGCGGGTCGATGCGGTCGACGGTTCGCCCGGTGCGCAGGGACGACTCCTGCCGCCGGGCGGCGCGGCCGGTCGCGATCGACTGCAGACGATCGAAGGGAAACCGCTGCCCGTCGATCAGGAGCGGGCGCTGCGCGTCGCCGCCTGCCGGGAGACCTTCGAGGAAGCCGGGGTGCTGCTCGCGCGCGACGCGCGGGGCCGCGACTGCCCTGCGGAACGGGTGGCCGGCCTGCAGCCGCTGCGCGACACGGTCACCGGCGAGGCTGCCGCGTTCGTGGCGATGCTGGAGCGGGAGGACCTCTACCTCGATACGGACCGGCTCGTGTACTGGTCGCACTGGATCACGCCGTCGCTCGAACCGAAACGTTTCGACACCCGGTTCTTCGCGATCGCCCTGCCGTCCGGGCAGGAAGTCAGCGCGGACCTGTCGGAGCTCACCCATCACGCCTGGATCCGGCCGTCTCGCGCGCCCGAGGCGATCGAGCGAGGCGAGATCCGCGTCGTGCCCCCGACGCTGCTGACGCTCGAGGATCTCGCCGAGAGCCACGTCCGGCATGGCGGCCTCGAGGCGATGCTGTCGTCCGAAAGGGGCCGCGCGGCACCACCCATCATGCCTCGCATCGACGTCGCCGCCGGCGCGGTCAGGGTGGTCATGCCGTGGGATCCGGGTTACGCGGCCGCGCCGGGCGAGGGTTGCGGGCCGGCCGGCAGCTATCCGGCGCACCTGGCCCAGCGCCGGTCCTGCATCGTGGTCCCGCCGAGCCGCGAATCACGGTGAGCGGGCACGCAAAGGCCCCGGACGGACTGCCGCCGGGGCCTCGCTGAACCGACCGCCCTCGGGGGCGGCCACCGATCGCCGGCCTACTTCGACTGGCCGGGCAGGACGTTCTCGACCGCCGTCTCAACGACGTCGCTCGCCTTCTGGAACAGGTCTTTGGCCTGGTCCATCAGGCTCGTCGCGGTCTTCTCCGCCGAGTCCTGTGCCTTCGACACTGCCGCCTCCGCCTGCTTGGCGGTCGCCGCGGCCTTCCTCTTCATCGTGGTCACGGTCCGGACAATCTGCTTCTCTGCCTGCGCCACGGTCTTGCGGGCCTTGGGCGGCATCTTCTTCGCCTGCCTCACTGCCTTCCTGACCGCGGCACGCGCCTGGGCCGGCGCCTTCTTGACCGCCTTGCGGACGGCCGCGACCTGCTTCGAGGCGCGCGACGGCGCCTTCTTCGCCTTCTTGCGCGCTGCAACCACCGGCTTCCTGGCCTTGGCTACGGCACGCTTCCGCACCACCTTGGCTTTCGCGACCTTGGTCTTTGCAACCTTGGTCTTCGGCCTGGCCTTCGCCTTCTTGCCCTTGCTGCTGCCGCTCGTCTTGGAACGCGCCTTCTTCTTCGCTGCCATTGAGACTCCCTCGTTTTGATCGAGGCGCGGCGGTCGCCGCGCGTGCATCGACTCGCACTGGACGCTAGTGCAGCGTCACAGCGGAGTCAACAAGGGAATGCTGCAATCAGCCCGAGCCCTGCAGTCCCTGCGCGATGCCGTTCACCGACGCGACGAGCGCGTCGAATACCTCGCGATCCTCCCGACCGGACTCGCGCCAGCGCTGCAGCAGGTCCACCTGCATGAGGTGGATGGGGTCGACGTACGGATTGCGCAGGCGGATGGAGCGCTGCAGCGTGGGCTCCGAGTCGAGCAGCCGGGCACAGCCCTTGACGGCCAGCAGGTGCTCCACGGCGAGGTCGAACTCCCGGCGAATCGCACCGGCGATGCGTTCGTGCTCGGGCCGCGCGAGCTGGCCGTAGAACTCGGCGATGCCCATGTCGGCCTTGGCCAGCACCACCTCGACGTCGTCGAGCAGGGTCGCGATGAACGGCCAGCGTGCGTACATTTCACCGAGGAGTTCCGGCCCGAATCGCTGCGCCAGGGCGCCGATCCCGCTGCCGACGCCGAACCATCCCGGCAGCATGTGACGGCTTTGCGACCAGGCGAACATCCACGGGATGGCACGCAGCGCCTCGATGCCACCGCCCGCGGACCGGGTCACCGGCCGGGAACCGATCTGCATGCGCTCGATGACGTCCACGGGAGTGACGCTCTGGAAGTACTCCACGAACGACGGGTCCTCGTGCACCAGCGCGCGGTAGGCGCGCCGGCTCTCCGCCGCGAGAACGGCGAGTGCCTCCGTCCAGCGAGGATCCGGCGCGGCGTGTGCGGGTTGACCCGCCGCTGCCAGCGCCACGGAGTGCACGCCGCGTTCGAAGCTGCGCAGCGCGATCGGGCGCAGGCCATAGCGCTCGTTCACGCTCTCGCCCTGCTCCGTCACCCGCAGGCGCCCGACGATGGCACCGGGCGGCGCGCTTCGCACCAGTCCCTCGGTGCGGCCCCCGCCGACGCTGACCGATCCGCCGCGGCCGTGGAACACGAGCAGCTCGACGCCCGCCGCCTGGCAGGCCGCGACCATTGCGGCCTGGGCCCGGCGCAGCAGGCACCGCGATGCGACGATGCCGACCGACTTGTTGCTGTCGGAGTAGCCGATCATCACCACCTGGCGGTCGCCGCGCGCCTGCAGGTGGGCGCGGTACACCGGATCGGACAGCAAGCGCTCGACGATGGGCCCGGCGTTCTCCAGCGAGGCGACCGACTCGAACAGCGGTGCGACGTCGAGCGGCAGCGCGCCGTCCGGCCCGTCCGCGAGGCCGGCCCACTGCGCGAGCAGCAGCACCGACAGCACGTCGTCCACGTCGCCCGCCATGCTCACGACGTACGACCCGATGGCTTCCGGCCCGTAACGGTGGCTGCAGAATTCCATCGCCTCGAACACCCACAGCGCACGCTTGGCGGCAGCGTCCAGCGCGGCGACGGGCGATTCATCGCGCGACAGCGCCGCACCGAGGCGCAGGCGGCGCTCCTCCGGCGTACGCTCCGCCCAGTGGTCCTCCTCGAGCGCCCGCCCGACGATCTCCCGGTGGACGTCGGCATGCTGGCGCACGTCGAGCGTGGCCAGGTGAAAGCCGAAGGTCCGCACGCGACGGAGCATGCGCCGCACGTGGAAGAGCCCGGCGTACTCGCCGCGGTGCGCGGACAGGCTACCGGCGATCAGCTCGAGGTCGGCGACGAGCTGCTCGACGCGCTCGTAGTGGCCCGCGCGGCCCTCGTACGTGGCGCGCAGCCGCTCCGCCACCTGCCCGAGGAACACGCGGTATGGCATCCGGTCGTGGCTCGCCGGCGTCGCGGTGCGGGCGGCGGGCACGAGGCTGCGGTACTGCTCGATCCGCGCCGTGATCTCGGGCGACACCTCGACCCGGCTGCCGCTCTGGCTCAGTCGCTCCGCGAGCGTCTGCGTCTCGAGGAAGTAGCGGTTGACGATCAACTGGTGGTGACGCGCGCAGCTCTCGCGGATGGTCTTGGCGTGCACGTCGGGATGCCCGTCCATGTCGCCGCCGACCCACGAGCCGAAGAACAGCATCTCGGGCACCCGTACCCGGGCGGCCGCCTCGCCGAACGCGGCGACCAGCGCGGCTTCGACCTCTTCGTAGAAACCGGGGATGACCTCGTAGATCACCTCGACGAGGAAGAACAGCACGTGCTCGCGCTCGTCCGCCACGCTGAGCCGCTCTCGCGAGCTGCCCGCGGTCTGCCATCCCGTGGTGAGCTCGGTGCGCACGCGCTCGATGATCGAGCGCCGCTCGCCCGGCGTCAGGCTCGGGTCGAGGCGCGAGATGAGCAGGCGGGCGATGCGCTGGCGCTGGCGCAGCAGCGTCCGTCGGGTGGACTCGGTCGGATGCGGCGTGAACACCGGCTCGATGCGCAGCCGACCGAGCAGGTCGACCACCTGCGGGAGCGTCAGGCCGCGGGCCCTGAGCCGCGTGAAGCATTCCTCGAGCCCGCCGGGCTGCGGCGTGCTGCTGTCGTTCATGTACTGCCGGCGGCGGCGCACCCGGTGCACCTTCTCGGCGAGGTTCACGACCGAAAACCACGTGGAGAAGGACTGGATGAGCGCCAGTGCCTCCTGCGGCGTGCGACCCTGGGTGCGCACCACGAACTCCACGGTCTGCTCGGCATCGCCCTGCCGGCGACCGATGGCGGCCAGCCGGTCGCCCTCCACCGCCGCAAACAGTTCCGGACCGCACTGGTCCTTCAGGACTTCGCCCACCAGCGAGCCGAACACGTGCACGTCATCGCGCAGTGCCGCGTCCTTGAGCGGAAAGAAGATGCCTTTTCGGGCCATGGCCGCGGTCGCGGTGACGATTTCGTTGCTGTCGGTAATCCGCGCGGTGCGGCTGAATCGGGCCTCGGGTGCCGCTCGAATGATACCGAACGCGCCGAGCCGGCATTGTTGCGATAACGCAACGAGTGGCGACACCGAGCGAGGTCGCAGCACCGGGACGGAGAGTAGCCCGCCACGACGCGCGTTTGTGACCCGTCGAAACGGGTGGTAGTTTCGCAACGGTCGCCGCTGGCAAGGCCGGCAGGCATCACCAACCAACGCAGGGGGAAACATGTACATCAAGAAGTCTCGGCTGTGGGCCCTCGCGGGGGCGCACGCGGCCTCGCTGCTGGCGATCCCGTCGGTGCTGCAGGCAGCCCCGGGCGCCGGCCAGCTCGAGGAAATCGTCGTCACGGCGCGGCAACGCGAGGAGCGCATCGAGGACGTGCCGGTGTCGATCACCGCGTTCACGGCCGCCGACATCCGCAGCGCCGGCATCGAGCGTCCGCAGGACTTCATCGCCCTGACGCCGGGCATGGCCCAGGTGCAGACCGCCGAGGTCGGCGACCTGCAGGTGACCATCCGGGGCATCAACACCGGCCGCGACGCCGAGCCGAACTTCGCCCTCGTGATCGACGGCGTGCTGCAGACCAACCCGAACGCCCTGAACCAGGAACTCAACAACGTCACCCAGATCGAGGTCCTCAAGGGACCGCAGGGCGCGGTGTACGGCCGCAATGCGCTCGCCGGCGCGCTGATCGTCACCACGCGCAAGCCGGGCGACGAGTTCGAGGCCGACGTCACCGCCGGCTTCGGCAGTGACAGCGCCTACAACGGCAATTTCTTCATCGGCGGTCCTCTGACCGACGGCGTCAACGGCTCGGTCTCCGCTTACACGCGCAGCACCGACGGCCAGTGGCGCAACCTGAAGATCGACTGCGACGACTGCGTGGACTACTTCGAGGAGACGGGCTTCAGCGGCCGGCTGCTGTTCGGACTCGCCGGAGGCGACCTCGACTTCCGGGCCAAGTACTCGGAGCTCGAGGCCGGCGCCATCAACTTCAACGCGGCGATCGCGCTCGCGGACGTCGCGCCGTTCGTGGGCGAGGCGTTCTACGCCGACCCCAACGACCACAACTTCCGCTACATCAACAACGTCCGGCCACGCAACGAGCAGGAGAACCTGAACTTCTCGCTCAAGGGCGACTGGGACGTCGGCTTCGCCACGCTCACGAGCTACGTCGCCTACAACGACCAGACCAACTACTTCCTGACCGACGGCACCAGCGACGCGTTCCTGCTGTATGCCTTCAACCTCGGCGGCGCCCAGAATTCCTCCGCCGCAGCCACCTGCCAGGCGACCAACGACTCCAACCTCACCGACCCGGGCTACGAGGCGCCGTTCTTCGGCATTCCTTCCAGCATCTGGTTCACGCCGGCCGGCAACAACGGGGCGGGCTTCCTGCCGCCGTACGGCCCCTCGACCTGCGGCGGCTACCAGTACCAGCAGCGCGACCAGGAGGACCTGAGCTTCGAGTTGCGGCTGACCTCCCCGGGCGACGAGCGTCTGCGCTGGCTCGGCGGCGTGTACTTCGCCGACATCGATCGCGACGTGGTGGTCTCGCAGGGCGCGGACTTAGGCGGCCAGCTGCAGGCGCGACCCTTCGTGCCCTCGAGCGGCCCGAACCCGACCGACCTGCTCTACAACGACACGTTCACGAGCACCGTGTACGCGGTGTTCGGCCAGCTCGCCTACGACGTGCTCGACAACCTCGAGGTGGCGCTCGCGCTGCGCTACGACAGCGAGGACCGCGAGGTCGAGAACAACGTTCCCACCTGCAGCGCCACCGACACGACCTCGTGTCGCGCCCAGACCTTCGGCTTCAACTTCTACACCAACCCGTTCATCAACCCCGCGTACACGGCCAATCCCGCGTTCGCCACCGACGGCATCCCGAGGCGCAGCGAGACCTTCGACCAGTTGCAGCCCAAGCTCTCGGCCAACTGGAGGATCACCGAGGACTTCTCGTTGTTCGCCTCCTACGGCGTGGGCTTCCGCAGCGGCGGCTTCAATTCGTCGGGCAGCGCCGACACCATCGCGCAGGCCTACCGTGGCGAGAACGGCGGCACGACGCCGCTGTGCCTCGGTGCCTCGTTCGACCCGCCGGTGTGCGGCGCGGGTGCCGTGTACAACATCTCGGACGTCAGCGACCAGTTCGACGAAGAGGTGTCGACGGCCGCCGAGCTCGGCATGAAGGCGTTCTTCCTCGATCGCAGCCTCAACGTCAACGCGGCCCTGTTCCACACCGACCTCGAGGACATGCAGTTCTTCAACTTCTTCGCCGGCCCCTTCGGCCTGCTGCGCGTCGTGACCAACATCGACGAGGTCACGATCCAGGGCTTCGAGGCCGACTTCCGCTGGAAGGCGAACGACATGTTCAGCGTGTTCGGCGGCTTCGCCTACATCGACGGCGAGATCGACAAGTACACCGGCCGGCCCTACACCGAGGGCGGCGAAGTGCCCTACGCGCCGGAGTACACCGGCAACCTCGGCGCCGAGCTGACCGTGCCGGTCGGCTCGAAGCTCGAGGTCGTCACGCGCGTGGATGCGAGCTTCCTCGGCGAGACCTGGTTCCACCCGGTGCAGGAGCAGCGCCTGCCGAATCTGTTCACCTACTTCGGCTTCGGCCAGGGCGAGTTCTCGAAGATGAGCCGCGATGCCTACGCCACGGTGAACGCGCGACTGACGCTGCAGTCGGATCGCTGGGGCGTGACGGCCTGGAGCCGCAACCTGCTCGACGAGGAGTACCTCGCCGAGATCATCCCGGCGCCCGAGTTCGGCGGGTCGTTCATCCACGACGCCCCCGGTCGCAGCTACGGACTCGAGCTCAGGTACGAGTTCTGAGCGACTGAACCGTCCGCCATGAGGCCCGGGCCGCGCAAGCGGTCCGGGCCTTTTCGTGCGCGCGCCTCGGGACACGTACCCGGGCCGCCGTGCCTGTCACAGAAACGAAAGATCCGTCGCGTAGCCTCGTCCGGTCGTCCAACCCGGACTCCACTGCACGACGAGGATCCTCGCCGATGAATCTCAAGCTCTCCGTCCTGTCCGCAGCCGTCGCCCTGGCCTGCGGCACGGCCTCAGCCCGCCAGCCCGACTT